>Ga0208458_1002245_pt1 | contig 14532 bp, 11 predicted proteins | sample AD_UKC085_MetaG_FD_184432 | JGI IMG/M metagenome (GOLD analysis project Ga0208458, IMG submission 184432) | Active sludge microbial communities of municipal wastewater-treating anaerobic digesters from USA - AD_UKC085_MetaG (SPAdes) (version 2) | ecosystem: Engineered > Bioreactor > Anaerobic >... | reverse complement strand
AGTCTTTTCCGACAAAGTAATAAGCGCCGATGGGGATACCGGCAGCCTTCGCACCTTTGTAATTTGCTTCCCATTTGCTGTCCGTATAAAAACCGGCATCGGAGCCGCCAGCCTTGATGATGGCAAACTCGATACCGGCCTTTTTGACCTTATTCCAGTCAATGGTTCCCTGCCAATGACTGACGTCGATTCCTTTTCTCGTCATGTTATTTTTCCTCCTCATCGTGACGGTCGTGGAGCTGCTCCAAGACCTCCTTTAATTTCTCCGGTACCGGCAGGCCGAGCTGAGCTTTGCCACAAACACTATCAGGAGATGCTTAAGCTAAAGCCTTTCTGTAATAAAGAACAGCTGGATATTATCCGAAATGCGGAAGATGCGATGAAGGGCGTGAAGCTGCTATAACATAGGCAGTATCAGAGTCGAGGCGATGGCATTTCAGACTTGTTCCCTCAGAGCGAAGTCTTGAGGCGGTCGGCAAATCTGTGCATTTGCATATTATAGGTAGGAGCAAGGTCTTTGACCTGTTTCCGAGAACGTGCAAGGGCAAAAATTGGTGTGTTTTTGGCAAAAATACGCTTTGATAAATTCCCGCGAACGAACGCAAAAATCTGACATCCATCTGGAGCAATCGAGCCAAGACGTATTAGAGGATAAGGCAAAGCCTGAAGACATTATATATGATGGGCCCGGTGGAGTAAAAGTTGTTCCTGCAGGTTTGTCCCTAAGAAGAATCAAGAAATCTGATCCTGACAAAATCAATCAGATATTCAAATTATTTGTTGATAAAGTTGACCTTCTAATTATTGATGGGCCGCCAGGACTTGAAGTTGATTCTGTTACATCTATTGCGGCTTCCCAAAATATGCTTTTAGTTGTAAATCCAGAAATTACATCATTATCTGATGCACTGAAAATAAAACTCGTAGCAGAAAAATTAGGTACAAGGATACTTGGAGTTATTGTTAACAGAGTTAGAGGCGACCCTACTGAAGTTTCAGGTCCTGAGATTGAAGCTATTCTTGAACTTAGAATAATAGGCAACATTCCAGAGGATCCAATTGTTAAAAAATCAACTACATTGGGGAAACCATTTGTTTTATTGGACCCAAAAGCTCCGGCTTCATTAGCTATTAAAGATATTGCATTAAAAATTGCAGGGAAAAAAGGTAATTTTGAACATTCTAGCAAATCCATTAATAAATTGATGGGAGGATTCTTTGGGAGATGATATTATGGCATTATTAGATGTAATGATCAATAGTTGGATAATAATTTTTATTATAGCCATAATCAGTATAATTATCAATGTAATCTTAGCAGTAAAGATTTACATGCAGAAGGAAGAGCTAGATAGATTACGTGGTGGCAGATTATCCAGAGAAGAGCTTGAGATACTTAGAGCTCGTCTTGCAAGAATTAAAAAACTTTCTAGGTAATAATAATTATTACCATTAATATTATATTTCTATTCTAATATTAATAATTTTATTCTTTAATAGTAAATATTAATAATATTTATTGTTAATCAATATTACCAAAAGCTTTATATAGTTATTAAATCATAATTGATATCGGATATCCATAATTAGGTGGCACAATGAATAAATCCAGTTATTTATATATGCTAAATATAATTTTAGTATCGATATTTATTACGGGCATTGTTGCTAACCCTATTTTAGCTCAGAGTGCCATATCTGGGAGGGTAACAGAAGCAAATTATACCCCTATAAGTATAGCTGGGGCCACTGTTGATGCTTATAAAGCGACTGATAATAATTCATGCCCTACTATTAAAGGCACAGCCACAACCGATGTAAATGGTACTTATATAATATACCCATTAGAAGAAGTAAAATATAGACTTAGGGCATATGCACCAGGTTACAAATCAGAATACCCTTTTTCTATAGAAGCAAATACATGTATGGCAATGTGTGCACCAGATTTTAACTTTACGCTTCAAGATACAAATGGTACTGTTGTAGGGCACGTTTATGAACCAGATGGGATTACTCCAATTGAAGGCGCAACTGTTAATGCATACTACCCTGGAACGCAAAATGTATTGGCCAGTTCAACAACTTCTGAGGATGGAAATTATACCATTTCTAATGTAGGCGGTGTTTATGATATTGAAGCCTCAGGAGTAGGATGGCTCCCAAAAATGATACGATTAAATATACCTCACCCATCAGGTTCGATTACTCAAGATTTTGTACTCTTACCGGGGCCTTACTATAATCCAGACGCAATTTTCCAAGGATGGATAGAGATAGGAGACTTAACTGTAGTTGGAGATTATACTATATTATTGAAAGATTTACAAAGAAGACACCCTGTAATGCCACCTGAGAGAGCGATATTAGAGGTATATAGAAAGGGAACTTTGGTCATCCAACAAGTTGTAGTTCCTGGGGACACTTTGTATGTAGATGAACTTATTAAAATAAAGGCAAATGAAATTAATGATCACGAAAATGCTAATTATTTTGGGAGATATAAACTCAATATTACTGTAACTCAGAGAAAAGAGCCAGAAATTTCAATAAATGAAACAACTTTGTATAGAGGAGAAATAGATGATACAAACAGAACTTTTCTTAGAGGCAGTAGAGAAGGTATTAGAACAGTTTTACTTGGAGATATCGATATAAATGCTAGCTCAGGCTCAGTTGAGTTTGATGGTAAGACTTATGATTTTAATGTTTCACTTCAAAGTGGAAATATTGAATATGTTTATAATTTTAGAGAAGTAAATGGAACATTTGTTCAATTGGGACAGTTATATGAAGGAGATATTGTAACAATAGGAAAAGACAATACTTGCACCAACATACGACAACTTCTTTTATACAGAATCAGTGGGCAAACTGTAATATGGACACCAATAATTCATCCAATAATGAGGCCAGAAGATTTTGATTTTGACTCAGAAAATGAGATTGAAAAGCCTCAATCAGATACTACTTTTTGGTACGTAACTGAAATTCAAAATACTGGTGATATACCTGCTAGAAACGTTAAGATACATATTACTGCTAAAGATTTAACCTTCTTAACTGGCAATAAATGTTATTGTGGATCTATCAATGAAACTTGCTTTGAAATAAAATATATGGAGCCAGATGAAAAAAGACTCATTGTTCTTAAGTTTAAATCTCCTCAGACGGATTACTTGAAAGTTACTCCTGTTCAGATGGATATATCTTACCAGATGGGATATTTTAATGAAAAAAACGAAGAGGTAGTTCAAGATTATTCTACAAGTGATAAAACTTTATTAACTATATTACCAAAACAGCCTGAATTTCATATAACAAGAAACATAGTTAAACAAAATCTATTCGTTGGAGAAACAACAGATGTCGAAGTCAGAATAAAGAATATAGGCGACATTGCTGCCACAGATATAAAAGTTATTGATTATATCCCTGATGGTTTTGAACTAGTCAGTGGAACTGCTACTTTAAACATTGATAAAATTGGAAAAAATGAGTCCTCTAAATTAATCTATAAAATAAAAGCCTTAGAAATGGGAAAATTTGAGTTTAAAACACAGTTGATTTTTGAAGATGAAGTTGGAAAGAAATACAAGACTACTTCAGAAATTGAACCTGTTACAGTTTATAAGGAGTTCCCAAGACTTGAGATTCTTAAAAAATTAGATAGAGTTACTATCTCTAGGGGAGATTCCGTAATTGTAGCACTCGTTGTCAGAAATACTGGTAATAAAATTGCAAGAAATATTAAAGTACTTGATTTTGTTCCAGAAGGATTTAGAATAATTGATGATCCGAAATTAAAGAGAATTGAATATGTTATAGAAGAACTTAAACCCGAACAGGAGAGGATGTTTAACTATATTATAACTGCATCATACCCTGGCGAATATGAAATTGGGGATACTAAATTATTGTATTATGATCTCGAGGGAAACAGTTTTGAGCATATAGCCTCTGGTACTTCAGTTAGGGTTAATGGAGAACCAAAAATAACTACTTCAAACGTTCAATACTTCAATGAGGATTATGATTTCGGAGATCATAAATATGTGGACATTGTCCTCACCGTTACTAATTCTGGGGACGGTCTTGCAAAGAAGATAACTTATATTAATACAATTTCTGGAAACGCAGATCTTGTGGATGGAGAATTAGGAGGATTCATAGATACCTTAAAACAAGGCGATACAAGAACAACTAAATTTACTATCCGAGTTCTTCAAGAAAATCAAGACAAGATATTTACTATTAAAACTTTATCCGAGTTTGAGGATATAGCAGGGAAAAAAGCAAAGTCAGAAACATCAACAAATATCACTGTTGGTGGAAGATCCCCAACCATTGGTCTTACTAGGCAAGATTCGGATTACGAATCAGATATAATAAGAATTGGGCATATCATCCCAGTTGTAACAATTATTGGTAACACTGGAGACGGTGATGCTAAAAATGTTCGTATAGAAGATAAAATACCATCGAATATGCAAGTTACAACTGGTATAAATTATTGGGGCGGCCAATTAAAACCTGATGAACGAGTAACTCTTAGATATACTCTTGTTCCTTCTCAGGGAGGTGAATACCAAGTTGGTCAAACCTTAGCTACATATGAAGATGAATGGGGAGTTAAAGGAACAAAAACATTGTCCCCAACATTAGTGACAGTATGGGGCCCATCGCTATCGAGAAATATTTCTGCTAATGAAATAGAAGAAGGCGGGGCCTTGAGAATTACTTATAATATTAAGAACTGGGGAAAAGATAGTATTTATGATGTAAAATTATTAGAAGTTCTTCCCCCTGGATTTGAAATAATTTCAGGCGAAAAGGAAATATTGATTGGTGAAATAAAAGGTAATAGTGAAGTATCAAAGATAATTGAAGTTAAAGCTAATAAATCCGGAGCATTTATACTCGAAGATTCTAAATTTTATTGGACAAATATATTCCAAGAGTCAAAATCATTTGACATTGATAGAATTGCTTTAAGTATTAAAGCAAAAGAAACACCTCAAACATCTTTGCCTAATGTTTCCGAAACATTGAATCAAACCATAGAAGAAATTAAATCTTCACCCTACACTCCTTACGCATTAATAGCTATAATAGTTCTACTTTTATCTGTAGTAGGGTATTCAATATACAAATCTTTTGGACCAAGGAAATCTTCTTCAAAGAAGAAATCTTCTCTAAAGAAAGTAAACCCCTACTCAATTGAACAAGGCTTATCTAAAAAAGAAAATAAAATAGCAAAAAAAACTATTTCTTCTAATCCAACTGAAAATGAAAATAAATTCAGTGTCAATAACCCTACAAAGGAAAAGAATGTACTTGGATTCTTTTCTAGTAAAGAGAAAACACCTTCTAAAGAGAAAGAATCAACACCGATTACTCCAACTTTAGAAATAGAAAATAAATTTAAAGATTTTGTAGCTCGTGATGATACTAATATTTTAACTGAAGAACAAATAGATCAAGCTTTACTTGGTAAAAGAGTTGCACCTCCTGTAATTAAAATCAAAAATAATAGTAAATTACAGCTATTTTCAAAGAAAAAAGATGGTATACCTCAGGAAAAGAAACCATTCTCTTTATCACATCTATACCAACCAAAAGAATCTCAAGAAGAGATAGAGATGAGAAACAAACATATTAAGAAAGAATTGGAATCTGTCAAAGTCTTAGATGAGGATATTTCTGCGTTCAAAGATAAATTCAATTTCACTGAAAAAGATGATATGACTATTATTTCTCCGAAATTAGAAATTAAGCAAGAACCAATTATAAGGCCTCCAAGAGTAGAGTTCAAATCCCCAGAAGAAATGAGAAAAGACTTGGAAGAACTAAAGTCAAATCTTCAGGACGAAAGTAAACTAGAGTCTCTTGACCAAAAGGAAATAGAATCTTTAAGGTCTGAAATATCAAAGACTTTGGAAGAAATTGAGAATAGGCAAAATTTAATGATTAATGAAGAAAAAAATGAAATTCCAGAAAAGATTTCTGATATCAAAATTATGGATAGAAAAGAAATTGATGAATTACAAAATAAAATAATAAAGGATATTGATGAATTAGAGACAAAAAAACATGTAGAATATGAAGAACCTTTGAAAGAAGTTAAAGGAAGAGTAATACCAAAGAATGTTGATTTAGAATTACCACCTTCAGTTGAAAAGGCCTATAAAGAATACAAACTAAAAAAGAACAACGGTGCACCGGAGAATCCATTTGACGATGAGAACAATCGATCAAGTAAAACTAATACTTCCTGGACTAAAAACTTTAGATATAAAAACACATCTTCCGATATTCCACCTTCTATCAAGGAACTGTTAGAGAAAAAACCATCGAATTCCTATGAGGACAAATATACGCCATTGCCAGATTATAAAGAAGTAATTAAAGGAAAAAAAATAGAGGGTAATCACCGTTACTTTTCCGTAAATTCTGCATCAATCCCCGACCCAAAAGAAGTGATTAAAGGTAAGAAAAAAGATTCCTTTTAATTGCCTTATATTAATCAATACGATAATCTTTTATAACTAATTCTTGATAATTTTACGTGTTTTAATGTCACACTTTGCTTTAGAAAATATCGCACGTATAAAACCTATAATAGAGTCAATATCTGAGATTACTGATGAATGCTTACTAACAATGAATGATAAAGGTATTTATATCGAGGGAACTGATCCATCTCTCATCTCAAAAATAGAATTCTTCATGCCAAAAAAAATGTTTAATGATTACCATATGGAAAATGAAGAAACAATTGGTCTAAATATCGATTCCATATCTAGAATTTGTAGAAGAACTAATCCAGATGAAATAGTGGTTATAGATTTTAGTTCTAAAGGGGGAAAAATCGAACTTACACTTGAAAGTGACATTAAAAGAAATTTTGAATTTAATCTTATTTCAACTTCAAATTTTAATATCCCTTCATTAAATCCTAAATATTCGACTTTTATTGAAATAGATAGTAGAATCTTTAAGGAAATTATTAAAGACATGGCTTTAATAGGTGGAACAATTCTCCTATCAGTCCATAAAAATGACATATCTATACTTTGTGAAGATTATACCTCAAAAGCTTTAGCGGAACTATCTTCAACTTCAAAAGCCATACGAAAATTCGAATCAAAAAGTATACAACGTTCAAAATATAATGTCAATTACGTCTTAAGTTTTTTAAATGCATTTTCAGTTTCAGATTTTCTTAAAGTATCAGTAGGAGGAACAAAACTTCCATTAAAACTTGAGTATCCAATAGCCGAAGATGGGCGATTCACAATGTATCTTGCACCAATGGAGATATAGATGAAACTTTTATTTTTTTTATCAGGTAGTAATACCTCATTTGCTAGAGAAGAAGTAATATCTTTATTATCCGGATATGGATTTAAGTATGAAATATTATTTAATCAAGAGCAATTGCTACTATTGAATGTAAATAGTACTAGATTAGATTTTTTATTTCGTTTAGGCCTTACCCATTTTGTATTAGATGTAATTGTTGATTCTGATATAGATTTGGGATTAGATAAGATATTATCTGAGATTGAATGGAATTCATATCTAAGCTTGAAAAGAACTTTCAAAGTTCGGGTAAAACATAAAGATAACAATATAGAGAATCTTGAATTATTTATTGCTAGATCCATATCTAAGTATTTTGGAGATAAAATTAAAGCAGACCTAAATAATCCAATGGACGAGATTACGGGCATATTATATAAAAAGAAATTAATTATTGGTAAAAAAATATTTGAGAGGAGTAAAAAAGATTTTAATAAAAGAAAACCACAATTAAGACCATTTTTCTCACCAACTTCTATAGATCCAAGAATTGCAAGAGCAATGATTAATGTTTCTCAAGCGCAGACAGAAGTATTAGATCCATTCACCGGAACTGGTGGAATTCTAATAGAAGCCGGATTGATTGGATTGGACTTATATGGTATTGATATAGACGAAAAAAGTGTCATTGGAACAAAAACAAATTTATCAAATTATGGAATCGAAAAATTTGATATAAGATTGGGCGATGCGAGAAAAACATTTGATATCTTTGGAAGAAGTTTTGAATCAATAGTTACTGATGCACCATACGGGCGTTCAACTAAAATTGATAAAGATAAGGATAGAATGTATAAAGAATGTTTTACTACTATTTTTGATTCTTTTAAAAAAAGGTGCGTCATTGGTCTTAATATGGAATACCCATTTAGTGAGATTGGTTTCTATGTTGAAAATATTCATAAATTCAGAGTCCATAAAAGCCTTACTAGATTTCTCCACGTCCTTTCAAAATAATCCTCTTAATAAGTATTGTAAAATTTATCTGTCAATAATTAAAAAAATATAAAAGTATTGATAATCAATCATTAATGTATATTGCTTTTCAAAACTGTGAATTATGAAATGTATTTATAATAAAAGATTAATATAAAAATAAATTATTCTATTATAGGAAATTAGAAAAAATTAGATTACTGTTTATTGCTTTCTTCAAAAGATACCATTCTTTCTTTGATTTCTTCAGGTTCCCCTATATAAACAACTTTTCCGTCTTTCATAAAACAAGCTCTATCGCATACATCGACAACAAAATCTGAATCATGTGTTACGATAATAAAGGTTTCACCTAAAACTTCTCTAGCCCTTCTTATAGACTTAGCAACAATCTTTCTTGTGAAAGGATCCATTGTACCTGTAGGTTCATCAAGAATTACTATTCTTGGTTCTTTAATTAATACTTGAGCAAGTGCTATCCTATGTTTTTCTCCTACTGATAAAGCATCTGGCATCTTATTTAATATTTCATCCAATTCTTTAGGGTCTTCAAAGCCTACACCTTCAAGAACTGAAAGAACTTTCATTTTTCCTAATTCTTTTGGCAATTTGATTCCAATTGAATCAGTAAGATTCTGCAGCACATTCTTGTCTGGATAAAGTGTATATTCTTGATGAAGAACACCCATGTAAAGCATAGCTTTTCCTTTTCCAAGAAAACCTGGTTCTTTCATATCTATCCATTCATCACCGATTCTTACGCTTAAATCCCCTTCAGTAAATGGAGTTATTCCTGCAATTATTCTTGATACTGTAGTCTTACCTGCACCGCTTTTTCCAACTAATCCGAAAATCTCTTTCTCGTTAACGGTAAATGTAACCCCATCAATAGCCTTTACTACCCCACGGGATATAGAATAATAGTATTTTTTTACATCCCAAAGTTCAATAATCCCGCTACCAATACCGGGGTATCTTACCTTTTCTTCAGGTAGTAGTTTCTGCATGAAGGATTTTACTACCTCTTTTGAATCTCCTTCTAAAGCTACTTTTCCAGCATCAAGCCAAACAGCCCTTTGAGTTAATAGCTCAATAGCTTCGGGCCAATGAGAGGTAACAATTAGTGACATACCATTTTTCACTGCGTCTAACAGAACATTATGGACGGTGCTTGCAGTTAGAGGATCAAGAGTTCCAGTTGGTTCATCGGCTAAAAGTAACATTGGATTTATTGCAAGTTGCCTAGCAAGAACAATTCTCTGTTTTTCCCCACCAGATAAATCTCTTGCAATATGCGTCATCCTCTGAACCATGTTCACCTTTTGAAGTAATTCTATAATTTTTGGGATAACCATATTTTTTGGGGTTTCAGATCCACTAAATGCGTCTTGCATGTTTTCCATTACAGTTTTTTCACCATACAGAGAGAATGTACGTTGTAGCATAATTGCTGTTCTTTTTCTTATAGGATTGAAAAGAGCCGTATCTTCCCAGAAATCTACTTTCTTTAAGATCATTTCTTCATTGCATTTCTTACAAGGAGTTCCCTTCTTACTTGGGAAATCAACTTTCATGCATTTAGGACAATAAGATACATTATAGTATACTTTACCTTCTGTAGGTCTATACTCTTTAGTTCCCCTTAGGATATTGATTAGAACTGATTTACCGCTGCCACTTTTTCCAAGTAATCCTAAAGATTCTCCCTCTTTAACTTTGAAAGATATATTATCAAGAATCTTCTTATTGTCAAAAACAATCGATACATTTTCAACTTCTAAAAGGTATTCGCTCAATTTAATCCCCATTTTTATTATTATGTTTCTATTTCAGTATCAACTCTATTTAAGTTTTTGGATTACGAATATAAATTCATAAAATATATTGCTATTTTATAAATATATAAAAGTAATTATTAAATAAGAATCGTAGAGAAGATCAAATGAGAAATCTTTCGCTGAGAAATAAAGAATTAATGGCAATTTTTTTTCTATTTTTTAAAATCTCAGTGTTAACTATTGGAGGGGGATATGCAATGGTCCCTTCTGTGGAGAGAGCTCTTTTAAAAAAAGATCTTATTGAAGAAGAAGAGTTCTATGATGTTCTAGCTATTACTCAGTCCCTACCTGGCTCCGTAATATTCAATTTATCATTATTAATAGGAAAAAAACTCAAAGGATTTTGGGGGGCTATGTTTGCATCACTAGGTGTTATGATCCCTCCATTTTTCGCAATAATAATTATAGCCAGTCTCATACAAAGTTATTCAGATAGCATTTACATCCAAAAATTTTTAGAGGGATGTTATATTGCAACTGTAGGTTTAACTTCATTAGTATTCTATAAAGTTATCAAGAATTTAAATGTCAACAAAATCAATATTTTCCTATTTTTATTAGGTGTAATTATATTAGTTTTTAATAGAAACTTGACATTTTTCATATTTGTTTTTTTAGTTGTATTAAATTATTTATATGAGGGAGGCAGAATAAAATGCTAAATATTTTTCTAATATTCTTATACATTGGATCTATAGCGTTTGGAGGTGGATGGGCAGTAGTAGGGATAATTAAAGATTTAATGATCAACCAGAATTATATGAGTATAAACGAATTCAAAGAAATTTTGGCCGTAGCTCAACTAACGCCTGGTCCTATTGCCGTTAATATGGCAACATATATTGGATACAAATACTATGGATTAGCGGGAGCAATTCTTAATACATTTTTCTTAGTTTTACCTCCAATATTAATTATTTTAGCGTATAACATACTGAGAAATAAAATTAATATAAAAAAAGATTCTTTAATTAATTCACTAAAACTTGGAACTGCTGTACTTATATTTCTAACATTATACTCTCTTGGTTCCCAATTTATAATAAATTTTGATGTACGAGCAATAATTATAATTTTTGTAACATTCATTTTACTTGTCAAAACAAAAATCGATCCAATTTTTTTTATTATTGGAACAGGTTTTCTGGCTATTTTAGTTTTATAATGCGTAAGTTGTTTCAGATTGACTCATAATACCCTCTTTTTTATAGTTAATATAAAGAATCTTTTCCTTATTTTTATTCATTTTCGTATAACAAATAAATATTCTAAATAGAAACACTTAAATATTATTTGTATTAGGTATCTCTGAAGTCCGTTTAATGGACTTTAGGAATCTTGGACATGATATCCTGTTTTTGGATATCAAAAAATAGGAGGAATACTATATGCCAAAATATAGCGACAAAATAGATTTGTATTCTGACAGGGGTAAACTCGTTGAGAGTGGAGTCCCATTGGAAGCTCTTAGCCCTCTAAAAAATGAGGCAATACAGAGCATAGTCTCCAAAGTTGTCAGAACAGTTGCTGTCGATCTTAAAGGCACCCAGTCAGCACTTGCCACCGGAGCATTAGGTGGAAAAGGCCAAATAATTATGGGTAGAGAAATGAAACTCGATGTTGTCGGGAAAGCCCCAGAGATCAAGAAAAGAGTAGAAGAAATTCTTAAAATTGATGCAAAAGACGATACTTTAGTAACGCTTTTAGGAAACAACGAAAGAATGTTGGTACAAGTACCAACAAAGAGAATGTTTTGTGAATACACTGTTGGTATGACTGCAACAGCAGCCGCCGTAACACAAGCTATTATTGATGTGTTCGATGTTAGCATATTTGATGCAAACGTTGTAAAGGCTGCTATATGGGGAGCTTACCCACAGACCCTTGACCTTAAAGGGGCAAAAATTCAAGCTATGCTTGAAGTTCCTCAAAAGAACGAAGGTCTTGGATATTCTCTAAGAAACATCATGGTTAATCACATTGTTGCAACAACAAAGAAAAACGCAATGAACTCAGCTGCACTCGCCTCAATCCTTGAGCAGACTGCAATGTTTGAAATGGGAGATGCAATAGGCCCATTCGAGAGATTACATCTCTTAGGACTTGCATACCAAGGAATGAACGCAAACAATATCACATACGAATTAGTTAAGGCAAATGGAAAGAAAGGAACAATTGGATCAGTTGTCGAGTCCTTAATTGGAAAGGCAATTGAAGATAAAGTAATAACAGTAGATAAGACATTACCCTCTGGTTACAAGGTATACAAGGCTAAAGATATTCCATTGTGGAATGCATATGCCTCATCTGGTATGCTTGCCGCAGTAATGGTAAACTGTGGCGCAATGAGAGCAGGACAGGCCGTACCTTCTACAGTCTTGTACTTCAACGACTTAATTGAGCATGAAACAGGTCTACCTGGTGTAGACTTTGGAAGAGCCCAGGGTACAACTGTTGGTATGTCATTCTTCTCACACTCAATTTATGGTGGAGGAGGACCTGGTATATTCAACGGAAACCACATCGTTACAAGACACTCAAAAGGTTTCGTTATTCCATGTATCGCTGCCGCAATGGCATTAGATGCAGGAACACAGATGTTCTCACCAGAAGCAACATCCGGATTAATTAAAGAGGTATTCTCAACAGTCCCTGAGTTTGCAGAACCAATGAAGTATGTAAACCAAGCCGCTGTTAAGGCAAAGGGAGGTATTTAGGAGGAGTAATATTGAAAATTAGGCCCGAAATACAGATATTCCCTTTCAAATTGATTTCAAAAGAAACTGCAGATAAAATCGCTGATGAACTCACTAGGTTTGACTTTGTCACAAATGTTTCAGTTCATGGCCCCCCCATAAATTCAAAAGAAATAGAGAATTATATGGTGGGTTGGATATGGATTGAAGTTGAGGACAACAATGAAGATGTCCAGAGAATTATAAAGGATATTTGTGATGAATACTTGCCCTTTGGTTATAACATGGAAGTAGGGCGATTTACAAAATATAAGAAAGGCGTATCTGATTATATAAAGGGTCTAAATTAGGAGGAATAAATATGGCATATAAAGCACAATTTCACCCTGGAAAATCTGAACCCTCAATGAACAGAAAAAAATATATGGATCCCTCATACAAGCTCCAAAAACTAAGATCAGTATCTGATGAAGATGTTGTAAGAGTTCTTGGTCACAGAGAGCCTGGAGAGGACTACAAGAGCGTTCACCCACCATTAGAAGAAATGGGAGAACCAGAATGCCCTATAAGGGAAATTGTAGAACCAACACCTGGTGCAAAAGCAGGAGACAGAATTAGATACGTTCAGTTCACTGACTCCGTTTACTTTGCCCCTATATCTCCATATCAGAGATCATGGATGTACTCATACAGGTACAGAGGAATGGATAGCGGAACACTATCAGGAAGACACGTAGTTGAGGCAAGAGAAAGAGATGTTGAAGCAATTGCAAAAGAACTTATTGAGTCTGAAACATTTGATGCAGCAAGAACAGGAATTAGAGGAAGAACAGTTCACGGTCACGCTCTAAGACTTGATGAAAATGGTATCATGTTCGATGCAATGCAGAGATATGTCTTTGATAAGAGTTCAGGAGAAGTAAAATACGTAAAGAACATGGTCGGAGAAGAAATACCAGCCCCAATTTCAGTTGGTAAGCCTTTATCTGAAGCAGAATTAAAGAAAAGGACAACAATATACAGAGCCGATGGTGTCACAATAAAGCAAGACGCCGAAGTTCTTCAAATGGTACAGAATGTTCACTGGGAGAGATCCTTCGGTGGATTCGAGCCATTTAAGGAGGCCAAATTTTAAGGAGGGGATATGAATGGTATATAAAGATGAAAAACATAACTTTATGAAAGCAATGAAAAAGAAGTTTGAGGAAGCTCCTGACAAGAAACAGACAAAATACTACGTATACGGTGGATACAAGCAAAACAAGAGAAAAGTAGAATTCCATGATGCAGGTCAACAGATTGCAAAGGAAAGAGGAATACCTGGATACAACCCATCAGTAGGTATGCCACAAGGTCAGAGGGTATTAATGCCTTACCAGCTTTCCCATACAGATATAATCGCTAACATGGATGATCTTCACTTTGTTAACAACGCTGCCATGCAACAGGCATGGGACGATATGAGAAGAACTATCCTTGTAGGTCTCGATTCACCACATAACATTCTTGAAAAGAGGCTTGGAAAAGAGGTCACACCTGAAACAATTAACCACTACCTTGAAGTAGTAAACCACTCAATGCCTGGTGCAGCTGTCATTCAGGAACACATGGTTGAAACTGATCCAAGGTTAGTAAAAGACTCTTACGTTAAGGTATACTCTGGAAATGATGAGTTAATTGATGAAATTGACTCAAGA
>Ga0208458_1002242_pt1 | contig 14546 bp, 7 predicted proteins | sample AD_UKC085_MetaG_FD_184432 | JGI IMG/M metagenome (GOLD analysis project Ga0208458, IMG submission 184432) | Active sludge microbial communities of municipal wastewater-treating anaerobic digesters from USA - AD_UKC085_MetaG (SPAdes) (version 2) | ecosystem: Engineered > Bioreactor > Anaerobic >... | reverse complement strand
CCAGTTTGAGATCGATCTTGCCGATGATCTCCCCCCCATCTTAGCCGACGTGGGAAACATCGAACAAGTGATCATGAACCTGGTGATCAATGCCCGCGAAGCCATGCAGTTGGGCGGGCAACTAAACATATTTACCTTTAGCTTCGATGTGGATGCCATGTTCACCAGTCAACATCCCGCAATGCGTCCCGGCCGTTATGCAATTTTAAAGGTCACAGATACCGGCACAGGCATGACCAAGGAAATCAAAGAGCGCATCTTCGAGCCGTTCTATACCACCAAAGGAGTGGGACGGGGCACCGGACTCGGCCTGGCGACTGTGTATGGCATTGTACGCCAGGCAGGTGGATTCATCAATGTGGACACTGCCCCAGGGAAGGGAACCAGCTTTGTGATCATGATCCCGGCCGTGGAAGCGGAGATTAAAGCCAGTGATTCGACCCGGAAAACTGGCGATACTATGGGACACAGCGAACAGGTACTGGTGGTGGAGGATGATCCCGCGATCTCCGAACTCACCAGTAAGATCATCGAAAAGCTGGGTTATCAGGTTCGCAATACCGATAGCGCTGACAAAGCCATGGCGATGATAGAGGATGAGGGGTTCCACCCTGATTTGCTGGTAACGGATGTGGTGATGCCTGGCCTCAGCGGTTTGGAACTGGCAGCTATTCTCCGCTTCAAGTACCCCAGTATGAAGTTCCTCCTCATGTCCGGTTATACCGAAAGCGTGATTTCCCGTCATGGCGATCGGGATCCCAATCTGCCCTTCATCCAAAAGCCCTTCACGCGTAATGACCTTGCCGAAAAGATCCGTTTGGCTTTGGAAAGCTGATAGCACCGATCTCCTGTGCGTCGTAGCTGCTAAGACAGCCCCGGGCGGATACGCTCAAGCATTACCTGTCATCGTGATGGTGGGCTCATCACCCCAGTCTATTCCCATCCGGGGGGGATTGTGCATGATCCTCTGATACCCTCTTATCTGGCGCGCAGTCTGGCCTCGGATCACGTAGTTGCTGACGGTGATATAAAGCTGCCCTTTGCTCACAGTGAAGACGCCGGCATCATGAATACCGATATCTGTTCCTTCACCAGGATCACCGAGATGGTAAGCAGTCAGGGGCATTATGGGGTGGAAGTAATCACCAGCATCCTGGGAAAGTATTTCAGCGCGATGATCGCCAGAATCCGTGACAATGGCGGCTGTTTGATGAAGTATGGCGGAGATTCCATGTTTGCTGTGTTTCCGGGTAGCCCCTTTGAAGCCATCCCCCGTATGTTACATTGTCGCAAGCAGATGTACGAAGCCATGGATGATCTCAATCTCACTTTTGATAAAGACTATGGGATCAGGATCAGCTTCGATGGTGCCATCAAATATGGGCCGGTGAAGCTCTGTGTGGTGGGTGATCCCCGCTTTCATCTGGATTATTACGTGGATGGAGCCACTGTGTCCGAGCTTTACAAACTGGGCGCTGACGCTCCCGACTCAGAAATTGTCACCGCACCGGAAATCCGAGAGTACGAGAATCATGCCCTGATCCCCTGCCCGGAAATCGAACCTGAATACCCCTTAAAAGGAACGCTCTTCTTTCCCCAAACCGTACAACGTAAAATGCAGGAGATAGGCTTTGGTGCGGAACTGCGCAATACAGCCGTGATCTTTGTGCATATCGAAGCTACAGATGGCAGTCCCCTGATCGCGGAAGAGGATTATCAAGCCCTGTATCTAAGGCTGCAACGTATTGTATATGACCTCGACGGCACCATCAATAAGATTGATTACACAGACAAGGGCTACCTTGTGCTGATCGCTTTTGGCACGCCATATCACCATTCGGACGACATCGAGCGCGCTTTTACATGTGCCTATCAGATCCGGGCCATCTCCTCAGATAGGATCAGCCTAAAGATAGGCCTTACCTATAGCAATATCTATGCTGGCATCCTGGGCGCCCGGGAGCGCTACGAATACGGCATCATCGGCAATGCAGTGAATATCGCGGCACGGCTGATGAGTCGCTGTGAAGCGGGCGAGATCTCGTTCTCGGAAGACCTGCTGGATGTCGCCAACAGCCGTTTTGAATCCGTCTTTGTGGAAGAAACCACAGTGAAGGGAATCGCCGGAGCACTACGCATCCACAAGATCACCGGAGAGTTACCCGATTCCTGGTCAATCCTGGTGGCCCGCTACCAGGGCGAGATCCGGATCGGCGCGAAGGGAGAAGCAGCCTCCATCGTAAAAGCGATAAAGGATGGCGAAAGCCCTTATCTCAGCGTGGTGGGTGCTTCCGGCACCGGTAAAAGCTTGCTGGCCTATCATATCCTGAAGGATCTGCGGGAAGCCGGATACAGGGTGGATATCCACATCCTGGAGGAATACCGTCAAAACAAACAGTGCGACTGGTTTTTTGACCTCATGGCTCGTAAACTGATGATCTTCGATATCCTTAGGGATTTCAAGCTTTTAGCTGATTATTGTACGCATAATGGCATCCATACAGATTTAAACCTTCTAAGGATTTACTTTCAGAGTATGAGCGATCCTGGGGCTGAGCTTCGCAAAGAGGAGATTGAGCTGGTCTATACTGCGTTGGCTGATGTCACTGCCGTACTTTTCCGGGACAGCCGTGTGCTCTTCATCGATGATTTCCAGTGGCTGGATAGCAGTTCCAGATGCATCTTCACCCGGGTTCTACCCCGTCTGCTAAGCTCCGGCAAGGCTGTGATCGTGTGCGCCAGAAGCGATCAAAGCATCATCTGTCCCTCGGATTATGAAAAGCAACGAATCAAGATCAAGCTCAGTGCGCTCGATCCCGCTGCCGCCCAGGAACTGATTCAAGCGACAATACCGGTGATCTCAGATGATGCGCTGGCCTACATCTATGCCACCACCGGCGGCAATCCGCTATTCATTGTGGAAATGACCAGCTTGATCTGTGCTAACTTCGATGTGGCATCCGGCATCCTCGCTGAATCCGATCTCAAGCGCATGGAGAAGGAAGGCATCATTCCCCCGAACCTGGAAAATCTGCTCTTGGGTGAATATGAATTGCTCGATCCCGAATCCAAAAGCATGCTGAAAACCGCATCCATCATCGGCAAAGCCTTTGACGCAGACGAATTGAGCGCGGCGGGACATAGTGCAGCCGATTTAAGCTTTGACGAGATTATCCAGGAACTCGGACGGCACAAGATCATCGGACAAAAGGCCTTCAACCCCGGTGTGGAATACGTCTTCAACAATCACCTGATGCGCGATGCCATCTACCGCAGCATTCTCCTGGGTGAAAAGCGGGATTTGCACCGCAGAATCGCCGAACTCTATGAGGCTAAGTATGCCGCGCAAATCCATCCCTGGCTGGAATTGATCGCCAATCACTACATCTACGCAGGCAAGGAAGACAAGGCCCTGGAGTATGCCCTGCTTTCCGGAGAGAAGACCGCTCGCCTGGCTGCCTACTCCGAGAGCAGTTATTATTACGAGAAAGCTCTGGATTTCTGTCATGATGACTCCCTAGCCTACCACATCCGCCTGGAATTGGTAAAAAACTTCATCAATCAGGGCGATGGCGAAACCGCCAGTCAGCGCTTGATCGAGCTGGAATCCCTGCACCCTGCCCTGTTGGACGACGACTTCCATTTTCAAAGTCTGCGCACATTGAACCTCAAAGGGCAGTATCATGAGCTCTATGCCTACGCGAATAGAATCCTTCCAGGACTGCAGGATGGACGCCTGAAGGATGGCATCCGCCTTCGCTATATGGAAGCTCTATTGGCCCTGAACCGCATGGATGAGTTTCATGCCGAGGCGCGTCAGATCAACGATTCGTTGCAGCGCGGCGGGGATCACAAACTACACGGGGATTACTTGCTCACGATGGCGCAGATGTATATGAACCGAAGCGAATACAGTATGGCAGAGGATTTCTATGCTAGGCTGCTGACCCAGGCAGAGAAGAGCAAGGATCAAATACATCTGCGGGCAGCGTACAGCGGCCTCGGTGTAGTGGCTTCCCGCACAGGGAACAAGGACAAAGCCCGGCAGTATTATGAACGGGCGCTGGAGATCTGTGAGCGCTTGGGCGACCTAAACGGCTACAGCAAGATCATCATGGATCTGGGAACTCTGCTGCGCAATGAAGGCGATATCGAAGCCGCCATCACGCTATATCAAAAGAGCCTTTCCACTGCCGAAAGCACCGGCAATCTTCAGCAGCAGAGCGTCGCCACTTACGATATCGGCGAGGCGCACTACTATCTGGAGCATTATGACGAAGCTCTGGCCATGATGGAGAAATCCCTGGCCCTATCCCAGCAGATTGGCGACCTCCCCGGCGAAAGCTTCTGTTACGACGCCATGGGTGATATCCATTTTCGTAGGGCGGAATATGACGAAGCAGAAAAAATATACCGGGCAAATCTGAGCTTGCAACAGGAACTAGGAGATAAGGAAGGCATCGCACACAGCACCGGCAATCTGGCCAATATCGCCAATACCCGCGGGGACTTTGACGAAGCGGAAAAGCTCTATCTGAAACAGGCTGCACTCCTTGAGGAAGTGGGCGATCTGGACGGTCTGGGCAGAGCCTATTTTAACCGGGGACTCTTGTATGAGAGCCAGGGCTGCATCGCTCAAAGCTTAACATTGCTGGAAAAGGCGCTCAAACTCTTTGAACAATGCGAAGCGCAGCTCTTTATCGATATTACCCGGGAGAAGATCAGCGAATTGAAAAACATGCCATAAATCAATTGTCCCAAAAGCGAGCTTTGGGACCGCCAAGAACGAACATTGAGACTTTTTTTAGTGAGGTGAATGTGAATAAAGCAGTACTGCTGTTACTGAGCCTGGTGTACTTGTTGCCGCTCCCGGCATCTCTGCAGGATTATGAGTTTTCTTATTCTGAAGTGAGCTGGCAAGAGATCACAGGCGGTGTGCTTCTGGGATCTGAATCCAGCGATGATCAACACTTTATCGATCCCGCTTATCCTGGAGGGATCAGCGCCTCCACAGCATGCGGATTGATCATACCATTCGATTTTGTCTATGACAATCAGGTTTACGATCGCTTCGGCGTAAACACCAATGGCTGGATCGGTTTGGGAAAATCCATCTATCTGGATGAGGCGGTGGATTTGAGTTCCAGTGCAGATTATAATCCCTTGAGCTATACCAATGCCGCCCATCCTCATGAGGACCGCATTGCCCGCATCGCTGGATTTGCCAGGAATCTTGCAGCGCAGAGTGGAGCAAGCCTGCGTTACGAAGTGATCGGCAGCGAACCTCAACGGATTCTGGTGATCCAATGGAAAAACTACCGTAGATATGGTGTTGCCAGCGGAGATAGCTTCACTTTTCAGATCAGATTGCATGAACAGGGCTCCGGGATCAGCATCGTTTATCATCAGATGCAATGCTCTGTCTCCATCTCTGGGCAGGTGGGACTGAGGTCTGTGCCTGCCGCCGCCGCGACGAACTTTGCCAATCGCACCACCAATGGCGGATGGAACAATTCCGCTTCAGGGAGTTCTGCTCAGGATAGCGCAATCCTTACCGCGTCGGCTTCTCCCGTATCCGGAGCTTGCTTCAATTGGCAGATCGAGGGAATCCCAATCGCGGATTTCTCCGCCATCCCGCTATCTGGTTTTGCGCCACTCCATGTTCAATTTTATGATGTCTCGACGGCCGCCGATACTCCAATCACAGCCTGGTTTTGGGAATTTGGCGATGGCAGTGTATCGGGAATGCAAAACCCCGCTCATACCTACACGATACCGGGAACCTACAATGTGAGCCTGAGGATTACAGACAGTGACGGGAGCTATCATACTCGCACCAGACTGGAATACATAACCGTATATCAATCAAGCACATCAACCGCCGCGTATCTACAGATGAATGGCTTTGACGCTCATCTATCCTGGGATCCCATCAGCACTGATGAACAGGGAAACCCCATCCAACCAGCCTTTTACTACCTGTACTTCAACGGTTCATCCGATCCCCAGGGAGAGTATTACTTTCTCGCCCCCGTCGAATATCCCGCCACGCAGTACATCCATAATGGCGTGGGCAGAGGCGCCAGACATATGTTTTACAAAGTAAAGGCGGTAGAATAGCTCTGACATGACGCACAATCTGTGCGAGTTCAAGGCAGGATTTCAGCTTGCTCGCTTCAAGCCATCAGGATGATTAGTGCCCTCCCCTTCCCAGCTAACAGGTACAGTTCTACAAAGGAGCTTCCCAAACACATCCGAAGCGTGGCTTGGGATGTCCTTGAGATGAGTTTGAGATGTGCATATGATATCGACCAGCACAAAGCTAAGATTTGTCACCCCATCGTAGCAATAACAAGAGCAGGTCATTATGATATAAGGTCATATCAAATTGATATATGTTGGTGATCGCATGTACCCGGCATACCCTGCTATCATGCTGCATAGCAGGAAGATGGACACAGTGAAACGATTGGCTCAGTAATTGCTCTTGATATATAAACTATCTACAGAGGTGAAAGTATGAAAAAGCTAAACTTGTTACTCGTCATTGCTTTGTTGTTGGCAGCACAAGCCTGCGTGATCGGTTGCGATGGAATTGCCGATCATAATACTACTGTGGGCGGCTACAAACTGGAACACTCCGGGGAACAGAAGATACAGCTAGATCCCGGTCTTAATGAACTGGATATTGAGGTTGGAATAGCTGAGATTGACTTGAATGGAGTGGGGGCATCGGCTCCTGAACTTATCGTTGCATACCAGGAATATCGTCCTGGTGATGCCATCATCCGCGTGGAAGATGGAGAGATCAAGACCGATTCCAAATCCGGGAAACCCGTTCTCATTACCTCCATCAGTGGCACAGTCCCCGCAAACATGAACCTCAGCATCGAGAATGGTACTGGCCCCACAAAGATATCAAACCTGAAGGATATTAGCAGCCTCGAGGTAGAATCTGGTACCGGGAAAGTTGCACTGGTAAGTATCCGCAGCAAGCATATCTCTCTGGAATGCGGAACGGGACGTGTGAACATGGAAGATTGCATCGCAGTGAATGCCGTAATCGATACTGGAACTGGCTCGGTAGATATGAAGGACAGCTATATCGAATTTGCTGAAGTAAGCTCAGGAACGGGGAGCTTGAACCTGGTAAATAGCACGATTGAGCATCCCGAATTTGACAGTGGCGTTGGTAAACTGCATCAAGAAGGTGAGTACAAAAGCGCTAAATAACCCCTTGTGGGCGACACTATTCATAGCGAAGGGGCTCAAGCGATAGCGAAGCCCCTCGTTGTAAATCGTGTCGCCCTCCGGGCAGATACTGCGAATAGGTGTGGTTTGTGATCAGTCTGTGCCGCTCATAGCGAGCGGCCTTTATATTTACATCAGAGGTGCTTATTGATCTTTGCTTCGATGAGGGCTTTGATCTCGTTCATGCGAACTTCGGTGGTAGCCTCGTATCGTGTTACCAGCACCGGGGTGGTATTTGAAGCGCGAATCAAGCCCCAGCCATCGGGGAAAGTGATGCGGGCTCCATCGATGTCGTTCACATCATATCCTTCTGCCTTAAACTCGTTGCAGACCTTCGCAACTACGTCAAACTTGCGGGCATCGTCGCATTTGGTATGCAATTCCGGGGTGTTATACATCCTGGGTTGATCTGCCAGGTATTGGCTGACCGGCATGGCCGTCTTGGCCACGATTTCCACAAAGCGGCAGCTTACATAGATGGCATCGTCAAAGCCCAAGTAGCGATCGCCGAGGAAGACGTGTCCGCTCATTTCTCCGGCGAAGTCCACGCCGATCTCTTTCATGCGCATCTTGATATTAGCGTGCCCGGTTTTGTACATAATGGCCTTTCCCCCGCGGGCAGCAATGTCGTCGTATAGATTTTTGGAGCACTTCACATCGGCGATGATGCTCTTGCCAGGATTGATCTTGAGATAATCCCGCGCCAGGATGTTCAAGATCTGATCACCAAAGAGCATCTTGCCCTTTTCATCCACCACGCCAATGCGATCGGCATCTCCATCCAGACCGATGCCCAGTTCATACTCGGCATCCACCACGGCCCGGCTGAGATCCGCCATGTTCTTTTCGATAGTGGGATCCGGATGATGATTCGGGAAATCGCCATCGGGTTCGCAATACATCTCGATCACCTCGCAACCCTTTCTGCGCAGAATTTCAGGCAGATAGGGTCCGCCCATGCCATTGCCGCCATCCACGATCAGCTTTACCGGACGTTCGATGTGGATGTTGTGTGTTACGTAGGAGATATATTCTTCTTCGATGGTGCTGTTCTTGGTCAAATTACCCTGTCCTGAAGCGAATTCCTCTGCCTGGATCAGCTTTAGCAGTCGCTGCAGTTCTTCGGCGTAAACGCTGCCCAAGCCGAGGTTTAGCTTGCAGCCGTTGTACTGCGAGGGATTGTGCGATGCGGTAACCATGGCACCGCCATCGGACTTCAATTTCCAGATGGCAAAATAGAGAATCGGAGTGGCAACGATGCCGATATCGGTGACATTGCATCCTGTTTGCAGTGCGCCCTCGATAAATGCGTCCATAAAGCTGCGGGTGCTGTGACGGGCATCGCCACCGATCACAATGGTGGATAGCCCCTGCTTTTTCAAATAGGAGCCAAAGCCTTTTCCGATCAGGAAATAAGTGTCTTTATTGATCTGTTCATCCACAACGCCGCGGATGTCGTATTGTCTGAATACTTGGGGATTAATCATGTTTTCCTCTTGTCTATTATTGGGGGATTCTTAATACTCTCAGCAGGATGGGCAGGATTTCCCGGATGGCCAGTGCGCGATGAGAAACGCGGTTTTTGGTCTCGTTATCCATCTCAGCATAGGTCTTTTGGTAGCCCTCCACGCTAAAAATGCTGTCGTAGCCAAAGCCGTTTTCGCCTTGCTCATACAGGCTAATCTGTCCACGCACCACACCGGAGACTACCGAGATGATTCCAGATGCGTCTGCCAAGGCTGCTGCAGTCTCAAAATGGGCATTGCGATCCGTGATATCCTGCATTTGCAGCAGCACTTTGCGCAGATTGTCCTGATAGCTGCATTCCTCTCCGGCATAGCGCGCAGAGAACACTCCTGGAGCTCCATCCAGGGCATCGATGAAGAGCCCGGTATCATCTGCCAAACAGAGCATTTCGGTCAATCTGGCACCTTCAAGAGCTTTCTTCATGGCATTGCCGAAGATGCTGGGCTGATCCTCATCCGTATCTGGGAAGCCAGGAAAGTCCAGCAAAGTGTGGATTCTTACCTCAAAGGGAGCCAGAATCGCCTTCAATTCGGCGATTTTATCGGGATTGCGGCTGGCCAGCAGGAGGGGGTATGCCATATCAGAGCTTACGCAGCCAGTGCTTTATCTTTTGCAGGATATTGCGATCCAGGAATTGCTCTGCCAGAGCAGTAATCTTTTGTAGCTGCTGCAGGATGTCGCCTTCCCCGCTCCAATTGTCCCGCAATATCTTATGGTCGATATCATTGAGTATGAGGTTGAGACCCAACACCACCAGCACAAGATCATCCACATAACCGATTACTGGGATAAAATCCGGGATAATGTCGATCGGCATGATCAGATACGCGATGATGCCCGCCACCTTTAGCTTGTGCTTGGCAGGGACCCGTTTATCCACTGCCAGGCGGCAGACCAGGATGAAGAAATCGGGAAGGAGAAAGAGGTATTCACTGATCTTTCCTCCCATGGAGCCGGTCTTCTCCTTGGTCCAGCCCTTGGCTTTCTTGCGTAAATCCTCGTAGAATTTCAGCTTGGCATCATCCATATCAACGATGCGATCCTGGATGTTTTCCTGCTCATCAGCCGGGATTTCTTTGCTTTCAAATACGTCATCTTTCATGAAGTACCTCCACTATTACAAGATAATCCATAGTACTGGACGCGGTCAAGCACTTTCTTACAGATAAATACTGCCAAAATAAAACGGGTGGAAAAGATTCCACCCGTCTCTATATCCAAGTGTGTTGTTTAGCGAATTGCCGCCATAGCTGCTGCCAGACGGGCGATCGGAACGCGATAGGGTGAGCAGGAAACGTAATTCATGCCAACGCGATGGCAAAATTCCACGCTGGCAGGTTCGCCACCATGCTCGCCGCAGATACCGACCTTCAGTTTGGGACGGGTGCTGCGACCGCGGGAGGTTCCCATTTCTACCAATTGACCTACGCCTTCCTGATCCAGGATCTGGAAGGGATCGTTGGCAAGCAGGTTCTTTTTCAGATAGATAGGCAGGAATGAGCCAGCGTCGTCGCGGCTGTAGCCGAAGGTCATCTGAGTAAGGTCATTGGTACCGAAGCTGAAGAACTCGGCACTTTCGGCGATCTTATCGGCAGTGAGGGCAGCGCGGGGGATTTCAATCATGGTGCCCACGAGGTATTCCACTTTGCTACCGGTCTCGGCGAAGACTTTTTCGGCTGTAGTGCGGATGATCTCTTCCTGCAGCACAAACTCAGCCTTGGTTCCGATCAGGGGAACCATGATTTCGGGGAACACCTTGATGCCTTTCTTTTGTACATTGATGGCCGCTTCGATGATGGCGCGGGCCTGCATCTCGGTGATTTCGGTATATGTATTGCCCAGACGGCAACCGCGGTGACCCAGCATGGGATTGAACTCATGCAGGGAGTTTACACGCTCGTGGACCTTTTTGACATCGATCCCAAGTTCTTTGGCGATCTCAGCCTGTTGAGCATCCTCATGAGGCACAAACTCGTGCAGGGGCGGATCCAAAAGACGTACCGTGACGGGGAAGCCGTCCATTGCAGTAAAGATGCCCTCAAAATCGCTGCGTTGCATAGGCAGCAGCTTGTCCAGAGCCTTGCGGCGTCCCTTTTCGTCGTCGGCGAGGATCATCTCGCGCATAGCTTTGATGCGGTCGCCTTCAAAGAACATGTGTTCTGTGCGGCAGAGTCCGATACCCTGAGCGCCGAAGCTGCGAGCCACGGTGGCATCCTTGGGGGTATCAGCATTGGTGCGTACGTTCATTCTGGTATATTTGTCGGCCAGTTCCATCACTTTGGCAAAATCGCCGCTGAGTTCCGGATCCTGAGTATCCACTTTGCCTTCCAAAACCTGTCCGGTGGAGCCGTTTAAGGATATCCAGTCGCCTTCCTTGAATACTTTTCCGTCCACGGTCATGGTGCGGGCTTTGTAATCGATCACCAGGTTGCCGGCGCCGGATACGCAGCATTTGCCCATTCCACGGGCAACAACAGCCGCGTGGGAGGTCATACCGCCACGTGCGGTCAGGATGCCCTGGGCGACGGTCATGCCGCGCAGGTCTTCCGGGGAGGTTTCGGTGCGAACCAGCACCACTTTCTTGTGATCTTTGGCCCAAGCTTCTGCATCATCGGCAAAGAAGACAATCTGACCAGTGGCTGCGCCGGGAGAAGCGGGAAGTCCTTTGGCCAAAACTTTCGCATTGGCCAGACCGGCCTTGGTAAACACGGGGTGCAGCAGCTCGTCCAGTTTACCAGGTTCCATGCGTAGCAGAGCGGTCTTTTCGTCGATCAAACCTTCTTTGAGCATGTCCACGGCAATCTTCACCATGGCAAATCCGGTGCGCTTGCCATTACGGGTTTGAAGCATCCACAGCTTGCCTTCCTGAATGGTAAACTCCATATCCTGCATATCTTTGGCATGCAGTTCCAGCTTGCGTTGAGTGTCAAAAAGCTGTTTGTAAGCTTCGGGCATTACTTCTTCCAGCGAAGGATAGTTTTTGGCTCTATCTGCTTCGTCGTGGCCGGCGAGCTTGGCCCAGCGACGGGAACCTTCAATGGTGATTTCCTGCGGAGTGCGGATGCCCGCCACCACGTCCTCACCCTGTGCGTTCACCAGATATTCGCCGTTAAAGATGTTCTCTCCGGTGGCGGCATCGCGGCTGAAGCAAACTCCGGTGGCGCTGGTGACGCCCATATTGCCAAATACCATGGCTTGCACGTTTACCGCGGTTCCCCATTCGTGAGGGATGCCATTGAGCTGGCGGTAATACATGGCGCGGTCGTTGTTCCAGCTATCAAACACGGCAAAAATCGCTCCCCAGAGCTGATCCCAGGGGTTATCGGGGAAGTCGTGACCGGTATTGTCCTTCACGGCTTTCTTGAATAGTGTTACCAAATTCTTCAGGTCATCTGCGCTGAGATCGACGTCATTCTTCACACCCTTGTCGTGCTTCATCTTGTGGATGATTACTTCAAAGGGATCTTCCTCTTCCTTGCTTTGGGGTTTGAGGCCCAAAACCACGTCGCCATACATCTGCACAAAACGGCGGTAGCTATCCCAGGCAAAGCGTTCGTTATTGGTCTTTTTGATGATGCCCTGGACGGCTTCATCGTTCATACCGAGGTTCAAGATGGTATCCATCATACCGGGCATGGAAGCTCTGGCGCCGCTGCGAACGGAAACCAGAAGCGGATTGGCATTGGAACCAAATTGCATGCCCATCAGGTTTTCTACGTGAGCTACAGCTGCCTTTACGTCGGCGGTGAGCAGTTCGCGCAGTTTGTCCGCGCCGAGGCTGTTGTATTCGGTGCAGGCTTCAGTGGTAATCGTAAAGCCGGGGGGTACTGGAACTCCGATCAGATTCATCTCAGCGAGGTTTGCGCCCTTGCCGCCAAGAAGGTTCTTCATATCAGCTTTTCCTTCGGCCTTTCCGTTGCCGAATAGGTAAACACGTTTAGTTGCAGTCATTTATCCTCCATGATAGCAATGTATCAGTATTATTCAATTCCTCGCAAGCTCTCTGGGGCGCCCATTTCTGTCAAGTAAGTTTTTGAGACAATGAGAGATCCTCCATGATTGAGAGGGAGTGCAGGGTGCGGGGTGCGAGTGTGCTGCAGTTATGTCGTCCTGAGTTGTACAGTTTGGTGCTGCGGATGTATACCAGATACACCTACGGGATTCATCAATGCCTCGGTTACTGGATACGCCCGGGGAAACCCAATAAGAGCCGGGCAAGTATCGCCCGGCTCATAAATAGCATTATCATAGGGGCTTTAGAGCGATCTTCTCACCACTCTGAAACCGTGGAAATCAGCTTTCAGATCGGCAGGAGCGTAAAATCTACGGGCAACGGTGCAATTGCTGGGGTCGTTATTGAAGCTGCCACCCCGCATCACACGGAAGATCCCGGTGTCGGGGCCATGAGGATTTTGCGTAGCCTGACTGGAGTATTGATTGTCATAAAAGTCCCAGCAAAACTCCCAGACATTACCACTCATGTCATATATCCCCAGTTCATTGGGGTTTTTGGTGCCCACTGCTTCCGGTGCTGAGCTGTTCCCAGCGTACCATGCCACATCGTCGATGATGTCTGATCCGCTGTAAACGTAATCCTGGGACATCCATCCGCCCCGAGCGGCGTACATCCATTCCATTTCGGTGGGCAGGCGGTAACCTGTGGCAGTCCAATTGCAGGTGAGCTGAGTGTGGTCAGCAGCCCAGTTTTCCGGCCAGAGAGCGGGGAGATTGCCGAAGGAAGAGTAGCTGTAACAGGGCATGAATCCTTCAGCGATGCTGCGATAATTGCAGTATTCAATGGCATCCGTCCAGTTGATTTCGGTGATGGGCTTCTCAGTTTCGATCTGTTCAATATTCCGCATGATGTAATCCCATTCCAATTGGGTAACTTCCCGTCTGCCAATATAATATGGATCCAGAGTTACCTGGGCTGTGCCGTTGTGGAAAGTCCCGCCCTGCACCAGCTGCATTTGGTCCGGCAAATTGATGATGTAGAAACCTTGCACCACATTACTGGGTTCCCAGCCAGCCGAATATGCCTTTGCTTTCACAAGGGTGTTTATGGACAGAGAGAGCGGGCGGGTGTAGAGCATGGAGCTTTCATCAGGATCGCTGCCATCGGTAGTATAGCGAATCTGGGCATCGGAATTGGCATGGTTGATGCTTAAATATTGTGACTCGGCGTAGCTTCCGCTGGCCAGACTAAATATGGGATCGGTAAGCTGCATCACATAGCTGGCAGTGGTGATCAAGCTAGGGATCATCCCCTCCACAAAGGCTTTGGCTTTCACTGTGACCGAGCCGTCGATCAGGATGGGAGTGGAGTAAAGCAGGGAGTTTTGATCCGGATCCGCTTCATTCAGGGTGTAGCGAATCTCGGCATCCGGAGTGGCACAGGACATGCTAAGCGTAAAAGACTGTTGATAGAATCCTCCCGCGGGAGAAAGACTGACCGCTTCCACCGCAGAGGCGCTGAAAATGTAATCAGCGCTAACCACCGGACTGGGTGGACGGCCGGGCATAAAAGCCCGCGCTTTGAAATGTGTATCTGTATTGATTGGGATTAGTCCGGTGTAGAGCTGGGAATCCACGGTGGGAAAGCTGCCATCGGTGGTGTAGCGTATCTCAGCTCCATGGGTGGTGCAGTGAATCAATACTGACACCGGTTCGCCATAAGACCCGGGAGCAGGGTTGAACTCAGGTATTCCCAGAGGTGAATCATCCGCGGCAGTGCTCTTGGAGCAGGATATCAGCGTGAGGGCGGTAAC
>Ga0208458_1002234_pt1 | contig 14574 bp, 17 predicted proteins | sample AD_UKC085_MetaG_FD_184432 | JGI IMG/M metagenome (GOLD analysis project Ga0208458, IMG submission 184432) | Active sludge microbial communities of municipal wastewater-treating anaerobic digesters from USA - AD_UKC085_MetaG (SPAdes) (version 2) | ecosystem: Engineered > Bioreactor > Anaerobic >... | reverse complement strand
GCTGAAAATAGTAGTATTTGCTTTTTTTCTATCAATTAATCCGGATGCTTCTTTTGCTTTATCCCATACATCATCAAAAAAGATTCTGATTGTAAATTCGTATCATAAAGGATATTTGTGGAGCGACCGCATTATGGAAGGTGTCGATTCCGTATTTAATTCGGTTAAGGATTATGATGTTTATTATGAATATCTTGATTCCAAGCGCAACAGTTCTCCCGAGTATATGGAATACTTAAAACAGATATTCGTTCTAAAATATTCCAGGAATGATTTCGATATGATTATTCTATCGGATGATAATGCTTTCAATTTTATTCTCCAATTCCGAAATAGTGTTTTCAAAAATGTTCCGATTGTGTTTTGCGGAATAAACAATTACGATCCATCGATGATAAAGGGATGCTCTGACATAACAGGTATTGCGGAATACTATGATCCTGCAAAAACACAGCAGGCAGCCCTATTTCTATTTCCGGAAAAAGATCTTTATATATCAATATGCGATAATACTGAAAGCGGAATTATAAATAAGCAACTTTTTGTTGAGTCAGCAAAGAGTTTGCCGAAGAATATACGGATTGAATTCTGGGAGAGATTATCCAGCAGTGAACTTGAAGAAAAAATCAAAAATGCTCCGTCAAATTCGGTATTATTCTATACGGATTTCAATCGTGACGGTGACGGCAAGGTTATTTCAACACGGGAAGCGTCACAGTTTCTTACAAAAAGCAAAGTTCCTGTATTCGGACGTCAGGAGTGGCTGTTAGGCAAAGGTCTTTTCGGCGGAATGATAGTCAGCGGATATTATCAGGGAAGAACGGCCGCACAGATGGCAATAAGTATTTTGAATGGTAAGGATGCCGATTCTATTCCTGTTGTTGCAGAAAGTGCAAACAGATATATGTTTGATTATATGATGATGAAAAAATATAATATAAAGATTTCGGATTTGCCTCAGGACAGCATTGTTATCAATGAGCCATCATCGTTTTATGATTTTTATCGAAAGAATAAAACTTATGTATTGGGTATCAGTCTTGTTTTTTTAATTATTATCGTGGCTGTAATGTCTGCCGCGCTTATTAAAATCAGCTCGCTTAGCAGAGAAAGAAAAATTCTTATAGCAGATCTTTCTGATTCAATTAAAAGGATAAAGCGTATTGATGGTCTTCTTCCGATTTGTGCTGTTTGTAAAAAAATTCGTAACGATGAAGGATACTGGGAGCAGGTTGAAGATTATATTAAAGAACATTCCGACGCGGACTTTAGTCATTCGTTATGCCGGGACTGCGCGAATAAGCTTTATCCTGATTTGGATTTTGGAAAGGATGATGATGCTTAACAGATTTATTCTTTTTGATATATCTTGAGGAATTGTGAGTTTGTTAACATGAGCTCATTTGATTGAGTTTGAAATAATATGAAGTCACAATAAGAGTATTATAGGCTTGTTGAAAAAGTATTAACAAGTTGCCCGCAAATTGCTCTTTTCTGCGTAGAGAGGTTATACTATTATGCGGCACACGGCATTATTTCTAATCTTAAATATTTTATCTTTTCTTTCTTTTTCTAGTTGTTATGATGAAAATGAGGAAAAAGATCCATACTACAAAGCAACAATTATATTTGATGGAGAAACATATAGTTGTGAGCAATCGGGGCATGTTTACAATTATGTATGGGATAGTCCATTAATTCCTTCTGATTATATTTTTTCTTTGAAATCTAATGATGGTCGATGCACTTTAACATTTACAACATCAACAAATTGGGATAGGACAGTTGGACACTCTGTTAAAATTGTCAGAGATGGCTACTCTTATGATTCTTCATTAAACTCTTTGGAAGTAACCTTTACTAGTACTGGTTTTTCTTATGAAAGAGAGGATGATGGTCTTTTTCATATTGCGGGGACATTTTCTGGAACTATAAATGATGGAATAGATTTGCCAATTAAGGGTAGTTTCGAAGGATCTAGAGATGTAGATGGAGCCGAGTAAGACTCGGCTGTCTTAAAATATTGTCTCAAATCATAAAGAATTTCACCAAATGCATTTTGCCAATATTTAAAGAACAATGTTTGTGTTAGAAGTTGTCTGCTTATAAGTCAGCAATGTAAGGCTCATGTTGCATCCATGTAGTCTCTATGTCTTTATGAAAAAAAGTTCCCCATTTTGTTTCATCGAAATCGCAAAGTTTCATGTTTTTCAAATCTGAATAAATTCTTTCCATTAGTTTGGGTTTTCTGTTTTTCAGAAGCTTATGAATGTTTCTCATGAATTTTTCGGGCTTATTTTCAGCTTTTTCTGTTTCTTTGAGCATCCATTTCTGAAACGGATATAAAAGTCTGTTATGGTTGAGAATCAAGCGGCAGGAATACATTATAAAATTGCTGACAGCAAGATTTTCAAGATAACGGTTTTTGTGTTTTTTTCCTTCAGAGAGAAACCATTTCCATGCAGTGAGTTGTGCGAAAAAACGCCGGGCATGATCTTCTCTGGCTGACTCGTTGAAAACGGGAATTCCTTCTATAAGTTTTTTGATGCTGTCATCCTTGCAGAAAATAAAAAAAACGTCCTTGAAGGCGTAGCGTGTAGGTTCGTTTCCCTTTTCATTAACCAGACGCAAATAGTTCAAATTGACGCATTTGCCGTCAACATAACCATCGGGGTATGTGCACAATTCCCGGTTGAAATAAAGCAGATTATCCCCGGATTTTCTGCGGTCATATTCTTTATCCGTTAAGACAAAAACTATGTCGATGTCTGAATTTTCTTTTGCATACCCGTGCGCAATCGATCCTCCAACTAGAATAGCCAAGACATTGTCGTCAGCAATAAATTCTTTTCTGATGTTTTCGATAGTGCTCTCGTGATGGGGATATAATTTCATGGTCATAAGAAATTTCCTTTTGCAAACTGCGTGTATAGAAAATGCTTAAATTATTAAATATATTTATCTGAAGATTATATTTTGAAAATACCGACTGTATGATTTAATTTTTCCGCAAGAGCATTCAGGTTTTCTGCATTACCTGCAAGTTCTTCGGAGCCTCCGGCAATGGCCTGGGCTGATTCGTTTATAGTGGAAATCGAAGAAACGACTTCCTGTGAAGATGTTTTTTGTTCTTCAGTTGATATTTTAACATTTTCCGAATTTTTTATAACATTTTTAATTTCAGAATAAGTTAAACCGCTCACTTCCTCCTGTTTTATCATATTGGATGCAACGATTTCCATTTTAGAGTCAATGTCATTTACTCCATTCAGAATAAGCTGTGTAGCTCTTACTGAATTTTCGATATTATTTCTGGCGGTGATAATCTCTGCGGTATTTATTTCGATTAAAGATTCTATTCCTTTGATACTCTCCGCGGTTTGGTCGGCAAGAGCGGAGATTTCATCCGCTACAACTGCAAAGCCCCTGCCTGATTCTCCGGCACGTGCGGCTTCAATCGCGGCATTCATGATAATAATTTGATATTGTCGACTACGCTTACAGCTGCTTCAACCTGAAGACGAGTGTTGAAGTCAAAATTATCTCGCATTGTTTTTTCAATGCTCTTAAGATTGTTTTCATTATCCTGATAAATCATATAAGTAAAAAGAGAAGTTATAATTATAACCGTGAGAGAGCTTATTGCAAGGTTGAGTATGGAAATTTTTGAAGAAAGACGTTTCATGTAATTTCTCCGTTTAAAACAATTTAAATTATAATAGAGAATTTGAAATTTATCAAGAAAATAAAGGAGTTATGATGAAGTTCTCATCATAGAGAAAATCTGAGAAAGCTTTTGATCCCATTATTGTTTTCTATTTTAAAGCTTCCCTGCAGTTGTTTGGTGAGCATGTTTATCAGAGTAAGTCCGAATCCGGAGGATTTATCCGGATTGAAATTGTCAGAAAAACCGGAACCATTATCGCTAACGATTAGTTCTATTTCCTTATTCTGTTTTGAAAGTGTTATTGACAGGATTCCGCAATCTATTCCGGAGAAAGCATATTTTAAAGAATTGGTTATCAGTTCGTTTACAATGGTTCCTATAAGAAAAACTGTCTTTGCATTCATTTGAAAATCTTCGATATTCTGCGAAATTGAAATCATTGATTTTTCAGGATAATTTTCTACAATTGCCTTAACTAGATCTTCCAGATATTCCTTTATTGAAATATCTCTGTAATTGTCTGAAAGAAGAAGTTTTTCATATATGAATTTCATACTGTCAACACCGCCGATTGCTTCGTGAAGTTTTTCTTTTGTTTCACTGCACTCTGTTGAGGCGGCCTGTAATTTCAGCAAATTGGAAATATTAGAGATGTTGTTTTTTATTCTATGATGAACCTCGCGAAGAATCATTTCTTTTTCTTCCAGCTGCTGCTTTATTTGAATTTCGTTTTGCTGCAGTTTTTCTTTTGAGCGAAGATTTTCAGATGACTCTTTTGCTAGAAGAATGTTCGAAAAACTTAAACGTGATACAAGTTTGAAAAAATTAACAAGAAAAAGCATCAGGTTTCGGATTTTTTCTCTGTTGTATACTGGAACTTTTCTTAAAGCTTCAATGTATTTGTCTTTATTGAAGCCGAAGGATTCCGCCTGCTTTTCAAAATATATTTCATCGATAACATCATCATCGTAAAAGAACTGTCCTGTAAAAATATTCCCGACATGTTTTCCGTTGATATAAAGAGGTGTCACGACATCCCAGAGTCCGTTTTTGCATTTGTAATCGGCGAATTCATCCGATTTCAGAATCTTTGAAAGATGAAGATCGCTTTCTGTGCAGTTAAGCGCACTTCTATCATTTACACGGTGAAACTTTGTACAAATATCCTGCCATCCGGTTGAAACAAGAATCTTACCGTCTAAATCAAGCAGCGCAGTTACCATTCCAGTTACAGAACAGAAGTGATCTAGTATGGACTGAACTGCTTCGATATCAACTGCATTTTTGAGATCGATTCTGCTTGAATCGCTTTCGGGGTTAAGAAGACTGTCAAGCCTGCTGCTTAAAAGGATTTCTCTTTTAATAATTTCTTTTTCTGCGTTGATGAGCTGATTATTCATCGAAATAAGTTCTTCATTAGTTGCTGCCAGTTCCTCGTTTGCAGCTTCCATTTCTTCATATGCGGCATTAAGTTTTTCATTAACATATAAAAGTTCGTGCTGTTTCGCTTGTACTGCAGTTTTTTCATGATGCAGCCGGAAAGCCATTTTGATGGAAGCGTCTAGAACTACAATGCCGCTGTTTTTGACAACATAACCGAATGAGGTTATATTTTCAGTTCTTTCTACGATTTCTTTTTCGGTATGAGAAGAAAGAAAAATTATCGGAATGTCTTTTTTTTCAAGTATTTCCTCGGCAGTCCGGATTCCGTCCTTTCTGTTTTTGCCTAAATCAATATCCATAAGAATTAGGTCAAAAGTATGTTGTCCGGAAAAAACGGCTTCAACAGCATCTTCTCCATTCAAACAGAGGAAAACGGAATAACCGTATTCTTCGAGTTCAATTTTTTCATATTCGGCAATCAGAATTTCATCTTCAACCAGAAGTATATTTTTGCCGGTTAACTTTACCATGTTCTAAGTATATTCGGATTAAGTAAAAGTTCAAATTAATTTCGATTCAATTGTAATAAATGTGATATTATAAGTAAAATAAGGAGATTTGATTTAAAATCAAATCTCCTTGAAATATGATTTTTCTCCTAAATCTGTAATGCTAAATTTATTTTATAGCTGATGAAACTGGTAATGTTTTTTCGACAACAACGATCGTGCCGGCTATAAAATCATGAATTGCTCTTTTTTTAGCATTCGTTAAAACAAATACAACTTCGCTCCAGAACCAGATTCTTTCCAGTAAACTGATCGCAGCAAAATATAAAGTGCCGAAAATACCGATAAAATCATTATAAGTGAGTTTTTCAGATGTAAACTCTTCCTTGTGAATAAAATATCCTATTGTGATAGCAAGCCATATCAGATTCAATACGCTGAACAGAATATCTCCGGAGCTTCGTAAAACAGCGTCCTTTAATTTTAAATTCGATAAATCCAGTTTTACAATTTTTAGTCCTATTATGCTTTTTCCAGGGGTTGCTCCGGATTTGGCGTGAAAATAAATAAAATATATAGGCAGAGTGATAAATGATACCAGCATTAAGCCGAAGAGATAATTCTGATTCATTTTCAGGAGGTAGAAAACAGGCATAAAAAATATAGAAATAATCAACATATCTATTACATTTGCAATCAGTCTATGGAAAAACCCCGCATATTCAATTTCTTGTTCTGTACTGCTGTTATCTTTCTGTTTTTTTAGCCTCTTTTCCGATTCTAGTTCTGAGAGTCTTTCTATAACCATTTTGTATCTCTCAGGATATTTGTTGCGGTTTATACTCTGAACAATGTCAGTTAATTCCCTGACGCTATAATTCTGAATCTTTAGTTTATAATTTATATCTGATTCTGTCATTTGCTTGACCTGCTATGATTTAAGTTGATTAAATATGTTAGTTTCTATGACTGTGTCAAATCTAAAAAGCATAAAATCTAAATTGCCAAAAATGAGATGCTTAAATGTAAAACAAATATCTGTATAAAATAATAGTTGATATGTTAAAAAATGATTGAGTTGAATTAATTTTCGAAGTTTTTGTATCTAAAATCATATTGTGAGACTAACTATGATGAATGAGCATTATGAACTGGCTGAATCTGTAGCTTATTGCGGTTTAATCTGCCGTCTTTGTTTTATGGCGGAGAAGTGTGACGGCTGTAAAGCTGATATTAATCTTTGTGAAAAGAACTGTTCCGATGAAGGATGTTTTAACAGAAACTGTTGCGAATCAAAAGGAATTAATGGCTGTTTTGAATGTTCTGAAATATATTCATGCACTCAGGGTATTTTCAGTTTGGGCGATATGTCAAAGATAAAAGCTTTTTCTATATGCATCCGCGAAGACGGGATTGATTCTTTTATCAGTTCGGTTGTTTCTAACATGAAGAAGGGTCTCAGTGTTGAAAAGGGAAAAGATTATGACGGCAAAAAAATCGAAGAAGTTCTGAAAATGCTGAGATAATGAATTGTAATCGTTGCACGCTTGGGAACCGTAATGAAAATAATTGAAACAGAACGACTATATTTGCGAGAAATGGATATTGACGATGAGAGCGGACTTTCTGACATTTTTTGTGATCCTTACTCAATGCGCTATTATCCGAAGCCGTTTGATTCTGATCAGGTTAAAAATTGGATACTCCGGAATATTAACAGCTATGCGAAGTATCGGCATGGTCTATGGGCGGTTGTTTTGAAAGATAGTGATTTAATAATAGGTGATTGTGGAATAACAATTCAGGAAATTGATGGAGAAAATTTGCCAGAACTGGGATTCCATATAAATAAGAATTATTGTGGTTATGGATATGCGACTGAGGCGGCTCGAGCCTGCATTAATTATGCGTTTGACGAATTTGGATATAATGTCTTATATTCCTATACTAAAAGCGATAATGAACCATCGATAGCTGTGATGAAAAAAAACGGAATGAAGTTTGTGAAAAAATTCCAAAAGACGGTTATGGGAAGCGTTGTTTCTGATGAAGTTCTTTTTATGCTTGAAAGAGATAAATGATGAATCGCAACATAAATAATATGGAGTTTGCATGAAAAATCATTCTGATGATGCTGTGAAATTGTTTGAAAAAGGTTTCATCTGTTCTCAGGCTGTATTTGCTGCTTTTGCAGATGATTTCGGTTTAGATAAAAAACTGGCACTGAAAATTGCAAATGGATTCGGCGGAGGAATCGCGCGAAATCAGCAAATATGCGGCGCAGTTTCGGGTGCGATTATGCTGATTGGTCTTAAGTATGGAAAAACTGAATCTGCTGATTCGGCATCGCACGAGAAAACCTATGAAACCGTTAACAGGTTTATTGATAAATTTACTGAAAAAAATGGTGCTATAAACTGTTTAGATTTGCTTGGATGCAAATTGCCCGAGGCGAGAGAGAAAGGTTTATTCGCTTCATTGTGCAGTAATTATGTCCGTGATGCGGCAGTTATTCTGGAAGATTTGCTAATTGAATGATATATTTGAGTCATCAGCAGATAGATCTGTTATTGTGAAATTGTACTGAGTATATACTAAAATAAAATAAAAGTCCGGCATTTCTGCCGGACTTTTATTTTATTTAACAACGCCTAATTCTTCGAGATAATCTCGCATCCATGAAAAATAAGTGTCGGCCATCATTTGATAGCCTGATGCTATTGGATGTATGCCGTCACTTGACATGTTGGCTGTTCCCCATACTCCTTCCCAGATGTCGTTAATAAGTTCGATGTCATATAGATTAGTTCTTGGAGTGTTTTTTGATATCTTCGAAAGCAGTTTCGCACTTATCAATTATTTCATCCTGATCGCCCGCATCAGTAATTCCTTTGTCCGCGAGCATATCTCTCGCGCTGTCTTCATTGTAGAATTTTGTAACAAAAACAATACGTTCCTTTGTGTCGAGCTGGGTAATCATGCTTTGGATATTGGTTTTGATGGTTGCGAGTGTTGTGTCAATATCTGCTGCATCGTTGTTTAAAAAATCGTTCGCACCAAGACAGATGATAACGATATCCGGATCTTTGTCGAGCAGATCGGTTTGAATTCGTGCAAGTGCTTCGGTTGTCGTCTCTCCACTGGCTCCTGAGTTAATGACATCTGCGGTTACCATTTCCTGAAGATATGCGGGATATGATTTGGTTTTATCTACAACGCCTGGTGTAACGGCTGACATGCCTTCGGTGATGCTATCCCCGAAGCATACAATTGTATAGTTGGAATTATCTCCACTGCTTCCTCCGCAGTTTGTTAATGAGAAAAGTGCAGTCAAGAGCAATGTGCATGCAAGTATTGTTAATTTGCCTGTTTTGGGAAAAATCTTGTTTAACATTAATTCCTCCAAAGAACTAAGAATCGGTAATAATTAGCAATTTGAGTGAAAAAGTCAATTATATTTAAGTGATAAAGTAATATTGCAAGATGTAGATTGAAATTGATTTATGATTTTATTATTAAAATAAATATCTAATTGACATGTACTTTCAGGAGAACATTATTTATAAATAATATTATTGGAGGGTTTATGATGAAACGTAAATTGCTTATGTTTAGTTCCGTATTTTCTTTGTTTGCTTTCATGTTAAGTTGTTCATCTGTTAGTGTTAAAACTGATAAGAAAATTCACAAAGAGAAGCAGTTGGTTGCCTCGGTATATGTATTCCCTAATCCGGAGCCTAAGATTCGTCTTGGTCTCCTTATGAGTGCAATACACGGAAAAAAAGCTGAAGAGAATTATACTTTTGCTCCTATGAAGGATTTTTTTATTGCTTCTCTTGGGAAGCAGTCTGCTGCCGTAGAATCGATGGTGAAATTTAATTTTAACAGCAGCGTTCCAAACGATTTAAATTCAAAGCTTATTCAAGAGAAGGGTATTTTGGATCTATCCGGAGTTTCTTCTCAAATAAAAACAGATTATCTTTTGACATGTCAAATTGAAGAATATGGTAATGTGGAACAACGTGTAGAGACTAAAGTAAAATATGTAATATATGATGTTAAAAATAATGAACCTGTCTGGGTTGCTACAGCGGAAAATGAGGCAGTATTGCCGGGAATGTTTCCTGGTACAGCAGACAACAGTAATAAGGAAAAAGTTCATAAAGCACTTGAAAAAGCAGTCGATCTCTCTGTAAAAGATATATTCGAGACTTTGTCGAAATAGTTTTATTCACAGGATAATGTCTTGGCGTCATCCTGTGAGAATTATTGCGCTGATATCTTGTAATAAATGTGTAAGTATAATCTTGTTGTATTTGTTTTGATAAGTAATTTATCAGATCACGACAACTGAATTGATTATGAATTTTCTGATACTTCGATGAGGTTTGTTAATGAACCACACCGTCCTTTATATTTTTTCAGGACTTCCCGGTGTCGGTAAGTCCTTTCTGGCAAAGGCTCTTTCTGAAAGAACAAAGTCTGTTTATATTCGAATTGACACGATCGAGCAGGCAATCCGCGATTTGTGCGCTTTCGATGTGCAGGGCGAGGGATACCGTCTGGCCTACCGGATTGCTGAAGATAATCTCCGTTTAGGCAATTCTGTTGTAGCCGATTCCTGTAATCCCTGGCATCTCACACGAAGGGAGTGGCGGCAGGCGGCAGTGAACTCTGATACGGATTATGTTGATATTGAAGTGATTTGTTCTGATAAGACTGAGCACCGCAGAAGAATTGAGTCTCGAAAAACTGACATTCCGGGACTGGTTCTGCCTGATTGGGAAAATGTATCCAGCCGGAAGTACGAAACATGGGAAAGTCCCCGGATATTGGTTGATACGGCCGGAAAAACAGTAGATGAGTCGATTTTCGGCCTTTTCAGCCTTCTTTCGCTATGATTGATTGCTGAATTCAATTAATGTGCCAAAAATTCAATTGACAATACTAGGCATGTTTTTAACTTTAAGCGTTTTTCCCACAATGGAAAAGAATTACTAAAGCAGACTATATTACTTATATAAGAGGTATTTCAAATGAAAAGAACTTATCAGCCTAGTAAAAAGAAGCGCATCAGAACTCATGGTTTCAGAGCAAGACAGGCAACTAAAGACGGAATTAATGTTCTTAGAAGACGCCGTGCAAAAGGACGTCACAAACTTACTGTTTCTGATACTAAATACGCAAAATAATGATTAAAAAGCGGAATTCTCTTAAAGGAAAAAAGAGCTTTTCGCTCGTATTTAAAGAAGGAAGAAGAATAAGAGGTGCCGATATCGCAATTTTTTCTGGAAATACTGTTAAATGGGAAAAGGAAGGGCTTATTGCTGCTCCTTCTTGTCCTCTTGTCGGATTTTCCGTCAGTAAAAGATGCGGTAAGGCGCATGAAAGAAACAGGATTAAAAGAAGGCTTAGAGCCGTTGTGAGAGAATTTCTGCCGTGCATGAGGGGAAACCCCGTGTTAATAATCAAAGCGTCAGACGGAATCTCGAAGTCGGATTTTTCCGGCATCAGAACCGAATTTGAGTATCTCGCGCGGAAAAACGGGATTATTGAATAATGAGACCGGTGTTGGGAAATTTTTTCGCTTTTATTGCATGGATTCTGATCCTTGCTGTAAAGGTTTATAAATATGTCATATCGCCTTTGCTTCCGCCGGCATGCAGGTATTATCCCACATGCTCGGAGTATACTGTAACGGCTCTGAAGAGATACGGTTTGCTGAAGGGTTCTTTTCTTTCGATGAAAAGAATTCTGCGCTGCAATCCGTTTTTTCCGGGCGGATATGATCCCGTTCCTGAAAAATAAGCCTTCCTTTTCCTGGTAACCTATAAAAAGGAACCGGTAATGGGAAATAAGAATTTAATTATAGCAATTGTACTCTCTCTGGTTATTTGGATTGCGTGGGGCCAGTTTTTCGGAAAGAAACCTGTGCCGCAAACAACTCAGGTTGTTGCTGAGACCGAAGCAAAAAAAGATGCTTCTCAGCCTAAAGCTGATGAAAAGACAGATAAAACTGAACAAACTGAAGTAAAAAAAGTTCAGAAAGTTTCAGCAAAGACTCCTGCTGTTGAAAGCAAGAATACTATAAATGTTAAAAACTATAATGCAGTTCTTTCCAATAAAGGCGCTCGTATAGAAAGCATTAAGTACGGTGAAAAGCAGATTGAACTCGTTGCTGGCCGTGAAAAACTAGATGTTAAAGGATATCTTGATTTTCCGGTATATTTTTCAGACAAAGAACTTCTTTCGGGATCTTCTCTTGATGATGAAATCTGGGAAGTGAAAAAAGCCGAAGGTAATGAAGTTGTTTATGCTCTGACTGCTGAAATCAACGGTAAAAACATAGTTATTGAAAAAAGCTATCTATTCAACAATGAAACTCATTCTTTTGATGTTGCATTCCGTATTACAAATACATCTGCCGATGAATTTGAATTTCCTTCCGGAAGCATTTATTTAACTTCGCCGGATTTTCTCGGTCCTCAGATTGAAAACTACGAAGGTTATTATAACGCACCAAGTACGATTTATGCTCTTTCGGAAGATCCTGAAGATCTCGAAAAAGGGAAAAAAGGCGGCGGATGGTTTTCTGACGAAACAGATACAAAAGAAGGAAAGAATCCTGTATGGGCTGGTGTTTCAAGCCGCTTCATTTCACTTGTTATGATTCCTCAGAATTTTAAAGCAGATTCGGTTAAATATGATTCGAGAAAAACTCCGGGTCACAGAACCGCTCTTGTTTCTTCAAATGCTAAACTTAAAAGCGGTGAAACTGCCGAGCGCAAAATAAAAGTAGCTCTTGCTGAAAAGAATAAAGACATTCTGCTTGCGGTAGATAAAAGTATTGTGCCTGCAGTCGATATAAATAAATGGATTGAGCCGATCAGATGGGTAGTTCTTAAGATTCTTTTTGGAATAAACAGTGTATTCGGAAATCTCGGTATTTCTATAATTCTGCTTTCAATTCTAACTAAGCTTATTTTTCTTCCGCTTACGATCAAATCAACTAACTCTATGAAGAAGATGTCTGAACTTTCTCCGAAGATGGCTGAACTTAAAATTAAATACAAAGATAAACCGCAGGAACTTCAGAAAGAAATGATGGCGCTTTATAAGAATGCAGGGGTTAATCCGCTTGGAGGCTGTCTGCCCCTTATTATTCAGATGCCGTTTTTCTTCGCGCTTTACAGTGCACTCAGCAATTCGATTGATATGTGGAGAGCTCCATTCTTTTTCTGGATGAAGGATCTTTCAATGCCGGATACAGTCGGTCATTTGATGGGACTTAATCTTAATATTCTTCCATTGATAATGGTAGTTACTTCATTTCTTCAGCAGAAGATGACAACTATGGACACTGGAAATCCTCAGCAGAAAATGATGATGATGCTTATGCCTGTTATGTTTCTTTTCTTTTTCTGGAGTATGCCTTCAGGACTTGTTATTTACTGGATAGTGCAGAATGCTCTTCAGATTGCGCACCAGCTTTATATAACAAGAAAACCGGCTAAGACTGTCAAGGCAGGAGGAACTAAATGAAGGTCATTGAAGTTGAAGGAAAAACCGTAGAAGATGCAAAACGGCGCGCTGCCGAAGAGCTCGGTCTGAATGCGGATTCCGTTGACGACAACCTCATAGAAATAATCGATGAGGGGAAAAGCGGAATTTTCGGATTCGGTATTTCAAGACCGGCAAAAATCAGAGTAACTTATAATGCGGATGTTAAGGATGTCGGTGCAAATGTTAAAACCGTTCTGAATGAGATCCTTACGCGCATGGGTGTAAAATATATCATTAACGAATTTCATGAAGGCGAGTCAAAAGTTTATGTCGAATTTGAGAGCGATGACTCGGGACTCATAATCGGAAAGAAAGGAAGAAACCTTGAAGCGATTCAGTTCATAGTGAATGTTATAGTCAGCCAGCAGACTGCAACAGAAAAAAAGATAATTCTCGATATAGAAGGCTATCGCGCAAAACGCGAGCGTGCCATAAAAAAAGTTTCTTTCGAGGCTGCGAAAAAAGTAATGAGGACGGGCAAGCCTGTTGTGCTTGAGCCGATGAATCCTTTTGAGCGCAGACTTGTTCATCTTTCTTTGCAGAATCATGATAAAGTAGAAACAAAAAGCGAAGGAATGGGAATTTACCGAAAGGTAAAAATACTTCCGAAAAATGTCAGTGAATGATATAATATGCGCGCCGGCGACTCCCTTTGTCAATTCGGCTCTGGCAGTCATCCGCGTAAGCGGAGACGGCGCGCTTAATCTCTTCAAGAATTCTTTTTCTTCATATGCAAAAGTTTCGCACGGCAAAGCTGTGTACGGTAAACTATCTTCGAACGGGCGTGTTCTTGACGAACTTATTCTTTCATATTTTGAATCACCGGCAAGTTTTACAGGAGAGGATACCGTTGAACTTAGCTGTCACGGCAATCCTCTTATAGTAAAGAATATAATATCATTTCTTGTCGAAAGCGGAGCGAGAATGGCCGAGCCCGGTGAATTTTCACGCAGGGCATTTATAAACGGAAAAATGGATTTAACTGAAGCCGAATCAGTCAATGCTCTTATCTGCGCGCGCAGCGACTGGGAAATAAACACAGCGCTTTCGCAGATGCATGGTTCATTGAAAAATGTTATAAACAGTCTACGCGATAAATTGATTCTTCTAAAGGGCGATATAGAAAGTGCTATTGATTTTTCAACTGAACAGATAGAATTTATCAGCCGGTCTGAAGCCGTTCGGCAGGCTGAGGAAATTCGGGATGAAGTTAAAGATGTTCTTCGACGCTGTTCAACAGGTGCAAAATTAAGCGGCGGGATAGATGTTCCAATCGTCGGGAAACCTAATTCAGGAAAATCGAGTTTGCTAAATCTCATTCTTAATTCCGAAAGAGCAATCGTTTCCAATATTCCCGGAACGACGCGCGACATGATAAAGGAGACGGTTCAATTCGGCGGAGTTCATGTTAATCTTTATGATACGGCCGGAATACGTGATGCAGATTGTGAA
>Ga0208458_1002231_pt1 | contig 14582 bp, 17 predicted proteins | sample AD_UKC085_MetaG_FD_184432 | JGI IMG/M metagenome (GOLD analysis project Ga0208458, IMG submission 184432) | Active sludge microbial communities of municipal wastewater-treating anaerobic digesters from USA - AD_UKC085_MetaG (SPAdes) (version 2) | ecosystem: Engineered > Bioreactor > Anaerobic >... | reverse complement strand
TCCGGGAAATGTTTGGAATTTCAGTCGTGTAAGATTCAAGATGGATGAATATGAGAATCATCCAACACAAAAACCAGAAGCGTTACTTGAACGCATCGTCAAAGCTTCCTCTAATCCGGGAGATGTAATTCTTGATCCGTTTTCAGGTTCTTTCACAACATCTGCTATGGCAGTGCGCTTGGGGCGTGTTGGTGTTGGAATTGATTTGAATAAGGAATACTACGAAATTGGATTAAGGCGTACTGGTATTGCGACAGAAAGAAACGGAAAAAGTCTTGAAAAAGTCAAAGCGAGAAAGACCAATGCCAAATCAAAATATGTAAGAGGTGAATGACATGAAAATTACAGAAGCATATCACATATGGTAACTACACAAGGATATTTCACGAATCACGACGAAGAAGAAATTGACGAGATGTTTGGTCTTGTTTGAACCCACATTTTATTAGACAACTTCAAATTTTTATTTCCTCCTTAGATGCCCCGATCGTCGGGGCTTTTGTGTTGTCCAACTGCGATGATGTTGGACGGCGCACCATTTTGAATTAAAGGAGTGGCATTATGTATAAAATGTCAGTTATAATCCCTTGCTATAATGCAAGAGATACTATTGCGAAAACTCTGTACTCAATCGCCATGCAAAGCATTGCTGCCGATGTAGAAGTGCTTGTCGTAAATGACGCAGATAATTTGAGTTACTCGGATATACTGAGTAAGTTTGACGACCTAAATATTGTTTATGTACAAAGGGAAAAGAACGGGGGTTGCGGGCAAGCTCGAAACACAGGAATCCGTAACGCATCTGCGGATTATGTCTGCTTCATTGATGCGGACGATCAGTTCACAAGCCCAATCACCTTAGAAATCATGTACAACCGCATTAAGTCTGAAAAGGTTGATATGCTCGCAGGAGATTTTGAAAGTGAAATGCGGCAGGACAACGGGATTGCCATTAAGAAGATTGAGAAGTCACCAGTTTGGTGTCACAACAAATATTACAGACGGCAGTTCTTAATCGACAATAACTTGTTTTTCAACGAGAAGCTTCGCATAAATGAGGATATGGAGTTCCACCAGTTACTCATTGATATGGGCGGTAAGGTGACATATGTGCCGTTTTGTGGCTATATGTGGCGAGACAACGCAAAGAGCGTGACACATGAAAGCCTTTACAAAAACAAGAAGCAGTTTGTGGTGGCTTCGGCTGAGTATATCCGTGACTGTGAAAAGCGTGGCATGGGCGGTGAAAAGGTTGTGCGTCGTATTTTACAAAACTTGGTGATGGTGTATTACTATTATCAAATCGTACTGGATGATACGCCTGAGAATAAGGACGACTATTTGGCAGTTTGCAGAGAGTATTGGAAACTGGCTGATAAGTATACGGTGAATGTAAGCGACGAGGAAATCACGAGAGTATTTTTACCGATAATGAAGCAACAGTGCAGTTTGATACCGAGTGTGACGTTTACGGAATTTTTAAATGAGATAAAGGAGTGAGTGGAGTGCCAGCAAGAGGTTCAAAACAAACCTTGGAGAAAAAGGCAAAGCCTAAATATCGCAAAATAGATACAACTACTTTACCACCTCTGTACAAATGCTCTTGCTGTGGCAAGATTGTTCAAGAACCAGAGGGTAAGTTTTTTAAAGTAATTCAGAACTCTTTGTATAATGGCAATGATGGTTATAGCACTGTGTGCACTTATTGTTGCGATGACTTTTTTGCTCGCATGAGAGAAAAATACCAAGACGAAAAGTTGGCTCTATTGGTTACTTGTGGCGAGGTAGGTTGGTTTTTCTCAGAAAAAATATATATGCAAATGAAAGAAAAAAATAGTGGAGATATTAGATTGGGTGACTATATTAAGAGACTCAATTTATCACAGAATAAAAATCTTACATTTGTAGATTATGTTATGTCGAGCATTAATAGTGAGCAATTTCTGCGTTCAAAGCAAGAAGCTGACGAAATGATGGAAGAAAACTGGACGGGCGAAGAAAGAAAGAATGTAGATACAGTTATAGAAGTTATAGGCTACGATCCGTTTGCAGGTTATCAATCAAGTGACAGACGTTATTTATTTGGAGAACTTGTAAAGTATTTAGATGATGAAGAAGTTGTTGACGATAACTATAAATTATCTCAAATTATTCAGATTGTCAACAATAACAATCAGATAAGACAGTACGATTTGCTCATTGCTCAATTAAAGCCATTGACCGATAGTAAGGATATTCAAGTTTTAAATGAGATGAAAGGAAAACTTGTGCAGTCAAATGATAAGATTGCAAAGGAAAATGAAATCTCAGTAAAGAACAGGTCTAACAAAGATATAGGTAAATCTACATTAACATATCTTATGCGTGATCTTAGGGAAAAGGACTTTGACAGAGCTGAAGCCGATTACTATGACCAACTTAAATCTGCTGGAACTCAATGGGCGGCAGAAGTTTCGATGAACGCCATACAGAAAAATACATTCTTTGATGAGAATGATATGCGTGAAATAAACGATATTAAGAGACAAATGGTAGTTGAATTACAAGAAAAGGTTGATGACCTTATGGAAGAAAAAAGGCAACTGCTTGTTGAAATACAGAAATTAAAGAATGGTGATGACGATGGCAAAACGTAAAATCATTCTTACTCCAATTAAGAGAAAAATCTGCGAATTAGACGCAGAGTCTATTGCGTATTATAGGCGCAACCCGTGTATTGCGGCTGAAGATTTATTAGGAATCCGCCTGATTGATGCTCAAAAATGGATATTGCAAAGCACATGGAATGCATCACATAGTGTGTGGTGTTGCAGCCGAAACTTTGGAAAATCCTTTTTGGGCACAATACTTATGATATTAAAGGCGATTCTTTATGAGAATCAAGCAATATACATAGTATCATCTGTTGGAGATCAGGCAAAGGAAACGTTTTCAAAACTCGAAGAAATAATCACTCGTATGGGTAAGACGGCTGCTTCAATTCGTTCTCTTAAAGACATTGTTGAAAAGGAAACTAAAAAGACTGCGACCAATAAGACAGGATTTAGCCATAATCCTGCTGGATATGAAGTTGAATTTTATAACGGCAGTTCAATCAATACATTGAATAGTCGCCCAGATTCGGCAAGAAGCCGAAGGGCTACGCTCGTATTTTTTGATGAGGGCGCATTTTGTTCTGATGAACTGATTACAGTTTGTGAAGCTTTTGCTACACAGAACAGTGACTTCTCAACATCTATTGAGGAAAATTATAACCCAGAAGCGGAACACAGAAAAGTACCCACTCAGTTGGTGTATGCTTCATCTCAAGACCAAATGGACAAGACGTTCTACAAACATTACAAAAACTTCTCAAAGCGTATGCTTGCAGGAGATAGAGATTATTTTGTTTGCGATATGATTTGTGATGTTGCAATTCAAACTTACATGAACGGAGAACCATATACTCCTCTACTAACGAGAGATAAAGTTGATGCAGCTCTCAAAAGCAATAAGGACAAAGCACTTAGAGAATATTTTAATCAGCCTACTATGGACGGCGGAAGTAGCCAGATTGTAAAGTGGGACACTATACGTCGAAACGAGAATTTTCACTTACCTACTTTACATTGGAAACCTAACAGTAAAATAGCTATAGCTTTCGATCCTGCGCGTGCCGCAGATAACTCTATTATTGGCGTTATGAATATTTACCAAGATAAAGAGTTGGGTTGGTGTGGCGATATTATCAACTGCGTGAACATGATTGATAATGCCACTAAACAGAAATATAAACTTGATTCTAACAGACAATTAGACGAGTTGCGTAAACTTGTCAATCTTTATAACGGTCAAAATCCCGATTATGAATTTTTGGACATTTTGGAAATTGATAGTGGTGCGGGAGGTGGCGGCGTTAGTGCTTATGCTGACGGACTGCTTAATGACTATTCGGATAAGTTTGGTAAAACTCACAGAGGATTTATTGATAAAACAAATGAGTTGTATCAAACCTATGTTAGCCGATACCCTAATGCTTGCGACAAACTGCGCCTTATAAGTCCTAAGAAATATCGTACTCAGATGGTTGAAGAAATGATTGAACTTATGGATTTAGGGGTAATCAAGTTCCCGTATGAATATTCGGGGCAAGACTTTATAAAAGTTATCGAAGGCATAGACAATGATGGTAACGAGATATGGGTAAACCATGAGTTGTCGGACGATGAAAAAATGGCATTAATACAAATTGACCTTATGAAAAATGAGGTTACTTCAATTCATAAAACTGAAAATGCGGAAAGGACAACGGTTAATTATGCTTTGTCAAAAGAGAAAGAAAACCGTATGCACGATGACCGCTTCTACGTTTTAATCATGTTGGCTCATAGGCTATATGAATTAAGGCGTGGTAATATTATAAACAAGCCGAAGCTAGTCGAAGAAGATTTATGCTTCTTTGGACGTGCGGCGAAATCCTACAAATGAAAGGCGGTGACTTATGGACAACGAAATATATAATCTCAAACGGTTTGCGAAACTTCGCTCGGACGTGCTTCTCGACTTAAAGTCAAACATGGACGAGGTGTCAGTATTCTTACGCAAATACCCTCGCAAGACGATACTCGCAGCATTGGGCGATCCCACGGTAGCATCGTCTGCGGAAGTGTTGCGTGAAATCAGCCGCTTTTACTTTGCAATCTCACCGCATTACAGGCGAGCAGTTATCATGCTGGCGACGACACTAACCAACAACTATGTAATACGCCCATTGGAGAACATCAAGACTGTGGATAAGGATAAGTTTGAACAGCAATACATAGACTACGCTTTAAAATGTGCGCGGTTCAAGTTCAAGGACATCAATCCGCAGATAATGGTACGCACACTTGTTGACGGTATTTATTACGGACTTATGATAGAGAACAAGCGCAGTTTCTTCTTAAAGCCGCTTCAGCACAAATATTGCCGACTGGTATCAGTAGAAAATGGCGTTTGGCGATTTGCGTTTGATCTTTCGTACTTTGACACCAAGAAAACCAAACTCATGCTCCCGTCATATGGTAAGGAGTTTGAGAGGGCGTATTTGGCGTACAAGGGCGACGGTAAGGACAATAAAGGCGACAAGACAATGAGGTGGTTTGTGCCACGCAATCAGATTTGCATAAAGTTTGATGAGGAATATCCGTTTATCATTCCCCCACTGGCGGGCGCATTTAAGGCAATTATTGACCTTGAAACCTATCAGGAGATACAGAAAGACGGCGCAATTCTTGACAATTACAAACTCATCAACTACACAGTTGAAACTGATAGTGACGGCAATCCAGCGTTGTCATACGAGCAAATTAAGAAGTATTACGATCAGATAGCGGGTGCTGTACCAGAAGGAATTGGTGTTGCGGTCAATCCATTTAAGGCAGAAGGTATTACTCTTAAAGATACCACTAATGCTCAAAAGGACTATACCGAGGATGCAACAAAAGACTTGTTCAATAACATTGGTATCTCTCCCCTACTGTTTGGTTTGGGTGCAAATCCCACATATAAGGTTATTGAGCTTTCTCTTATCGTTGACGCAACAATGATGATGAAGGTATTGTGGCAGATACAGAGGGTATTTAATGTTAAATATCAGCGTGAAATGTCAATCCACGACGATTATCTGTTTGAGATAATATTCCTTGAACAGAATAGCTTTAATAAAGATGAAGTTGCAAATCGTATGCAGAAGTCGGCAATGTACGGAGTGCCATCAAAACTGCTTTATGCGGCAGCACTCGGACAAGAACCAATCGACGCTTACGGCGCAAGCTATCTTGAAAATGACATATTGGGTTGTAGCGTGGATATTTACAACAGACCGCTTATTAGTAGCAATACTTTGAGTAATGGCGAGGTTGGCAGACCTGAGACAGACACTCCGTCTGAAAATACAGAACAGAACATCTCGAATAATGATGATTATAAGTGAGGTGTTGAGATGAAATTTATAAAGGTATTAGAACCTAAGTTGCAGGAAGAACTTGCTAACTTAGGTTTTTCTTATACAACAGAAAAACTTGGCGACAAACAAGTGTTTGCTTTTGCCGACAGCAAAGAATTGAGACAGTACATTGCCAGCAAATATTCTGATATTAAAGGCGTGTGCTATCTCGACGATAAACTGTTCTTTTGAGTTTTTGGAGAAATTATGAGAAAGGAGGGTAAAAGCAATGGAGAAGTTTAACCTTAACAAAGTTTCTAAGTTTGAATTTATCAAGCCTGTAAATAAAGAGTTTTCGCTATTCAAATGTTGGGTTGCAGGAGTTGGAAAGAATAGGAATATGAGCTACATCTCGAAAGAGAGAATGGACGCAGCTCTGCCTACTCTGTCTTACGCACCTGTAGTTGGACATTTAATCAAGAATGAAGATGGTACATACAGGCTCGGCTCACACGATGTAGAATTTGATATGAATACTTGGGAGTTTGTACCGCTTACTATTCCTGTTGGTGTTGTAATTGCCGACAGTTTCTCTTATGAGACAGTAAACGAGTATGGCACAGATGTTGACTATCTTACGGCAAATTTAATTTTGTGGACTGGCAGATATCCAGAATTATTTGATTGCAAATATAGCGATGAAATATTCTGCGCTCAGTCTATGGAATTGGCTGTTAATCAGTATCGCATATTAGAGGAAGATTCAAACTATACAGAACTGTTAGATTTTAGCTTTTCTGCCCTATGTTTGCTTGGTAAGTCGGATAACCCAGAACTAAACAATGAGCCATGCTTCATTAGTTCCCGCCTTGAACCAATCAACTTTAGCTCAAATGATTTTGTTGCTAAGTTTAATGAACTTAAAGAAGCAGTTAAAGAATGTTTTGACACTGAGGAAGAAAGTGAGGTAAACGTGGCAGAGAATACAATCAACGTAGAGGAACAGGAGTTTGAGGAAGTCAACGCAGAAGAAATAACTGTTGAAGAAGTGACTGAGACTGTAGAGGAAACCGAAGCAACCAGTGAGGAAATTGTTGAGACTGAAACAGAGGAAGTTGCAACAGAAGAATTTGAGACTGTTGACTACGAAGCTAAGTACAATGACGCTATGGCAGAGATTGCAACACTCAAAGCAGAGATTGAAACTCTTACTCCCTACAAACTTGCGGCTGAAAAGGCTGAAAGAGAAAATGCAGAGAACGAAGTATTTGCAAAATATGATGCTCGTATCGGTGCAATGGCTGAGTATGCAGAGCTGAAAGCAAAGGCTGGCGAATATGCTATCGCTGACCTTGAAAGAGAATGTCTTATTCTCGTTGGCAAGTTTGCCATGAGTGAGACAACTACAGAAGAAGTAGAGCCTGAAACAGAGCCTACAATCACATTTGCCCTTGATGACACGGCTGAGACAAAGCCCAATCGTTATGGCAATCTTTATGAAAATTATAGGTCAAAATAAGAAAGTGAGGTAAGATTTATGGCACATGGAATTTTTAGAGGCGACAACGTGACTTCAATCACAGATCCCGCCAAAATCAGAACAATACAGGTTTACGCTGACATCGACAATGGCGCACCTATTACACTCGGTGCACTCGCAGCAAGAGGCAAAGCAGAGGTTTTCACAACAGCAACAGCTAACGGCGCAGCCGCAGCAAATGTTTGGGTTGTAACAACTCCCGAAATTGACTATCGCAACTATGCACTTGAGGATTTCTTCAACGCTAATGGTGCAATCGGTAGAGCAATTGCTATGGAGAAGTATGACATATTCTCAGTAACATCTGAGGTTCTTTCTGCAACTCCTGATACAAGCGACAAGAAGTATATCGCTGCTGGCGACGGCAGTTGGACAGTATCAAATGCTAACACAAAGGCATTTGCTCAGTATCTCGGCTCAGACGTACAGGACGGCGTAACATTCTACGCATTTGAAGTTCTTTAATTTACAGGAAAGTGAGGTAATAATATGAGTACAGAACTTAGACAGCTTGCCATTGACGTTTACAATGGCGTAGACGTGAAGTTTGATAATGGCGAGACAGGCGAGGATATGATTCGCAACGCCATCAACAAGGCTTTCGGCAACATCAACCTCAGCGACGCAAACGCAGTTAAGAAAGCTATCGCTTACAACAAGGTTGACTTTGAGATAATCAACGAGCTTATTGATACAGCTATTAACCTCTCAGCAGAGGAGAACTCTGAGCTTTGGAACTTCGTAGATTTCAAGTCCGCAGCTCTTGGCGATAAGAATGAGTTCTACGTAGAGGGCAATGACCTTCTCCGTGTTGACGTTGTTACACGTGGCACACAGGGTGTTCGCAGACAGCGTATGCTTTCAAAGAAGTTCTCTGTCGAGACAACAACTAAGGCTATCAAGATTTACGACGAAATCAGTCGCATTGCTTCTGGCAGAATTAATTGGGCTAAGTTTGTAGAGAAGATTGGCAAGTCTTTCGACAATGACAGATTCAACGCAGTTGCTACAGCTTTCAGTGACATTACTGCTTCTGGCGATTACGCAGAAGGTGGTAGTTCATTTAGCGAAAGTGATATGATTGACCTTCTCACAACTGTTGAGAACGATGGCAATAAGCCTAAGATATTCGGTTCACTTCAGGCACTCAGACGGCTTGCTATTTCTCATGAGGGTGAGACAGCTAAAGATTCATACTACAACATGGGATATTTAGGTAAGTTCAATGGTTATGATTGTTTCCGCATTTCTGGTAAGAACATTCCTACTAACAAGCTTTATGTTGTTGGCACAGAGGAAAAGTTCATCAAGATGTTTGATGAGGGTGACACATTCACAACCGCTCATGACTTCACAGAGACAGCCGATATGACACAGGAACTTCTTGTTGAAAAGACATACGGTGTTGAAGTTATCATGGCTAATAAGGTTGGCGTTTATACCTTCTCTTAATCCATATTGAATAAAAGGAGATTTTTAGATGAAAAGATTATCTATTGACGATAACTACCTTGTATCTGTAAAGTCAAATTTTGACGGCAGACTTAGATTTGAGTTGGGTGGCTACAATGAAGTTTGGTACGAAATAGGCGAAGAACAGGAACTCACATGGGAAGAAATTAAGGAGATTCGTAAAAAAGCAAGAGGTTTCTTTGAGCTTAATTGGATTATCCTTGTTCCTACCGCAGAGTATTCTGCCGCTGAAATGTATAATGCTCTTGGTGTAAGCCAATATTACCCCGACGCTGACAAGTTTAAATCGCTTGACGAAGTTGTTTCAATGAAGCCTGCGGCTATGGCTAAATATTTACAGGGTGCAAGCGAGAATTATCGTGAATCGGTTGCTGCGTATGCAAAGGGGCTTTATGAGAATAATGATCCTCGCATGGACAGCAAGTCTAAAAAAGAAGCTATCGAAAAGGTGCTTAATGTAGATTTCGACGAGGTGTAATATGGCAACAGATTTTAGCGTAGTATATGGCAGTTTTCTCAGCAAAGTAACCGATACAGATTTATCGGATATGACTGAGGAAGATGCAAATAGCGTTATGTCTGATTTGCTCAAACAGGCGACAGTGAAATTTAGTGAGTCCTGTAAAAAGGATTTGAGTGATGTTACGACAACGGGTTTTGTAAGTGACCTTGACGACTATGAGGTTGATATATTGTCGGAGCTTATGGTCGAGGCGTGGTATAAGCCACACATTAACTATACAGACCTGTTGCGTAACAAACTCAACACAAAAGATTTCACAACATTCTCTCCCGCTAATTTGCAGAAGGAAAATCGTGAGTCGTATGAATTTGCTCACAAGAGGGCAAGGTCTATGATTAATGAGTATTCATTCCGCATGAACAATATAGGAGATTTAAAATGAGCAGACTGCCAGACAAAGCATTAGAAAGCTATTTGCAAAATCTCATAAATAAGGTGTACAAAATACTGCCAATGAAAGAGGAACGCTGTGGCACACTAACATCTTATCTTTTGAGTTTGGAGAACGAGCTTATAGGTTGCTATAAACTATGGGACACTCTCGAAAATGAGCCACAGTTTTTAGCTGTCATAAATATCGTTAAATATCTGGCTATAGAAGATTACGATGTGGTAGTTTGCAAACGCGAAGTCTTTAAAGCAATACGCCTTATAGAAAGTATAAATAATAAATTTTTTAGAGAAGAGGGATAAGATGGCGACATTTGGTGAGTATCAGGCAAGAGTTAATCAACGTGGCACTACTGATAGGGAGCGCACACTGTATTACGAAAAGCAACATCTTAAAAGTCTTGCTGTCAACCTCCTCTCCTGTAAAGCTTGTAAGGTAAACGGAGTAGATCAGTCACTCGTTATTGATGACGGTACTCTCCCCTATTACAAAGACGTAAAAAGTTTGCCCGACGAATATTTTGACGCTGGCGATTTGGTTGAATGGGCAGATGCTATGTGGCTTATTATCTCATGTGATTGGGATAAGGAAGTCTACACATACGGCAAGGCACAACAGTGCAATTACTTGCTCAAATGGCAGAACGCAGATGCAGAAGTCATAGAGCGTTGGTCGGTAGTTCTTAGTGCCTCTAAATATAACAATGGTCAGCTTTACAATAATGTTATTACCATTGGTTCAAATCAGCTTATGGTGTATCTGCCAAATGACAGTGAAACTTTAAAACTCGGCTCAAATAAGCGAGTTATGGTTGACTTCAATACAGACACGCCAAAATGCTATGATGTTACTCGTGTTGATACGGTAACGATGAGCTACGACGGTGTGGCTGAACCTGCCTATGACGGCAAGGGTTGTATTCTGCTTATACTCACGGAAACTGAGATTAATCCCGATGTCGACAGAATCGACTTAATGCTTTGCGATTACGTTAATCCTAACGACATACCACACCCAAGTCCAATAAACATAACATATAGTGGCGCACCATCTATCAGAATAGGTGGTCGTAAGACCTTTACAGCGGAGACAGAGAATGAAGTTGTGTTCTCTCTCGTTAATTCCGCATTATTGGACGGCAAGCTGACAATGGAGCAGACTGGCAACAAGTGCGTTGTCAAGTGCGCAAATGATTCGGCTTTGGTTGGAGCAACTTTCAAGGTAGAAGTCGCAGGTGGCGGTCAGCGGAGCGAGTTGCTTGTTGACGTAATTGGGGCGGTTTAAGGAGGTGTCGAGAGATGGGCAAGAGTTCTTGCATACGCAGTTGGAAAAACAAAATCGTATCTGAGCTTTCACAGGACGACGAAATCATAAACGCTCTCGGCTTAAATCCTGATGAAGATCCTGACGACCTTGTATGGAAACGAATATTTTGCCACTATTTTATCCCTCAAACAGAGGAACAGGTGCGCAGTTATATTCTTGTCGAGATCGACATTCCAGAACGTCGCACTCGTTACGGCAGTAGTGATAGCAACATTTGGGTTCACCCTACAATCGTGTTTTATGTGCTCACTCACCAAGAGGATATGCACATGAATATGGTTGGTGAAAGTGGAACTCGCATGGACTACCTTGCTGAACTCATAGAAGAAAAATATGAGGGGCGGCAGGATTTCGGCGTGGGTACGCTTCAGTTAAAGTCGGACACAGCGGGCAGCGTTAATACGACATACAGGTTTAGACAACTTGTGTTTGAGGCGGTGGATTTAAACGATGACTTGTGCGAGGGGTGAAATCTTGTGCGAGACATCGATGAATTAAAATTATATCGTGGCGATGATTATATTTTACCTAATGGCATAAAAATCAAAAGCCCTACATTGGGCGAGATTTGTGATTATGGAGAAAGTAATTATCGTTCCATGATTTCAATATTTACGGCGACCACCATTGATAGATGCGCTCAACTTGATGATATGGGCATTGATTATACTGAAATTACAAACTTTCAAATGTTTCCTATATTTGCAAGTCTATTGTTTAATGGCAAAAAACAAAACGACGATGATGATATGAAATTGGATAGCTCACCTCTTTTTGGTGATTTAAACTTTTATAAATTTCGTCAAGTAGAATTTGAAGGAAAGTTAATTTTAATTAATTCAGATGGTATAAAAATTACGTCCGATATTTTTGAGGAAATGGCAACCTATATTCGTAAAATGCATGGTATGTCGCAACCTCAATATACACAAGTTAAAAATTCATTTGCAAAAAAACAATTAATAATTGACGCTCGAAATGATGCTAAGTATCAAGAAAAACTTCATACCCTGAAAGGCACTCGTTCGATTTATTTACCATATATTTCAGCTCTCGTAAATCATTCAAGTTTTAAATATGATTGGGGTAATATATGGGATATGAAAGTGTATGCTTTTTTTGATAGCCTAAAGCGTATTTCAATAATCGATAATGCTAATCACTTATATCAAGGTATATATAGTGGTTGTATTGAATATAACAAAATAAAGAAAGAATTAGATTGGTTAAAACCAATTGATTAACACAGAAAGGTGGTAATAATATGCCAATTGCTTTTAGCACAGACCTCTCTACATTTGTGCCCGAAAGACCTATTTATGCTGTTGGTGAAAACAGCGATGGTTCACTTTCTTGGATGACGAATCAGCTTATGGACTTTCAGATTACTGTAGACGCAGAGGAAGATACAAAAACAGATGCTAATGGTAACACTATTTTTAGTATTTCAAGAGCTAAGTCTTGCGACGTTTCATTTACAACTCCATTGCTGACTCTTGAACTTGTTGCAAACATGAACGGTTCTGAGGTAGAAAGAGGCTCTGAGACAAATCTCATTTCAGTTCCTAAGTTTGAGACAGTAAAGCTTGTTGCAACATCTGGTAAGGTTTCAAAAGACTCAACAAAAACAACTATTTCTTTAGCTCAAGCTGTAAGAAATAGCGGTACAGTTGGTACGCCTGTTTATAAAGTATCGGCTGCTTTTCTTACCAAGGATGGTTCTACAAGAAAGAAGCTTGCGAAAGGCATGACTACTCCTACTTCTGGTGAATTTGTATTCACTAAGGGTAGTGATTCACCAGATACTATTACAGTTCTTAATGCTGATTACGACGAGGGTTCCTCTATCCTTATCACTTATGAATATGATACAGCAAGTGCTATTCAGATTGTAAACTCTGCCGAGGAGTTCCCTGTTGCTTCTGTTGTAAAGGTTCTTGTACGTGGATATGACATCTGTGATAAGACATCTCCTATCTACGCTTACTTTATATTCCCCGCAGCAAAGTTCCAGACTAATTATACTCTCGGAATGGCGCTCGATCAGAATATTGATTGTAACTTAACTTGTTCTTATGATTATTGCTCAGAGGCTCGCGAACTTTATAGAATGGTTGTCGCAGGTGAATAAGGAGACTTATAATGGCTAATCTCACGAAATGCTTAATTTGTGGCGAGAAGTATAATTATTGTCCTTCATGCTCTGGTACTCATGCGTGGAAGTTTTACACCGACACGCGTGAGCACTATCAAATTTATATGATAATTGAACAGTATAATTCTAAACTGTACAGCAAGGATGATGCAAGAATTGCTTTTGAAAACATTGGCATAACAGCCGATAGTGATTTAAGCAATTTGAAGCCGAGTATCGCTGAACAAATTAAGAATATTGTAACCGTCGAGAAGTCTGATGAAGATAAGACGGTGCTTAAAAAGACAAAGAAATCAAAGCTTTATAACGAATAATAGAAAGGGGTAAGTTTTTTTATTTTAACTTACCCCTAATTTTTATAAGCCCCTTGACAAAACATAAAATTAATGCTATAATATAATTAGAGAAGAATAAGGGTGTTTGCATACTCTTACAAGGCAAGAAATTAGAAAGGGGTATTTATGGAGGAAATATGAAACGAATAATGGGCGTGGATCAGTCAACTTCCACAACGGGGGTCGGCTTTTTTGTTAATGGCAAACTAAAAGATTATTGCCTAATAAAACCGAAAATGAGTAAACGAGCTGATGAGTTGCGAGTGGAAGAAGAACCGCACCTTATCAGTATTATTATGCCCGAAGCGGATTACGGCGCTACTCTACTCCGCATAACGGCGATAACAGACCAACTCGAAAAGCTTATTGAGAAATTTAAGCCTGACGAGATATGGTTTGAGGAAATATTTGAAAATGCCAATCCGAAAGGGTTTAGGTCACTTGCAAGATTACAAGGCTTCATAGCACATATCGCTCACAAACACAATGTTAAGTATACCATTATAGAGGAATCAAAATGGATAACAGCGTGGGGCAAATATGGCAGAGACGTAAAGCGACCAGAACGAAAAGAAGATATAAGGCAGAAAGTAAACGATTATTATAATCTTGATATACAAGTGGACGATATATCTGACGCTATCGCTATTGGGCGATATGCAGTTGAGACTCAAATCTAACTTTTGTGCTTATTTCAACACGGATATAAGCGAGAAAGTAAACTAATTATAAAGGAGATTTTAACATGAGTAAATTAATTGAAGTTATCGGCAAGAACTTTGCCCTCAAGAACACAACCAAGCGCATTAACAGCGTACCTGTTGAAATCAAGGTGTATCTTGACGTAGACACATTTGCATCAATTGTGCAGACTGTAGCACAGTCCTCATTTACAGACGGTGAGTATCACGCAGAGAACCGTGAAATAGCTCGT
>Ga0208458_1002229_pt1 | contig 14583 bp, 10 predicted proteins | sample AD_UKC085_MetaG_FD_184432 | JGI IMG/M metagenome (GOLD analysis project Ga0208458, IMG submission 184432) | Active sludge microbial communities of municipal wastewater-treating anaerobic digesters from USA - AD_UKC085_MetaG (SPAdes) (version 2) | ecosystem: Engineered > Bioreactor > Anaerobic >... | reverse complement strand
GCCTCCTTCCGCAAATAAAACCAGCGGCAGGCGCTGTTCGAAAGCCAGCTTAAGCATCCGGTCCATTTTTTTGTGATTGAAAAATCCCTGCGTGCCGGCCAGCACTGTGTAATCGTAGGCCATTACCATGCAGCGGGATTTCTCTTTTTGGACGAAGGATCCGTTGACCGAACCGATGCCCGCAATCAGTCCGTCGGCGGGCGTTTTTCTGATGAGATCTTCCTCGGAGCGTCGCCCCCGCTGAGCGGCGACGGCCAGGGCGCCATATTCGATGAAACTTCCGGCGTCGCATACATCCTCGACATTGGCGCGCGCCGTATTTAGATTTTTCTGCTTGCGCTTTGCCACGGCCTCCGGCCTGTTTTCGTCAAGACCGAAAGCGTGTCTTTTAATCATTTCGGCCAGCTCCGGCCGTATCGCTTCAGGATCGGTTTCTTCTTTCATTTTACCGCAGACTCCCTTGATTCACCGGAATACGTCACATCGAATTCATACAACAATTGCAGGTGTATTTCAAAGAATAAATTCCATACGTCTTTCTTCCCGCCCCTGAGGGACGCGGCGCACTTACAGTAACCCCACGCTACCCTTCAGGGTGTTTAGGTTATTTAGGGTAGAGCGATTGGGAGAGCGTGATTCTTTCTTTCGTCCGTCCCCGACTCAAAGCCTGAAAACGCCGGTTGACCGGTAAATCCAGTATCACGCTATCATTGCGATGGACTGATCCAGATAACTCAGCGTATCGAGGTTGACACCTGCGACTTCAAAGAGTATAAAGTAGCGACTCAATTGACAAAAAAATATCTATCATCAACGCTTCAAGTATCTGCGGGGAATTAAATCTGTATCGGAGGCGGCATGTCATCGGTCATCATTTACGAGCGGTTTTTATGGTTTGATCATCGGATCAGGGTCGGCAAATATCCCAATGCGGGAAAACTTGCCGAACATTTCGGAATTTCCACAAAAACGGCACAGCGCAACATCGAATTTATGAGTGAAAGGCTTAAGGCGCCTTTGATTTATCTGCATAAAGAACGCGGCTACGCTTATGAAGACAATACTTACCAATTGCCGGGATTCTGGCTTGATGAAGACGCGCTTGTTTCGCTCGTTCTTTCCTATCGTCTGGCCTCGGCGGTGCCGGACGTGGCTATCAAAACATCCTTGCGCGCTTTTCTGGAACAACTACTCACAAAAATGTCTTATCATAAGACAATATCCATCAAAGAATTGAACAACAAAGTATCCGTGCGCAACATCGAATACTCTAAAACCTCCGAAAAAATATATCATGCGATGCTGGAAGCTCTGCTTTCCTCAAAGCCCGTGCGGATTGAATACCATTCGCCGCATAATTCTGAAACCACCACACGCGATATCCTGCCGCTCCATCTTTTGCACTACATGGGTACATGGCACATCATCGCCCACTGCACACTGAAAAACGAATTGCGGGATTTTGTTTTATCGCGCGTTAAAACCATCACGCCCTGTGTCAGGCAAATCACATCCCGTTTCACAGCCGAACAGGTTCGGGAATATATCAGGAAAACATTTGGCATCTTCCACGGCAAAGCAACAAATGAAGTCTGCCTGTGTTTTTCCAAAGACGTTTCCACCTGGATTGCAGAACAGGCCTGGCATTCGGCGCAGAAGACCTTCATCAAAAAAGACGGCAGACTCTGCCTCACCATTCCCGTGTCCGATTTCCGTGAGATCAAGAGAGAAATACTCAAATACGGCTCGCAGGTGGAAGTGCTTTTGCCCAAAGAACTTCGGAAAGAGATAAAAAGTGAAATCGGAAAAATGAAAAAAAATTACTCCTAGGACATAAGATGGGGGTGGAGGGGTGGTAAGATAAAGCAAAAGATAAAAATTTAATTAACTTTAAGATATACATGCAAGCGCGAGGTGTATTGATGCAGAATTTTGAAGAGATGTTTAAACAGATTACCGGTAACAAACCATTTCCCTGGCAACATTCACTTTATAATGATTTTCTTGAAAAAAGATTTCCAACACCAGGAAACATACCAACTGGACTGGGCAAAACCTCGATTATGGTTATCTGGCTTTTAGCTCTTGCTCATCATGCTGCCGCTGGCACGATACTCAATTATCCCCGAAGACTTGTTTATGTAGTAAACCGAAGAACGGTTGTTGATCAGGCAACAAGAGAGGCAGAACAGATTCGCGAAGCAATAAGATGCAACCCCAATCTCCAAGACATATTTAAGCTTTTATGCACGCTTGCTTCAACATCTAATGAAATACCTCTAGCAATCAGTACTTTGCGGGGACAGTTCGCAGATAATGCGGAATGGCGAGAAGACCCTGCCCGTGCAGCGATCGTTATAGGAACGGTCGACATGATTGGCAGCCGTTTATTGTTCTCAGGTTATGGTTGCGGTTTTAAATCCCGACCACTTCATGCCGGTTTTCTCGCGCAGGACACGCTGCTGGTTCACGATGAAGCCCATCTCGAACCGGCTTTTCAACAACTTGTGGATTCAATTAAAAATGAACAAATACGGGCTAATGACTTCAATTGTTTTCATGTTATCGAATTGACTGCAACGTCACGAACTGGTGATACGGGCTTTAATCTTACTGATGCAGATCTTCTTGACGATGAAATTAATAAGCGGGTTAAAGCAAATAAAAGATTAACCTTTGTTCCAATGTCTACTACGGAAAAGCTGTCGGATAAAATTGTCAAGCATGCATTAGAAAAATATAAAGAAAGCAACCAAGCTGTCCTTATTTATGTGCGGAAAGTCGATGATGCCTTAAAGATTGCCGAGCAACTGGAAAAAGAAAAACAAAACATCCAAACACTAACCGGTGCAATGCGTGGTTTCGAACGCGACGCTCTAGTAAAACATCCGATCTTTGTGCGTTTTATAAGAAATTCGGAACTGACACATCAAACAGGGACAGTATTTCTCATTTGTACCTCAGCGGGCGAGGTAGGTGTAAATATTTCTGCAAATCACATGATATGTGACCGCACAGCATTTGATAGCATGGCTCAGCGTCTAGGCCGGGTCAACCGTTTTGGAGAAGATGATGCGAATGTGGATGTTTTCTTTTATGCCGGTAATCCAGATGACGTTGATATAAACGAGACTGAAGCGCAGCCACCAAACTTAACGATTAATAATGAAGCATTGAACTATGCCGAAAATAAACAGAATAGTCTGAAAGCAAATGACAGTGAAAAACTAAAATTAAAAAAGGCTAAGGACCAATCACGCTATGACATCGCTTGCGAAAAAACACATGCGCTGTTGAAAACGTTACCGGCAAATCCAGATGATTCATACGATGCATCGCCTTATGCGCTTTGGAATTTGGACCCATCCAAACGATTCGGGGCATTCGCCCCCGCGCCTGTTATCCTGCCCGCAACGGACATTCTTTTTGATGCTTGGGCTCTCACATCAATCCGACAGAAGCTGCCGGGAAGGCCGGCAGTGGCTGAATGGCTGCACGGAATATCCGATTGGGAACCACCAGAAACCTGTATTGCATGGCGTGAGGAAGTTGGATTACTTGATAATGAGCTTCATGCACAATATAATCCTCAAGACCTTCTTGAAGACTATCCTCTCAAACCGCATGAGCTGCTGCGTGATAATACAAAACGTATTTACGAGAATTTGAAAAAGCTGAATGCGATAAAAAGGAATTTTCCTGTATGGCTCGTATCTGATGACGGGCATGTGCAAATCCAAAATATATCAACACTTATCGATCTTGGAGAAGATAGATTAAAATACAAAACTGTCTTGTTGCCGCCGATAGCCGGCGGTCTTCAACAAAATGGCATGTTCAATGGCAATGTGTCTTCTGATGCTTCAGATGTGGCAGACGAGTGGCGCGATGATAAAGAGCGCCAAAAAAGGCGCCGCATATGGGACGATGAACCCGGACCTCCCGACATGCGATTAGTGCGTGTTATCGATATGCGACTTGAGCCCGAAGAATTTGATGAAGATGATGAAACCGTTTCAAAACGTCTCTGGCGTTGGTATGTACGCCCCAGAGACGCCGATGATGATGGATCAAAAACAGCGTTATCCGAACAACGGCTTGAGCAGCATCATGCATTAACCTTGCAGTATGCCCGGTCTTTTGCATCAGCATTGAAATTAAATAATACGGAGGCTGCGGCCTTGGTATTCGCAGCTAAGTGGCATGATCGGGGTAAAGCCCGTAAAATATGGCAATACGCAATCGGTAATTATAACTATCCGGGTAAAGTTTTGGCAAAATCCAGCAATAAAATGTCGGCGCATGAACTGAGTGATTATCGTCATGAATTTGGCTCCCTGATTGATATTAAAAAAGATTCAGAATTCAGAAAATTGTCCGCTGAGGCGCAAGAGCTGGCCCTGCACCTGATTGCTGCACATCACGGCCGGGCGCGGCCACACTTCGATAAGGACGAAGCAGTCGACGCAGAAAGCAAAGATGACGCCATTACTGATATTTCCAGGGAAACACCACGGCGATATGCCCGGTTACAGCGTAAATACGGCCGCTGGGGGTTAGCATATCTTGAATCTCTTTTGCGTGCCGCCGATATTATGGCGTCGCAGACGAATGATCCAAACACTGATCCAGTTGTTTGCAACACAAAATATCTTACGGAGGTGAAGTGATGGATCAAAACACTGATACTGCAATTAGAATTAAAGTCGATCCGGCTAATCCGGGACAATTCTTCGCGTGTTGTGGTTTGTTGGAGCTTGCCGATAGGCTTTGGGGATTTGCAGAAGGCTGGTTTGGAGATGAACTGTTTTATCTTAATGCCGATGGTTCGTTAGCTGAGTTACTGCAATGTTTAATAAAAAGCCCTCCCGTGGAGATTGCGCGGCTTGACAATGGACTGAGCGTGAAACCATTGATTGCACCTATTAAACTAATGATTTCTGATGCTCCCCCCAAGTATATCATTCTTGATTCTTGGATGTGCATCATGATCGACAAAGGCAAGATTATAACCGCAGCCAATCCACCGTGGAATTTTTGGTCTGGACAACAAACATCTATTGGCATTTGGAAAAAACTCCGCGATGCGCTTCTTAAGCAAATGAAACAGTATGAAAATTATAGCAAAGACGATTTGTTTAATTTACGCATACCTCTCACAGGACGTTTTGGTTTTGACCCGGCAGCAGCATGGCATGCTTTAGATATAGGTTTTTCACCTAATGAACAAAGTATTCCAGTTGCATCATCACCATTAGTGGAAATGCTAGCAGCTATCGGCTTGCAACGCTTTCGTCCTTTAGTATTTAATCATAGAAAATCTTTTATTTATTCAACTTGGGGGCAACCACTGTCCGTTTCTGTAGCAAGTGCAGCAGCTACAGAAAGTATCTTTGTTTCGCCCGCTGTAAAATACCATGGACATGTTATTGATCGTGGCAGCTATGCTGCGCTTGACTACTCTAACCCACTTTAGGAGGATACAATGAACGAACTATTAGAAAAATTTGATTATTGGTTAAAAGACGGTAGTGAAATAGCCGCAATAACAATGCGTCGCAGATTGGAATCTGTGGAGGGTAAAGATGGCATCATCTTTCCACCGACATATCCTATAGAAAACAATAAGGCAGGTTACAACATAGACGAACTGAACGAAAAATCAAATATATGCCAGATAGACAGTGTTGGATCACAAGCAAATCGGATGGAACCAATATTCATGCACGCACCATACTCTAATCTTGTACCTAATGTCTCGATAAAAGCAATGGTTGATGGTAAAGAACGAAGTGTTAATATTTTGGAAGCAGGACATAGAGCCGCTGACGCAATTATTCGTTTTTCGACACTTGGACCCAAAATACATGAAGCCTTCCAAACCATCAAGAATATTGGCGATGCTTCACTTTTAGCAAAGATTGCCCCAACATCTCTAGTCTTCGGTGTTTGGGATTCGCAATCAACACAAATTAAATTACCCAGAATTCTGAGATCTGTGATTCGGGCATACAATGTTTGCGAGCTGAAACGTTCAGCACAATATACAACAATTGCTGGTGAGATTTTAGAAGGCCCTGATGTTGAAATTACAACAAAAGGAACAAAGGCAGAATTGGGCCTTGCCCATGTACCGGCAGTCAGAACCCATGGTGGCGTGCTGGTACAAGGCGAAATTCGTCAAGAAGCATCATTGAATCTTGTTGCTGTCCGTACACTGGCAGCCGCGCCTGATCGTGATGATGATACATTGAAATTACGGCGGTATATTTTAGGTTTAGCTTTAGTCTGTCTCACAGCACCGCAAGAAATGTCTTTACGCGAAGGCTGTCAACTAATACCGGATGAAACGTTTGTAGCCGAATGGAAACTTGTCAAACATAATGGAAAACGTGAAACCATTTCCTTACTCCATAAGGATGTTCTCGATTATGCAACTTTAGCAGCAAATACTTATGGCGTAGAAAAAAATATCTTGGGAGAATTCGATTCAAAATTAGCAAATCAGGTACGAAACCTTCAAGAAAAAGATCGTAAAGCACTGCTAAGGCAAGGCCCAGTTACAAACGAAACGATAAAGAAGTTTAAAAAGTCTTAATGAGAGTTTGCTGTGTGTGATTTTTATGGAGGAACTTATGAATCATCTATGCGTCTCAATTACATTTCTTGATCCTCAATTTCACGGGCATGCTGATAATGATAAGCCAGAATGGCCACCTTCACCACTGCGTGTCTTTCAGGCGCTTCTTTCAGCGGCCAAAACGGGTTGTAATTGCAATAAATGGTCGGATGCACATGCCAAGACATTTTACTGGCTCGAAAAATCTGAACCACCACAAATTATTGCACCGGAGGTTCATGCAACGGTTCCATATACCTGTTATGTCCCAAATAATGATAGCGATAAAGCCTTTGATCGACAAGATCGATTGACAGGCAAAGTATTCTTCCCTCTTCGGTTTAACTGTGAAGATCAAACTACCGTTCATTACTTATGGACAATCAAACATCTAGATTCTAGTAATGACTATGACCCTCTGTTTGTCGTAAAGCAATTGGCTCGGCAAGTTACGACACTCGGCTGGGGTGTTGATTCGGTTGTCGGTGATAGTGTTATCATGACAACAGAACAAATCGAAACTTTATTTGGCGAAAGATGGTTAGCTACAAAGCGTACAACAAGCAAGGGGTTACGTATTCCTATAGCGGGAACCCTTAATAATCTTCAACACAGATACGATTTATTTTCACAAAGATTGATGTCAGATGGTTCATTTTCAGAACCACCACTTTTAACACGATACAAAAAAGTATTGTATGTTTCGCCAATCCAAGGGCCTACTTTTGCCACATCAGCCTTTTATCTCCGTAACTGTGATGGCAGTGGTTTTAGTGCCTTTGATACGCCGCGCCGCGCATTGACTGTTGCCGGAATGATGCGCCACGCGGTGAAAGAAGCGGCAGAAAACGCAGGTTGGGCAAATGATGAAATAAACTCTTTTATTCTTGGGCATGGTGAACGACGGAACAGCAAAAGTCACATTGCTGTCGGACCGAAACGGTTTGCGTATTTACCACTCCCAAGCATAGAAGGAAGGGGCACAGGAAAAAGTCAGGTTGTGGGCAGTGTAAGACGGATACTGGTAACTAGTTTTAGTGAAAATGGCGAAGATCGCGTAGCATGGGCAGGAAAGACCCTGGCTGGTTATGCTTTAATACCGGAAGGCAAAAAACAACCTGATGCATTTCTTTCCAAAATCAAGGAAAGTGACAGGGAAAACGACAAGGTCTTGCCATTCTATACACGGGCATCTGCGATTTGGACCACTGTAACACCGATCGTATTACCCGGTTATGACGACCCAGCCCATTTGCGCCGTCGCCTGCAAAAAATAACTGACGCCGAAGAGCAAAGACACTTGCTCCAGCGTCTCAGTGGAAGGATCGATGGCTTAATACGTAAAGCAATCATACAGGTTGGCTTTAGTGATGTTTTGGCTAAACATGCGGAAATCGACTGGCGTAAAATTGGTTTTTTACCGGGAACTGATCATGCTGATCGCTACGGTGTACCTGACCATCTGAAACGATTTTCACGCTATCATGTCAGAATTATCTGGCGAGATTCTATTGGTAATCCAGTAAAAATATCGGGACCAATCTGTCTTGGTGGTGGTCGTTACTATGGAGTTGGGTTGTTTGCGGCTATTCAACCTCAGAAAAAGGACCAATCAGATGATAATCATGGCAATCAGGTAATAAATTAGGTAACACTTATTGAACACAGACACATTTTTGCATCAAATTTCGTTTAAAGAACAAGACAGGTGATAATCATGACAGATTTCCATATCGGCCAAAACGTTACCCATCCTGATCATGGCGATTGCATGATTACCTTCGTGGGCAAAGATTATGTGGGTGTCGAATTCAATGACGGCGGCAATGCACTTATCAAGAAAGACGCCTTCCGGAAAGCACCCGACGTATGTGAACAAAAAACCATTCAATCGCCCGTCCAAGCGTTGTCATGGCCGGAATCCACTTTTATAAATGAAAACGCCGATGCACAGCATTTTCTCGGGTCACACTGGGTCGCTTTTTTTGAAGATTCGAAAATAATCCTTGAAAGGCTGCCTGATATTATCCAAAAGGTTGATCCATGGATAGGCGGGGTTAATCGTAATGCGCCACGAATGAAGCCGGAGGACTGGCCATTAAGCCACATACTTGCTTGGCCGAATCATCGTCAAGGTTTGATGATTGTATTTAAATTCGGTGATCAGCAAAATGAAGTGGTTAGTCTCTACCCTTTTGTGACGGATGGCAGTCAACACAATCTGACCATCCGACGGATCAATGTGTGGCACGGCGGTGTTGAAGCGCAAATCGAGGTTGACATGGGTGTAACGACCATCACCTTCTTTGATATTGCCTTTGCAAAACACAGTTTGTGGTATGAAGCTGGAAAGAGTTATGAATTCATACTGGCGGGTATCGCGTATGGCGCAAAGCCGTCTAAAATCATGGAAATGCCGGTAAGCCACCATCCCGACGATATTGCATGGCAACAGGCACTTGCAAAAAAGCGCGGCGAACCAATACCGCAAACACCATCAATGTTACACCTTCGCGGTATGGCCATGTTTATGCAGGTGGACGGTTGGGATGCCGACGATTACAGTTTCAGAGGAACTGTTAAATCGGTCAAAGATGTTCAGGGCGAAATTCTCGGTCAAGGAGGTTGGTTTGTCCGCGTAACCGTTCTGCGTTCTGGCGACAACGATTTTGATTTGGACATTCTAATCACAAAACGTGTCTGGCAATGCGAAACCCCGCCCGTTGCCGGGCAGGATATTGAAGGCCGTCTATGGCTCCAGGGCTACCTCTGGGATATCTAATGTGAACTCTCTCAAACCGAAATCTGGAATTGAAACGAATGGAAACTCTGGAAAATGATACCCCCGACCTTGTTCCCGCCCGGATGGTGAATGAATACGTCTATTGTCCTCGTCTGGCCTATATTGAATGGGTCCAGGCGGATTTTGCGGAAAACTACGATGTGGCGGAAGGCCGGTTTCGTCATCGCCGGGTGGATGAAGAAAAAGGTACACTACCCGACGCAATTGCTGACGAAGATACAATTCATGCCCGTTCAGTTATGTTGTCCTCGCCAGGGGAAAATCTCATATCTAAAATCGATGTGATCGAAGGGGATGCAAAGGCTGTCCTGCCGGTGGATTACAAACGAGGGGCCGTTCCGGACATTCCCACAAAGGCGTGGGATGCTGATCGGGTGCAGGTGTGCGCACAGGGGCTTGTGCTTCGCGACAACGGCTATACCTGCAATGGCGGGGCGATATACTATGTCGAATCGAAGACAAAAGTTCCCGTCGAATTCAACGATGCTTTAATTGCGCAAACCCGTCAGGCCATTGCCGGTGTCCGGGAAATGGCGAATAAAGGTGTCATTCCCCCGCCTTTGGAAGACAGCCCCAAATGTTTCCGCTGTTCTCTGGCAGGTATCTGTCTGCCGGACGAAACAAACATGTTGGCCGGAAGAGTGAAGCCGGATACCGATGAGTTGCGCCGGATTCTGCCCGCCCGCGATGATGCGCTGCCTTTATACGTCCAAATGCAAGGCGCGCGGATTGGTAAATCCGGCGAAGTATTTGAAGTGCGCGCCAAAAACGAGAAAGTCGGCGAGGCCCGCATTTTTGAAACGTCGCATGTTGCGATATTCGGAAATGTGCAGGTATCCACGCAGGCCATACAGGAAATGTGCAGCCGCGGCATTCCGCTGACGCTGTTTACAACAGGCGGCTGGTATTACGGTTCGGCAACTGGTATGGCTCATAAAAACGTGGAGCTTCGGATTGCTCAGTACGAGGCAACCGCGGATCAAAATAAAAGTCTGACGCTCGCGCGCGAGATGATCGCGGCAAAAATCGACAATTGCAGAACGTTGTTGATGCGTAATCATCAGGATTTGCCGGACAAAGTATCAGGTGACCTGAAACGGTATTCAGAATCGGCCAGAAAAACGGACGAGGCCAGTTCGCTGTTAGGCATTGAGGGGATGGCGGCCCGAACGTATTTTTCAGCCTTCAACGGCATGCTGAAAAACAATGCCGGCGAATCATGGGCTTTTGATTTTAACGGAAGAAATCGAAGGCCGCCGCTTGATCCGGTGAATGCTATTCTTTCTTATGCCTATGCACTGCTGGTCAAAGATATAACGGTCACATTGTTTGCAGTAGGGTTTGATCCCTATCTGGGATTCTACCATACATTGCGATACGGAAGGCCGTCCCTGGCTCTGGATTTAATGGAAGAATTCCGTCCGATTGTTGCGGATTCCGTTGTCATTTGGGCCATCAACAACAGAGTTTTAGCCGATGACGATTTTATCAAACGCGGCAGAGCGGTCGCATTAAAGACGGAAGCTCGAAAAAAATTCATAGCGGCGTATGAGCGGCGTCTGGATGCGTTGATTACGCATCCTGTTTTCGGGTATCGGATAAGTTACCGCCGCGTTTTGGAAGTTCAGGCCAGGCTCTTGGGGAGATTTCTGACCGGTGAAATAGACGAATATCCGTCATTCAGGACGCGATAATTCACGGATAAGTGTTGGATTTATGCGGCTCATATATATTGTCACATATGACATTTGCAACGATAAAAGATTGCGGGCGGTGTTTCGTATCATGAATGGTTACGGGGATCATATGCAGTATTCGGTTTTCCGATGCGATCTGTCCGATCAGGAAAAAGTCCATCTTACGGAAAAGCTGCACAAGGTTTTAAAGCATGATGAAGATCAAATATTGTTTTTCCCTCTGGGGCCGTCAGGGGGCGAAAGAGAAAATAATATTTATGCGATTGGCCGGGCATATGTGCCTATTGAAAGAGGATCTGTAATCGTGTAGATGTTCTTTGAAAATTAAATAATGTATTTGTGCAGCATGGCGTTGCGAGCGGCGACATGCTGTCAAAAGGTCTTGAACTGCTCGCATTAAGTAAATATTGCATTTGTAGGTAGCTAGAGATGATAAAGCATAATATTGATAACAATTGTACGGAACATCTCGCAATTAATGCTGATTGTTCTTTAAAAACAAATTATTCGAAGTAGTGCAGTTTCCACGTCTGAAAAGACGTGGCCCCATTGAAGCGAATCTTTTGGCCTTGGAAAGACCATTCAGGAACTGGTTTCCACGTCTGAAAAGACGTGGCCCCATTGAAGCTATTTTCTGCGCGTCCCGAAGGACACGCGGAAATGCGGTTTCCACGTCTGAAAAGACGTGGCCCCATTGAAGCATCAAGCATAAAACCGTGATGTTGTCGGACGATAAAGTAGTTTCCACGTCTGAAAAGACGTGGCCCCATTGAAGCTTTTCCGCCATATCCAGAGCTAGCTCCCCGACAAAAGTTTCCACGTCTGAAAAGACGTGGCCCCATTGAAGCGGTTAAGTGTTTTACTTTCATGGATACTTAATACTTCGTTTCCACGTCTGAAAAGACGTGGCCCCATTGAAGCGGCAGGTTCGCGGTAGCAAAGGAGACGCAATGATCGTTTCCACGTCTGAAAAGACGTGGCCCCATTGAAGCACGACCCGGTAGAGTGTGACCAGGTCAGCATTGATATCGTTTCCACGTCTGAAAAGACGTGGCCCCATTGAAGCTTCGTGATGTCGCCTGCACGATAGTTCTTTGTTGCCGTTTCCACGTCTGAAAAGACGTGGCCCCATTGAAGCACCATTCACCGGTCTTATGCCCATTCTTCGCATCCTTGTTTCCACGTCTGAAAAGACGTGGCCCCATTGAAGCACCTGAACTGCACCGATATCGCCGAGCGATGCGGCTGTTTCCACGTCTGAAAAGACGTGGCCCCATTGAAGCAAGATTTAAGTAATTAAGTTTTAAGTTGTCATTCCCGTTTCCACGTCTGAAAAGACGTGGCCCCATTGAAGCGGTAGAGCCACGATAAAATATAACGGCAATGTACTCCTGTTTCCACGTCTGAAAAGACGTGGCCCCATTGAAGCTGTCCGGGCATTGTCAAATCCCCCCTAAATGTTATTGTTTCCACGTCTGAAAAGACGTGGCCCCATTGAAGCTTATAATCATCGATCAGCTTTTTCAGTCTTGCTCTCGTTTCCACGTCTGAAAAGACGTGGCCCCATTGAAGCTCAACGTCCCGGGCACGATTTTAAAGAACAGCATTTCTCCCGTTTCCACGTCTGAAAAGACGTGGCCCCATTGAAGCGACGAAATGAACCGTCACATCTCCGTGGGCCTCAAAGGGTTTCCACGTCTGAAAAGACGTGGCCCCATTGAAGCCTCAACAATGTCGTGAATTACGAATACTCCATCGCGGTTTCCACGTCTGAAAAGACGTGGCCCCATTGAAGCCAACCTGCCGAATAAATGGGCCGGGACCAACGATATGTTTCCACGTCTGAAAAGACGTGGCCCCATTGAAGCTATTTAAGGCCGCGCACGCCAATACCGGCGCGTCAAGTTTCCACGTCTGAAAAGACGTGGCCCCATTGAAGCATGACGAGCTTGCTAATGCCAAGCACGCGCACAGAGTTTCCACGTCTGAAAAGACGTGGCCCCATTGAAGCACTATTCGACAACCCGATGCCTCCATATCATTTCCCCGTTTCCACGTCTGAAAAGACGTGGCCCCATTGAAGCCGAAAAGAAATATCCCGATGATGCACGACCTCGGAAGGTTTCCACGTCTGAAAAGACGTGGCCCCATTGAAGCTCATCCGACGATAAGGCCATCCGTGCGGCTATTTATCGTTTCCACGTCTGAAAAGACGTGGCCCCATTGAAGCGGGTTGATTTTAGGTAGGCCCCTAGACTCTATTTCAGTTTCCACGTCTGAAAAGACGTGGCCCCATTGAAGCAGCCCGGAGCCGACTTTTCACACAAATAACAACGAGGTTTCCACGTCTGAAAAGACGTGGCCCCATTGAAGCTTCCCGTTGTCGCGTTCTTCTTCGTGCCAGCCGAAGTTTCCACGTCTGAAAAGACGTGGCCCCATTGAAGCCTCGCATTGAAGGACATGGAAGAACCTGTTTTCCCTAGTTTCCACGTCTGAAAAGACGTGGCCCCATTGAAGCCAATCTGTCACGAACAATGCCGGATGTCGCACTTAGTTTCCACGTCTGAAAAGACGTGGCCCCATTGAAGCCTGCGGTTAAATCTTCCGGCGACAAAACAATATCGGCGTTTCCACGTCTGAAAAGACGTGGCCCCATTGAAGCGCTTTATAGGCGTCGTAATACCGGGCGAGCAGTTGAGTTTCCACGTCTGAAAAGACGTGGCCCCATTGAAGCGATTAGATTTCGGCTGCTTCTGATTTATTATCGTCCGTTTCCACGTCTGAAAAGACGTGGCCCCATTGAAGCAAAAGATCATGAATACCAAAGAGACATACTTGACCAGGTTTCCACGTCTGAAAAGACGTGGCCCCATTGAAGCTGTATGTTTGTTAGTTTCCTGTTCCGGCGGGGGTGGAGTTTCCACGTCTGAAAAGACGTGGCCCCATTGAAGCCAAAGAAAAGGCCGCGCTTTGTCCGCCGTGGCAAATGTTTCCACGTCTGAAAAGACGTGGCCCCATTGAAGCTCCGGAGGCCTGGAGGCTGCCACCCATCCCAGCACATGTTTCCACGTCTGAAAAGACGTGGCCCCATTGAAGCTTCTGGGCAATTGTCGGGTATTAGGAGAGGCAGACGGTTTCCACGTCTGAAAAGACGTGGCCCCATTGAAGCTTCTCCGCCCGCTCTTCCAGCTTCGCCGCAACTTTCTGTTTCCACGTCTGAAAAGACGTGGCCCCATTGAAGCAATCCGGAAGGCCGCGTTGTGTTGATGTTGAATGCCTGGCGTTTCCACGTCTGAAAAGACGTGGCCCCATTGAAGCGCAAATGTTTCTAAGGCTATTTCTGCTGTTTTGCCATATGTTTCCACGTCTGAAAAGACGTGGCCCCATTGAAGCCTCGCATTGAAGGACATGGAAGAACCTGTTTTCCCTAGTTTCCACGTCTGAAAAGACGTGGCCCCATTGAA
>Ga0208458_1002224_pt1 | contig 14599 bp, 16 predicted proteins | sample AD_UKC085_MetaG_FD_184432 | JGI IMG/M metagenome (GOLD analysis project Ga0208458, IMG submission 184432) | Active sludge microbial communities of municipal wastewater-treating anaerobic digesters from USA - AD_UKC085_MetaG (SPAdes) (version 2) | ecosystem: Engineered > Bioreactor > Anaerobic >... | reverse complement strand
GGTCTGCGTTTTTGCGCTGCTGTTTTCCAACCGCTACAAGAACGCGGGCAGTCCGTTCACGGCCCTGCGGCTGCCCAAAGAGGGCGCCCTCAGCTACGCCTTTTTGACCCAGCGCTCTTACTTTGTCCCCGGCTCTGAACGCTACACCCGCGACGGGTTGATCTTGAACACCGTGACCACCCCCGAAGCCCACATTGCCGTCACCGCCGCCGGGGCCATCATCTACTTTGCCGAGCGCCCCGGTGTTGATCTGTTCGGCAAGTGCGACCGCACCATTGCCATGATGCCCGCCCGGCTCGACCTGATGATAGACGCCTCCAACCCCAGCCGTCAGGATATTCTGAACCTGCGGCCCGGCCACAGCAAATGGCGCTACGAGTATTCCATCGGTCAGCTTCAGCCGGATGTGGTGGTAGAGGTCTTCCCCAGCACCGATGAAGAGGCCGCGCCCTTCCTGACCGCCTACACCCCCATCAAGCTGAACAATCACACCATCTACTTCAAGACCGGTTCGCCTTACGTGCTGTGGGATAAACTACCCGCCCCGGAGGCGGTGCCGTGAGCCGCCGGGCGCGTCCGGACTGGCTGCCGTATGCCGTCACGCTGGGGCTGCTTCTGCTGCTGGCTGTGCTGGCCTATCTGCCCTTGATTTTGCAGTTGGGTTTTTATAAGGATGACTGGCATGTCATCTGGGCGGGCAGTTCTTTTGGCCCTGGACGGATTATTGATGAATTTATGATTGACCGGCCCTTCATGGGGCGGTTATACGCCAAAGTGTTTATTTTGCTGGGCTCGGCGCCGCTCAACTGGCATTTGTTTGCCTTTGCCGCCCGCTTTGCCAGCGTGGTGGGCTTTTATGCCCTGCTGCGCCTGCTCTGGCCGGCGCGCCGCCTGGAAGCTGCCACCGCGGCGGCATTGTTCATCCTCTACCCTGGATTTTTGCAGCAGCCCAACGCCAACACGTTCCAAAATCACTTCATTGGCTATGCCCTGGCCATTTTTTCCATCGCGCTGACGGTATTTGCCCTGACAACGGCGCGCCGAACCTGGCTGCAGGCGGCGGCGCTGGCGCTGGGAGCTGTGCTGGCGGGGGGGTATCTGCTCATTTATGAGTATATGATCGGTCTGGAAGCGGTGCGCCTGCTGCTCATCATCTATTTGCTGCGGCGGCAGGGCTGCGGCTGGCGCAAATGGCTGCCCAAAACGGCGCTCATCTACCTGCCCTACCTGCTGGCTGCCGGCGCCTTTCTCTACTGGCGCCTGTTTATCTTCCATTCCACCCGCCCCGCCACCGATGCCGGCGCGCTGTGGGCGCTGTACACCGGGCAGCCGCTGGCGATGCTGGGGCAGCTCAGTATCGAAACCCTCAAAGACCTGGTGGAAACGACTTTTCTGGCCTGGGGGGTGCCGCTGTATCAACTGGCAGTCAATGCCCCGGCCGGACAGATGGCCGCCGGGCTGCTGGCCGCGGCTGCGGGCGCGGGGCTGTGGTGGTTCTTTGCCGCCCGCCAGGAGCACCCGGCAGAGGCCCCCGTAAAAGACGATTTTGGGCGCGCCGCCATCTGGCTGGGCGCGCTGATGGTACTGGTCACGCTGCTGCCGGTGCTGGCCTCCAACCGCAACGTCTATTTCCGCGACCAGTTTGACCGCTACACCCTGCAGGCCACCCTGGGCGTGGCCCTGCTGCTCACCGGCCTGATCTTCGGCGCAGCCCGCAGGCGGGTTGCGCGGGGCTGGGTGGCCGTGCTGATTGCCATTGCCCTGCTGACGCATACCCTGAACGCCATTTACTGGGGCCAGTTCTGGCAGGTGCAGCGCAGCTTCTGGCAGCAACTGGCCTGGCGCGCCCCGCAGCTTGAAGACGAAACGCTGCTGATGGCCTATCTGCCGCCGAATTACCGCCTGGCCGAAGATTATGAAATCTTCTCCCCGGCCAACCTCATTTATCACCCGGGCGAGCCCCGGCTGGCGATTGAAGCCGAGGTGCTGAACGCCGATACCGCCGCCCTGCTGACCGCCGGTGTCACCGGTTCACTGCGCTCCTCGCGCACGTTTGAGTTTGAGCGCGACTTTACCCGGGCGCTGATCGTCTCCTGGGCTGACCCGCAGGTCTGCGTGCACCTGCTGGACCCCGCCCAGCCCGACCTGCTGGCAGCCGCGGCTGCCGATCCGCTGCTGCAGCTCACCGCGCCCTATTCGCACCCCCAGCAAGTGGTGGTGGATGCACCCGAACCGGTGGTTTACCCGGCTGTTTTTGGCCCCGAACCGGCGCATGGCTGGTGCTATTATTATCAAAAGGCCTCACTGGCCCGCCAGCAGGCCGATTGGATCGAAGCTGCCCGCCTGGGCGATGCCGCCCGCCAGCAGGGCCTGGCTCCCGCCGACCCGCTGGAATGGCTGCCCATGCTTCAGGGTTATTTGCACGAAAATCGTACGACCGAGGCGGCTGAACTGGCTGCCTTCATCCGGCAGTCTGCCGCCGGGCCGGCGCTGTGCGCGCAGTATCGCGCCGGGTTAGACCCGCTGGCCGCGCCGCTGCTCTGCCCCTGACCTGCCCACCCCATGGAGAAACGAGATTAACAATGTCTGACCCCAAAAGGATTATGCTCATCACCGGCGCCGCGGGCGGCATTGGCCGCGCCACGGTGCAGCTCTTTGCCCAGAACGGCTGGACCGTCATCGGCGTGGACCGCGCCCCGTTTGGCGAGCCGTTCCCGTCGGATGGTTTCTTCATCCAGGCGGATATTGCCGACCCCGCCGCGCTGGAGAGCATCATCGCGCAGACCCGCTCGTTCACGCACACGCTGGACGCGCTGGTGAACAACGCCGCGCTCCAGGTGGCCAAGCCCATCGTTGAAACCTCGGTAGCAGAGTGGGACCTGACGATTGCCTCGAACCTGCGCTCGGCCTTTCTGGGCGCCAAGCTGGCCCACCCGCTGCTCAAGGCGGGCGGCGGCGGCGCCATTGTCAATATGTCTTCGGTTCACGCGGTGCAGACCTCGGCCAATATTGCCGCCTACGCGGCCAGCAAGGGCGGGCTGCTGGCGCTGACTCGCGCCATGGCGATTGAGTTTGCCCCCGACCAGATCCGCGTGAATGCGGTGCTGCCCGGTGCGGTAGATACGCCCATGCTGCGGGCCGGGCTGGGGCGCGGCCATGTGGGCGACGGCTCGATCACCGAGCGGCTGGACAACCTGGCGCGCAAGACCGTCAACGGGCGCGTGGGCCTGCCCGAAGAGATCGCCCATGCGGTCTATTTCCTGGCAGATGGGACGCAGTCATCCTTTATGACCGGGCAGGCGCTGATTGTGGACGGCGGCGCCACCGCCCGCCTGAGCACGGAGTGAGGCCCCCATGCGTGAGACTTTGAAAAAAATCCTACCAGCGCCCGCGCTGAACCTGCTGCGCGAGACCCGTGACGGCCTGGCCCGCCTGAAAGACTGGCCCGCAGCCACATTCCACCCCTGGCGGCGCCAGACCCGCGACCGCCTGGGCGCGCTGCGCAACCTTCACGCCGGGCAGCGCTGCTTCATCCTGGGCAACGGGCCTTCGCTGCGCCAGACCGACCTGACCAAACTGCGGGGCGAATATACCATCGGCCTCAACCGCATCTTCCTGGCCTTCCCCGAGATGGGCTTTCAGACCAGCTATCTGGTCTCAATCAACGACCTGGTAATTGAGCAGTCGGCCGCGGAACTGCAGGCTCTGGCCATGCCGCGTTTCTTTGCCTGGCGGGCGCACCGCTGGCTGCAGCCCACCGATGATCTGTACTTCCTCTACACCACCTATACCGGGCCGCGCTTTGCCCGCGATGTGCGCGGGCGGCTGTGGGAAGGCGCCACCGTGACCTATGTGGCCCTACAACTGGCCTTCTACCTCGGCTTTGAGACGGTCATTCTGGTTGGCGTGGATCACAACTTTGTGACCCAGGGCAAGCCCAATACCACCATCGTCTCCGAAGGCGACGACCCCAATCACTTCCACCCCGGCTATTTTGGCAAGGGCTTCCGCTGGCAGCTCCCCGACCTGGACACCTCGGAGCGGGGCTATCTGCTGGCCCGCCGGGCCTACGAACAGGCCGGCCGCCGCGTGCTCGATGCCACCATCGGCGGCAAGCTGCAAATCTTTGAGAAGGTGGATTATAACGGGTTGTTTTAGGTTTTGGCGCGGCCTGCGCCAGGGCCCAGATGGGTTGGGCAGGGGCGCGCCTTGCACCTGGAAAGTGGAACAGACCGATCAGCCCTCATCAGACTGGGGGCGCTCGGGCAGTCCGTGAAAATAGACGCAGCGGTCATCGTAGCCATCAATCTGACCGCTGGCGCGCAGGTATTCCAGTTCTTCGGTGCGGATAGTGTGGCTGATTTGCGCCTCGGTCAGGCGCGCAAACTCGCCGGTGGCAATATCTTGAAACAGCCCATCGCCCCAATCCAACATCACACTGCCGTCATAGAGCACAATCACCCACGGACGACCAATGCTGCTGCCTGTTTTCATGCTGCACCCCCTTTGAAAATGAGCTCTCCAGTTTTATTCTTGAGCCGCCCGTTCGTTGGCCACAATCTGGCCAAACGTGGTTGTGCGCAGACGTTCAATCAGCACATCCTGGGTATCGCACCAGAGGGCGCGCAGCGGGCAGGCCGGTCCAAACGGGCAAACCGCCGAGGACAGCGTGCACTGATTCAATTCCATGGGGCCGTCAATCGATTCGACCACTTCCAAGACCGTAATTTCTTCGGCCGGGCGGGCCAGCGTCACGCCGCCGCGCGCGCCGCGCGAGGTGTGGATGAGCCCGGCAATAGCGAGCTGTGAGATGATCTTCGCCAGAAAAGACGGCGGAATGTGCTGCACTTCGGCAATCTGGCTGGTGGCAGAGCGAATGTTTGAATCCTGGCGGGCCAGGAAAAGAATAGCACGAAGGGCGTAGTCGGCTTGGCGGGTGATTTGCATGATGTCTTCCTTGCTGAAAAAAGAAAATAGGGTAAGATTACTCCACTCTAAATGAGTTTATTCCAGTCATAATTATCCGACAAGTAATAAACATCATCCCTGCCGAATGACTTTCGGCAAGGAAAGTTCTCAGGGGAGATAGACCCGCCCGGTGATGACCAGGCAAAGGGCGCCCAGCAGGCAGGTGGAGAAGAAAAGCAGCAGCGCTACAATCAACCGCTGGACAGCCGTCATGCCGAGGATCAGGGGGTCTTTGAAGCGGGCTGCCGGGCGCGGCGCGGCGCGACGCTCCGGGGCGGGTTTGGGGGGTTGAGGCGGGGTTTCGGGTTCGTCATTAAAGTTTGCCGAGTTGCGCAGGTCTTCAAGCATCGGTAAATCTCCGGTTCAAAAATGCGCCGGGCGCAGGCTCACATCGCCGGCGGGAATGGTCAGCTCGGGGCCATCTGAGGGCTGCAGGCGCAGGGCGCCGGTGGCATCCACGCCCAGCAGCACGCCCGATTTGACGGGCTGGCCCTGGTTCTCAATATACACGGTTTCGCCCAGAAACGCCAGTGCATGCTGCCAGGTTTGCAGCATCTGCGGGCTGCCCAGCCGGGGGCGCAGGGCAAAAAAGGCACTCAGAATCTCGCTCAGCAGGGCCACCCGGTCCACCGGGGCGCCCAGGGCGGCGCTTACACAGGTGGCCGGAAAGCGCAGCAGGTCTGGCGGCGGCACGGCCTCTGGCAGCACGTTGACGCCCACCCCAAGCACCACCACCGGCGCGGCGGCGTCTGTCCAGTCGGCCTCGGCCAGGATGCCGGCCGTTTTGCGGCCAGCCAGCAGCACATCATTGGGCCATTTGATCTGCGCGGGCAGGCCGTAAGCCAGCAGCGTTTGCCAGAGTGCCAGCCCGGCCAGCGGCGAAAACAGGCCCAGGTGGGGCAGCTCGGATGGTGCGGCGCGCAGAATCAGGCTGAAGGCCAGCGCCGCGCCCGGCGGGGTGTACCAGCGCCGGTCCAGGCGGCCGCGCCCGGCGGTTTGCTCATCGGCCACCACCAGGCAGCCATCCGGCGCACCCACAGCCGCCCAGGCCAGCGCATCGGCATTGGTCGAGCCGGTGACGGGCCGGTAACGGATTTGCGGAACAGGCAGGCCGCGCAGCGCGGCGGTGAGGGTTGGAGCATCCACACCCACATTGTACATCAAACCAGGCGGGGGGTAACGTTAAGGTTTTGCGTTTTGGCGCGCCTGCCGAAAACTGACCATCTGCCCGGCGGCTTCGTCATACAATGCCAGCGGGATGGAGGCCAGGCTCTGCCGGATGTTGAGGGTGGGCGACTGGCGCAGCAGGCCGTCGGAGTGATAGGCAGCATCGAGGGCGTAGTTGGGCACCAGCGGGTTGAGGTGATGGATGTGGTGAAAGCCAATATTGCCCGTGAACCACTGCAGCACCCGCGGCAGCCGGTAATAAGAGGCCCCCTGAAAGGCGGAGGCCACATAGTTCCACTGCGGTGTGCGCGCCCAGTAAACACCGGTAAATTGATGCTGAATGTAAAACATCCAGATGCCAGCCATGCCGCCCAGCCAGATGACGGGCAGTTGGATGAGGACGTATTCTTTGAAGCCCAGCAGCAGGCTGAGGCCCGCCGCCAGCCCCAGAATGGCCAGGTTGGCCCAGATGACCGAGCGGGTCTCTTTTTGGCCGTGGCGCGGCAGCGGCAGCCGGTGCGAGATCAGGAACATCCAGATGGGGCCAAGCAGGAACATGATCAACGGGTGGCGGAACAGACGGTAGCCCAACCGGCCCCAGGGTGAAAGCTGGCGGTATTCGCTCACGGTGAGGGTGGTCACATCGCCCACGCCGCGCTTGTCGAGGTTGCCGCTGGTGGCGTGATGGATGGCATGGGAGCGCCACCACTGCTCACCGGGGGTAAAGACCAGCACCCCCAGCCAGAAACCCACCCGCCGGTTAAGTTTTGTGGACGGGAAGAACGAGTTATGGCCGCAGTCGTGAAAGAATATGAAGATGCGCACCAGCAGCCCGGCCACCGGAACCGCCAGCAGCAGTGTCAGCCAGTAGCCCACTTGCAGGCTGAAATACATTGCCGCCCAGCCGGCGGCATACAGCAGCAGCGTCACAATCAACTGGCGCAGCGCCACGCGGGTATTGGCGCGGGCAAACGGCGCCAGCCGGGTTTTAAGCTCCGACATGGCGGGCAGGGTGGTTTTATCAACAGTACCGCTAAGGGCCATCTTTAACCTCGTTGGAAGAGAATGCGGGCAGATGGAACTGCGCCAGTTTGAGTATAGCCCGATGCCCCTGGCAGCGCATGTGCCGTGAGGCATATTGTGCCAGTATGACCCGGCAGGAAAACCCCGCCAGGGTTTGGATGTTAAAGCGATATAATAAACGATAGGGTGTGTTTCAAGCCCGTTGTTTTTATCCCCTCTCCCCAAAATGATGGAGCCAAGTATGTCCAAATCCCCCGGATTTCGATGGCTGCTGCTGGTGTTTTTGCTGTGCCTGACGCTGGCAGCCTGCACCCCTGCGCCCGCACCAGTCACCCTCACCCCCACTCGTCTGCTGGCAACGCCGCAGCCCACAGCCACGCCCTCGCCGCAGCCCTCACACACGTTCACATCACCACCAGCCACAACCAGCACGCCAGATATTGCCGCAACCCAGGTCCGGCAAACGGCAGATGCCTCAGCCACTCAGAGCGCCGGATTTCCAGTGACCTGCAAAGGTTTTCGAGTAGGGGAACCTTCTTTTTCGCCGGGTGGAAATTGGATGGCTGTCTCGTGCGGATATCAACATGATCAGACATTAGACATTGTGAATCGAGATGGACGACAGTGGATTTTGCAGTTCGCCGAACTGGTGCCAGACCATGACGGGATGGGTGGCTTAAGCCCGGTCCATTGGACAGGTGATGAAACCTATCTGTATTTCACGGCCTACAAATCCTATGATGGCGGCGGAGCTTGCTTTTACTATCCTTCTGTCAACGGCCTTTACCAAATCAACCTGGATTCCGGCACAGTTGCCACAATCCTGCCTGAAACAGACGTGCCGGGCAGTTATGAGGTTGCCATTTCGCCCAACAGCCGCTGGATTGCATACACCAATAATCTCGACCAGCCCAGGATCCTGGATTTGAGAACTGGAGAAACTATCGAGATTGAAGTCGGTAAATACAAGACCGGCAGTCTGACCTGGTCACCCGATGGGAATTATCTGGCCTACGCCAGGTGTGAAATTGACCAGGACCCTCTGAAAGTAAAAAATTCCGGCCTACAGATCTTTGCCATCAAAACGCGAACACTGACCACACCGCTGGAAGTAGCCGGGGACTGGGTCATTATTGAAAGTGGGGAAGGCCGGGATTTTCTAACCATCAGGATTGAAAATATTGAAACTTTTTCAATCCGTTACCAGTTCTATGACTGGTCAACCGGACAGTTGACCACGCCCACGCCTGCGCCATAGGCGCGGGAGATTTGCCCTCACCTAACCATCGGCGCAAAGGGTGGTTTACTCAACCCTTTGCGCCGATCCAATATCCCGACGGCTATTCCTCATCCATGAGGTAGAGGCACAGGTTACTGCGGATCTCGTCTCGCAGGCTGACCAGTTCGGGGAAGTCGTAGAAGAAGAGGATCTTCTGCTCGGCAATGGTATCGCCTGCCGGCGGCTCGGAGATGATGAAGTACAGCCAGGATTCGGCAATATCTTCGTCTGGCTCAGTGGCAGCATAGTCCGTCAGGAACTGGTCGGAATACTGCTCGTAGAACGCATCCAGGGTGTCGTCGGCATAGGCGGCTTCCCATTCAAAATAGATGTCGGTCCAGAAGGCCTGGTAGAACTGGTTGAGGTAAGAGCCTTCGGTGGTGCAGTCTTCATCTGATTGATAGGTGGTGCAGCTGCCGCCCGTGGTGGTGAGCTGGGTGTTGTTCAGGGTCATGATGTGCCCGTACTCGTGGAGCAGGGTGTAGGTCAGCTCGGCTTTGTCGTCTGTATCGGCAATATCAATTTCCAGCGACCAGGCGTCCGGCGTCACGCTGAGCTGATCCACGGCTGCCAGAACGTTCTCCTGCCCATCGGTGAAGATGATGAACTCTGAAATCCGCTCCCGCTGTTCGGCCGGCATAAAGTTGATGAAATAATCCCAGACCTCTTGCTGCGTTTCGGTATCCTGCTGCAGGGCAATCAGATCATCAGACACCGATTCTTCCTGCGGATTTGAGATCTCATCGCCATTGACCTGATAGGTGACCAGGATGATTTCGTCATCATCCTCGCCATCCTCGCCCTCGTCCTCGCCGTCCTCTTCCTCATCTTCCCCCTCGTCTTCGCCATCTTCTGAGTCATCGCCGCTCGAATAATCATCCTCCACAAAGAAGTCTGCCAAAAAGGCATTACAGGCGTCCGTATCCACCGATGCGGCGGCATCATCGGAGGTGTCTTCCGCCTCGCCTTCCTCCGTTTCGGTCTCTTCGGTTTCAGCGTCAATCGTCTCGGTCTCTTCGACCTCGGTTTCGGTCTCGGCTTCATAATCATCGCCGCCGCAGGCAGCGGCAGTCAGCAGAAACAGAGCAATCACCAGGATGTACAGCAGTTTCTTGGCTTTCATGGGGGTATCCTTTAAGAAAACAGGTTTTGGGGAAGGCCCTGTCCGGGCTGCGGGCAGAGCCAGAGATGGAATAATCATAGCATAATTGTCTGGACAGTCGTCCCAAATTGAGCGGCTTCTTTCTTGGAGTGCAGGCTTTAGCCGGCATCATCTGTGCTGTGCGACCCGCACTCCAGAGAAGATAAGCCGTGGCGCGGCGGCATCTCGGGGTTAACAAAATCCGCTTTTGTGGCATAATTATCAGGAATCAGAGAGGAGAACCCCGCCCATGGTCAAAACAATCCGACAGGTAATGGCCGTCATCGGTGTCATGTGCATCGGCGGTATTCTGGGTTTTGTGCTCGGCGCGCTGATCGGCGGGAACTTTGCCACCGGCTTCCGCTTTAATGGGGTGCAGGGCTACGAGGCCACCGCACAGATTGGCTTTTTCCTGGGGGCACTGGTTGGGCTGGTTGCCAGCGGGTGGCGGAGCATCAAACGCCAGGCCCGCTGGGAGGGGCGATGAGCGCCTGCCTTTTCTGCGACATTGTCCACCAACGCTGCCCCGCCCGGATTATTTATCAGACCGAGACGGTGATCTGTTTTTTGCCCCGGGTGCCCGAGGCCTACGGGCATACCTTGATTGTGCCCAAAAAACACGTGCCCGATATTTACGCGGCATCTGAGACACTGCTGGGAGAACTGATGGCTGCCGCCAAAAAGTTGGCGCTGCACTATCGAACCCAGATCCAGGCCACGGGGGTCAATCTGCTGCACGCCAGTGGCGCGGCGGCGCAGCAATCGGTGCCGCATTTTCACCTGCACCTGCTCCCGCGCTTTGACCAGGACGGCCTGAACGCCTGGCCTCAGCTTCCAAAAGCGGATTTTGATCTGGACGCGCTGCTGCAAAAGCTTCAGCTCGGGGAGTAAAACAGCGCCGGGGTATTCGATTTTTCTCTGTCTGGCAATCGGAGTATAATCGCGTCCATGAATCTCGACCTGATTATCCTCATCATTGCCTACCTGGGCGTGGGTGCCGGGGCGGTTTCGGGCGTGTTTGAGGCGCGCCGCAAAGATATGGACATTGTCGGCGCCACCACCGTCGCCCTGATCACCGCGCTGGGCGGCGGCACCCTGCGCGATATGCTGCTGGGGCGCGGCCCGGTCTTTTGGGTCAAAGAGCCGGGGTATCCGCTGGTGGGGTTTGCGGTGGCCATCCTCACCTTCTACTCCACCCGCCTGCTCAAACTGACCGCCCGCTCCATCCTGATCCCCGATGCGCTGGCGCTGGGCGTCTTCACCGTAATGGGTGCCGCCCGGGCGCTGGAGCAGGGCACCGCGGTCTTCATCGCCGCGCTGATGGGCATGGTCACGGGGGTATTTGGCGGCGTGCTGCGCGATGTGACCTGCAACGAGATCCCCACCATCTTCATTAAAAATACCGAGCTGTATGCCACCTGCTCGTTTGTAGGCGCCTGGGTCTATATCGGGCTGGAGCGCGCCGGCGCCCAGCTCTGGGTGGCCACGGTGGCCAGCATTCTGGTGACCTTTGCCTTTCGCATCATTTCTTCCCGCTTCAACTGGCGCCTGCCCGAGCCGCGCTCGCAGGTGTGAACTGTTTCTTTTTTATGGAGGTTTGCCATGCCGCTGCGTCTGTTTGCTCCCCCCACCCTCGAAACCCTGACCGCCAAAAAAGACCTCAAAGGTCTGGTCGCGTTGATGCTCAAAACGTTCCCCGGCGCCGAATCGCAGGCCGCGCTCCAGGCGCTGCAAGGCCTGGGCTGGCAGCCCGGCATGGATGAAGCCGGTGCGGCTGCGGCGCTCTACCAGCGCGATTTCGAGCGCGTGGTGGCTATCGGCGCTCCGGCGGTGGGTCCGCTGGTCAATCTGCTGCGGGGTTGGACGCTCAAACACAACGAACTGCGCCCGGTGTATGGCGTTGACGAAAACGGCGAACTCTGCGGAGTCAATTACGAACTGCAAGACACCACCCGCAGCGATGCGCGCAAGGCTCTGGTGCAGATTGGCCCGGCGGCTGTACCCGCGCTGGTCAAACTGCTGTGTGATGAAGATGCCCACGCCCTGGCGGCAGCCCTGGAGCCGGTCATGGTGGCCTTGATTGAAATTGGCGACCCGCGCGCCATGGATGGCTTTCTGCATCTGCTCAAGCAGTTCCCGCAGTCTTTTGAATTCTGGAATCAATACCGTACGGCCATGCAAAAATTCAAAGACCGGCGGGCCATTCCCTACCTGCGCCGGGCCTGCCAGGATCGGCAGCTAGATTCAATGATGCGCGGCAATGCCATGAACATGTTAAGTGACCTGGGCGAAAAGGTGCGGTAGCAGAAGCCCTTTCTGCTGTCACGCCCTGACCCTGCCGGGGCGCAGTTTCATTTTGTGAGTTGGAGAAATAACTGACCCACAACATATCGGGATGCAGTATCATCCTCTCCCTTGACATAGCCCCGAGTCAATATCTGAATATCATAGACATCTTGATCACCAACAAGCATTGGTTTTACCACATCAGGGTAGAAATCAATTACCCAATCACCTCTTGGCAAGATTTCTATGGTTTCATTTCCCTGACCATAAATTATGTTATTCTTAATTCGGAGCCACTGCTCTGTTTCCTCATCCCATTGTAGAATCACAAAATCACAGTCAGCATCAAACACAATCGTTTGGTTCGATAAGTTTTCGATTGCAAGATCAATAAATTCACCTGCTTTAAGATCATTTGAGCCCATGGGATCCAACTTGAGGATGATTGTTTTATTCAAATCATCACTCAGCGGATACTCTGCCGCATCGGGGATTATCCCTGGCTGCAGCGTAGGATCGGTGGTGGGCGTGGGAGATGAACTAACCGACGCTAGAGGAGGTGTTTCCACTATTGTGGTTACATAGACCTGAATCGGTGGATAAACCTGCGTCGTTTTACACCCGGCCAGCGATACGATGATCAGGCCAACAAGAATGATGAGCAGCCCTGTTTTGGCTCTAAACATTGATAGCTCCTTCAGGCTTTATCTGACCCGCCTGTAAACAGAATTAATAAATTGTAGACTCAGTGGTGAGATTTGTCAAATAGCGTTTCACGTTTCAGGTTTCAAGTGCGACGAGCTGAATAGCTCAGGTAGGGGCCATCCTGTGTACCTGCGACCTGAACAGGTTGTCCGCCCTGAGTAATTTCACTGCCACCCAGGGCGGACACATAGGTCCGCCCCTACCGGACTCTTATTGAGTGCTCCGCGACCCGTACGCTTCACGCCGGGCGGTAACGTCGCACCTGGAACATGAAACGAACTCCCGCACCTGGAACATGGAACAAATTCCCGCACCTGGAACGTGAAACTTGAAAGGTGAAACCTGAAACGTGAAACGTTATATAATAGACCTATCCCCCAATTCGCGAGGCAGGCATGACCGACTCCAATTTCCTCTGGTGGCGTGATGGCATTATCTATCAGATCTACCCGCGCTCGTTTGCCGACAGCAACGGCGATGGCATCGGCGACCTGAACGGCATCACCGCCCGGCTGGATTATCTGGCCGAGCTGGGCGTGGATGCGCTGTGGCTCTCGCCCATTTCCCCCTCGCCCGATGTCGATTTTGGCTACGACGTGAGCGATTATGTGGATATTGACCCCAAATTCGGCACCCTGGCCGATTTTGACCGCCTGCTGGCCGAGGCGCACCGCCGCAGCATCCACATTGTGCTCGACCTGGTGCTCAACCACACCTCCGACCAGCACCCCTGGTTTCAGGAGTCGCGCCAATCTCGCGCTGCGGCCAAGCGCGATTGGTACATCTGGCGTGACCCGGCCCCCGGCGGCGGCAAGCCCAACAACTGGCAGTCGGTCTTCGGCGGCTCGGCCTGGCAGTGGGACCCGCACACCCGCCAGTATTACCTGCACCTGTTCTACAAAGAGCAGCCCGACCTCAACTGGCGCAACCCCGAGGTGCGCCAGGCCATGCTGGATGTCTTCCGCTTCTGGCTCGACCGCGGTGTGGACGGCTTCCGACTGGATGTGTTTAACATGTACTTCAAAGACGCCGGTTTTCGCAGCAACCCGCCCAAGCCCGGCCTGCGTGGCTTTGACCGCCAGCAGCACATTTATGACCACTCTCAGCCCGAGATGTTCCCGCTGCTGGCCGAAATCCGCGCCATTCTGGATGCTTACCCCGAGCGCTACGCCGTCGGCGAGACGTTTATGGGCAGCCCCGAACACGCCGCCGAGTATGTAGGGCCCGATAAGCTCCACGCCGCCTTTGAATTTGACCTGCTGCACTGCCGCTGGAACCCCGCCGACTATCACCGTGTGATTGCCCGCTCACAGGCGGCTTTCGGCCCCGAAACCTGGCCCACCGTGGTGCTGAACAATCACGACAACGTGCGCTCGGGCACCCGCCTGGCGCCCATGGAATCAGATGTGCGCCTGAAGGTGGCCGCCGCCCTGCTGCTGACGCTGCGCGGCACGCCCTTTATGTACTACGGCGAGGAAATCGGTCAGCGCGATATCCGCATCACCCGCGAGCTGATTCAAGACCCCGTGGGCAAGCGCTTCTGGCCCTTCTACGTGGGGCGGGATGGCTGCCGGGCCCCCATGCAGTGGGATGAGACGCCGCAAGCCGGTTTTACCACCGGCACGCCCTGGCTGCCCGTGCATCCCGATTACATCTTCCGCAGTGTGACCTCACAAAAAGCCGACCCCGAATCGCTGTGGCATTTCTACCGCCGCCTGATTCAACTGCGCCGCAGCAGCCCGGCGCTGCGCGGCGGCATGTTCCAGTGGCTCACCTTCCAGCCGCGCAAGCTGCTGGCCTACCTGCGTCAGACCGCTGCCGAAACCGCCCTGGTGGCGCTCAATTTTTCGCCGGTCAAACTGAGCCTGACGCTCAGCAAAGAACTGGTGGGGCGCAACTGGCGCATGGGCCTCTCCACGCACCACGGCACGGTGCCGCTCATCACCGATGGCTGGCTGCCCCTCGAACCCTACGAAGCCCTCATCCTGATCGAATCTTGAACGCCGTTTTGGCCGCATCCACTTTCAATC
>Ga0208458_1002222_pt1 | contig 14608 bp, 9 predicted proteins | sample AD_UKC085_MetaG_FD_184432 | JGI IMG/M metagenome (GOLD analysis project Ga0208458, IMG submission 184432) | Active sludge microbial communities of municipal wastewater-treating anaerobic digesters from USA - AD_UKC085_MetaG (SPAdes) (version 2) | ecosystem: Engineered > Bioreactor > Anaerobic >... | reverse complement strand
ATGCTATCATTACTAAGCTTCTGATCCTCCAATAGGTTTTCCCGTAAAAACCTCATCCACAGGCGCTCATTCTTATCTTCACCTTTTCCGTAATTTATACCCTCAAAATCAAAAGCTACACCCGCATCGCCAAACTTCAGGTGGGAATAGGCGTGATGCACTTCGTCGCTCAGCACCAGCACCTCATCGGTACGCTTGAAGAGCATGTCGGTGATCGCATTTTCACCCTTGGTATAGACCGCGTTGATATTCTCGATCACGATGCTGTAATCGTCCACAATATCATTGGCATTGCACAGGTTTATCTGTATGTTTCTATACTTTTCCGGTAGCTTTTCCCTCAAGGCCAACCCCATCGGAGAGAACATGTAATCTCTGAACTTCTCTGTAAGGCCCTGTTCGATCACAGTGGAGGGTGGCCCCAAAACGAGCACTCGCTTCACCTTACCGAGGAGGATGGAGAGGTAGGCAATGGCAAAGATCACATAGGACTTTCCTGCTCCAGTGGCCATGTAGCATACCCCGGAAAGCTTTCCCGGCAGTGGTATCTGGGAGAGCAGAGTGGTTTCTGAGGCGAATCGCTGGCGTATGGCCTCTTTCTTTTTGAAGTTCTGCCTGGCCAAGTCTTCTATAGACTCATAACGCCCGCCCCAAAGGTAGACCATGATCTGACGAATGGCGTCAAACTGATATTTCCTGCCTGAGGATAAAGCCTGAACATAGTCCTCGATCTCTGAGAAATCGAACTTTCCGATGTCATACTTCTTGGGATCGATATCCAGGGTGAGCTCCGAGAGGATGATCTTGTTTCTGTATTGCCTTGCCATGTTTATCGCTCCAGGATCATGATCTTACTCTCATTGCCGTGCCTGTCGATCACTATCGCCGCCACTTTGTCGGTAAGTTTGGCAACAGGGATGATGCCATCATCTTTGATATCCTTGCGATAAACAGCTTCCTCCATGGTAAACATTTTACCATCGTAATCTTTATCGATCAGCACCATGGCCAAGGCATCCAGTCCTTTGATCTCATTTCCGGATTTGTCTGTGATGGCTGTAACCAGATCAGATATCTGCAAACCCTGTGTATGCCAGGCGAGTTTACAGGTCACATCCTGGTTGAAATAGAAACGGGTTGAGGAAATCAGCTTGTTGATCTCTGAAGAACTTCCCGGCTGTTCGGAAAGCTGCTGGGAACGGCTGATCTCCTCCAGAATCTTGTAGGGATAGCTCAGTATCCGGAAACTGACCACATTAGCCTGGGAAGTTTTATAATCCCAGTCTCCCACCCGGTCACAGATCTCCGGAGCAATGATGTAATATGTGCCTTTAAGTTTGCCGCCTTCTGCTTCCGCCAGACCCTTCAAATAGTCCTTGTCTATTTTGATGCTCTTGAGGTAATCGTCTTCCCAGATGGGGTAGATCTCCACCGGATCGCCATCTTTGAGGCCATATATATTGGGCAGTTTGTACTTTGACAGTTCCTCTGAACTGCGCTCCTGGATATTGAACAGGGTTAGTATAAAGTTGATGTAGGCTTCCTTATGCTGCCTTAGACTTACTATGCGGCTGAAGTCAAAGCTGCCTACAGATGCAATGATGAAAGGTCTTGGGTTCTTTCCGTATTTATCTCCTTTACCATCATTACACTTAAGTTTCTTAGAATCTGAGATTGTCAAAATCCGCTTTTGCATTGTATAAATCGAGTGTTTACCAAAATCGCCAGTTATCCATCGTCTGCCGAGTTTCTCTGCTACGGCTGCAGTTGTTCCTGAGCCACCAAATATATCCATAACGAGATCATCGTGACTTGATGCTGAAGATATAACGCGAAGCAGCAGCTCCTCTGAGTTTTCTGTTGGATAGTCGGTGGTCTGAGTGTATCCTGGAATATCACTCCAATTGGCATCAATAGATTTATCATCATCGAATCTAAAACTTGGAACGTAATCTACAGGAATTCTTCTTTCTTTCTCAATTTTCAGTATTCCTGAGTTTAACCCTTTCGAACTTTTTGCTAAATAGATTATACCCTTATCATACATCTCATCGATTTTTACTTGAATAAACTTCCAGTGGGTGTTGGGGGGTGGTATCAAAACAACTTTTTCACCATCAGGATCTAAGAAAGTTCTCTCTCGAGGATTTCTCTCTCCTTTCATCAGCATATTTGTGCTTTTTGCCTCGCCTGAATATCGTTCTCTTTTGAACCCAACGAAATTGTAGTTATTACTCTTGGAGTAGAAGAATACTGAGTCCGTTGCCGTGCTAAATTTCTTAGCACCTCCAAGTCTTTGTTTGCCTCGATTGACGACTATCTCGTTAATAAAGTACTGCCTTCCAAATACTTCATCCATGACTAATTTTATGTAATGCCCAAAATTATAGCCTTGCCGGACAAAAATCACTCCATCATCCGACAATAACTCTCTCAAGTATATCAACCGTTCTCGTATTGCTTCAATAAACTCTGCTCCAGCAATTTTAGCGCTATAACTCATTTCGCCACCGGCACCACCATACTCATCACCAGTTCCAAAGGGTGGATCGATATAGACCAGTTTTACCTTGCCTTTGACCTTGTCCTTGATCAGTGGGTCCTGATTAAGGTAGCAGGCTTTAAGGAAGAGCAGGTTATCACCCTGGACGATCAAGTTGCGCCAGTCATCTTCGCCCCGCTTTTGTTTTTCCAGAATGTCGAAGATCTCTTCCTGGGTGTCCCCGTTGTGTTTGAAATCTTTGCCATCGAAATAGCGCAGGATCTGCAGGGGGGAGCTTTCTCCCAAGAGGGCGGCGGAGGCCAGAATGGCGGGCTCACTGCGTTTACCCTCATAATCCAAAATGGGGATTTTGTATTTATCCAGCAGTCTATAATCGAACTCACCGGCTTGGGCGAGCTTGTCAAAGAAGCCGGGAGCGATCTTTTTTACAATCTCCAGCGGGAATTCGATGCCCTCGTTCAGGCATTTGATGATGGTTTCTTTTTCGATATCGGATAGAACTATCTTGCTCACTTTATTCCTCCAGGGCTTGTTCCAGATATTTATTCAGCGTGCTTATCTTGGTCTGCGCCGGGTCCGTTGGCAGCAGATTGAATTTATTGATGCGTAGAAATTTATAGCCGTAGCTTTCCAGCTCCAATTGCCGGGCCAGGTCATACTCGAGATACTGTGGATCGTGGGGTGTGTTGGGGTCAAAATGGTACTCAAAGCCGTCGTATTCCAGAATTAACGACCTTTCCCTCCCTCCCTGGCTGAGGGTAAGCAGGAAATCCACCCGGTATTTGGGAATGTAACGCTGGTATTGCTCTTCCAGATATTTGCCGATCTCAAACTGAGCCACCAGCTTGATCTTATCCTTGTGTTTCTGATAAAACTCAGTCTGCGTAATCAGGTTATAAAGCTCTTTTTCTGCCGGAGAATCAAAGACTGATTCGTCTTCAATGTAGTTGTCCCTGGTGTTCTCCAGTTGCTCCTGATAGTGCTGCAGCGCGGCTCCCAGGGTGGTGTCGTTGTACTTTTCCAAAGGCATGCTGTGGACAAAGACCATGGTATCCTTGGCTCGGGAAAAGCCCACGTTGAGACGCTGCATCTTGAGTTTACGGATATTATCCGCGGTACCGCCCACCACGGGATAGATGGTTCTAAGATCTGCAGTTTTGAATTTGTCGTCCTGAACGAAAGAGTAGAAGATCAGGTCGCGCTCTTCGCCCTGCACGTCGCCCACAAACCAAACTTTCAGATTGTTGTCAGCCTTGAGATGGGTAATGTAGTTTTTGTTACGGAATTCTTTATCCATCCTGACCTGTTGTTCTTTGAAAGAGCAGATCACGCCGATCGTGCCCTGGAAATTCTGTTCGTAAAGCTCCTTAAGTTCCCTTAGGATGACTTCTATCTCATCCAGATTTACGTTCGAGGATGAGTGAGTTTTAGTTTCCACTCTGATAAACCTCAAAACCTGCTTGATGGGCTTGGTTCTGATCCGGTTTATGATGAGGTCTATGCTGTTCTGTTTGTAAAAGAACTTGCTGGAGTAGGAGATGATCTCCTGGAAACTGCGGAAATGAACATCCAAAGCCGAGCTGTAATTGGCCATTGCCTGACAGAAGGCAAGGGTGGAGGTCCTAATGCTAAAGGTTTTGAGCCATTCGATTTTGCCCGCAGAGGGCAGAAAAATCTGCGAGATTTCCTCATCATCCTCTTCAACCTTTGCTTTGCTAACCTCTCGGCTCAACCTGTCTGCATCTTCCTCTGATACATGGAAGTTCTGGTCTTTGCTATAGCTGCGGATGATATCCTTGAAGTAGGCGCTGGCATAATGCTCGGCTACGTTTACCGCGCTGACCGCACCATACTGGAGTTCGTCTCCAAAGATAATTACCTGTTTGGCACGCAGTATCAAGGAAAGTGAGTCCGCTATCGATACCTGTGAAGCTTCGTCAATGATCAGGTAATCGAAGATATCCTCTTCCATGGGGAAGAAATCTGTGATCAGGCTGGGTTGGGCGATTACACAGCTCAGGTGTTGATTCATGACACTGGTTTGTTCTGAAGACAAGCGTTTTCTGGTTAAGATCGATGTCTGCATCTGGCCAATATCGCCTGCGTAATTCAGCAGATCGGAATAGCGTTGATCGTTTTGATACTCGAACTTCTGATGGATCAGATGGTAAAATTCCTGAACGTCTTCCTGGGCAGGTTTGCTTGTTCCAGAAATGGCGGCCAGAGTTTTTTGGAGCAGGATCAACTTTAACATATTCTCGATCTTTTCGGTGGTGACCTGTTTCCATGCGTTTACATCGGCCAAAGTAATCCCCAGATGGGTCAGCCAGGACGAGTAAGTAACATAGAGATAACCGAATCGATCCCAGTCATTTTGCTGGATGTCTTCCACAACAGCGTGAACTTTTTTGAGTCTAGTGTTCAGCAGTGGGATATCACTGACCTCAGTTTGAAGCATCTCAGCCAGTTCTTGCACAAGAACCATAGCCTGCCCCGACTGTGTCTGGGAGTCAAGCACATCAATCCCCTTTACGATTTGATCCAGGGTCAATTCCTCTTTGGGTACACCAGCAATAGCAGAGATCAGATCTACTAATTCTGCATGATCTACCTGTCTGAGCTGTTGGATTATGTGTTTTAGTCTCTCTGTGTTCGTGTTCTTGTGCTCTGTGAGAAGATAAGCCTTTGTATATTGAGAACCATTGTAGTGCTGATCAAGTTTATTGACGATATCCGCAAGGTATTTTTTTGTGTCTTTGATCTTCTTGGACTTGAAGACATGTTCATAGAACTCAGGATGATCCTGTTCGAGGATTTGCTCCTCTTCTTCCCGTTTCTTTTTACTATCCTTGCCTGACAACAAGCCGCTGTGCTTTTCAATCGCATCGATAGAAGCGGTAAGCTGCTCCAACTCATCAGCCCGGGGTAGGAACCTATCGCCCCAACGCAATTTGATCTGTTCCAACTCATCTTGAAACACTTTGAAGCTCCCCTTGACTGAAAGCGCCAATTCCTTAACTGATTGGCTAATGGTGTGCAGGGAAGTAATATCCACATTAATAACAATCTCTGTGCCAGTTGTTGTTTGTGAGTTCAAGTGTTCCAGGGCTTTTCGATAGTATTCGTAGCTATCCCTTTTTTGAAAGTAATCTCGCAGGTGCTGATAGCTGATGGGGAAGTCGATAGACTGCAGTTTCTTGAAGAATATGAGCAGATCGGATACATCCTGTTCGGTAAAGTTTTCAATAAGCCGATCACATACAGGAAGCTGCAAATTGCTTTCCAGAGCGAGGTAATCGGAGATGAGGCTTTTGGCAGAAACTGCCAAGTTTAGTTGCTGCCAATATGCTTGATTTTGCTCTATGATCCTGTCCAAAGTCGCTTGAATTCTTTGTTCAATTACATCGATATCAGTTTTCTGAACTCTATTAGCTGCACCGTTTAAAGCTGGATTTGCCAGGGTTTGGGCCGGTGGATTGGCAATACCTTCGTTGGCCTTATCCATTCTGATTATCGCCGGTTTCCCCGTCTGATTCAAACGTCTGAACTTATCTGTTAGATAGCCTTCTATAACATCCAGGGCTTGCTTCTTGTGCGATGTGATCAAAACGCTTCTACCCATGCCAGAGGCCATATAGACAAGAGCAGAGATCGTGTGAGATTTACCTGTTCCTGGAGGACCTTCCACCACAATGATCTTGTTCTTCTCATTCTGAGCCGCAAGCAGGATCTTTTTCTGGGATTTGTTAAGCGGGAAAGGATTATCGTCAACTATATTCCACACATCTCTGGGGGCATACTTATCCCTGTATTGCTGTTCGATCTCTTTTTGCGTGGATGGTACATTGGAGTTGATATATTGATCTATCAATTTGAGGAATTTCTGGCCTACCGTAGAATCCGATAGAGCAAGTAATTCTGAGTAATCAAGAAGATTGTTGGAGTCTTGCTTCACGATCTGGAATCCTATTCGTGAGCAAATCTCTGGATAGCTTGGAAGAGACATTCTGGGAAACTTGTCTTGAATCAAAAAGTCCTGGGGGCCGTGGTAGATGGTATTCAGAAAACCATTTAACTGGCGTATTGTGGTCAGAGCATTGCTCATCTCTTCTGCCCGTGGTAGGGTGAGAACATCTTGAGGCTTGTTAGCATTTATAGCTGGCGTATTGAGGTATATGATCTTCTGAGTCTGAGTCAGAGAAATGGAGTCAAACTGGTTGTTGATCGTCAGTTCGATAAAATAGAGAGGGTAGCTCCCATCCTCGTTACTGATCTGGTGAGCAAAGAGATAGACCCTGTCCAGCCCAACTTTTCTGTCAAAGTCCCTTAACTGGGCAAACAAGTCAAACAAGATCAGCGTATAGCCTCCGTTTTTTATGGTCTGTAAGACTGCTTCTTTGAAAAGCCCAATCTCAGTCGTAACGTTGATCTCACGTTGGATGCTGTCATAGATCAACTGCTCATTTATGCTGGGGTTGAAGCTTGTTTTGGGCTGATATGATGTCCCATGGAGATTTTGCAGTTCGGCTATCTTTTGGGTCTGCATGTTGTATTGAATCGCCTGGACTTTTTTACGTAGTTCAAGATTAAACTGCCGTAGAGCATTGGCGGCATCTTGATCTGAGGGGGCAAAGGTATCAGGTAATAGGGAGAAGAGATTTTGGGCCTCAGTGGATAACTCTTCAATAAAGGCGTTTTTATCCAAAGAAATGCTATGCTCTTCCGGATGAATCAACAAGTTGATTCGTCTTCCGGCCTGAATCTCATTTAACATGTTCTTGGCTACATCGGGGAAAAATGGAATATCTAGCGTTCTGTCATCGTTAGTCCAGGCAAAGTTTATCCTGGTATCAAAACGGAATCTGGTTTCATTGTAGGTTGAATAATAGTTTAGAATGCTCTTGGCAAGGTTCTTCACGGTCGAGTGCCTCCATTTACTAGATGGTAGCCTGTATATCCGCATTTTGTATTTAATGACTGATCTTGCTGGTTACAGGACTGTTTAGATCCTAAAATCGCATATTCTTGGATGGTATCACTATAGATAATGCGCACTACTTCCCTCAGTTCAACGCCCTGAATCAGGGCTCCTGCCTTAACATTTTCTAATCTCATCATCCTGATTTCCTAAAAAAGAATTAGATGATCCGCCTAACACTCCCAAGGTCTGATCAGTTGCCTCTTCTAAGCGTTCAGTCGCATCATTAATTTCGGCCATTCCACACCAAAAGTCAAATAATCATATCAGCTTCTTCTGTCAATGAGAAAATCCTTTCCCACCCTAGCTGGAAGGATCATTCCTGTTTGATTCTTGTTGATCCTTGAATTGTGTTTTCTCTAAATGCCTGATCTTGGTCGGTGATCCTCGCTTATGAGTCCGTTTCTACACTATACTTTTTTAGCGATCAGCTAACCTAACAAAATGCTTCATGAAAGACGATGTGAGTTCAAAGATAAACTCAATTTCAAGCTCCATTACCCTGTCATCATGCTTGATATAGGTGTTTTGATACTTAGTGTAGTACTCCACGAGTTTCTGAAACATGTTGGCGAACTCTTTAGACCCTCCCTTTAACATGACCATTGATCCAACTTCACTGATTTGGTTCTCCAATGATTTTGAGTTTCCAAATATCTCTTGCAGTAGCAACTCAAGAGACAGCATTAAGTCATCAAGTGAATTCCTCAGAAACACGCCATTATTGAATTTCTCCAAGGCATGCAAGTAGTTTTGCTTTGACCTTTCAAAGCCTTCCAACCAGTGCTTGGTTTCTTCAATCAGTATTTCATTGATGCACTCAGAGCCCTGAAACAAACTGCCATATCTTGATATTAGCTTGATCTTCAAGTCCTTGATCTTAGGGTCATCTGACCATTTATCTAATTCACACAACTCTTTGATGATTACGAATTGTTGCTCCGGTTTGAAAGCCTGGAGATTCTTAAGGAGTGCAGTTCGCTTGTTTGGACTATCGAAAAAGGGGTATTCACTATAGGGAATATCAATGCCAAACCTAACAGTAAATGCTGCGCAGTATTCTACAATCTTTGATCCAGTCAAACCTGAATGTGTGTCTGCGAAAATATCGCAAGCGTGGGATAAAAAAGTAAATGGTATCATAGAGATCTCATTTCTAGCGGCCTTGATGACAGATGCAAAAACAGAATCGAGATTGCGGGACAGTAGTGCACAGCATACCACAACCTTAGGCGGATAGATCTTAACAATATCTGGCTTTGCTTGGATGTCCACAGCTCTATATATCGGGAAAATCGGAGTACCGCCTATCAATATTGGATCTCTGTTCCAAACTGCTTCAGGGATGATTCCATTTGAATGCTCGAGCAGGTTTTCTGCCCAGTCTTCATCGTCTTGAAAATAGTCTCCCATTTCTTTGGCTTTGATAAAGCCAAGATACATCAATATCACAGGTATTCTTAAGGAAGCAAGTTTCCAGGCAAAGGCAAAACGATTGGACAATTGGTAGTGACTATTAATACTGATAGAAAAGCCTTGGGGGCCGTAGGCAGCATTAAGCCCAACATTGGCTTTGTTGATAGCTTTCTCAATGCTTATATGGTTCGCAAGACTATCATTATTTGCGTCATTCTTTTGTTTTTTCCCTGAGCGATCCAGCTCACTTATATGCGCTTTGGCTTCAACTATTATTATAGCTTTTGATCCATTATCTAGGCTACAAGAGCTTACGATGTCCCAGTTTGGTGTGTTCCCGCCTTTCTTTGGAGTCAACCACCATTCGTCTTTTACCTCTATTCTAACGTTTTTAAAACCAGGATCAGGGAATTGCTTATCGAAAAATGGCTGCGCAAGTTTGCTTGTTAGGATTAGCTCTTTAGAATCTGAAAAACCTTTGGGGAAGTATTCATCATCGGCAGTTACCTTTACATGCAGAGGGTGACAAATCTCCTCCAGAAGCTTGCATGCTTCTCCCTGTTCCAATTCGGTTGCAAGTAAGCATCTATACCTGCTGCCCTTCATGCTCCTTGAATTTTCAGACATTTCAATCTCCTTGAGTATCTATATGGTTATGGTAGCATTTCAATGGTAACAAATCCGGACTCTTCAATACGCCTGTTATCATACTGGCATCTTGTCTGCCCACCATTATCCCGAACAACAGGTACTGCCATACCTTTAGGGATCAGCGCATAGTTTTGCCTGTATGGTCTTTCTTCTTTGAACGCATTGATCAATGTGTCACCAATCTGAGCAGCTAATGAGCAAACGTAGTTCTCACTGGAAAGGCAGGAAAACTCTGTACTGAGCAAAACAGCTTCCCGAAGTGTCTGTGCCTCAGATGGGATTATACCGCAGAGTTCATTGATCTTTACCTCTGGTACTTTCATCGTCTTCAAGACAGCCGCATAGATGCTTCGGGGAGTCCAGGATTCATACTCTGTATAGTTAATGATCTCGAAATCAGGGAGCTGCATGCGGAGATGCCCCAATACTTCTGCAGATTTGTGTTCCATCAGGGAAACCCTTATATGATTGTTGTTGGGCTTGAATTTGATCCTCAGTGAGTGAGAGAAACTACGTAGGATACCAATAAGTTCCGGTACCGACAAATCGCTTTCAGAAACCGGTATATAGCCATCAAACACATCAATTCTATTGGCTATTTTCACGGTATTCTTTATAAGCTGCGGAGGGAAGCCCACGAGCGCTTTCATTTCTTTTGGTGTCTTGAAATAGTACTCATTGCAGGCAAAGCGTTTGGCATCAGGATGGCTGAAGTCGATCCCCTTTCTGATACAGTTTAGAGCATCGATAGCGATTGAATCCTTGCGTTCCAGATAGTGGCAGTCATTGGTGAGCACCATAGGTATCTTTGTCTCATAGGCCAGGTTCAACAGCTTGTTCATGGCTACCGCTTCTTGGGGCAGGCCATGGTTTTGAACCTCGAAGTAGTAATCCTCGCCAAAGACCTCATGATACCAATCCGAAACTTGCCTTGCCTGATCATCTTTGCCTTCCAAAAGTAAGGTGCATAGCTCTCCAACCACACTGAAAGAAAGGCAGATCAGATCTTGCGCATGCTCTGCCAATTGGCTTTTGGTGATCTTTGGCGCCATAGCATCATTCGCATAAGCTAAGGTGATCAGCCGGCAAAGATTTTCGTAACCACAGCCATTCTTGGCCAGCAGGATCACGGAGAAAGCTCTGCCATCGCCGGGGTGGTTCAAAACTGCGATCTCCAGTCCAATGATCGGTTTTATCCCGGCTTTGACGCACTGATGCCAAAGACGGGAAGCACCTACCACGCTATTCCGGTCTGTGATCGCCACTGCCGGCATTTTTAGCTCCACGGTTCTTTGCACCAGATCATCAATGATGCAGGCCCCATCCAGCCAGCTGTATTCGCTGTGGACATGTAAATGTACAAAACTCATATATCCTCCTTAATCGACTCTTGACCAGGTCAACTAAGCCTTGCGTCCAATCTGGTTATGATGTCCCTTGCCTCGAATGCAATAGCTTCACATTCGGCCGTACTTAGCTTGCTTTCCAACCTATGCTTGATCCGAGTGATACTCTGATCATCCTCTTTATCACAGTATTCTGAGGCCACAATTGCCCACAACAAGCCCTGCTTGTAGTCTCTCATGTGGATGGCGTAGAGTCTGAACAACTCGAACATTGCCTTAAAATGCCCATTGTTTGATGCTTCTCGAAGGTATTTTTCTGAATAGTGATATTCTGGTTCAGGGAGATTTGAATAGGCTAAGCCGAGATTGAATTGGGCATCTTTGTTCCCTTGTTCGGCTGCAAGTGTCAGATACTCAATTCCTATTTTAGTATTTACCTCAACAATCCGACCTTCAAGGTAGTATGTTCCAAGGTCATATTGCGCAAGGTCCAATCCCTGATCTGAAGCTTTTTGAAGTAATTTCAGACCTTTTGAATAATCTTTTGCTTTGTGCTTCTCATCGATTAGTATCTTCGCCAGGACATACTGAGCCAGGGCAACTCCTTGGTCTGCTGATTTGCCATACCATTCAATAGCTTTTTCCATGTTCCTCTGAGTTCCAACGCCATTAGCATAGGCGAATGCGAGGTTGTATTGAGCATCCCCATGCCCCTGTTCGGCAGCTTTAAGGAACCACTGAAATGCCTTTAGGTAATCTTGTTCAAGTCCATTGCCATTATAGTAAGCGTCACCTAACTGGTTTTGGGAATCTGCAATTCCAGAGTTGGCTGCCAGAATAATCTGATCGTTCAATGCATTCACAAGAAACTCCTTTTGAATCAATAACACAGCTAAATCATCACGTCCTTTTCGAAAGCTTTGGAATCTACCCTATAACGATATTTCAACATGAAAGCCCGGATGCATTCATGATCCATTGTTCTTCGTAACCATTGTTTGTGCCAAGTATAAGGGTATGTTTGGTTGGATAACATAGCCTCATAAGCGTGTTTATATTGGTGATACCTATGCTCCAACTGGCAACAAACAGCTTCTGTATAATACTGAGCTAATCCTTCAACAACTTCTTTTTCCTTGATGTTGTAACTCTGTAACAACTCTCCTCGGTAACCATTGATATCATAACCAGCCATTGTGTAAGCATGGGATAGTTCATGAGTAAGAACTACAAAAGCCAAATCTTCAGCTTCACAACAATACATAAGGGAGTGATAGGCGATCACTTGCGGATATAGCTTAATAAGGTGTTCCTGATATGCAAAAACCCCCAGGATATCAGAGACACTTCCACCATTCTCATTACTAGTTGTTTGAAGAATCTCTTCTCTAATACTCTCCAGTTGGGCGTCTGCCTCACTACCAATGTCTCTGTTTTTGAAGTTGATACATTTTGTAAATACATCACCGGCTCCGACTCTACCAAGAATAAAAGTCCAGACTTCGTATTGGTTGGTTGTATTAAATTTGGTCTCAATCTTATCTGTTGGAAATAGAACAATGCTTTTTTCACCGCATCTTTTAATCGGGATTTCATCATAATTTTCGTGCAGGTATTGATAATTAGGTTCTTTAGCAAGCCTAAGGCCAGTTAAATCCTTTAGTCGAGAGTCTATCAGCCCGAGCTTCTTATCACGTGTTACTTTAACTGCTGATACTCTTTCATCAAACTCTTGATTGCTGATGCAAATAGCCATTTTTTGTCCCTCACAATCACTTGTTATGAACACGTAAAACTACATCATTTTTGCTTGTACGGTTTATAAGCAGCGCGTCCAGACTTCTTAACCGGGAGATAGAGCAAAGTTTTGTATCTATACCTTTGTACTGCTTAATATGTTTATCTTGGTAAAACTCCCTGGGAATCAAAACAATCTTTTGAATATTTGATGTAAACTTGATACTTGGTATCATGAGTAGTTCCATTAATTCTGATTCTATGCAAGGTAGGATTGGCTTAATCAAGCTTTCGTATTGATCTATCTGCTTTATTACCTTGTCAATCGTATCTCTGGTAACACTGGTTTTTAGCTCAATGATGTATGGATTGTAATCCTTATCGTATCCAAAAAGATCTATACAATAGCCTCTGGATTGGCCAGTGGTTAATGGCACCTCATAGCCTACCAGACGGATATTGATCTTTCCCTTAGTGCCATAGTCTAGAGTAAGAGATCCGACTAGATACAGATCATTTCTTAAACGTGCTTCGCTTTCATCTTTCTGGGGATTTAACTTGCCATGAATGGTAAGCAGTCTGAAGTTGTTTTGTCTAGGTTTCATTTTGTTTCTCCTTCTTTATGATGTGAATAAATCTCTACTAAATACTTATCTCTTAAATCATTAACATGGCCTTGAACATCCTGATCGGGGACTAAACTCCAGCTATCCCAAAGCTCATTGAAACTCATGCTATGAAAACGCACGTCACACGCTTGTGAAACGAGATCTGAAAAATCTTTCAACTCTTTCATGTGAATATCATAGGGGTGGAAATCCATCCAGTTGTAGTTATCTGGATGCCAGTATAGATAGAGCAGATGCTTCTCTTTCTGCCCGGAGTTAAGCACACCGAAATAGTGACGGATTATCTGGGTTGCATCAAGGAATCGGTATCTACATTCGCCATTCCTGCCTATAACAAGATCAATCGCCTTAACCCAAGGAGAGTCCATTTGCTGTTCAGTTGCTAACCTTTTATATGACGGGTTCAGACTTGCTTTCTCATCTCTCTCGGATAGAAACTCGCAAAACTTACACTCAACAGCAAGGATAGCATTATCAGATTCTAGCCAGACATCCAGGTTGGGATGCTTCTTGGCTCTTGGGATAGCAGTTCTGGCAATGTGTTCAAATTCCAGTTTGTTGAATCCCGTCAATTGCTGTGAACCAAGATCAATAGATAATTCACTCAATCGGTTTTTCCAAGGGGCAAAAGTACTGACAGCCATTGATGCAGAAGACACAATCGAGTTGAACTTAGGTGCCGAACCTGATTGGTTGCTCAGTTCTCTGCCATCTCCACGAATCAGATCGCAACAGAACATGTCTGCAGTGATACCATCGATCACACTGTTGGTAAAATTGGCGCAATATACATGTTTCAAATCCACATTATCCGGAACGGTTTGAATCATTTCGCCATTGATCTGTTTCATGATCAAGGCAGCCTCCACCATTTTCTGATTTATTGTTCTTTCAGGTTTCATAGTACCTCCTAAAACCCTATACTTTTATTTACTCTATTTCCCCACGGCTCTTCCAGATCTGCATACTTAAGCAGGTCTTGAAGATAGAGCCGCTTGGATTTTCCGTTGCGAGCAATGGCTTCAATGCAGGCATTCCTTACTACCAGCGCTATTTGAGCCCCGGTGAATTGGTAGCGATTAGCCAACAGCTCCACATCTATATCTGATGAACCCGGAATTTCCTTCTTCAAATACAATCTCCACAACTTCATTCTGCTGTCAAGGTCCGGTTGCTTAAATTTGAATTTGAGATCGAAGCGGCGAAAGAATGCTTCATCCAGGTTGGACTCAAGGTTTGTGGTAAGGATCAGGATGCCGGGAAAGGTCTCCAGCTCTTCCAGTATTATGCTCTGGATGGAGTTCTCTATAGTACTGCAGGTGGAAGTGCTGGCTATTCTTTTATGGAT
>Ga0208458_1002220_pt1 | contig 14658 bp, 11 predicted proteins | sample AD_UKC085_MetaG_FD_184432 | JGI IMG/M metagenome (GOLD analysis project Ga0208458, IMG submission 184432) | Active sludge microbial communities of municipal wastewater-treating anaerobic digesters from USA - AD_UKC085_MetaG (SPAdes) (version 2) | ecosystem: Engineered > Bioreactor > Anaerobic >... | reverse complement strand
ATGAAAGACAAGGAAGTGGAAAAAATTCACGAAAGAATCCTTCAAGTGCTTTCAAAGAAATTCAACGCTGTCCTGAGATGACAAGGGGATGATTAATATTCAGGACATATATAACGGAAAAAACATAAGAGGAGAACAAATATGAATCCGGTTGCTTTTACTATATTTGGAATAGATGTCATGTGGTATGGCGTATTGATATCCGCAGGTGTTATGTTAGGAGTCCTTATAGCATTAAAGGAAGCTAAAAGAACAGGCTTCAAAGAAGATGACCTTATAGATTTTCTGTTATACGCAATACCTGCAGGCATAGTCGGAGCCAGAGCATACTATGTTATATTTTCATGGGATTATTACAGCCAAAACTTATCTCAGATTATAAATATTAGAAACGGCGGGCTTGCAATTCACGGTGCAATCATTGCAGGCACAATAACGGGAATACTGTTTTGCAGGAAACGAAGAATCAATGTATTGGAGATGCTTGATCTGGTTATGCCCAGCGCTGCTTTAGGCCAGTCAATAGGAAGATGGGGGAATTTTATTAATCAGGAAGCCCATGGAGGCCCCACTGACCTGCCCTGGGGAATAATTGTGGACGGCCAAAAAGTTCATCCCACATTCCTCTATGAGTCCATTATGAATTTTTTAATATTTCTATTCCTGGTATGGTTTAGAAAGAATAAAAAGGCAGGCCATGGTCAAATATTAGGCTTATACCTGATTTTGTATTCCGCAGGAAGGTTTTTTATTGAAGGCTTAAGAACAGACAGTTTGATGTTTGCGGGTATGAGGGTTGCCCAGTTGGTAAGTATTGCATCCATAATAATCGGAGCAGCACTCCTTATGTATGTAAAAAAGAAAAATATAGAATAAAACAGTCATTGTGCCAGAGGGGACTGTGCCAGAGGGGACGGTTCTTGCTGGACAGTAATGATGTCCAAAGAGAACCGTCCCCTTTGGACTTAAGAACCGTCCCCTTTGGACTTAAAGAGAACCGTCCCCTTTGGACTTACCGTCCCCTTTGGACTTACCGTCCCCTTTGGACTTAATGTATGTTAAGTTTATTCATTCTATCTATGGTTGGGATGCCCTTGTCATCCCAGCCTCTTATTTTATAGTATTTCTTAAGCATTTCATTTAATTTAACTTTGCTGTTTGGGTCATAGCTGAGTTGAAATTCTTCAGTAAGACGTTTTGGAAGGGTGTCGTCTCTTCCCGTGAGACCTTGCCTTATGTTTATTATCCTTTCAAGATTATAGCTTCTTTCTCCTGCCTGGATGAACTTGCCCAGATTCATATCAAAACCGGTAACCAGCTTGATGGAATATGGGTATGCAACAATGTTTTTCAGGTTAAAGCCGAGAAGCCTGCTGTGATTATGCATAAATCCAACTATTCCTCCAAACAGAGGAAGCATTTTATTAATGAGCTTTACAATCAGGTTTTCGGGGTTCTTTATTAAAAAATCGGGAACCACAGAAATACTGGTAAACAAACATGAGCCTCCGGCTGAAATTGCTTCCATTAAGTCCTGAAAAAATATTGTAAAGGCAGCTTTTCCTTTTGTAGTTTTACTGTTTGTATTAAGCACTAGGCCTTCCAAGACAACCATGTAACCGCCATTCAGGTGGCATCCGCCCCTGTTGGATGTAGCATAACCAAGTCCCATGCCCTGTGCGCCCCGGGGCTCATAAGCCGCCAGTTCCAGACCTTTTACATTAATTGCGAAATCCCTGCCCCCGAATTTTTCGGACATGCGCCTGGTTCCTTCAGCTAATTCGTTTCCGATACCTTCCCGATAAGCCGTCATTTTGACTAATTGTACAAGTTTTGTTGAGTCTCCAAAATTAATGCCGTTATTCCACATTCCTTTTTCGTTTAATTCCATTGCCAGACCGATGCTGCTTCCAAAGCTCATGGTATCTATGCCGTACTCATCACATAGATAGTTAAGCTCAATTATGTTTTCAAGGCTGCCATTGAGGAGATTGCTCCCTAGAAGAGTGATTGTCTCAAGCTCAGGCCCTTTTACTTCTTTGCCTGATACTTTTACAACTCTCCCGCATTGAATCGGGCATGTAACACAGCCTTTATTTTTGACAAGATAATCATTTCTCAATGTTTCGCCGCATATTTTCTCATGATTATCGTAGCTCCCGGATTTATAATTTTTTGTGGCAAGAAGATTATGTTTGTTCATGGGATTCACAAAAGAAGCTGTACCCAGTTCCGGAATCTGCCGGCCTGTCATTATGTGTTTTTTTAAAGACCCTATCCATCTTTGATTATGAGCCTTGAATTTTTTGTCATCATGAATTTCCGTTCTTTTTGTGCCTGCTGCCGTAATGGCTTTTAAATTCTTATATCCAAACACTGCACCCACACCACAGCGCCCTGCTGCACGCTCATCACTTATAACTGCTGCATAACGGACCATGTTTTCTCCTGCGGGTCCTATTACGAATTTCCCAACACTTCTGTTTCCTAACATATCCTGAGTCTGGCCGGTTGTTTTTCCCCATAAGTGGGAAGCGTCCTTGATTTCAATGCGGTTTTCTGAAATTTCTATATATACTTTTTCTTTGCTCTTCCCAGATATTACAAGTCCGTCATAGCCTGCACTTTTTAACTTAAGCCCGAAAGTTCCGCCGCAGTTTGAAGAAGCCAGAAGTCCGGTTAAGGGCGAGATGGCTGACACGTTAAATCTCGATGAGGAAGGTGAGCCTGTGCCTGTAAGGGGGGATGTTGTAATTACAATTAAATTTTCTTCTGAAAAAGCTTCTGTTTTTTCCTTTAATGAATCATATATTATCTTAGCAGCCAGGGATTTTCCGCCTAAATACAATATTCTGTCTTCTTCTTTCAAGGGATAATCAGAAATTTCTCCTGTTGTTAAATTTATTTTAGCAATGGTGCCTGCATATCCGTACATATTTATCCCTCCTTAATTTTATAATATATGCTTATAATATCTTCCTTTGTCATTATTCTTGGAACAGGGTACAGGGGATTTGCTTCCTTAAAAGCCCTCTGCGCCATGGTTGGTATGTCCTCCTCCTTTATACCGCTTATTTTGTCAGGTATGTCCATGCTTTTATTCAGATTTTTAATCGCATCTATAAATTTGCCCGTTTTTTCTTCCTGGGAGTCATTGATTTCTCCTATTTCAATCAAATCTGCAAGCTCCGCCAGGGCTTTACCTGCGTTGTTCCCATAAAACTCAAAAACATATGGCATAATTACAGCATTTGCCAGGCCATGAGGCATGGAATAAAATCCGCCCAAGGTATGTGCAATGGCATGCACATAGCCCACATATGCCCTGGTAAAGGCAAGTCCAGCATAAAATGAAGCTTTTTGCATTTTAGCACGGGCTTCAATGTTGCTTCCGTTTGAATATGCTTCATAAAGATTATCAAATATCAGTTTTATTGCTTTTCTTGCATAGGCATATGTATCTTTTGTATTACTTCTGCCGATATAAGCTTCCACTGCATGGCAAAGAGCGTCCATGCCGGTTGATGCTGTTATGTGAGGGGGAAGATTCAAAGTGAGTGCAGGGTCCAATACGGCAACATGCGGTATCAAAGACATGTCGGTTATAGAGTATTTTTCGTTAGTAGTGCTGTCCCTTACTACTGCAGCCACAGTGGTCTCGCTTCCGGTACCGGCTGTTGTGGGCACCGCAAACAAGAAAGGAATTCTTTTATGTACTTTTAAAAGTCCTTTCATTTGCGGAATAGTCTTATTTGGTCTTGCTACCCTGGCGGCAATCCCTTTAGCGCAGTCCATGGGTGAACCGCCTCCGAAAGCTACAATCCCTTCGCATTTATTTTGCTTGTAAACCAGCAGTGCCTCCTCAATATTGTCAATGGTTGGATTGGGAGTGGTTTTATTATAGATTGCATATTTTATATTTTTTTCATTTAGACCTTCAAGCAAATTATTTATAAGACCCATTGACGAAATATGACTGCCAGTCACAATAAGCACATTGGATATACCCTTTTCTTTTATTGTACCCGGCAGCTTTTTCAAGCTGTTTTCACCTTCCAGCAGTTCCGGCACCCGAAAGGGCATAAAATTAGCGGAAATCTTCATAATAAATTGATAGATTCGGCAAAATACTTCAAACACAACAATTCCTCCTTTGAATTTCACATAATTTTATTTTCATTATTAATAAGAATATAAGTGCAGACTTTCTTTAAAACTTGTGTAAAGGATACAAATTTGAGAGTCTTCTTGCATCATCACTTTATTTAACTATAACTTGTCTGCCCTTACAATTCAAGGAATTTTTCCATTGAATTCAGGGAGGAGTGTCCCCATACCATCAATTTCTTACAGTCAGAGAAATCGGGTTGGTCATAAAGATCATAAGCAGCTCAACCATTTGTCAGAAAAAACACTCTGACAAATGGGGTTAGGGCATATCACAGTCTCATTCACCAATTTATTTGCTCCTTGAGTCGCATAAATTGGGAATTCGTTGCGGTTGACCTACCAACCATTTGCCAGAAAAAACACTCTGACAAATGGGGTTAGGGCATATCACAGTCTCATTCACCAATTTATTTGCTCCTTGCGTCGCATAAATTGGGAATTCGTTGCGGTTGACCTACCAACCATTTGTCAGAAAAAACACTCTGACAAACGGGGTTAGGGCATACAAAAAGATTTTTTGCATTTTTTAAAAATAATTGTGGCATTTTATACCCACTATGTGGTATAATGCACCCAGTAGGTGGTAGAAAATGTTTACTGGTGAGTACATACATTCATTTGACGAAAAAGGAAGGGTAATTATACCTTCAAAATTTAGAAATGAATTGGGTGAAAGTTTTTATATCGGTAAAGGACTGGATAAATGCTTGTTTGTTTATCCTATTGAAACATGGACGGAATTCGTTAATAAGCTTAAAAATTTATCAACCTTTAACAAGGAGGAAAGATTTTTCTTAAGACGGTTTGTTTCAGGTTTTTCTGAATGTTCTTTCGATAAACAGGGAAGAATATTGATACCGCCTCAGCTGAGAAGCTTCAGCGAATTAAATACTGATGCTGCAATTATAGGGGTTATAGACAGAATCGAAATTTGGAATAAGAACTCTTGGGATGACTACTCCAACAATGACCAGTTCGATTTTGACAGCATAGCAGAAAAAATGTCGGAATTGGGGATAGGCTTATAAGGAGGAAATCATGGGATATGTGCATAAACCGGTTTTGCTTGACGAATCTATAGATGGTCTGAATATAAAGGAAGACGGTATTTATGTTGATTGTACTCTTGGCGGGGGAGGCCATACACAGGAAATATTAAAAAGAGCGGCTAAGGGCAAAGTCATAGGAATCGACCAGGATGACTATGCGATAGAAAAGGCGGCAGAGAAATTATCAGCTTATAAAAATTTTATACCGGTAAGAAATAATTTCAGCAATATAGACGAAATTTTAAACGAACTTGATATTCAAAAAATCGACGGTATAATATTTGACCTTGGTGTTTCATCATTTCAGCTTGACATACCGGAGAGGGGATTTTCTTACAATTACGATATGCCCCTTGACATGAGGATGGATAAAAGTCAGACAACCACTGCAAGACACATCGTAAACGGATATGAGGAAAATGAATTGTCCAGAATTCTTTGGGATTACGGCGAAGAAAAATGGGCGTCAAGAATTGCTAAATTTATTGTACAGGAAAGAGAGCAGGAATTTATAGAAACAACGGGCCAGCTTGTTTCTATTATTAAAAAGGCTATACCGAAGCAGGTCAGACAGGAAGGTTCCCATCCTGCAAAAAAAACATTTCAGGCAATAAGAATTGAAGTGAACAGAGAGCTGGAAATACTTGAGACCACAATTAAGTCCGCAGTTGAAAGGCTGAACGTGAAAGGGAGAATCTGCGTCATAACATTTCATTCCCTTGAGGACAGAATTATTAAAAATACATATGCAGATTTAAACAAGGATTGCATATGTCCGCCGGAGTTTCCCAAATGCATGTGCAACCACAGAAGAACGCTCAAAATAATAACAAAAAAACCAATAACTCCATCAGAAGAAGAATTGTCAGAAAACAGAAGATCACACAGCGCGAAATTAAGAATAGGCGAGAAGGTGTAAAAAATGTCAGCGTTAAGAAAGGAAGCTGTTGAGTTACAAGAGCATGGAAGAGAAAAAGAATATTCTCAAAAAAAGCGAATAAAAGACAAAAAAAGAAATAATACTTTTATAGAGAGTTTGAAAAATTCAGCCATGATTGCAATTACTTTTATATTAGGAATACTAATAGTTTATAATTATGCCCTGATCACTGACAAGCAAATGGAGCTGAATAATCTTGGTATCGAAATAACAAATCTCAACAATGAAATTGACCAGTACAACATAGCTTTGGAGAGCATTAAAAACACTAACAGCATTGAGGAAATGGCTAAAGTATATTTAGGCATGAATTATCCTACAAGGAAGCAGACGGTATTTGTAGACTTTACATATGGTTCTGATACAACCGAAGAAGATAATATAATGGCAAGGGATGAAAATCTGTTAGTAGGATTGATTGACAAGGTAAGAAGTTTCATTCGATAAGGGGGATTGCCATATGAAAAAGCGTGCAAAAAGCACTACTAACCTTCAGAATAAAAGAAGGATGTTGTTTTTTTTAGTATGCTTTTTTTTAGTTACCATGGCTTTGGTTGTGAGGCTTGGTTACATACAGCTGATAAAAGGTGAAGAATACAGAAAACAGGCAATGGAAAACTGGTCAAGGGATATTACCATAAATGCCAAAAGAGGAACAATTTATGACGCCAAAGGGAAAAAACTGGCAGTAAGCATAAATTCAAATACTGTCACGTGTTTCCCGGCAGATGTGAAAAAAAGCGTAAAACCTGCTGTTGACAATACAGAAAGTGAAGATGACAGCCTTTTGACAGCAATTTTAAAAAAGCTTAACAAAACAATGTTTACAGAAGAAACCCAGGCTGACCAAATACCTGTAAATACCAAGACACCGGAAGATATTGCAGAGATTTTATCGGGAATTTTGGAAATGGATTACGAAGAGGTTTTTAATAAAATAACTTCCAACTATAATTATGTAGTCCTAAAAAAATGGATTACCGATGAACAGGCACAAAAAATAAGAGAGCAGGAATTAAGCGGCATAAGTATCATCGAAGACAATAAAAGAGTATATCCTTACGGGAATTTCGCTCCTTATGTATTGGGGTTCACAAATATTGACCAGGACGGTTTATACGGAGTGGAAGCAACCTATAATGATTATCTCACCGGAATTCCCGGGAGAACTGTTGTTAATACGGATGCTTACGGAAGGGAGCTGCCATTTGGATACAATGAATATTATGAATCTCAGGATGGCTCGGGTGTTGTATTAACCATTGATGAGGTAATACAGCATTATGCAGAATCGGCAGCTGAGAAGGTTATGGCGGATTACAATGCAATACGGGCGACAATCATAGTGATGGACCCAAATACAGGCGATGTTTTAGCAATGACATCAAAGCCTGATTATGATCCCAATGACCCGAGAATTCCCGTAGATGCAAATGTTCAAGCCCAGTGGGAAGCCTTGTCCAATGAAGAGCTTCAGAATGCATGGTTTGACATGTGGCGGAATCCTGCAGTTAATGATGTATATGAGCCCGGCTCCACATTTAAGCTTATAACCACGGCAACTGCCCTGGAAGAAAATGCTGCAACACTTAACTCCACATACTTTTGCGACGGTTATGTAAGACAAATTACAAGTCACAACATTAAATGCTGGAGATACTACAGACCTCACGGACAGCAGACATTATCAGAGGCAGTACAGAACTCATGCAACGATGCTCTTGCCCAGATAGGTCTTGATATAGGAAAAGAACCATTTTATAAATATTTACGATCCTTCGGCTTTGAAGAACAATCAGGAATCATGCTCAATGGAGAGGCATTGGGCATTGTAAAAAAACCTGAATTTATGAAGGACGTGGATGTTGTAACCCAGGCTTTCGGCCATGGTGTTGCAATAACTCCCATACAACTGGTAAATGCTGTTTCCGCAATTTCAAACGGCGGGAATTTAATGGTGCCGAGAATTGTGAAACAGCTCATTGACGAAGATGGAAATATAATTAAAAATTTTGATACAGAAGTAAGAAGAAAAGTAATTTCTGAAGAAACATCAAAAATTATGCTCCGGATTATGAAGGATTCCGCAGAAGCAGGAACAAAGCAGGCTTACAGGCCGGGTTACAGAATAGGCGGAAAATCAGGAACAGCACAAAAGGTTATCGGCGGAAAATATGTTGAAGGCAAATTTATATCTTCATTTATAGGAGTAGCTCCGGTAGACAAACCAAGAGCAGTGGCACTTGTCATGGTTGATGAACCTGACAGAAGCATCGGCTATTACGGCTCTATAGTTGCAGGGCCCGTTGCTGCTGATTTACTGGAAAACACACTTAAGTATTACGATGTAGAGCCGGTTTATACGGAAGAAGAACTAGGTCATGTGGAAAAACAAATGGTGACTGTTCCAAATCTATTAGGGCTTACAATTGCAGATGCAACCGACCTTTTGATTAAATCAGGTTTGGAAAGCAACATAACAATTGAAGTGGAAGCTGAAAGAACAGTTAAATCCCAGTTCCCCAAAGCAGGAGAGCAGGTTGTCAAATCCTCAATGATTACCCTGGTACTAAACTAAGTATGACCTAACCCAATTTCTTCGACTGCAAGGAGAAAGTCTTGATGGCAGGTCAACAGCACAGAATGCCAAATTTATACGACCAATGGAGTAAATAAAGAGATGCATTCCACTGGGAAAATAAGAAAAATATCCGCTCTCGGTTTCGGCCACGAATAATTCTAAAGCTCATGACCGCAAAAAATCCTACAGCTTGCAAACTCGCTGCGCTCAAACAGTGCAAGCTGCTTAACGGATTTTTAACCTTCATTCGCTAAGAATTATAGTCGTGTCCTGCAAATGTTCGCTTAATATTTTTCTTATTTTTCGAGATGCTTTGAAAGCTTATGATTAGAAAGACATGTTATTGTAAAAGGTCATTATTTATGATAAAATTGCACATACTATCATACATTTAAATAGAGGTATACTTATGAATATAAAAAGCTTACTTAAAGAGATGGATTATTTAAGCTTCACAGGCAGTGACGATACTGAAATAACAGGCATTACAAACGATTCACGAAAAGTTGGCAAAAATGATATTTTTGTGGCAATTAAGGGTTTTACAAACGACGGTCATAAATTTATAGCAAAGGCTTTGGAAAATGGAGCAGCTGCCGTTATCTGCGAAAATATTCCAGAGAATGTCAGAGGCAATGGCCCTTTTATCCTTGTTAAATCACCCAGAGAATCAATGGCTATAGCAGCTGACATCATTTACGGACGACCTTCAAAAAAAATGAATATTATCGGAGTCACGGGAACTAACGGCAAAACCTCCACTACATATTTATTAAATGGAATCTATGATTATTTAGGCGAAAAATCAGGAATAATAGGAACGATGGGTGTTCTTATTGACGGCAAAAAAATCAAGGTTGACAATACCACGCCTGAATCCTTTGACATACAGCACTATTTGGCCATGATGCTTGAAAAAGGAATCACCTACTGCAGTATGGAAGTTTCATCCCATGCACTTGAACTTAACAGAATTGACGAGGTTCACATAGATGTGGGAATTTTTACAAATGTTACAAGAGATCATCTGGATTTTCATGAAACAATGGAAAACTATTATCAGGCAAAGAAAAAACTGTTTCATTTGACAAAAATAAACAACATTATAAATGTGGATGACCCTTATGGACACAGGCTATACAATGAACTAATTGCTGAAGGAGTCAAGGCAATATCCATAGGCATTGAAAACGATGCGGATATCAGAGCTTCAAACCTGAAAACCACTATGAAGGGAACCTCCTTTGACCTCAATGTACAGGGGATAAAGAAAAAAGCCCACGTAAATACTCCTGGAACATTCAGTGTTCTCAACTCCCTTGGTGCACTGGGTGCAGCATATGTCCTGGGGGTAAATATTGATGACATTATCGAAGCACTGGAAGAAATAAAGGGTGTTACAGGAAGATTTGAAATACTTCCCAATAAATTGGATTGCACCATAATTCTTGATTTTGCCCATACGCCTGACGGCCTTCAGAAGGTGATGGATACCATAAACGAGTTTGCACAGGGGAGAAAAATAGTTATGTTTGGTGCAGGTGGAGAAAGAGATTTGTCAAGACGTGGTCCCATGGGCGAAATTGCAGGCAAATACTGTGATTTAAGCATACTTACATCTGATAACCCAAGATTTGAGGACCCCTACGAAATATGTTTGGAAATAGCCGAGGGTGTTAAAAAACACAATGGCCAATATAAAATAATTATTGAGCGGGATCAAGCCATATATTATGCTATTGACAACAGCCAAAAGAACGATGTAATATTGTTGGCGGGAAAATCCACAGAACCTTATCAGGATATGGGAATTGAAAAAGTACCTTATGATGAAACAATGCTCGCAAAAAGAGCAATAAAAGATGTGGAGAAAAAAAGAGGGGTCTAAGGTATAGGGACACACCTTCAAAATAGGGTGACTCTCTGCAAGATAGCTTTTAAAGGAATGTCCCTGAATTTATTGGGACACACCTCTAGTACAGGGAGAGTCTTGCGGGCACAGGCGGATGAATCACCCTTCATTGATAGCAATAAAGAAAATGTTCAGGATGACAAGATAACCACTTAATTAGGAGAAATTATGCAGGGCAACGAACAAATTATAAGAGTAATAATTGTATCCTTTTTAATAGCACTGTTTTTAGGACCAGTTGTAATCCCGGTCTTAAAACGCCTTAAAGTAGGACAAAGTATCCGGAAAGACGGACCTAAAAGTCACCTGGTCAAATCGGGAACCCCTACAATGGGTGGCATTATAATCATACTGGCAATTTTAATTTCGATTCTGACAAGCGGATTTTTTAAAGCGGAGATATGGGCGGTAATATTCTTCATTTTGGGATTTGGATTAATTGGATTTATAGACGACTATATAAAGGTGGTAATGAGGCAAAATGAAGGATTAAAGCCCATGCAAAAAATTATAGGCCAGCTTATCTTTTCAGTCATCCTTGCCTGGTACGGCTCAAAATACAGCGCCATGGGAACTACCTTAATGATACCCTTTGTAAATATACATATTGATTTAGGAGTATTGTATATACCTTTTATAACCTTTTTTGCAGTAGGAATGGTAAATGCCGTGAACCTTACTGACGGCCTGGACGGTCTTAACACAGGGGTTACAATGATAGTAATGGCAGCTTTCAGTTTAATTGCAAACAGCTTAAAGGATGCAAACCAGATATATGAAGGAATATCATTGTTAAGTGCTGCAGTTTCCGGTGCCTGCCTGGGTTTCTTAAGGCATAATGCAAATCCGGCAAAAGTCTTTATGGGGGATACAGGGTCCATGGCTTTGGGAGGTGCTGTCGCAGCTGTTGCTGTTATATCAAACACAGTATTATTCATACCTATAATCGGCGGCATATACTTTGCCGAAGCACTTTCAGTAATGATTCAGGTTCTTCATTATAAGAGGACAAAAAGAAGAGTATTTAAAATGGCGCCTCTCCACCATCATTATGAAATGAGCGGCTGGAAAGAAACAAAGGTTGTGGCTGTGTTTTGGATTGCCTCTTTGATATTGGCATTTATAGGTATTTATTCAATATAAACAACATAATATAATAATGGACATTTTATGAGGACGGTAAAAATGAATGTACTCGTTGTAGGATTGGGTGTTTCAGGAATTGCATGCATAAAGGGATTAAGCAGAACAGGTGAAAAGATTTATGCATTTGATGAATCACCAAAAGAAAATTTGAAAGACAGGTTAAAAGAGGTAGAAGGCATTGAAGCTGAATACTACTTTGGAAATGAAGAACTCAAGAAAATCAATATGAAAAATTTAGATTATGCCATTAAAAGTCCAGGCATTAAATATGAAGTCCCGGTAATTGAAATGCTTTTAAAAAACAACGTCGAAGTAATCAGCGACATAGAAGCGGCTTACAGGGCAACAGATGCAACTATTGTTTCCATAACCGGAACAAACGGCAAAACAACAACCACAACCCTGACAGGAGAAATGGCAAGCGAAAGCGGGATGCTCTTCAAGGTCACCGGTAACATTGGTTTTGGGATGTATAACGATGCATTGAATGCAAAGAAGGGAGATGTACTTGTAGCGGAAGTAAGCAGTTTTCAGCTGGCAGGCACATCAAGGTACAAACCTCATATCAGCCTTATAACAAACATCACTCCCGACCATCTGGATTATCATCACACAGTAGAAAATTATATAGAAGCGAAGTTTAAAAATGTAATAAACCAGGATGAAAATGATTATGCAATACTAAATTATGAAGACGCAACAATAAGAAATTTTTCAGATAAAATTAAGGCAAAAAAAATATTCTTCAGCTCCGGGAGAATTTTGGAAGATGGAATATTTGCAGAAAACGACCGGTTATATTATAAAAACAAAAATAATAAACAATTTATAATCAGTACAAAGGAAATTTTCATACCGGGGAAGCACAATCTTGAAAATGCAATGGCTGCAGCAGGTGCCGCCATAGCTTTGGGAATAGATATTGAAATAATAGCTGGGGTTTTAAAAGAATTTAAAGGTGTCGAGCATCGTCTGGAATTTACCGGCGAATACAATAAAGTCAAATTTTACAATGATTCAAAAGGAACAAATCCCGATGCCTCCATTAAAGCAATACAAGGAATCGAAAAGCCGATTGTATTGATAGCAGGCGGCTATGACAAGAAGTCATCCTACGATGAGTTTATCAAAGCATTTGATGATAAGGTAAAGGCACTTATTCTTCTGGGGCAGACTGCCAAAGATATAGAAAGGTGCGCTTTGAAATATGGTTTTGAAAATATTTACCTGGTGGAAACAATGGATGAAGCTGTAAAAAAGAGCTTTGAGCTGGCTGAAGAAGGGGATAATGTTGTTTTATCTCCCGCATGTGCCAGCTGGGGAATGTACCCTAATTATGAAGTCAGAGGAAGAGATTTTAAAGAAAGGGTAAGTTATTATGGAGGAAACAGTAAAAAAAGCTAAAACCAGGTCAATTGACTGGGTCTTGGTCTTTATAATAGTGCTATTGGTGTTATTTGGCTTCTTAATGGTTTACAGCTCCTCTTATCCCGACGGATATTACAAATACGGGGGAGATCCCTTTTATTTTTTAAGAAAGCAGGTTATTGCAGCAGGGGCAGGTCTTGCAGGAATGATTTTTTTTGCAAACCTTCCATACGTGATCTACAAAAAATTCAGCAAGCTCATACTGTTTGCATGCATAGGCCTGGCGATGCTTACCATAGTAATAGGGATTGCATCAAACGGCGCCCAGAGGTGGATAACTATTGGGGGCATATCGCTGCAGCCTTCGGAAATAATCAAAATCGGCGCTGTTCTTTACATGGCTGATTATTTCAGTAGAAGAAAAAATGAACTGTCATCCTTTACCAAAGGATTTTTGCCTTCATTATTCTACATTGGGCTTTTTTGCGGTTTAATAGCTGTACAGGACGATTTAAGCACTGCAGTAATTCTTGCTGGGACTCTTATGGTCATGTTCTTTTGTGCAGGTGCAAAGATAAGCCATCTGGTATTGCTTTTTATATTGGCGGTCGGCGGGGTAATCGGATTGATTGCAATGCAGCCTTATAGAATATCAAGAATAATTGTTTTTTTCGACCCATTTAAATATCCCCTGGATGAAGGTTATCAAATAATAAACTCACTGTATGCATTGGGCACGGGAGGCCTTTTCGGCATGGGAATAGGGCAGAGCAGACAAAAGTTTTTCCATTTGCCTGAAGCCTACAATGACTTTATATTTTCAATAATAGGAGAAGAACTGGGCTTTGCGGGCTGTTTGTTATTAATGCTCGGGTTTGTGGTATTTGCATGGAGAGGACTGAGAATTTCCATGAACACGGAGGACTTTTTCGGAAGCCAGACTGCTCTTGGCTTGACTGTAATAGTACTGGCACAGTTTTTAATACACGTAGCGGTTGCAACATCATCAATGCCTCCAACAGGAAGGGCTCTGCCCTTTATCAGCGCGGGAGGTTCATCGATAATGTTTCTATTGTGCTCCATGGGGATACTGCTAAATATATCGAAGTATTCGAATACTTACAGGAATTAAAGATGCCCTAGCCCCATTTCTTCGACCGGGGGGAGAAAGAAATGGCTGGCAGGTCATTCGCAACGAGTTCCCAATTTGCATGAGTGAAACGAATAAGCCAATTGGTGAACGAGACTGTGAGATGCCCTAGCCCCATTTTGACTGCAATATGCCCTGACCATTATTATTTATTAAAAGGAATGGTATTATATGAAGGTACTAATCACCGGCGGAGGAACCGGAGGCCACATAAATCCGGCGTTGGCAATAGCACAGAAGGTTAAAAGTGAAAACCCTTCTGATGCTGTTTTGTATGTGGGAAGCAGAAACAGCCTGGAAAGCGAGCTTATTCCAAAGGAAGGCTTTGAATTTAAAGCTGTT
>Ga0208458_1002208_pt1 | contig 14717 bp, 15 predicted proteins | sample AD_UKC085_MetaG_FD_184432 | JGI IMG/M metagenome (GOLD analysis project Ga0208458, IMG submission 184432) | Active sludge microbial communities of municipal wastewater-treating anaerobic digesters from USA - AD_UKC085_MetaG (SPAdes) (version 2) | ecosystem: Engineered > Bioreactor > Anaerobic >... | reverse complement strand
CGTGGCAGACGTGAAGTTTTTCATGTACAGGCTTGCCAAACTTTATTCTTGAATCTGGGGATTCTTGTCCTTGTACCAACCCCACCTATCCGCTGATCCAAAATTACTACAGTTTAAATATATGTACATGATTTACAGCAAACAATAACATTAGAATCTGCAAGTGACGTCTTTGTGCCAAGGCACAAAAAAAAGAGGATTCCCGAAGGAATCCTCTCCAATACAATCCCGAAGGAATTGAATTATTCTGCAGATGCAGGAGCTGCTTCAGCAGCTGGTGCAGCCTCTTCTGCTGCAGGAGCAGCTTTTGCTGCAGCTTCTTCAGCTTTCTTCTTTGCAACGATTTCAGCTTTTGCTTTGTTTACAGCTTTCTCAGCCTCTAAAAGAGACTTAACCTTAGCTTGTTTGTCTGATTTCAACTTGTTGTTAGCTTCATCAAGTTTACTCTCTTTTTCTTTCTTCCAAGCTTCAAATTTCTCTTCAGCTACTGCCTCTGAGAATGCGCCCTTCTTTACTCCACCCAAAAGGTGTTTCTTCAAGTATACGCCTTTGTCGCTAAGAACGTTTCTAGTAGTGTCAGTTGCCTGAGCACCATTACAAACCCAATACAAAGCTCTTTCGAAGTTAATATCTACAGTAGCTGGGTTAGTGTTTGGATTGTAAGTTCCAATTAACTCAATAAAACGACCATCACGTGGCGCTCTGCTATCTGCTACGACGATGTGGTAAAACGCGTACCCCTTGCGGCCGTGTCTTTGCAATCTAAGTTTGGTTGCCATTTTTTTGTTTTTATTATATATTAAACTTCCGAGGCCAACTCGTGACCTCCTGTCCAATTTTTAGACGTGCAAAATTACAAATTTTATTTTGGATAAACATAATGTTTGTCCATCTTTTTTAAGTAATTAGCGGTTACTTTTTATCGTTTCTCGTTATTTGTCCTTTCCTGATTTCTGTTGACCAGAAATAAAATAATTCGTGGTCAATAACAGTCCACGGACTTTTCTCTTGATCTATTTTTTATTGAAAGGATATAAACGAACGAGTAACGCTCTATTATCCCTCTTTCATAGACAATTGCACACGTTTTCTTTCTCTATCTACACCAATTACGCGTACCTCCACATGCTGGTGCAGTGACACAACGTCAGATGGATTGGAGACGTATTTGTCTGCCAATTCGGAGATGTGAACGAGTCCGTTCTCCTTGATGCCCACGTCAACGAAAGCACCGAAGTTGGTCACGTTGGTCACAATTCCAGGCAGTTTCAAACCAATTTTCAAGTCGTCTATAGTGTGGATGGTAGGGTCAAATTCAAATACCTTGATGGTCTCTCTGTGATCCCTTCCTTGCTTGTCCAACTCCTCCATTATATCATGTAGGGTAGGAAGTCCTATCTTGTCTGTTTTATACTTTTCAAGGTTAATCTGTTTCTTTAACTCTTTGTTGCTGATGAGTTCTGAAACAGATGTTTTTAAATCTTTCGCCATCAGCTCAACAATGTTGTAACTCTCTGGGTGGACGGCGGTGTTGTCCAACGGATTCTGCGCATCTTGGATTCTCAAGAATCCTGCGCACTGTTCGAAGGCTTTTTCGCCTAAGCGGGGTACGGATTTGAGTTGTTTTCTGGATATGAAGGCTCCGTTCTCGGCTCTGTAGTCTACGATATTTTGAGCTAACTGCGGACCTAGACCTGAGATGTAGGTCAGCAGATGCTTGCTCGCCGTGTTCAGGTTTACGCCCACAAGGTTCACGCTGTTGATGACCGTCTGATCCAAAGCTTTTTTCAGCTTGCTTTGATCCACATCGTGTTGGTATTGGCCAACGCCAATTGATTTAGGGTCTATTTTTACCAACTCGGCCAATGGATCCATCAGCCTACGGCCAATGGAAACGGCACCTCTCACGGTCACATCGTAGTTTGGAAACTCCTCACGGGCAATTGGTGATGCCGAGTATATGGAGGCTCCGCTTTCGCTTACTACGAAAACTTGCACCTTACGGTCGAATTGGATGCTTTGGATAAAGTTCTCCGTTTCACGGCCAGCTGTTCCGTTACCGATGGAAATGGCCTCAATGTTGTAGGCTTCTACCATTTTGGCAATCTTCTTCATGGCCATGGTACGCTCGTTTTGAGGTGGGTGTGGATAGATTGTCTCGTTATGCAAAAGATTGCCTTGCGCATCTAGACAAACCACTTTACAGCCCGTTCTGTAGCCCGGGTCGATGGCCAAGACGCGTTTTTGTCCCAAAGGCGGTGACAGCAAAAGCTGACGAAGGTTTTCTGCAAAAACACGGATGGCCTCATCGTCTGCTTTCTCCTTGCTGGAGGCAGCAAATTCAGTCTCGATGGATGGTTTTATCAGTCGTTTGTAAGAGCCGTTCACAGCTTCTGAGACTACTCTTGACAAATCATTATTTCCTTTGACGAATAGAGGATAAAGTCTTTCTAGAGAGTGCTCGTCATCTGGTGTTATGGATACTCGCAGGAAACCTTCTGTTTCTCCACGTCTCATAGCCAAAAGGCGGTGAGAGGAGCATCTTTTCAACGGTTCGTGTATGTCGAAATAGTCGCGGTATTTCTCGGCCTCATTCTCTTTGCTTTTTACAACTTTGGAGATGATTTCGGCCTCATACGAGAAGTTCTTTCTCACACGGTCGCGGGCCTCCTCGTTCTCGTTTACCCACTCGGCAATGATATCTTGTGCTCCCTTGATGGCCTCTTTAGCATCGGCAATGTCGCCTTTCACAAAAGGTAGTGCAGCGTCTTCAGCATCATTGCCTATCTGGCGCATAATGATCTTAGCCAACGGCTCCAAGCCCTTCTCTTTGGCTATCTCCGCACGCGTTCTTCTCTTTGGTTTGAAGGGGAGGTAGATATCCTCTATCTCGTTGATATTCCAAGACTCCAAGATCCTTTTCTTCAGTTCGGGCGTCAGTTTGCCTTGTTCCTCGATCGATTTAAGGATGGAATCTTTACGTTTTTCTAACTCTGTGTATTTCTCGAATTGCTCTTGAATCTCTTGAATCTGAACTTCGTTGAGTTCGCCCGTCATTTCCTTTCTGTATCGACTGATAAAGGGGATGGTCGAGCCCTCTGAGAGCAATTTCAAAGTATTGGCCACTTGTCGTTCCTGGATATTTAGCGACTTGGCTATGATTGCGTTATATATCATTTTCTAATGGTTAAAGCGAAACGTGAGAATATCTAACCACGAATTCTTTTATCTATATTTTGATGAGTAACATATTGTATCGAATGTTGTTACTATCATTCATTTGCACGAATTATTGCGGACTAAAGTCAGCGGTTGACCGTCCGTTAGGCATTTTGTATTAATTGAGTTTTCTAATACTCACAAATATGATTCGAAATTATCCGCAGAGGGTATAGAGGTCGCCTCGTGGATTGATGACCATTACAGGAATGTTGGTTTTTTTGATAATTTTCAGCTCTTTCGGACCAAAAATAATGTCGTCCATTCCGTAGTCTCTAGAGGCTGAAATAATCAGCATATCGGCACCCAACTCATTGGCTTTCAATGCAGCTTCCTTTTCAACTCCTGAACTGTCTTTCTTGGCTGTGACGTATTGGTATTTCAACGAGAACTTGTCCAACAGCGTCTGGATGGCTTGCGTGTTCTGTTTTGCATTGCTTCCGTAATCGTTGGCCGGCATAAGTAAGATTTCGGAGTTGAAAAAGCGTCCCATACTGCTGCTGAAAGGTCCTTTTTCTCGTTCCTCAATTAATCGGCTCACAGGAACCAACACTTTATCGAATTTGATAGGTTGGTCTGCTTTTACGAAGAAATAGGGGATTCGCAGATGTCTGCACCAACCCAATTGTTTGAGCGGTTTGTTATATGGCTTTTTGTCCGTTATTTCGAAGATGATCATGGAAGCTTCGGAGTGTTCCATGCAATCTGTGAAGTCGTAGTCAACATCGAGCACGTAGCTGTTAACTTTCAGCTCCGGTTGTTGAGATTGGCATTCCTTTGCCCATTGGTCAAAAGTGGGGGCATAGGTGTCAATGTCTTCGTCTTTTTGTTCTGGTATTCCAAAAAAACAAATCTCCTTCTCGTATCTCTTTGCTAAATGGCAAGCCAATTCAAAACCCTTTTTCGGAAAAGTATTTGGATGGGCTGCAACGAATATCTGTTGTTTTAATTCTGTCATTTTTGATTTTTTGAACTTGGGCAAAGGTAATGAAAAAAATGTAATCAGACGAAGCGTAATAGGTCTCCTACAACATATATCAGACTATTCCGAATGTAATTTTGTTAGAACTTCGGTCATAAACGAATAGTCTTCAAAAGAGGAGGGAACGTTCATCAAAAATCAGAGCAAATGCTCTTTGTGAAGAAATGATGAATAAAACTGGTTATTCAAAAGAGTTATATAATGGTTTACGTATTTTTAAAGAATTTTATCAATTATCTAATAAAAAAGTAATAGCAGATAATCAGGATGAATGGTAATTATTAAATAATGGGTATATAAAAGCCCCAATTACGAAACCATAACTGGGGCTTTTCTTTTTTTTTCAAAAATCTATCTTACAATAAATAAACTCTCTTAACACGTATTGAGATACCGGCTAGAATCTCGTAGGAGATGGTTCCTAATGTTTCGGCCAAGTCTTGGATGGGGTGACCCTTTCCGAAAATCGTTACTTGGTCGCCCTCTTTAGCGTCAATGTCGGTGAGGTCTATCATGCAGACATCCATACAGATGTTTCCGATAATAGGCGCAAACTTACCGTTTACAAGCACTTTACCTGTGCCGTTGCCCAACTTACGGTTCAATCCGTCGGCATAACCGATAGGAATTGCACCGATTACAGAGTCGCGCTTCAAAACGCCCTTACGGCTGTAGCCGATGGTGTCTGTAGCAGGTACGTGTCTGATCTGTAGAATGTTGGTCTTCAATGTGCAAACCTCCTCCAAACGACGGTTATCGATGGCACTCATGCCGTAGTGACCTATTCCGAGACGAACCATATCAAACTGATATTGGCTAAAACGTTCAATTCCGGCTGAGTTCAAAATATGTGCAATAATCTTATGAGGGAAAGCAGCGTTCAACTTCTCTCGCACACGTGAGAATATCTGGATCTGCTGCTCCGTAAAGCTATCGAATTTAGCATCGTCAGAGCCAACGAGATGTGAGAATACCGAACGGATTTTGACGCTGTCCTGAGACTTGAGACGTTCAATCAGTTTGTCGATGTCCTTCTCCTCGAATCCTAAACGGTGCATGCCCGTATCAATCTTAACATGGATAGGGTAGTTTTTGATACCTAGAAGCGATGCCTCCTTGATCATTCTTTCCAACAGAGCGAAGCTGTAAACCTCAGGTTCCAAGTTGTATTCAAAAATCTTTTGGAAACTGTTTGGTTCCGGATTCATTACAACGATTGGAATGTGGATTCCTTCATGACGAAGCACAGCACCCTCATCAGCTACAGCTACCGCCAAATAGTCGCAACCATTGTGCTGCAAAGTAAGTGCAACCTCCACGTCACCGCTACCGTAAGCGTTGGCCTTCACCATGCTCATGATCTTTGTGCCTGGTTTGAGGAATGAACGGAAGTAGTTGAAGTTATTGAGCAATGCGCCAAGATCGACCTCCAAAACAGTCTCGTGTACAACGGATGCCAATCTGTCTGCTATCTCCTCAAAGTGGAAACGACGAGATCCTTTCAATAAAATGGCTTCGTTCACGAAATCACAAACGTTGTTGGTGTGCTGAAGGAAATTCTCCGTAGTCTCGAAAAACTCTTTTTCAGCTATGTCATTGAATATGTCATTGAATCGAGAAAGGTCTCTACCAATACCGATGAAACGGTCTATACCTTTACCTGTAATGAGTTTGACTACATTCTGGTAAAGAACCTCCGGATCCTTTCCGCTCTGAATGATATCTGAGAGGATCAGCGTCTTTTTCATCTTCTTAGCCGTAGCTTGTTGAGTCAAGAAATCTAAAGCGATGCTTAATGAGTCTATATCGGAGTTGTAGCTATCATTGATCAGTAGACAACCGTTCTGTCCGGCCTTCACTTCCAAACGCATGGCAACAGAATCCAACATCGCCATACGCTCTTTGATCTTCTCCATGGAAATGCCCAGTACAATCATGGTTGAGAGACACTGGAGTGAGTTTTCGATAGAGGCAGAGTCTGTGAACGGAATCACGAAAGAGTATTTCTTACCGTTGTATTGGTAGTTGATAGTGCTCTTGCGGTCCACCTTTTCGATGGATGTAACGTTAATGTCGTTGTCTGCACCTTCACCAAAAGTAAAGAGCTTAGCCTTTGTCTTTGATTGAACTACAGTGATGTCTACCAACTTATTGTCCTTATGATAGATAAGCGTTTTGCAGTTGACGAACAGCTTCAGTTTCTCAGCACATTTCATTTTCAAAGAGGAGAAATTCTCCTGGTGAGCATCGCCCAAGTTAGTAAATATACCGATAGTTGGATTGATGATAGGGGTGAGTTTTTCCATCTCGCCCATCTGAGAGATACCTGCCTCGAAAATGCCAAGTTGTGTATCTTCGTTCATTTCCCATACGGAGAATGGAACACCGATCTGAGAGTTGTAGCTTCGTGGAGATCTCGTTATCTTAAAATTTTCTTGCAACAATTGGTTCAACCACTCTTTGACGATTGTCTTTCCGTTACTTCCTGTGATACCAATGACAGGCACATTGAAGCGGTTGCGGTGGTTGGCGGTCAATTTCTGCAAAGCGTCCAAGGTATCGTGAACCACGATGAAGTTGGCGTCTTTCATTGCACCCATTTCATTGGTGAAATTGCTCACCATGAAATTGCGGACATTGTTTTTATATAGGATAGGAATGTAGTTGTGACCGTCATTCCTGTTTGATTTTATAGCAATAAATAGGGTATCTTCTGGAAAGGAGAGTGCCCGGCTGTCGGTCAGCAATCGGCTGATCTCGATGTTACTGTTTCCGCGGAGTTCTCCGCCAGCCATTTCAGCAATCTGTTTTGTCGTGTACATAATTTTTTTATGTTTTAACGTCTTTATTTTTCGTCTTCTTTTTCCTTCATTTTCTCTTGAAGATGAGGGGCAAAAAGTTTCTCCATATTTTCTATTCCTGTGAGTTTTTTTAGCGAATGGATTAAGTACCAAAGAGCTATCATCATGACTATAGATGATGGGAGAGCTATGACAGGATAACTCAATGCTGTCATTCTTCCTAATTCGTGAGCAAAAGCTTCTGTACCTGATGGACTATGAATCAGTATTTTAGCCAAAACAAAGTTCAGAATGGACGACAGAAGGAATGAGGCTGACACCATATAAGTTGAATAGACCAAAGTTTTTTCGAATTTTTTCTGATTCTGACCCTCTTCCAATAGCTTGTTGATGTGGTCTACGTCCAAAAGATCTCTATTAAAAAGCAATTTACGTACCAAGGGAAATGGAGTGAATAAGGAAACAAAAACAGCCAAGCCAATAATCAAAGGTACGGCAGCCTCTTTGAAGGCAATCCATTCACTAGGAAATTTGAAAACACCAATAATACCTGTCAATAAAATACTTACGAAACCGATGATAGATACGAAGTTGGTCTTTTTTCTTTTTAAATAATCGTAGATGAAATAGACGGTAGGAAATGCGAGGGCAATTATCAAACCATAGACAGGACCCAATCTGTTTTCAGTAGTGAATTTGGACAGAATAATGACTGGAATGATAATGTTAAAGACGATGCTGATCAATGCATTCTCTCTTTTTTCTGGCATTTGTTTTTCGTTATCCATTCTTATAAATTTTTTATGCAAATTACGCTAGAAAAAACGAATGATACAATTAGAAGGTGTTTAAAGTTGCAAACTTTAAAACTAAATTTCTGTTTTATCGTCACTTTTTATTTGTCGTTTTATCCAAAAAATGATACTTGGGGCTGTGAAAAGGAAACATCTGTCCAAGATATGAATGATAATTGGATGAAAATTCATAACTTAGCTGCATAAAAATGAGCGAGTATGGAAGAGGAAAAAGAGGAACAAAATTTATGGGAAAAGTTGGAGTCTTATAGTAAAGATTACTCTCCACAAGAACTTTTTTCTAAACTTACGAATGTAGCAAAGAAGGCAGGAATAAAAATTGTTTTTTATGTCCTATTGCTTTATTATTCTTTGGTTTATGGTAATTTATCTTTAAAAGAGAAGAGTATTATTATTGCAGCGTTGGGTTATTTCATCTCGCCGGTGGACCTTATCCCAGATCTTTTTCCAATGGGATATAGCGATGATTTGGCTTTAATTATCTTTATTGTGACTAAACTAAAAGGGTCTTTCACTCCTGAGATTAGAACAATGGCCATCGAACGACTAAAAAAGTATTTTGATGATGTAAACGAAGAGAGTCTGAATTTTTAGAAAAGGCTGATTTTTAATATATAACAGACCAATTGGAATATTCTAATGGTCTGTTTCGTTTTTGTATGGAACGTCCGATAAGACATTCATCAACCAAACGTTAGATTAGCGAACCCATTATTCCTGATTTCAGTTGACCTAAAATAATTCGTGGTTTAAATTGTCCACGTACTTTTTCTCTTGAACCCCAATGGATTCATGTTATCGATATTTATTGTACTTTTGTCTTCAAACAAATAGGTTTATCATGTTAGAAAATTATCACATCATATTAGCTTCCAATTCGCCACGCAGGCATGAATTGTTAAAGGGTTTGGAACTCAGTTTTGAGGTAAAGACAATTAAAGGTTTGGACGAATCCTATCCAGACACATTGAAAGGCGAGGAGATACCTTTGTTTTTGGCAAAGAAGAAGGGCTCTGCCTATACTGCATTGTTACAGGACAATACGATGATCATCACTGCCGACACGATTGTTTGGCATGAGAATAAGGTTTTGGGTAAGCCCAAAGACAGACAGATGGCCATCGATATGATTCATTCCATGTCGGGCAAAACGCACAAAGTTTTTACTGGCGTCTGTATCAAAACGAAGGAGAAAGAGGTGACTTTTGTAGCATTTTCTGATGTGACTTTTGCAAATTTAACCGACGAAGAAATAGAATTTTACGTAGATAAATATAAACCTTTTGATAAGGCTGGTGCGTATGGTGTCCAGGAGTGGATTGGTTACATTGGTGTGGAGCACATCAACGGAAGCTTTTATAACATCATGGGACTTCCCGTTCAGCGTCTTTATACTGAGCTAAAGAAGTTCTAAAAGCCTCTTTTAATACGAATTAGTCAGTAATGCGCATGGGGGTCATTGTGCCGCCAATGGCTCTGGCTGCTGTTCTGTTTGCAGTTCAGCGTTCATTTCCTTCTCCTTGAAATGGTTCATAGTACATTCGTAGCCGCATTGGATAATCTCCTTATACTTATCAAAGTTGAAAGCGTGGAATTTCTCTATAGCATTCACTAAAATTAAATCCGTGCATGATTTGTAGTTACGTTTTGCGTTACCATGATTCTGAAGATAAATGAAAGAGGTCGCGATGTCCCATCTGCTCTTGAAATCGTGATGTTCAAGGTAGGGCATTACATCAATGCCGATCACTTTGTCGCACGTTTGTTTGAGTGGATTGACTGGCAGGTTATTCAGAACGCCGCCGTCCACATATAGGTTTCCGTTAATGATTTGTGCTTCGAAAACCATTGGAAAGGCAGCTGATGCTGTCACATATTCGTGCAGTTGGTTGCCTTCATTAGCAACTTCCCATCTGCCGGTATTGAGATTGACCACACAAACCCAAAATTTCTTCTTTAGTTTTGAAAAATCATTTTCGGGAATGTATTTCTGCAGAATGTGAATCAATACGTTGTGCGAAGAAAAACCAAAGTGGGAGAATGGCTTAAAATTCAATAGCTTATGAGCTTTAAAAAGTTCTTCTTTTTGGAGTATGGATTCCATCTCGTTTGATGTATAACCAGCAGCATACAAGGCTCCAACAATGGCACCCATACTTGACCCCGAAATGTAGTCAGGTGTGATATTCAGTTCTTCTAATGCTTTAATTGATCCGATGTGTGCCAATCCTAAGGCACCGCCACCACTCAAACATAAACCTATCATAATAAGTGTTTTTAGACAAACATAAATAGGGAAGCATCCGTATGTTTTTTCCCTTTTCTCTAAAAGCTAAAGTTAGTTTTTTCCTTTTAGTTCTGAAATAGAAGGACCATAATTTTTCGAAAAACAGATGGTTCAATATTTGAAGATTTATTATTCTACCAATGTCAGTAAATGGATGAGTTCTCCAGACTATGGCATGCAGGAAATGTCTGATGCTTATGTACTTGATGAAATTTGTTTGGAATTGCAGAAAAAGCAAGGGTAATTTTTTTTGTTTTTTATTATAAACCAGCTTGTTGTGATGATGTTGGGTATGACAGTGTTCATCATCATTTATGTCATTAAGAAATCTCGAATTTGGCAGTAGAGACATCTCTGTTTTTTCTTAACCTGTAATTTCCTTTTCTTTCCATCTTTCTTCCCACAATTATGAAATTCCAACTATGAATTTTGAATTAATCAAGCTATCTTTGCACAACTCAGTTAAAAAAAACATATATGTTAGTTTTATTAAAGAAGGAGTTCGGCAATTTTTTTGCTTCGCCGATGGGTTATATCGTGATAGGCGTATTCTTGGTGTTGACCAGTCTATTCTTGTGGGTTTTTCCGGGCGAATACAACATACTTGATTCAGGCTATGCCAACATGGACGGATTGTTCATCTTGGCGCCTTGGCTTTATCTTTTCTTGGTGCCTGCTGTTACCATGCGTTTATTTGCAGAGGAGAAGCGTACGGGCACGATAGAGCTTCTGTTTACCCGTCCAATCACAAAGTTGAGCATTGTTCTCTCCAAATATTTTGCTGGAGTGTTGTTGGTGCTATTTTCATTGGCTCCTACGTTGATTTATTTCATCTCTGTCTATCTGATGGGCGATCCAATCGGAGTGATGGATGTAGGTGGCACATGGGGTTCCTACATCGGTCTGTTCTTTTTGGCTGCTATCTATGTGGCTATCGGACTGTTTGCCTCTTCGTTGACAGATAATCAGATTATTTCGTTCATCATTTCGGCCGTATTGTGTTTCTTATTTTATTATGGTTTCGATTTGATGTCTAGTATGGCTTTGTCAGGTACAAATGAAACCTTCATTTCGTCGTTGGGCATCAATTCACATTATGAGTCAATGAGCCGTGGTGTGATAGACAGCCGTGATGTGATTTATTATCTCGTGGTGATTACTATCTTTGTTTTTGCAACCAAGGAGGTCTTGGATCGCAAAAAATGATGGACTCAATTAAACAGAAAAAATGCTTATTTCCAAAGAAACATTTCAGGATGGAAGTATACTTGTTCTCTGGAAAATGGAGGAGGATGAGGAGCAACTTCTTGCTCATTTTGATGAAAAAAGAGAGGAGTATAGATGTAAGATCGAGCAGTTTCCATACCCTAAACGTAGGTTGGAGTTTTTGACCTCCAGATGCGCTCTTAAGGAGATAACGAAATATGAGAATGGTATATGTTACAACGAAAATGGCAGACCTTCGCTTGTTGATAACTTGTTGAAAATAAGTATTTCGCATACAAATGGCTATCTTACGTTGTTGGCACATCCAGAAAAGGTTGTAGGCATTGATGTGGAGCTCAAAAAAGAGAAGATTTTCAGGGTAAAACACAAATATTTGTCGTCTTACGAACTAGAAAATATCGACCCAAACAAGGAGATGGAGCATTTGCTTTTGTATTGGTCTGCCAAGGAAGCAATGTTCAAAATGATGGATATCCGAGACATCGATTTCATAAAGGATTTGCACATTAATCGTTTCAAAATAGACAAGGAGGGTGTGATGGAGGCTTACGAAACAAGAACTCCAGAGAACCTTCAGTTTAAACTCAACTACCGTATTTATGACGACTTCGTCATGGTATGGGGATTCATCTAAAAGTCATGATATATACCCAAATCGAAAATTATAGAAAAAAGAACAGAAAGATGTTGGCCGTGTTGATTGATCCCGACAAGGTGACTCCTCTTTCTTTGACTTATATGGTAGAGAAAATGAAGCTCATGCCGCCAGATTTTGTTTTTGTGGGAGGCAGTTTGATACATGAGTCGGTAGACCGTGTAATTCAGATGCTAAAAACTCAAATGAACATACCTGTTGTGCTGTTTCCAGGAAATGCATGTCAATTTTCTCCGAATGCTGATGCGATTCTTTTATTGTCGCTCCTTTCAGGTAGGAATCCGGAATATCTCATTGGTCAGCATGTTCTGTCAGCTTGCCAAATTAAGCGTTCGAAAGTGGAGGTGCTCTCAACGGGCTACATTTTGGTAGATGGTGGCAAACCAACTAGCGTGCAGTACATCAGCAATACGATGCCAATTCCACATGATAAGTCGGAAATTGCCATAGCCACAGCCATTGCGGGCGAGTTAATCGGTAATAAGCTTATCTATTTGGAGGGTGGAAGTGGAGCTGTCAATCCTGTATCTGCTGATATGATAGAGGCTGTAAGAGCAAATATTTCTGTGCCGTTGATCGTTGGCGGCGGACTACGTACCGAAGGTGATATCTGTCGTGCCTATAAGGCTGGTGCTGATATTGTTGTGGTTGGCAATATATTGGAGAAAAACTTCGAACTATACGAGAGTCTATTATCTGTTAGAAATAGTTTTTAGACGCAGAAGAGAAAAATAGGGTCAGTCTGGCGAGGACAAACTAATTCATTCGAAATGTCAATTTTCTTACTTTTTTGTGAGCTTGACAATGACAATAAAACAGTTTATCTTTTGAATTTTTCTTTTTAAAAATTATATTTGCATATAATAAAAACCTTAAGAGAGATTTTGAAAGCTATAATTCTACATCAGAACATCTTAAGCTACGATTTTTAAAAAAACAGAGATTTTATGGATATTGCCATTATTGCAGGACTGTTATTATTGGGTGTCATTCTTTTTCTACTTGAGATATTTTTGATACCAGGAATTTCAATTGCCGCCGTCGGTGGTGTTTTGGCCACTGTGGGTGCAGTTGCATACGCATACATGCGTGTAGGTTTTTGGGCTGGACATCTCACCTTCATCATTTCCGCACTGTTATTGGCTTTATGCATCTATTTTGTAATGAAAAGCGGCACGATGGACAATCTGTCGTTGAAGTCTAACATAGACTCGTCTGTAGATGTTATGCAGGATGTCCATGTATCTGTTGGTGATAAAGGAAAAACCATTTCAAGGCTAGCTCCAATGGGCAAAGTAGAGGTTAATGGTAACATGATGGAAGCCAAAACAATGGATGAGTTCATTGATGAAGATACCGAAATTGAGGTTTTGAAAGTTTATTCGAACAGTGTATTAGTAAGAAAAGCTACAAACAGTTAATCTAAAGGTTGTCTGTTTTATTTATATCGTCTATTTTTCGTAATTAGTAACCAATAAAAAAGTTTGTTTTATGACATTAACAGTAGGTTTTGTTGGAATAATATTTCTGATCATTGTATTAGCGATATTTTTCCATTTCGTTCCTTTCTTTTTATGGTTCTCTGCAAAGGCATCAGGAGTAAGCATTTCGCTTATCCAGTTGCTCTTGATGCGTATCAGACACGTGCCACCACACTCAATTGTACGTTGTATGATTGAGGCTCACAAGGCTGGTCTGAACAACATCAAAAGAGATGATTTGGAGGCTCACTACTTGGCAGGAGGTCATATTGAGCAAGTTATCCATGCATTAGTATCTGCTGCGAAGGCAAATATCGAATTGTCATTCCAGATGGCAACGGCGATAGACTTGGCAGGTCGTGATGTGTTCCAGGCAGTACAGATGTCTGTTAACCCTAAGGTAATAGATACACCGCCAGTTGCAGCTGTTGCAAAGAATGGTATCCAGTTGATTACCAAGGCACGTATCACAGTGAGAGCCAACATTAAACAGTTGGTCGGAGGTGCTGGCGAGGAGACAGTCATTGCCCGTGTAGGTGAAGGTATTATTGCATCAATCGGTACAGCAGAGGCTCACAAAGAGGTTTTGGAGCACCCAGACAGCATTTCTAAAGTGGTATTGAAGAAAGGTTTGGATGCCGGTACAGCATTCGAAATCTTGTCTATCGATATTGCGGACATTGATATCGGTAAGAATATTGGTGCTGAGTTGCAGATGGATCAGGCAGAGGCCGACAAGAACATTGCACAGGCAAAGGCAGAAGAGCGAAGAGCTATGGCCGTTGCTTTGGAGCAGGAGATGAGGGCAAAAGCCCAAGAGGCAAAGGCAAAGGTTATCGAGGCAGAGGCAGAAGTGCCATTGGCTATGGCAGAGGCGTTCAGAAACGGAAATCTTGGAATCATGGATTATTACAAGATGAAGAACATCGAGGCCGATACCAGCATGCGCGAATCAATTGCCAAACCAGCAACTGAGATCAAACAAACACCAACAACTGAGAAATAAACAGACCAGTTGGTTTATAAAAAAAAGCCCGAGGTAACGCCCCATAGCCGTCAGGTTAACGTTATAACGTTCTGTAAATTAATCACTTGCTATAACGGTTAGGAACATAATAATTTTCAGCCCCTTTCCCTTGCAGAATTGGGGGGCAGTTCGTACCTTGCATCATATCAAAGAACTTTTAAGTTTTTATTCTTGGGGAGTTGTTTTTGTACGAGAAAACGCTTCCCTTTTTTGTTTTATCTTA
>Ga0208458_1002206_pt1 | contig 14724 bp, 18 predicted proteins | sample AD_UKC085_MetaG_FD_184432 | JGI IMG/M metagenome (GOLD analysis project Ga0208458, IMG submission 184432) | Active sludge microbial communities of municipal wastewater-treating anaerobic digesters from USA - AD_UKC085_MetaG (SPAdes) (version 2) | ecosystem: Engineered > Bioreactor > Anaerobic >... | reverse complement strand
CTTTTTGCATACACCATCGTTATAGCGCCGGAGGCGTTCAATCGCATGATTGAAGCCTCCTCACCAATACTAAAGAGCATCAATATTTGTTTGGCGATGTATCAGCATTTGGATTTGATTCAATTGTTACGTATGATTATAAAAATAGTGTGATGCATTCATTTCGGATTGGGAAGAGCATAGACCTCTCTCATATCCTGCGCTTCCTAGCCCCAGAGGTAGATATTGGTAATACCCTAGGAGAATTGGTGCCGGCTTTTCACTATTTTCGCTTCAATGAGATAAAACAATTTGGGTTTGGGCATTATGAGATTGCGCCCACTGACTATAGCCAATTGAATTATGAATTTTTCCTCGATCTAGGTACAATAAGATTGGCCTATTGCACATTAGAGGCATCTATCTATGTTCCCTCAAGAAACCATGAAACAAATGCATTTAATGCTAAAATTGATGGAAAAATTTCGTATTCGAGGACTATTTTTACAGAAGGAGTATGGGGATTCTGTGCCGCCATTAGCTTCAATAATATTCCTCTCCTTATTTGTCATGGCAACTTCTCTATTGGATATAGCATGAATGACGATAAAGTCCTCATGCGGCTTCCAATTAAAGATCAGGGGATATTTGCAATAAGTCTCAAGCTATTCTGAGATTTCTGAAAAGGGTGACCTGCTCTCCGAAAGCTGGATATGCACAATGAGGGCAATTGTGGACACCAAAGTCCACGAAACTTTTTCAGAAAAGTGGTCTTGACAAATGGGCCCAGCTTAAAGAAGCATGGCTTCATACACAACTGGCAAGGCAGAATGGGCATCATCCGGAGGAAGCATGAAGATATCATCTAAATCTTCTCTCTTTCTTATTGTTGTGGGTCTCTGTTTTTTCATCGGCTGCACTAATAGTCCTCAAAGGAATATATCCGGGGATAGCGATGCAACTTTCAATATCATTAGCATGAGGCGCGACACAAAGACAAATGTGATAGAAGTGCGTCTCGATGCTTTTCCTTCGGAGTGGGGCAATTGGAAGATGTATCTAAATGGCAAGGAAACAGCAATGGAAGGTGGCGCCGGCCAGATCGTGGTCCGACCCAATGCTGCCCTGGACAGTTCGCCAACAGGATTATTTATTGGCACGCTTCCTTGGCTTACAGGTCTGGATCGCATCGATTTTCCGATGGTAGGGTCTCTTCAATTCTCTATACCAGGACAAGGTCATAGCAATTTCTTTCATTACAATCTGAAAGACCAAATCGTCGATGATGATCCTAGCGAAGAGAATGTACAGCCATGGATCTCTCACAATGGGGACTTAGTCATTGAGAATGGGGAAACAATGACTATCGAGAATGAAAAATATTTACAGGAAGGAAATATATACGCAAATGATCATTCCAAGTTGATCATAAAAGACTCTCAGCTCATGATGGGAAGAGGTGATGTACCGACTATCCATGTATACATCATCATTGCACCAGAAGCTTTAGTGGAAATAGAAGGCTCAAAGATCTTCCCGGAGTCGGGCCTTGTCTGTGTGCTCAACAAAGGCAAGGTGACAATCACCGATTCGCCGACCTCGATTCATTATTTCGATATGTCGGATGGCGCCTCTCTTACCATGATAAATTCCCAAATGGTCTTCACCATAGGAGGGCTATTGCAGGTCATGGGAGGCCATACAACTGTCATAAATTCTACCATCGGTGCCCTCGGAATAAAGGTACCTGCAGGCGCACATTTGAATGTGAGCAATCTCGCCTCGGGGACTTATCTTGATTCATGGGACGTTCACAGCATGATACCAGAAGCAGACTATACATTGACTCTCATAAAGACAACAATCTTAAAGGACGATTTTACGGGTGATCTTGCGCATGGCCCATATGAACGAGGCTGGATATTCTTCCTCGATCCAGATGCCCATGTCAGAATATCCAATTCCGAATTGCGCAAAGTATTTATCGATATCGTCAACGATAATGCAACATTTCATGATCTAAAAGTGGGAATTCCATCAAGCCTTATGTATAGGGATATAGAATTGTCAAATGTGACGGTAATGGGACAATGGCCCTTCACTATTAAAGATTCACATATTACAGTCAATAATTCCGATTATCTCTTTTTGCAACCGACAGGAAATTCGACTGTAACTCTCAATAATTCTCACATGTGTGAATTTATCCCAAGGGATTTTATGGGGGCAATGGAATTTAATAATGCCATGTGGACTACAGCAGGAGAAATTATAGGTGGTGTTGCATACCATTCAATGAGCAATGATTTTTCGATGAAAGGGAGCCTTACCATTGACAGCGCTGTTCAAAACAATCTGCAATGGAAAGATGCGACAGTGACACGAGAATATGAGATTCATATCGCTAAGAAAGATGGTAGTCCAGTAGAAGGTGCTATAGTGCACGTGAATGGCGAGACTGCAGTATCCGATAGCCTTGGTGTCGCAAAAATAAGCATCCGTTTCGATGAATCCAATTTTAAGCAGCAATACATGCTAAAGATAAAAGCGCCAAATACGAGTGAAATTGAACATACTGTTTCATTCTTTTCGGAGACGCCGATAAGGATTACTCTTGAGTAGGATCGCGAAAGCAGGGCCTCATCTGAGGCCCTTTGGCGATTCCAGTCTATTTCAGTCGGCAATGGTCTGATTTTTAGAAATTAGCATAATCTCATTGCTCGACAGGAATAGTTATCTGTTCAAATGTATTCCTATTCTCGGTAGTACCATCACCCAGCTGTCCGTTGTCATTGCAACCAGTGGCCAGAAGGTCGCCATTGTTTTTCAGGATCATGGTGTAGGCAGCGCTAGCCTCTATGCTTTTAACTAACAGTCAGAATATTTGCTGTTATAGAAGATTCCCAGTACCCAAGTACCCAATATTGCCATTTTTCTATCCCTCGTGTTGCCCTATAATAAAATCTAGGATCTTTGCTGATGTCCACAATCACACCATACCACGCCAAGTACTTTGCTTGGGATTTGACCCGCCATGCACCACAAGGGCTCGACTGCCTGTCTATGTCCCTTTTCGATGCCAAGGTCGACCTCAATCCGCATCAAATCGAGGCAGTGCTCTTTGCATTACGCTCGCCGCTCTCCAAGAGCGCGGGCTTTTTTGAAGCAGGCAACTTCCATCCCGACTTCATGCTGTGGCTTGTCGATGCGGATGGTCGCCAGCATGTGCGCTTTGTGGATCCGAAAAGCGTGAGGCAAATGGGGTTTGAAGACCCGCAGATTGACTTCTATAAGAACATCAAGGACATTGAGAACCGCCTTGCCGACCCCGACCTAACCCTCGACTCGTACATTCTTTCGGATACGTCCTCCGCAGACATGGAACACCGCTGGAAGTCTTTCAATAAGGCTCAAATGCTGGAGCATCATGTTGTTTTTTTGTACGAGGACAAAGAGCGCTACCTACAGACGATTCTAGCAGATAATGCAGAGAATCATAGCCAACAAAAAATAAAGGAGCCAACCTAGTGCCAATAAACTATCACGAAGGAAAATTCCCACCTACAAATATAGAGTCGCAAAAATTCGTTCATCACTATGTATGAAGGTCTTAATCCCAGAAATAGCTCATACCCAATTGCAGAGGGCAAGGAGATTGTTTGAGTCTCATAAAATATATGCAAGCATCGTTGTGTCTCATAAATGCCAATATATGAGACACAAACTTTAAAGGTTTTTTTCTGCAACTGGGGAAAAGATCGACCTCAATAACTAAGCGCATACCTTTTCCTTAAACTTGAGTCCATCGGCGTGCTTTATTTTCACAAAATGAGAAGGGAAAATATCTATATCAATAAACTGCTTATCGAGACTTTGAAACGAGGATGATTTCTTCTTTACCAAGACATATATTATACTTTTTGAGAAACGAGAAATATGAACCTTGTCCGTGAATTGAAGCGTCTTATCTTTTTGCTCTTCATAGCGCAACTCATCCAGTCGTGCTCTTTAGTCTCTTATGAGCTTAAGGAAGAATTAGCGCCCCCTGAAGTCAGAATGGCCGCTTTTCATTATGCAAAGCAATACGAATCTTTAGGAGCAGAATATTTATGGGGAGGACAAGATCCTCTTCCCAAAACTATACAAGTGGATTGTTCAGGATTGGTCGTTCGGTGTTATCAATATGCTTGTGCTGATTTTGGCTATATACTTCCTTTTTCTGATATGACTGCGGCCGGTATGGAAAAGTATTGCGATGAGGTATCCCCCGAACAGGGTGATTTGATCTTTATGGGGGAAAATAGCACGATTTCTCATGTCGCGCTGTTTGATAGATTCGAAGGAAAGAATGTCTATTTTATCGATTCGACAGACTTGACAGGCAAAGTTAGCGAAAGATCTTATCCAATAGAATCATATAAAATCATTGAATATGGAAGATTGCTTGTCTATCGTTAGAGAATTCTATAGTGTTCCCCTCCGAGTTCAGACCATACATAGGGGCTCCTGAATAATAACTAAAGCATTGTATAATAATATAATAAAAGATATAATGATCCCATAAAGTGCTTGGGAAATGAGGGAAAGGGTCAAAAAGGTGTGCACTTGAAAGGGAAAGGATGTACCGACTACCAGAAAGAGTGCCTGAATTTGAGAGATTTGACATGGTTTTTGGAGGAAAGCTCAATCGGCAGAATCGATTGGTTATTCTGGCGGATCTAATTCCGTGTGACGAAGTCGAAGCGAAGTATTCAAAGCTCTTTGTAACAAATAATGGACGGCCTACACTTCCGGTGCGGGTTGCCTTAGGGGCCTTAATAGTAAAAGAGAAGAAAAGAATATCAGATGAAGAACTTGTGGAGGATATTAGGGAGAGTCCGTATCTGCAGTACTTTCTAGGGTATGAAGGGTATAAGGATGAACTTCCCTTTGATCCCAGTATGATGGTGCATTTTAGAAAGCGGCTGTCGGGGGATATTTTGAAAGAAGTGAACGCGCTGATAATCGAGAAGCAGAAAGAAGAAGCTCAAAAAGAGCACGATGATCACGATCCTTCTGAAGGAGATTTTGGGGGTGGCAACAAAGGGGCTTTGATTGTGGACGCGACCTATGCACCCGAGGATATGCGATTTGTGTAGAATGTGGGCTTATTAGATGAAGCGCGAAGGAAAACAGAAGGGATTATCGATACGCTTTTGGAACACGCTCCTCATGAGTATGAGAAGCCGATGACATACCGGAAGAGAGCGAGGCTTTCATGGGATGCATACAGCGAGTGTCAGGATTTGAAAGTTCAAATTGAACGCTATAAAGATCAGTATGGACACTATGCAGAGGTGGTGTGTGCTGACAAAATCTATAGAACACGAGAGAATCTGCGGTACTGTCAGAAGTATGAGATACGATTATCGGGGCCGAAGCTGGGCGCCCATTCAAAGAGAGTCAGAAGAATAAGGCTATACTCCGCGAACGGCGTAGCATAGAGCGTGAAGATGAGAGAACAAGGATCGCGGTTGAAGGCAAGCTTGGGGAAGGGAAACAGAGATACTCACTTGATTGTATAGGCATGAAATTGAGAGTAACAAGTGAGAGCGCGATCATGCTTGTATTTCTGGTGATGAATCTGATGGTGCTCTATCGGAGGAAGGTGAGAGCCTTTTTTGTGTTACTTATTGATATCCTATTTGAGATGGTGAGAAGAGCGTTTAGGAAGCGAATTTGGCAGTCTGTGGCTGCTTGAAAGAGAGAAAAGGGGGTCCTTCAGGAACTCCTAGTTAGCGTCACCGATTAAGCTTATTGAGAAATCGTTTGATTTAGCGGAATCCTTATTTGTTGATGGTTGTTGGTTCGGCTTATTGGCTAGGATCGATTGATCACCTCTTAATAGGCTCGAATTTGAAAAGGAATAGCCTATCGTTCTGTGATGCCTACTGGCCTGATAGTGAAGAATTCTGCTTTCTTTTCAATTGGGCCAATCTCCGAAATGACACCATATTCAAGGAAATTCAAGAAAAGTACAAAAGCATAGAATCCCAAGAATTTGAGATGCAGCCAGCCGTTGAAAAGCTGGCTGCCGTCACTCTCGACTATCCTGATTACTGGCTTAAAGCGATCGGGTATGGCCCATTCGATGTAGGTGTCATTGGTCGTGCTCATATCCGAGGATAGAACGATTTTTATGCCTTAAGATCCAAGCTTGCCCTTATCGAGGATGCCCTTGTCGTTCGTAAAAGGCATAGATTGAATCGGTTCAAACATTCTATGAATCGGCGAATCGGCCAAAGAAGCCGCGATCAATTCTTTTTGCGAAGTTCAGCATGCTCCTCTTTTACTCTTTGCAAAAGTTCTGGATCCGTGAGCAGGCTTAGCCCAAGAGAAGCTTCCACTTTTGATGCAGTTATCAATGCCTTTCTTCCAAGTTCGCTTACGCTTGCATCTGCATTTTCCTGACTATGACCTGGCGTTCCTTCTGGAGCGCTTTTGACGCTGACGGTGATAGATGGGATATTATAGCTCACAGTTCCAAAGTCGGTAGATGCTCCCGTGGTTGGAGGAAAGGGATCTGGCTCCTCTGGATCGGTAGCGCCAAAGAGCTTGGCATAGCTGTATGAGAGTTTCTCGAGCGATCCAACATTTATGCTGTTATCATATCTTCCTTGGAACGATACTTCATAGGTCGTACCGGTCATAAGAGCAGCCCCTTTAACAATGTCCATAACTCTTGAAACCTGCTGATCCACAAGCGAACGCTTGAAATTTCGGATAAACCAAACAGTTGCAGCGCGCTCAGGCACGACATTCGGCGCCGCGCCGCCATCGGTGATTACTCCGTGCATTCTTGCTCCTGGATCGACATGCTCTCTCATTGCATCGATGGCGTTGTACATCAGTATTACAGCATCAAGAGCCGAACGACCCTCCCATGGCGCAGCCGAAGCATGAGATGGTTTCCCTTTGAAGACGAATTCATAGGAATCAAGGGCCATACCAGATGAACCGGGAAGGTTGTAGCTTGTCTTGCTTCCACCATGGTACATAATTGCAACATCAACTCCATCGAACACCCCGGCATCAAAGAGAATCGCTTTGACAGGAGGAGGGATTTCTTCTGCAGGAGTTCCGACTACGATCACTTTGCCTGGTATCTGATGATTTTTCATATATTCAGCCAGTGCCGTCGCCGCACCAATTCCAACAGGTCCTTGCATATTATGTTGGCATCCATGAAAGGCCACGCCTCCTGGTCCTCTCAGCGCGTCGTACTCCACTAAGAATGCTATTGTTGGCCCTCCCGCTTGCCCTGGATAGGTCGCTTTGAAATATGTTGGCAAGCCCTTTATGTTGTGAGCTTTTTCTAGAATTGGCTCCCAGATAGCAGGAACATCGGCTAATCCGATATCGACTGACCAGCCATTTGCCTTCAAGAAACCAGTGATTTTCTCTACTGCTTTGAATTCCTGATGACCGGGCTCTGGGTTTCGATACAGCCATTCATTCATTTCCAATAGCTGCGGGCCTAGAATGTCAATGCGAGCAATAAGCTCCTCAGGTACATCCTGAGCAAAAACGACCCATCCTGCGATAAATAGCAGGATACCAGCGAGCAGCATTATGCGCATTTTTTTCTGCATAATGTGGCCTCCTTGGATTGTGCGTATGCATGCCCGGCAACGCCGGGTTAGTTGCTCATTGCTCAATATATGAGGATAGTTTGTATACGATTTATAGAAACGCTGTCAAGCGGTGAATGCATGAATATGCATTGTTTTGAGCAAATTTTTAAGAGTAATGTAAAATCACTCTAAACGAAGTCCTGAAGAGCTTTATATAAATCATTGTCCAATATCCTTCAGTTCTTTATGGTAACCATCCCGCCGCTTAGTCCTAAGCTAATACCAAGAGCATTAGAGATCTCTAATTATTGGGAAGGTATATTCAAAAGATGTGGATGGGAAAAGACATGGGCGTTCATTTTTGATAGGTTATTGTTGTGAAGAAGACCAATCAAAAGGAACGTCCGTGGAGAAAAGTATAACAGAAGCTTTCACACAAACAAAGCAAGATACCGTGTCATTTAAGAATCAAAAGTGCACTGTTTTTTGAGGGTTTAAAGTTTAAAAGTGCACTACTCTGAAGCTGTTTCTAGAAGGGAATCTAAGCATTTGTTGAGGAGAAAATGCTATGAAGGAACAGCTTCAACATCGTTTTACAGATGAAGAGGTAAGAGAACTTTTCATCCTCTATATCAACAAGGAAATACCTGCTCACTATATCCAGACTCTATTGGATATAAGGCGAAGAAGATTCTTTGAACTTCTGAAAGCCTTACGTGATAATCCTGATACTTTCACTCTTTTGACAAAGAATAGAGAGCTTAGGCGAAGAATAGATACTGAGATCGAGAAGAACATAACTAAAGAGCTTATCGAGGAGAAAAGGCTTATAAATGACCCTGAGATTCCTATTAGGAACTACAATTATAGTTATATTCGGAGTGAATTATTAAGAAAGTATGACCAAAGGGGAAAATAGAAAGACCTTATCAATGGCTTCAGGATCATCTTGTACGTCGATGTTCACAAGACTCTATTACCAATATCAAAGATGCTCGAGAAATCCTCCGCGAAGAGGTACAGCACTATAACTACCACCAAGTACATAAGGCTCCTATAAGAAATCGATGAGGTTGACATTCACGCAGTTCCAGACAAATCTGAGAACTATACTTTACTTCGTATTTGGTACAAGGATATTCTCTGTAATGAATATAGAGTTCTGTCTTCGGATTTAGTGCACTTTAAAGTATTAAACAGTGCACTTTTAAATTTTAACTAACATATGTTTTTTCTAGATTGAAACTTAGTTAAGAAATCATGTTGATTTTTTGTCATGTTTTCTAGCGCTAGCAAGGGCCTTCCTGCTAGCCATGGGTGGAAAGATAGTCGACGATGTTGGACTAGAATTCTTTTTCCATATGTATATTGTTCATGGAAGTAACTCCGTTTTTCAATTCGTCATTATAGGCGCTATTTCAATAGTTCGTATAACTTTTCGTACTGTTCCTCGAATTTTCTCGGGTTTTTGCTTTGGAGGCGACGTAGATTTTCCTGCTTCCATCCAATAGCCGGCAATCGATCTAGATTAGGGATTGATACCCGTGAAAGATCGGCTTTGAGCGATACGAAATCGAGGAGCAACTGCCTGTAGGAAGCAACTCCCGATCGCAGGAAGCTCAGAAGTTTTTCGAAAGCCGCGCGATGATCGGCATACGTGAATGGGGAATCGGTCATCCCCTTGAACTCTTTCTCCAGGACCTCGGATTGATCTTTGGGAGCAGGATCGAGGAGTTCATGGATGGGCCTGTTGTGGCAGAGCAGCATGGCGACAAAACCGTCCATAAGGCGCCCGACCGGCGCATCGGAATCGAAGAGCCTGGCTATATCAAAGAGGTCCCGTGGGTGCTGGCGATCCCGGGCAGCACATATCTTCCCGCCATAGAGTTCGGGTTTTGAGACGATCGCGATCTCGGCATAACCGAAATCTGCTTCGGCCTTGGGAGCTATGCTCTGCACAGACGGCTCGAAGACCCACCCACGCAGGGTATAATTCGGCTCAATCTTAATCGAAGCCCCTTGGTTCGAGACGATGATCTTATTTTCGGCGCGGCCTTGTACGGTCGCTGTGAGCCCATGGGAGGCCAGGGACTCAGCTATACGGGATAGTGCTGCGTCTATATTGGAGACAGCCGTAGCCCTATCGTCGAAAAAAACATAGGCGAGATCGATATCGATCGATAGACGGGGCATATCGCGATAGAAGAGGTTGATAGCTGTACCGCCCTTGAGGGCAAAACAGGGTTCCTTGGCGATGTGCGGAAGGGTTTCCACAAGGAGGGCTACCTGATTCAGGTATTCCTCTCTCATATATCCCCCAGATCACCGATGACTATGTTGTAATTTCTGTCCACTTTGCCGCCCTTTTCTATCTCGCGGATGCCAGATCCTAGATCGATCCTGGACAGGTCGAGGCGATTCCTCCAGGCGTGGCCGGCGCGATCGCTCATGTAGAGAAAGAGGCGCTTCACCTTGACCGACGAGCACTGCTCGAGGAGAGCCTGAATCAAGGCGGGTTTCACTGAGGTGAGGAGCTCCATGATCTGGTAGGTTTCCCGTAGAGTGTGGCGCTCGGGCGAGAGGTAGAGCATCTCCAGCATGGCTCGCTCGAGGGACGAAATCTTTACGGTAAAGCCGCCTGAGTCGAAATCCACGAGACCAGCCTTGGCGGGCAAAAAGGAGCTAAAAGAGATAACACAATTGGAAGCGTAGTTCGACCGGAACCAGGCGGGGAGCTTCTCGCCCCGGAAGGCGAAGAGTTCTGAGGGACGCTCCACGGGGAGGTTATGTGTCTTGCCATAGCGTTCTGCTAGAGCGGAGTAACCGCCCAGGTGGATGCTCAAGGCCAGGCCCGTCTGCAGAGCGTGGATGGCTCCATCGAGGCTGACCGTGTCCTCCAGGAGGATGTAGGCGCCTGGCCCTATCCGCTTGAGCCAGCCCGAACGGACATAGACACGTTGAAGATCCCGGGATATGCCATAGGCGAGCAACTGTCGGGCGGTAAGTACTGTATTCCGGGGATGCTTTTTAAGGAGTTGCTTTATATTTGTGCCATCTAGCGTACTCATAATACGCATTATAGCACAAATATAAAGTATTGGCGAGAAAATTGAGGCATGCCAGGCCTGGGCGGCCTACGCCTCCTCCACATCGATCTTGCCGGTGACGGCCGCAGTGATGAGGGCGGAGCGATGCTCCTTCAAGAGCTCAACTGCCTCCTCCGCTAAGGTGAGCCTCTATATCAAGACCACATTTCTGAAAAATTAAGGTGGATCCTCCCCTTCATGCAACTTTCTCTAGTTTTCCAACAGAGAACTTACTTTGATACTTCCTATCAGGTGTCTCATGCTCAGGAGACTCATGAAAGCGTTCTGAGTTGTAGAAATGAATATAGCGAGCAATTCCTTCCTTGAGTGCTCTCATGCTCTGATAGTCCTTTATATAAATGTCTTCGTACTTAAGGCTTCTCCAGAAGCGCTCCACATAGATACTATCGAGCGCTCGATCCTTTCCATCCATACTGATCTGGATATAATAATCTTTGAGTATCGAGAAAAAAGCATCCGAACTCAATTGACTTCCTTGATCAGTATTGAAAATATAAGGGATTCCATAGCTAAGAATCACTTCTTCTAAGGCTGCGACACAAAACTCTGCATCTATCGTATTCGAAAGCTGCCACGAGAGCACTTTCCTCGAATACACATTGATGATCGTCACAAGATACGCTGTTCCACTTGAGATCCGTATATAGATGATATCTGATGTCCATACCTGATTCGGCAGCCATATAGTTTTATCCTTTAATAAATAGGGATACATTGCTGCTCCCCTCTTTGGCCTTGAAAGATTCCTTGTTGGATAGATCGCCCGTAATCCTGCCTTCTGCATGATCCTCCGTACCTGCTTTCGGGTAACCTGCGTATGCGCAGGTGATCGTGATACCTTCCGATACCCATAGAACGGTGTCTACTTTAGTACCTCAAGGATATGCCCAAGCATACAAACCTCATTCTCCTCCTTTGTTCTTCTTGCTTTCGTTTTATAGTAGTAACTCCCTTTGGAGATACCAAACAGCACACATTGCCGACGAATCGAAAGCTCAGGATGCTTCGGCTCTACCATTGCGGTTCGGTCCCGTACAACTGTTTGTAATTTTTTTTAAAAACTCATTCTCTACCGGAAGTTGCTCAATCTACTTATATAGCTCCTCTTCTTTGTGCTGTGCTACTTCCTTCTTTTTATCCTTCTGGGTTCTCTCAAACAGCTCCGGTGCATTCTCTTGAAGCTGCTTTTTCCATAAGGCTACAAGATTCGGATGCACCCTATAGAGTGTTGCGAGCTCCTGAATCATCTTCTCTCCCTTGATTCTCCCTTGACCGCCTCAAGGGCGACTTTCGCCTTGAATTCCTTGTCGTAGTGTGTGCACATAGTGAACTTCTATGCCTCCTTTCTCATTCTTGGCAAGAAGGCTCCTGTCCACCTTATTTTTCATCGACAATGGTCTAAATTCTAAGGCTCATTATAGTGCCGATATAAGGAAACAAAACCATTAGCATTACTCGTGATATTTCCAAATGGCGTGGGTTTCCCAATTCTTTGGGAAACCCATAAAGTTAAGCGGAATTTCTGGGTATTGTGACAAAAGATTCATGAATCTTTGCGGCCATGCACTTTGAGGAGCAATATAGCGCAACATATATCTTATTATGGTGAGTACACCAAAAATTCTCTTATTGCCTGTTTCAATAGGAGAATGCCATTCTGCATATTTAGAACCAGAAGGTATTTTGGGTTTAATACCTAACTCGCGGTTCCACAAGCGACCATGATGAGCACAGATATTTCTAATCGAACTCAATGTTAAAATCCAAGAATCGAGAATAGGCACATTCAGATTGAATTCTCGGGCAATGACTTTCAAATCTTGTTCTGCCATACCATTCAATAGCGTCAACAATGATCCAAAGCTCATTATTTCTGTTGCCATCCATAAGGGAAGATCATTATGATAGTCTCCATATTTTTTGAAGAAATGCTGAACGAAATCTTCGTTTGATCTTTGAGTTTCTTCACGGAGCTTAGTAATAAAGATCGAGTGTCTATCTTGTGAAAACCTTGGCAAATTCTTAATATCGAGATATCCAAATGCACCATACTTCATACTGAAAACCTGCGTGAGCTTTGTCTTCAACGCAATCTCAATGCGTTCAATTCCATCTAAAATTATGAGGCGCAGTTGCCTGTCGAAGGTATATCGCTGCCATACGGTATCAAAGCATGTATCTGGATAATAGGAATCAAGATGGTTGCCATTATCATCGATTATACGGAATGTGTAGAGATAGCCAGAGAGTCGGTAATAATTTACAGATTTTAGATGTTTTATTAGAATGGCTTCATCTGCAACAAGACCGCGCTTAAGGAGAAGTTTTGCTTGAGCTTCATAGTTCAGCGGTGGCTTTTTATATTCCATTTTGGCTACATAAACAAAAACCCGCCAATTTTGGCATGCTTTCGCAGAGGCCTGGCAGGTTTGCTATGACTAATATAGTCTATTTCCTTTGTACTGTCAATGAAGATTTTGATAGTTTTAAAATTTCCCAACAAGTGTAGAATTCAGTGCTATTGTGCATCGCTATTTTATCACAATAAGTGCTATCTATCGACACTATTTTGAAATAAATCAATAATATATTTCTCTATATGTACTTAGCGGTGGCCTTGTTATTCGTCAAATGCTCTAAAGTATTGAGCTTCTAGCAGGTGTATCACTATTGCCTTGTCCCCTTTTCCAGCATCATCTGGATATCGTAGTTACGCGTGCGCTTGCCAATGTCGGGCTCTTTTGCAAAAGGCTGGGTAATATAGTGGAGCGTGTGGCTTCCATCGGCCTTGAATTTCACAATGGCGAGAATGTAGGAATCAGGCTTGTTGAGCGAGTGCATGATTTCGTTCTTGGTGACGGTGATATAATCTTGGCCTTCCACTCTTCCTTTTACTTCGATAAAGCGTAATTGACCCGTGCCGAGAACCTTGCTCTCAATATCCCACCCTACTTCAGATCAGATGATGATTTTCAAAGTGAACCGCTGCATCATTGATAAGAATATCTAAAGTAGACGTTGCATGAGCCATTGCTTGTACTACTTCTTTTAGTTGCTCCTCTTTTGTAATATCCGCCTTATAGGTAAAAATGTTTTCAGAAATTCAGCTTTCATGTCCTCCGGGATAGAATTATGAACAATACCGTGAACCTGTGCACCTTTTATCCTTAATATTGCAAGCAAAAGCCTCTTTTCCTATATCGCGCTTGGCTTGGCGCGAAGATACCTCGAATTTATCGCATATTTGGCGGGCGGAGACACCTCCATGTTCCCTTATCATGCGATCGATGTAGAAAATTCTCTCGGTTTGGCTCATGGAGGCCTCCGCCTTCAATTTTTTTATTTCTGATTATACTCCTGGCGAGGGACACAGAGTGTCCCACATGACTTTATTATCGTCATTTTCTGTATATATCTTTCATTGACTGCACCTATCTTTTAGCCAATACTATAATTAGAGAAGGAGGTGTGCCATGAGCGTTATAACTTTTTCTAGGGAACCGTGTTCTAATGGTACTCTTATTGCTCAATCTGTCGCCGAAAAGCTCGGCTATCGTCTAGCCACAAAGAAATCGATCGAAGAAGTATTGCTCCAATATGGGTTTGTGGATGTAGAAGAAGCTTACGACAGCATGCCCAACTTCTGGACGCGCTTCGACGATAGGACTCATCAGATCGTCATTATGTTCGATCGTGTAATAAAAGCACTTGCCAAGCTTGGCAATGTAGTGATCATAGGCAGAGGTGCATTTAGAGTGCTGGCTCCTTACCGCGATGTGCTGAATGTGCGAATAAAAAGCCCATTTCCATATAGGGTAGCCACCTTCATGAGCCGGTACAATGTCTTGGATCAGCACGATGCCGAGGTGGCGATTCTCGAAGCGGACAGGATAAGATCGGCCTTTCTCGAAGTTCACTATGGAATAAAGTGGGATTCAATGACCAATTTCGATCTCGTCCTCGATACATCGAAAATCCCGCCGCGCTCCGCAATTCCAATAATCATTAAAGCCAACAAGGCCGTA
>Ga0208458_1002205_pt1 | contig 14729 bp, 13 predicted proteins | sample AD_UKC085_MetaG_FD_184432 | JGI IMG/M metagenome (GOLD analysis project Ga0208458, IMG submission 184432) | Active sludge microbial communities of municipal wastewater-treating anaerobic digesters from USA - AD_UKC085_MetaG (SPAdes) (version 2) | ecosystem: Engineered > Bioreactor > Anaerobic >... | reverse complement strand
GATCAAAACTGACAAAACCATCGATACAGACAGGTTCTCTGTGAGAGGCACGAGGACGTAAGAGAGTGTGCATGGCAAGGCTTTGGTGGCTAAGTCGCTGGATACGGTTATTGATAGTTCCCAAAGATACCTTGAAGTGTCGAGAGAGTGCGCGCTGGCTCATACTCGAAGATACTAGACGCTCAATTTGGCGATAATCGAGTATTTTCTTAGCAAAGTAATCCAGACTGAATGTTTGTGAAGAAAAGCTATGACCACAGGTTTTGCAGCGATAACGAGGTACATTGCCAAAACATTTGGTATGATAGAAGCCTAGCCTTAAAAACCAGCGACCTTTTGGAGCAGCCTTATGATAGAGACAGGCTGGATTTGGGCAGAAAGGAAAAGAATGCATGCTTACCTCCGTACATTCTCTTTATCGCCCTCTTCCCTACTTTATGCTTCAACTTTTTATACAAGGTTCGTAGCAGTAATGTCTCTTTTTGTAGACGGATAAACTGTGCCATTGTTATTAAATATCATACACTTATCCCTCAATACCTTCCCTTTTATTTCATCTTGCAAATTTCTATTCGAATATACCTTTATTATAGATAAAAATAGAGAATAGTCTGCTTTCGATGCAATTTTGGCACGATATTTGCATCTAATTTTACAGAAGAATCATTTTTGGAGGAATATTCATGACCATTGCCGACAACGACGAAAACCTCGAGCTTTACTTTGAATCGATAAGAAAAATTCCCTTGGTAACCCGACAGGAAGAAGCAGTATTAGCTGGAAAAATAGCTAAAGGAGATAAACAGGCCCTAGATAGGCTTGTCGAAGGGAACCTTCGTCTAGTGGTACGAATTGCCAAATCTATGTGGTCTCCGCCGCATTCGCTCATGGATCTTATACAAGAAGGCAATATAGGGCTTGTAAAGGCCGCTGAGCGCTTTGACCCATCGAAAAATGTTAAATTTTCTACTTATGCCGTCTGGTGGATTCGCCAAGCTATATCGCGTTCGCTAGTAAATACCGGCCGACATATTCGTTTGCCACATAGAAAAGAAAACGCCCTTAGGCGTCTATCAGCCATTCAAATGCGTGCGAGCCTTGAACTATCGAGATATCCTTCCGAAAAGGAATTAGCAAGCGAGACGGGCTGGAAAGAGACTGAGATCGCCGCAATACTAAACATGGGAGACCAGCCTGTATCTCTTGATCAGACAAACAATGATGAGCTCTCAATTCTCGATGTATACGAGGACTGGCGATATAACCCTGAACTCGAAATAGAAAAGTCGAGCCGCACATGGCAAAGCTCTTGGCTTTTATCTACCCTTCCCGAGCGAGAGCAAGAAGTAATTTCGAAACGCTTTGGCCTCGGCTGTAGTCGCGAACAATCGCTCAAGGCTGTAGGTTCTATTGTAGGATGTTCCGCAGAAACGGTACGACATATAGAAAAGAGGGCTCTTGAATCTCTAAGGCATACTGCACTTCAAGTCGGATTAACCGCTTGATAAACCATTCTGTCCAAGGTACGATGATGGCGTGAGGAAAAAGCGCACTCATAAGGGCTCTTACTATGCAATATTGCTTTCTAGCGCTGCTTTTTTGGCAATCGCCGCCCTAATAATAGTGAATTCTATTAATTCAAAAGACACGTTCAGCAGGACCAAGGATGTCCCCTATGGAACACCAGAATATGTAATTGAGCTACCTCCTGGATACGAAGATCTAGCGGTCATTCCACCCGAAGAAAGGAAAGACAAAACTTCGATCTCCAAAAGGACAGCATCAGATTTAGACATCCAGGCTGGAGCCGAAGAAGAAATCAAGAAAGCTGGAAGCGAAAAGCTTGAACCTTATAGTTCTGCTGGTCCACCATCAGCCCTTCCAGGGAGTGTAGCTCAGCCTACGCTCATCATTGTAATCGACGATGTTGGTTATAATAACGGAGAACTAAATGCCTTTCTCCAACTTCCCTTTCCGATTACTCTAGCCGTTCTCCCTCAGCTTCCACATAGCAACGATTCTGTGGCGGCAATACACCAGGCTGGAAAAGAGCTAATACTCCATCAGCCTATGGAGGCTTTAGGAGGCAATGACCCAGGCCCTCATGCTGTCTATTGTTCAATGGATGAAGCAACCATAGAAAAGACTGTAGCCGAAAATATCGATAGCTTTCCATATCCTCCTGCAGGCATGAACAATCATATGGGCTCTGCTGTAACTCGCGATTCAAATTGTATGATTCCAATTCTGAAGCTTACGAAGGAACGTGGCATATATTATCTTAATTCTCTCACAGCTCCTGGAACTGTGTGTGCAGAGTTGAGCCAAAAAATAGGAACGCAATATATGGAGCGCGATGTGTTTCTCGATAATAATAGCGACCGTGAATCAATTCTTGCTGCAATAGAAGAAGGAAAGCAGATTGCTCGGCAAAAGGGCGCGGCAGTAATGATTGGCCATGTATGGTCGTCCAAGCTAGCATCTACACTGATGGAGATCTATCCTGAACTTGTGGAACAAGGCTATTCGCTCTCTACTATCAGCCAATACATGAAGATCCAAGCAAAAGAGAATTTAGTCAATGAAAATTTTGGGGATTGAGACTTCCTGCGATGAATGCGCCGCTGCAATTGTGGAAGACGGACGACATATTCTTTCCAATGTAATCATGACTCAAATTCCACTCCATGAGCGATACCAGGGTGTCGTACCAGAAATTGCCAGCAGGGCACACATCGAATGGATCACAGGCGTGGTTAAGCGCGCTCTATTCGAGGCCGGAATCGAACCATCTTCTATAGAAGGCGTAGCAGCAACCGCTATGCCTGGTCTTATAGGTTCTCTTGCTGTCGGATTGTCCTTTGCAAAAGCCCTCGCCTGGTCTATGAAGCTTCCATTCAAGGGCGTAAATCATATGCTTGCTCATCTCTATGCTCCTCAGCTGATCGAACCTATCGACTATCCGTTTCTTGGGCTACTTGTGTCGGGCGGGCATACGATTCTCTGCCGTGCAGAAGATTTCAATAGAATTGAGGTGCTTGGAAGGACAATTGACGATGCAGCAGGCGAGGCCTTCGATAAAGTCGCTAAGTACTATGGCTTTGGTTACCCAGGCGGTGCTGCAATTGATAATCTTGCGGAGAAAGGCGATGAAAAAGCCTTCAAATTCCCCATGCCATCTCTGCATAAAGGAGAGCATCGTTATGATGTTTCCTATTCGGGGCTTAAGACGGCAGTCATCTATCACCTTTCTTCATATCTAAGGCCTGGGGCAGAGGTTACGCCAGAAAATATAGCTGCAAGTTTTAGAAAAACAGCAATAGATATACTACTATCCCGCCTCTATCGTGCAGTACAGGATACAGGTATCAATACAGTTGTTGTGGGTGGCGGTGTTGCAGCTAATGCATACCTGAGACGAAAACTCGAAGTAAAGCAAGATCTATATGTGTATTTCCCTCCTATTTCGCTCTGCGGAGATAATGGAGCCATGGTTGCTGGTATTGCATGGCATTATTTTCAGCGAGGCGAGACAGACATCTGGAATTTAGCTCCAAATTCTCGTTTTGCAGATTTCAAGTGGCATCAGGAGGACGGTTGATGTATACCCTCACGGAGGTTGCGCAAGTTGCACTTACTCAGTGTCTCGATGTAAAAGAATCAGAAAGGCTTTTGATTGTTTCCAACCCTGAGACTGAACAGGAAGAGATTGCAAAAGCTTTTGCAAAACAAGCTTCCGCAATGGGAGCAAAAGTACGATTTTTACTTCAGCCAGTCAAAACCCAAAAAGATTTTGCGGAAGATGAGGTGATCGGTGCAATAGAAGAAAGCCCAAATGTGGTACTATCTATTTCGACTGAAAAACTAGGTAAAGATAAGGCAAGGCTTGCATCGCCTCTCTTGGCTCCCAATGGCCGCTCTTATGACCACATATTCGATTATCTCTTGCATGGTGTAAAGGCGATGCGCGCAGTCTGGACACCAGGGATTACGAAGGACATATTTCTGAGAACTGTTCCGGTAGATTATGAAGTAATGCGCAGAAGCGCAGCACTACTCGCAAGTTTTCTCGATCAAGCAAGTACGGTCCTTGTTCGGAGCCCTAGTGGCACCGATATTGTATTTTCGATACTCGGGCGCAAGGCAATGTTGGATGACGGGGATTTTCGATATCCAGGCAAAGGTGGGAATCTGCCTGCAGGTGAGGTTTTTATTTCTCCGGCTTTGAAATCGGCAGAAGGCACGATTGTGTTCGATGGGTCTATTTCGGATATAGAGAGAGATATTGTCATTGAGGAGCCCATTGTTTGCACTGTACGAGGCGGTTATGTTATCGGCATCGAAGGCGGAAACGAAGCGAAAAGACTAGATACCGCTCTGATACAAGGGCTTTCTATGGCTTCCGACCTTGTAAGCGAGCAAGGAATGTCTCCAGAGATGGCGCTCGCATACGGTACAAATGCTCGCCATCTAGGAGAATTTGGCATTGGGCTCAACCCAGCTGCTCATATTTCGGGCAATATGTTGGAAGATGAGAAAATAATGGGTACAATTCATTTTGCAATCGGATCGAACTATGACGAAGATGCGCCAGCCCTTATTCACCTAGATGGACTTGTAAGATTCCCTACAGTGGTGCTCCTAATGCCTACTGGTGAAGAAATCGCTATCATGGAGCAAGGTGTTCTAGCCTTGTAAGCCCTGTTCATTGGAATATGAGCTCTACTAAGGCTTCGAATTGGCTTCCGCTATTCTACAAAAACGTAAATATAGTTATACTTCCACAATATGGAACAGAACAAATCTATTCACTGGGCTGATCAAACAGCTGAAAAAATTATGGATACATGGGGCGAAAAGGACCTATATACCTGCGCATCGGGAATTACTCCATCTGGAACTGTCCATGTTGGAAATTTTCGTGAAATGATATCGGTAGAGCTTGTAGTCCGAGCACTTAGAGATAGAGGCAAAAATGTCAGATTCATCTACAGCTGGGATGACTACGATGTCTTCCGCAAAGTACCTCTCAATATGCCAAATCCCGAATTATTAGAAAAATACCTAAGATTTCCGATAACCATGGTGCCAGACCCCTGGGGTCGCGATGAATCCTATGCTCGACACCATGAGGTCGATGTAGAGAAAGTACTACCCGAAGTAGGAATCTATCCTGAATTCATATACCAAGCTCAACGATATCGCTCGGGCGTATATGCATCCAGCATGCGCCGTGCTCTTGAGATGCGCGAACACCTAAAGACAATCCTAGACAAATATCGCGATGAAGATCATAAGATTCAGGGCGAATGGTGGCCTGTTTCAGTGTTCTGCTCGAACTGCAACCGCGATACCACCGAGATCGATGAATGGGACGGCGAATGGGGCTTGAGCTACCATTGTGAAACCTGCGGTTTCAAAGAAAAAGGCGACCTACGAACGCTAAAGGGAGCTAAGCTTGTGTGGCGCGTCGATTGGCCTATGCGTTGGGCTTACGAAAAGGTCGATTTTGAGCCTGCTGGCAAGGATCATCATTCTCAAGGAGGTTCTTTCGATACCTCGAAGCATGTGGTCGAAGAAGTCTATGGCAGAAAGCCACCGGTGACCTTCCGCTATGATTTTATCGGTATTAAGGGCTCGCCTGGCAAAATGTCCTCTTCAAAGGGCAAGGTTGTCGATCTTCAGGACCTATTGCGGGTATATCAGCCAGAAATAGTGCGCTATCTCTTTGCTGGAACTCGCCCAAATACAGAGTTTGTAATAAGTTTCGATCTCGATGTAATTAAGATCTACGAGGATTACGATAGAACAGAGCGCATTTATTGGGGAGTTGAAAAAGCGAAGAACAAAGAAGTCGAAGCGCTCGAACGCCGCATCTATGAGCTGTCTCAGGTAGGCAAAACTCCAGAAGAAATGCCCTATCAAGTACCATTTCGGCATCTATGCAATCTCTTGCAGATTCATCTAGGAAACATCGATGCTGTGCTATCGCTTCTTCCTGGATTAAAGCCTTCGCAAGAAGCACGCGTTAGACGAAGGGCTCAATGCGCTTGGTATTGGATAACCGAATGCGCACCTGAAGACTTCAGATTCTTCCTGCGCAAGCCTGGTGAACTCGCTTCTCTTCCCGAGGCAGAGACGAATGCATTGCGGTGCTTGCGGGACGAGGTTATAGAAAGGCTCGATGCCTATGATTCCGAAAACGAGATAGCTGAGGCAATTTATGCCGTGGCTCAAGCTAGCAATATAGAACCTAAAAAGCTGTTTATTGCAGCATATCAGGCTCTCATAGGCAAAGATCAAGGACCAAGGCTCGCAGGCTTCCTCAGAACCCTGGGAAAAGAAAAGGTTTTATCGATTCTAAAGCCCTATTGATAGTCTAGCGGAAGGCTATCTGTTACAGCTCTGAGCCTCGAGAAATTCCACTTCATGTTCAAATGCCTTCATAGCAGTCTGCCAGAATGCAGGTTTTTCGATATCGAAGCCTGCGCGCCTTGCTACTTCTGCTGCAGGCAATGAACCTGTCGACCGTAAAAGCTCACGGTACTGAGCTGCGAAGGATTGGCCTTCTTTCTTATAGATGCTATAGAGCCCCATACCAAATAGCTGACCAAAAGCGTATGGAAAGTTGTAGAAGGAAAGTCCAGGAATATAATAATGGCTTTTGACCGCCCACATATAAGGATGACGCTCGTCTTCTCGCAGAGGCTCTCCATAGGTTTTCGCTTGGGCTTGAAGCATCAGATCGCATAGGCGATCGGGCGTTATCTCGCCTTTTGCTCGCTCTTCGAATACATCATGCTCGAAATAATAACGAGAAAGAATATCGACTATAACCTGACAAGCATCCTGCAAATGGAGCTCTATCAGAGGTAATCTAGCGTCCTTTTCCATAGCAGCCATAGCGGCATTGGAGACCAAAGTTTCAGAAAAAATCGATGCGGTCTCGGCCAGTGTCATCGGATACTGAGAAAGCAAGGTTGGCAAATCCTTTATATTCTCGTAGTGCCAAGCATGGCCTAATTCGTGCGCTATGGTTATAAGAGAGGAATAAGAGCCATCGAAATTGCAGAGGACTCTTGGTTGTTTGGCTGCAGGGAAGTGTGTGCAATATGCACCGCCAACTTTCCCCTCGCGTGGCCGTGCGTCGATCCATCTGTTTTCGAAGGCCTTTTCAGCAAAGCGAGCCATTTCTTCATCAAAACTACCAAACTGTCTAACAATGAAGTCTTTGGCTTCTGGCCAGCTATAACTCTTAATCATGGCTCCTTGCTTCTGTAGAGGCGCAAAAAGATCGAAGAATGAAAGTCGCTCAAGACCCAAAAGTCGTGCTTTGGCGTGCAAATAACGCCGCCACATGGGAAGAGACTCCTCCATAGTGCCTATCAAGGCTTCTAGTGTCGCTCTAGATATCCTGGCTTGAGCAAGAGAAGCATCGATAGCGCTCTCCCAGCCTCTCCTTTTATTCAACGTCAACACCGTGCCCTTTACACCATTGAGAGCAGCTGCAACTGGTATTTCGTATGTTTTCCAAATAGAAAGCTCGAGCCGATAGGCTTTCTCTCTAATGGAGCGATCCGCATCATAAGCGAGGTTTCGGAGCTCAACCATTGTCTTGCGTTCCCCTGTTGCTTCATTCCATATAGCGCTAGCATTTGCAAGTATCGAATCCTGAAGCCTAGACCAAGCATCGGCCCCTGAGCGACCAAGATCCGCAGCCAGATCTTCAAGTTGAGGTAACATCTGATGCTTTTGGAACATTAGCGCCTCTTCCAGTACAAAAGCATAGTCTACGAATCTGCTGTCCTGTGATATGACTTTCTTAATCCTCTTTTCATAGCGAGCAAGCAGATTGCGGAAGAGCACTAGGATCTTTGTGGCGGGGACAAGAAGCTCCTCTACCTTTCCAAGCTCCTGAAGCACGAGCGCATCCCGTGTATCAGTGCTAAAACGTGCCTGGACATAAGCAGATAGTGTATCTGCAAGCGTCTCGAGCCGATCCAACTTGCCTAGAAGCTCGAATAGCCAGTTGGCCGTGCTTTTTATATCGGAAGGTGGTTTGGCATTCTCAAGCTCGATCCCCAGGTTTTCCAGTAGGGTTTTGAGCTCGTTTTTTGCCTTTTTGTATTCTTCGGATTCAAAGCCATGAAAAACATCATCAAGATTCCAGCACGGTATTTCAGCCGTCTTTGACATAAGACCCCCTTCTTTGATAGTCGCATCTTAAAGATATAATCATTCTTATAATTGACTTTCTCTTACCTTAGATCCATTTTTGATTGGCATCTTCCCAATCGATTATCTCTTCTGGTTTGAAAAAAAGGCCAATTTCCCGCGCAGCAGATTCCTTCGAATCTGAGGCATGGACGATATTGGTACTGGTGTGCAATGCATAATCTCCTCTGATAGTACCAGGAAGGGCTTGGTCGGGACTTGTCAAACCGCACAAAAGCCTGAAAAGCTTAATTGCTTGATCCGCTTCGAGAACCATTACCAAGACAGGTCCCGACGTAATATAGTCCAAAAGATCTAAATAAAAAGGCTTCCCCTTGTGTTCAGCATATTGTCTTTCAGCAAGGTCTCTAGTGACACTAATCATTTTCAAACCTATGATTTTAAAGCCCTTTCGTTCGATCTTCGAGATTATCTCTCCAACAACGCGCCGGGACAAGACACCAGGCTTGAGCATTGCAAATGTTCGCTCAGTGGCCATATTCCAAACCTCCATGTGCTATTTTACGAGCTAAAATATAGATTCAATATCCAAAATAACATGTTTTGAATCACAATGTCAGCACAAAGATACAGATATAGCTTAATTGATTCTAGCTTCAAACCATCGGGAGTTCGATAAATTAGTCGCTCCTCCATTTCCTTGCTCGCTATTCTAGAGGATTCCGTGATATATTCTGCTTAGCTTACCTAAAAAACAAGAAAGGAATTCAGTCTTTATGGGGTTTTTACCAAATAATAGAAAAGAGAAAAGAGCAAAAAATACACCGATTGCAAGTATTATTATCTTGGCAACAATTTGCATTTATATTGTCTCCTGCTCCTCTGTGCCCAAAGAGATAGCTATTGCAGGGATATTCGATCATTTTGAAAAAACTCCACAGGTTATTCTGCGTTCAGGAGATATTTTTCTTCGCGATATCGCCGCATCATTAGATGATTCGACAATCGAGGCTCTTGAAGCTATTGCTTCTGATAAACCGAATGAATCGGAAGAAATGAAAGAACCTTCAAAGCCAATCGATCGGGCTAAAATCGACAAACTTTTGACTAGAGCGCAAGTTGCAGGAATAGGAATCTCGCTCACCGATAAGGGCCAACCGGCTTTAGAAGCTGTATTTGCAGGGAATTTTCCAGATCTTTTGACTTCTCTCTCTTTTAGCCTTGATTCTAACTGGAAAAAGATCAATGGCGGTTATGCTCTAAAATCAGGAAGTCTATATGTCCGAAATCCAGACAGGGGCCAAGTTCACCTTGCAACATGGATGCCCCCTGTTTCTCCTCTCACTAATCCTGGAGCAACTGCACTAGCTACCAAGAGCGGAGTGCTCGCAAATGCCGTTGATTTTGCAATCTATATCGATGCAAAATCTACAATCGTCAGTCAGTTGCCTATTATGGAAGGGGTCACTTTGCCTTTTGAGGGTATTTTGATGAGTGCGACCCGGGAAGCAACAAGTCCTCCAAAAGGCAGTCCTTCTGCTATGTATCGTACCATTTTTAAGATACAAATGAAGGATGAGCAAGGTGCGCGCACATATAAGCCTATCGTTCGTTTTCTTTGGGTTATGCTTTCTTCCAAGTTAGGCTCTTACGGTATTCCAATTACTCCAGAGACCCCAATCGAGCAACAAGGATCGGTTTTCGTTAGCCAACCTGTTTGGATCAGTGCACAGCAACTTGTAGATGTTGCTCTTTCTATCTCGAGTTTCAACAATTAGTGTCATAATCGCCAGGGTACAAAGCCCTCAGGTGCTGGCTGAGCCTTGGCGAATGAAGCAAGCAGGTCTGCGAGGAGCGAAGGCACTTTGAAAGATGGGTCAGTGAAGGCGGCATAGTTTTCATCTTCGTTTTTAACTTCTTTGAGCACATAGTTCATCTCTGGTACAATTCGCACTGCAGCTTCGGGCCTCGCTTCAACAAGCATGGAGAACTCCTCCCGACTTATCTGAAGATCATTTTCTCCATAAATGAGCAGAATTGGAAGTTGGACTTGCTTGATCGTTTCGACAGGATCAAAGGCAAGCCAAGTTGCCAACCAATCTTTTCTACTCGGTGCAAAAAAATCGGCAAGCGCTACCGGGACATCGATCAGAATTCCCCTTTGGACTAGATTTCGCGCTGCTTCCAATGCTTTTGCTCGAAGCTCTTCATCTAGGCTTGCAATAGACTGTTTCAAGGTCTCTATTGGACTTTGACCGCTAGCATCTATTACAATAAAACCATCGACAAGTGAGGCAACCTTTTCGTCTTCCAAAGCTGACATGGCAATCCAGGCTCCCTCGTTCATGCCTGCAACTATCAGCCTTCCATGTCGAGGTAGAGCAGCAGCTGCAATAATGACAGAAGTTAGATCTCTGACATGCTCGGAAAAGCTAGTCATGCGACCAGGTTTTTCGAGCTTGTATGCTTCGCCCGTGCCTCGCTTGTCATAGCGAAGAGTTCCAACATTGCGCATTCTAAGCATATTAGATAGCTGTCTTAGAGAATCGATCTTTCCGGGAACATCGACATTGTTTCCATCTCTGTCTGCCCTACCAGCACCAGCTACAAGCAATATGAGAGGAAAATCAGGTGGAGAATTCGGATCGAGGAAAGGTAGCTCCCTCAAAGGAAAGACAAGAGTAGCAGGTAGTGCTCCACCCTCCACAGGGATGTCTAGACTAATCTGACCTGGATCCGTCGACGAATCTTGCTTCTGCACATAAAATGATCCATTCCAGGATCGGCCTCTGACTGAGCCAACGATAGCTCCTCTGTGAGTGCTCCCAGGAGGTAGAAAAGATGTTGAGTAATTACCCAAAAAGCGAAGCTCTTCATCACCCTCTATTGCGTCGAAAATGAAGCTTATCTGTTGGGCATCGAAGGTATATTCATCTATAGGATAAGAATATAAACCTTGTTCAGGAATATCTACCAATAATCCCCTCTCCTTAGAGAGAATCCTTAAATAAAACTCGAAACTAAATGGCGTTGATTGCTGATCCATAGAATACGAAGGAAGTTGTGCCGAAGATTGTTTCTGGCCGACCTCTCGCAATAACAATACGCCTTTCCAAACCCCTGGCACTATCTCTTCTGCACCTGCGATTCCATTAGGCAAGACCGAGACAATCGTCAAGATCATAAGCAAAAAAAAGAGACTCGGAAAAAATTCGACTTTTTTATGGAACAAAGCTCTCAAAACACTCATTTCTTCAAGAATCGCCCAATCTTTGAAATAAAAGTATCATAGACAGTTTCTGGATCAGGACTACCGTCAATAGTCATTAGAATTCCTTGCCTAGAATAATATTCGATCAAGGGTTCTGATTCTTCGTGATATGCTTTTAGTCGAATCTTGACGGTTTCTTCCCTATCATCGTTCCTTATATATAGCTCGCCTCCACATATATCACAAATCCCTTCAGTTGCTGGTGGTTTTGTTACTATATGATAGATTGCGCCACAACTCTTACACACTCGCCTTCCCGTAAGCCGAAAAAGAATTAAATCATCATCGACTTCAAAGTCCACCGCAGAATCTGGTTTTGAAAAAGAGGCTAGCGCTTCTGCTTGAGCAATAGTCCTTGGAAAGCCATCTAGGATATAGCTTTGCCTTACGTCCGGCCAAGATAGCCTTTCTTTTACTATGGCGATTGTCAGCTCATCGGGCACTAGAGCGCCGGCGGCAAGAATCGATTGTACCTTTAGACCTAGTTCGGTCTTTTCTTTTACCGCAGTACGAAATATATCGCCCGTGCTTATCTGAGGAATACCCAGCCTCTCCGAGGCCATTCTTGCAATCGTCCCCTTGCCTGCTCCTGGAGGCCCTAAAAAAATCAATTTCATAGACTGAATATTCATAAAATACTTATACACTACTTCGAAGGTCTAAAAAAGGGCTTGTGGCGCTTTTGGATATCTACATCTAAATCAAATAGAATCCTCTACATCTAATTGCGGTCTGAAGACCAAGTTTTGTGCATGTGATAGCGAAAGATTATTTCCATTTTTTCTCTTATGGAATTAGTCGGCAGTACTATCGTATATGCCTGTTTTGTACGAAAATCGCTGCTCGATGGGGCTTCCACGCTGAAAGGATCGATAACCACTTGGATACCTTCCTCTTCAAAGGCCTCTAAATAGGGGCGTATCTCTGGTACATCCCCTCGCTGAATAACATATAGAGAATGATGATAATCTACTTTTGATTCCTGAGCTTCTTTTCTCCATATTCGCATATCTTGCGATATCAAGCTTGCAGCTATCGGCAGCGAATCCGAACCTATTAGGTGCGTCAACTCGAGAGTGAATCCGCTATGCATTGCTATGAATCTTCTTATAATCTCGATTGTATCAGCTTGCGTACCTAAATCTAATACCTTAATAAAAGAATCGAAAATGCCCTCTATCTGCATCTTCGCTATCGAATAGCGAAAAGCATAATCGGTTTTAAGGGGCTTTGCTGTATCAGGCGAACCTTCGGGTACTATAATTACGAAATCTGAATTGCTTAGATCAGAGGCAAGAAAACGCATAGCAACGGTGAGATGGGTAAGCTGAAAAGGATCAAAGGAACCAATGTATATGCAGGCACGAATTTTGCCTTCGTCTGCATGAATGACCCTTGGATATTCCACAATATGGCTTGGCTTTAGCTTTCCTTTAGATATTTTTCGGTCCATGCCTTCAAGTTCTTGTAGCAGAAGCCTTTCGTAGTAGGAATAGTCGCGGATCTCATCGCTAGTGAAGTAGTCTGAACTGGCATTCTGATCGAAGATACGTTTCAATTTTCGACCGACGCAATCCACGCTCTGGTTAGTGAATTTGATTGGCCATTTGGGACGAGTAATAGAAATCTCTTCATTTTCTCGGTCATTCAAAGCCATATCTATACTATTGTATAAATTTAGCCTAGATGCAATACTCTTTTTATCGATATTTAACTATTTATTAAGATCTATCCGTTTTGATTCCGCTTTTGCTGCCTTTTTAATTAGGAATTTATAGATAAATTTTTCTTGACAAATATCCTAATCGATATAAAATAATAAAGATAGTTAAAGGAGGCAGCATGACAAAAACAATCTCCAATTCAGAACCCCTGAATGTCGAAAGCATCATCGATTCATGGAAAGGTAGAAATGGAAGCCTGCTTGGAGCCCTGGAACAGGCACAACAAAACGATCCTAAAAAATATCTCTCCGAGACAACTCTAAGGGAAATCTCGAAAAGGCTCGATATACCTCTCTCGAGAGTATATTCAGTTGCGACATTTTATTCTTTCTTCAGTTTGAAGCCGCAGGGCGAGCATTTATTAATTGTCTGCCGCGGTACAGCATGTCACACAAGAGGCTCGCTCGTGCTGTTAAACGAAGCCCTTTCTAGACTCAAAATTAAAGAATTCAATGAAAAAGAAGAAAATTCGGTTACGAGCAGTGATAATCTAATCACGATTCGCACAGTAGCGTGCTTCGGCCAATGTGCTCTTGCACCTGTTATAATGGTCGATGGCGTAGTGCTATCGCGAATGACTGTCAGTAAGCTCGTCTCTCTTCTGGATAAGCTTAAAAAGGGAGGGGAGCGATGATCAACAACACCGATCTAGGATTTCTAGGGCAAGAAGGCTCGAGCCATTTTCATGGAAATACTCCTTGGATTTCTGTGGGGATGGGAACCTGTGGCATAGGCTCGGGAGCAGATAAAGTTTGGGAAATTCTCTCTCAGAAGACAGAGAATACCAATATCCACCTGCGCCGTGTTGGTTGCTTTGGTTTCTGTGCAGCCGAACCCGTTGTAATGGCCTGGAGACCTGGCAAGCCAATTCTTTTCTTTACGGAAGTCAATACTCAAAAAGCATCACGCATCCTCGCTGGTCTTTCATCAGATGCTACATACGATAAAATCGCAAAGATTGCAGAAGCCAAAATCGAAGAATGGGACTTCAGAACATCTAAGGTAGATTTTGGCAGAGGCTATGATAACCTTCCTACATGGAAAGAACTCAACTTCTTCAGGGATCAAGAAAAGATTATTCTCCGCGATGCTGGAATGATAGATCCGGAAAGCATTGAAGAATATATCGCGGTGGGAGGATACGGAAGTCTTGTTCGAGCTCTAACTTCTATGCCACCAGAGGCGATCATCGAAGAAGTAAAAAAATCTGGACTACGTGGACGAGGCGGTGCAGGCTTTCCAACCTGGAAAAAGTGGTCGCTAATGCGTAAGTCGCTGATCGATAATCCTGGGGAAGCCTATCTGATCTGCAATGCCGATGAAGGAGATCCGGGCGCCTACATGAATAGAAATGAGATCGAATCCGATCCTCATATGCTATTGGAAGGGATGCTTCTCGGTGCTTATGCCATGAATGTAAACAAAGGAATTGTCTATGTCCGTGCGGAATATCCATTGGCTGTCTACAGGCTCAATTTGGCCATAGAATCTGCAAGACAGCATGGACTTCTTGGAAGAAACATTTTGGGAAGTAAGTTCTCGTTCGACATAGATATGGT
>Ga0208458_1002201_pt1 | contig 14737 bp, 6 predicted proteins | sample AD_UKC085_MetaG_FD_184432 | JGI IMG/M metagenome (GOLD analysis project Ga0208458, IMG submission 184432) | Active sludge microbial communities of municipal wastewater-treating anaerobic digesters from USA - AD_UKC085_MetaG (SPAdes) (version 2) | ecosystem: Engineered > Bioreactor > Anaerobic >... | reverse complement strand
ATTTTAGTTTTCGAAACAAGGATTTTAGGATTTTAGGATAGCGTTTTAGTTAACAAAAATTAAATTGTTCAATATAGAAATAACTGCCTATCGTTTTGCCTTATAGTTGGTTACTATCCTTGCTTTGAGTGTTTCTTTAAAAATATTTTGGAGATCGGCATAAGAGTTGCATTATTTAATGAACAGCAGGTTGTACATCTTTATTGGAATAATAGAGAGAGTATTTCACAATTACCTGATAAAATCAAAATCCTGATAAAGGAAAATATTCAAAACTATAAAATAGTATAGTATATCAAGAAAAAGGAGTACCCTATGAAATGCCTACATTACTTCACCCTGGCATTAATGCTAATTTTGGGTGGAGTTCTTTGTGCCGGCACAATTGACTATACCTTTTCCGCTACACAGGGAACTTATACCCCTATTAGTGGAGGTGTTTTACTTGGAACTGAAAGTAGTGATGACCAAAGATTTGTAGATCCTGCAAGCCCTGCAGGGGGAACTACAGCTACTGGTCCCGGTTTTCCAATCGGATTCGACTTTACTTTCAACAATGTCATATTTGACCGACTGGCAGTTAACAATAATGGTTGGATCTCCCTTGGCCAATCATCCTTGACGCCTTCGGTTAATATTAATACTACTTCGGCTTACACGCCTATTGCTTCAGTAGTTAGTATTACCCCAGATGTTTTATACAATCGTATTTCAGCTTTAGCGAGAGACCTTCAAGCTCAAACTGGTTCTTCAATACGGGTGGAAACTACTGGAACAGCTCCCAACCGGATTTGCATCGTTCAATGGACGAACTATAAGAAATATGGAACCAACGGAACGGGAGATAGCTATAACTTTCAAATTCAATTATATGAGACCACAAATAATGTTGTGATTGCCTATGGCCAGATGGTCAATAATACAACTGTAGGCAATATGCAAGTAGGTTTGCGTGGTCCCCTTGCTACCGATTTTAATGCTCGCCAAGGAGAAGGAAGCTGGTTAGAAACTGTTAGTGCTACAATGAACAATCAGTATGTAGTAATTAGCGAGGACAACTTTCCTCAGGAAGGGCTTAATTTCAATTTTAATTATCCTGTTTTAACCCAACAACCCAATCCTGCTGTTTTGCTTACTCCTCCTGATGAAGCTATTTTAGTGCCTCCCACAGCAGTTTTGGAATGGTTTAGCGGAGGAGGATTACCAAGTGGATATAAACTTTCCATAGGCACAGATAATCCACCTACCAATGTATTGAATAATCAGGACCTGGGCTTGGTTACATTATATGATCCAGTTCCAGATTTTGAACATGACACAACTTACTATTGGAAAGTAACTCCTTATAATACTCTGGGAGATGCGATAAATTGTCCCGTGTGGAGTTTTACTACTCACCCTGCACCAATTGTAACTGAACTTCCCTATATGCAAAACTTCGATATTTCAGTTATTCCTCCCGAACTACCTTATGACTGGACGAGCATAGTACAATCCACAGGAACTTCTGCTTATGTAGATACTTATGCTTCTACAACTTATGCTCACAGTCAACCAAACTGTGCCCGTCTCTATAATGCTTCAGACGGAAGTGCTTCTTTGATGCTGGTAAGCCCCATCTTGGATGATACGATAAATCCTAATTCACTAAGGGTTAAGTTCTGGGCTCGTTCCAGTGCATCAAGTTATCTTGTTTCTGTTGGAGTGATTAACGATCCGACTGATCCTACTACCTATCAGGAAGTACAAAGTATTAGTCTTACTACTACTTTAACTGAATATATCGTGGAGTTAACTACTTACACAGGAACCGGACACTATATAGCTTTTAAGCATGGTTTAGGTGGAACATCCAGAACAGTTTATCTTGATGATATCAGTTTTGAACAAATTGTTCCAAACGACTTGGCTGCCATATTACTAACAGGAAATGTTATTCCTTCTGTTGGTGATGCTACAAACTTTACAATAGACATAAAGAACTGGGGAACAGCTACTCAGGGTGATTATACAGTTAAGCTAATGAGTGGAGATACAGAGTTAGCCAGTGTTCCCGGACCTACTATTGTTGCTGGAGCTACAGCTTCTGCGGTTTTAACTTGGACCCCAACTACCGAAGGATCAATGAACTTATATGGGAAAGTGGTTCTGAATAGTGATAGCAATCCTATCAACGATATTTCACCAGAATTAAATATCTATGTTATGCCTGCTGGAGCTTCAATTGTTACAATAGGCGAAGGTAATTCCTCCGATGGTATTCCCTGGGAATTTTACTATAAAAACAGCCTATACCAAACCCTGTATTATGAAGATGAAATTGGAATGATGGGTAATATTACTGCGATAACCTTCTACTATAATTTCATTTCCAATATAACGAATACTCCGGTTAAACTGTGGCTAGGTACTACAGACCTGGAGAATCTCTCCACCGGTTGGATTTTGGATAACTTAACTTTAGTTTATGATGGAACCTTAAGCTTCCCCAGTGGAGAAAATGCTATTATAGTTCCATTGCAAACTCCATATACATATACGGGTGGAAATCTGGTTCTTTATGCCAATAGACCAATAGATACAGCATATTACACTTCCAGTGACGATTTCAAAACTCAAACCGTTGGAAATAACCGTGCTCGCAAACTTACTTCGGATAGCGTTGTTTACGATCCTATGAATCCATCCGCAACCGGATCTCTATCTGGTCAATTTCCAAAAACTTCGTTCGCTTTTTTGCTGTCTGGAATGGGATCACTTTCCGGAACAGTAACCAGTAATGGTTCTCCTGTTGCTGATGCTCAAATTGAAGTTAGTAATGCAGATCATTCTTATACGCAAACAACTTCTCTCACAGGGGAATATTCCTTCCCGTATCTTCCCATTGGTGAATATACAGCCACTGCTTCCAAGCTTGGTTATGAAAGCCAGACCACTAATGTAACCATAACCGGAAACCAGAATACTGTTCAGAATTTTAATCTGAGCGCTTCCAGCTCTGTATCCGTGAGTGGGCATATAGTCGGTAGCGATCAACCCTCAGTTGGAATTGCCAATGCGCATATCATTCTGGAAGGAGTATTGACCTATGAAGGTACTTCTGATGCCAATGGTGATTTTACAATAACTGGTGTCCTTTTTGATAATACTTACAATTATACTGTTCAGGCAGTTGGCTATGCAATCCTTACCGGAACTGTTGTTGTAGGAAACACTAATTTGAATATGGGCACTTTAGTTATGGATGAATTAGCTATGCCTCCGCTGCAAGTTTTGGCAAGCGAAAATACAGCTCAAACTGAAGTTCTTGTTTCCTGGCGCCCTCCCAGTTCTATAGGTTATGATGTAGCAGATGATTTTGAAATTAATGATGGCGGTTGGATTTCCAGTGGATATGGAGATTGGGAATGGGGTCATTATAATGTTGCAAATTATGTAGATATAGATACAAGTTCAGATACACCTCCGGCCAGTGCTCATTCTGGAACAGGAATGTGGGGCACAGTGTTAGAGGGAGGTTATGCCAATTCTAATGCCTGGTCATATTTGAGAAAGACTGTTAATCTTCAAAATATTTCCAATCCTATCCTAAGTTTCTGGCACTATATGGATGGTTATAATTCTTGGGATTATGGTATTATTAAAGTAAACGGAAATATAATTTGGGGAAACAGCTCTTCTGCTGTCTTTATGCCTTGGCAGGAACTTGTCCTTGATCTTACTGCTTACGCAAACCAAAGTGCAGTTGAAATCAGTTTTGAATGGTTTGCAACAGCCACAGTTTCTTATGCCGGATGGTATATTGATGATCTTTATGTTGGTCCGGCGATTAACAAAACTGTAAATTATACTTATGTCCCAATTAAAAATAAAGTGAATACCGGTTCAGAAACTGACAAAGCTGCCTTAGCTGCCAAACTGCGTTCGCAAACAAATATGGTTAAATATGCTAATACCCTGCCTAAAACAAACCAGCTTAGAGCTCTGAACGGTTACAAGGTCTGGCGTTTTACTTTTGGAAACGAAAACAATGAAGATAGCTGGACTTTGCTTACACCTAATACCGTAACTGATACAACCTTCATTGATACAGCCTGGGGAACTTTACCCGACGGAAATTATCGATGGGCTGTAAAAGGTGTTTATTCAAACAATTTGCTTGGTCCTGCAGGCTTTTCCAATCGGATACTTATCCTAAGAAATGACCTTGCAGCAAATACTATTACTGGTTCAACTTCTCCCACTGTAGGAACATCCTATGACTATGTTATAGAAATAGAAAACTTAGGAACAGAAACTAAACCCGCAGGAAGCTATACAGTAAAACTAATGAACAATGATACAGAATTAGCCAGTGTTCCCGGTCCTACAATTGCTGCCGGTGAAGAACTTAATGTCATCGTTCCCTGGATTCCAAGCGTTGAAGGTCCTCTTAGCCTTACAGGTAAAGTTGAGCTTGCAGGTGATATCAATACAACTAATAATATCACTACTCCTTTGAACATAACCGTTATGCCCTCAGGTGTTTTAGCAGTAACAATTGGAGATGGTAGCCAGCTTGATGGTATTCCCTGGGAGTTTTATTACAAGAATAGTTTATACCAAACTCTGTATTATGAAGATGAAATAGGTTTGGTAGGAAATATTACAAACATCTCCTTCTATAACAATTTCACTTCGAATGTAACTGATACTCAGGTTAAGATATGGATGGGAACAACCAATCTTCAAGACCTTTCAGCCGGATGGATTTTAGATGGATTAACTCTTGTATACGATGGGACTCTAAACTTCCCCAGCGGTCAAAACACTATTAATATTCCGCTGCAAAACCCATATTTATATACAGGTGGAAATCTGGTTCTTTATGCTAATAGACCAATGGATACCGAATACTATACTGCCAGCGATGACTTTTTGGCTCAAACGATTGGCAGTAATAGAGCGCGTAAGATTATGTCCGATAGCGTTACTTACGATCCTATGAATCCTTCAGCTGCGGGAACTCTTTCCGGTAAATTCCCTAAAACCACACTATTTTTCACTACCCCTGGACTAAATCCAATCTTCAATGTGGCTCCTTCATCTCAAAACTGGGGAACTGTTTTAATTAATACTGTAAACGATCAGGACTTTACTGTCAGCAATGCTGGTGGCGGAACACTAACTATCAACAGTATCAATATTAGCGGCAGTGAAATGTTCTCTTTGCAGAATGTACCAACTTTGCCTATTAATCTTGCATTTTGTGAGAATTTAAGCTTCACTGCCAGATATAATCCTACTGCTGTTGGTGATCATACTGCTACTATTACCATTACTGATAATTTGGGAACAACTTATACCTTAAAACTGAATAATGAAGGCAGAAGTGATCGCGATTCACATACTGTATCTCTTTCAGGAAACTGTATTGACACTACTGTGAATACCCTGCCTTATGTTCAAAACTTTGATCAGGTAACAGCTCCCTCTTTACCTATTGATTGGATGAAAATTGTGCAATCATCTTCCACTTCCGCTGCTGTAGATACTTATTCTTCTACTACTTATGCTCACAGTCAGCCAAACTGCGCTCGCTTGTATAATCCTTCGGATGCCAATGCTACATTGATGTTGATTGCTCCTGTTTTGGGTACAACAATTCCTACAAATACAACTCGAGTTAAATTCTGGGCTCGCGGCAGCAGTTCAGGTTATCTGCTATCTGTAGGAGTGATGGTTAATCCTACTGATCCTGCAAGTTATCAGGAAATACAATCAATTTCCTTAACCTCCTCTCTTGCAGAATATGTTGTGTCCTTAAGCAGCTATACGGGAACTGGAAAACATATCGTTTTCAAACATGGATTGGGAGGAACCGGTCGCTCACTGTATGTAGATGATGTACAAATAGAAATTATTCCCACTAATGACCTTGCCGCAACCGCTATTATCGGTAATGTTAATCCCACGGTTGGAAATCCAAGCACCTACAATGTATCTATTTTCAACTGGGGAACTAGCTCTCAAGATACATATTCTGTGAAACTGTTCTCCGCAGAAGGAATTGAACTTGCTACTACAGCAGGATTAGCTTGCGCACCTGGAGCAACCGTTCAAGTTCCAATTGATTGGACTCCTACAACCGAAGGCGCTATAGTTATCTACGGCAAAGTTGTCCTTGACGGTGATCAGAATAACCTGAACGACCAAACACCGAATCTTAACATTCTGGTTAATCCTGCCGGAGTATATAATATTACCATAGGTAATGGAGATCAGTTTGCCCGGATGCCTGTAGATATGTTTTATAAAAACAGTATCTATGAAGGGCTATACTATCCTGCCGAAATGGGTAACTTTATGGGTCAGATTACCGGTATCCAGTTCTATAATGATTTTACTACCAATCTACCAAATATGCCTACTAAGGTCTGGATCGGAACTACTACTTTAACCACTTTAGCTGATGCCTGGATTCCTGTTTCAGAGATGACTTTGGTCTTTGACGGTACAGTAAATTACCCTTCAGGAAGTAATATCATTACTATTCCTTTCAATGCTCCCTACCTCTATCTGAACGGAGAAAACCTGGTTATCTTTGTCCAGCGTCCTTATGAAGATTCATATCACTCCTCCGGTGATGATTTCCAGGCACAAACGGATGCAACGAATACAGGAAGATCCCGTCGCTTATATAGTGATAGCGTTACCTACGATCCATTCGATCTTCCCACCACTGGAACTATTTCCGGGCAATTCCCCAAAACTACCTTAATAGTAATTCCGGGCGGAGTTGGTCATCTGGATGGAACAGTTGTTGCCTCCGGAAGTACTCCTTTGGAAGGAGTAGCCGTTAATATTCCTACTACTACTTATAGCACAGTTACGGACGCTTCCGGGCATTATCACATTGCCAATATCCTACCCGATGATTATACTGTGGAATTCAGTAAATATGGATACATCAGTCAAAGCATCAATATTACCATTGAAGAAGATGAAACTGAAATCCTGAATGTAACAATGCAACCAATGCCCACTGTTTCTGTTACGGGAACTATTTTAGCCAGTGATACCGGAGCAGGAATTAACGGTGCTTCCATTTATCTGACAGGTTATCAAAATTATGAAGCTACCAGCACTGCAACTGGAACATTCAGTTTTCCTACGGTCTATGCCAACCAGGAATATGAATACACAATTATCGCTGCTGGCTATACTACCGCCTCCGGAACCATCAATGTAGGTTCTACAAACTACAATATGGGATCCATCACTCTTAACGAAGTTGCCTATGCCCCTTATGGTATAGTTGCAGCCTTAAACGATACTTATACGGAAGTGAATATCAATTGGCAGGCACCAGATCCTACCGCAGTAGATGTAACGGAAGGTTTTGAAGGTACCGTATTTCCGCCTTTACATTGGACTCAAATCATCAATAATACAGGGGCAGAAGTTATTCCTGGTATTTTGCCTACTTGGTGCAGATTTGGAACTGTGAATACAGGTGGTGATCCAATTGCTCCTCCGGAAGGAAATTATCAAGCCGGTTTATGGTGGACTTATACTCACCAGGATGAATGGCTGATTACTCCAGATTTCAACTGTCCGCCAATGGCTCATCTAAATGTAGACGCCTATGTTTATCGGGGCTCTGTATATAACGATCACTATTATATCAAGGTCTCCACCGATAATGGCACTAATTGGACTGTTTTGTATGACGCCACAACAGCAACAGGCGGCTGGAATTATTATGCCTCGCCTATCTATATAGATATGGAAGCGTATGGTGGACAGCAGATTAGAATTGCTTTCCAGGCCGATGATCCCCCTTCCAATGATGGACTTTGGTATGCTTGGTTTATCGATAATCTCTATATCGGTAACGCAATTGAAACTGTTCGTTTTAGCGGTGCGGAACTTACTTCTACCCGTTCTAAAGTTAACTTGGATAGAGTATCTTCAGAAACTATAATTGCTCCAAGTCCTTCACGAGCAGCAATTAATGGCATCAGAGATGTTCAACCTACAGCTACCCTAAAAACCACAGCTCCAGTGCGTAAAGAAAGATCACTTCAGGGATACAAAGTCTGGCGTCTGAACAGTGGAAATGAAACCAATCCTCAAACCTGGGTGGCTTTGAATGATCAGCTGCTTACTAATTTGGCAACCACTGATTCCTCTTGGACAGCTCTTCCTAACGGAACTTACCGTTGGGCTGTGAAAGCTGTTTATACTGCCAATGTTACCTCCGTTGCTTCATTCTCTAATCCGCTTACTAAAGAAGTCCAGATGGGTAATATTGTTGGCTTCGTTCGTAAACAAAATAATCAGCCCATCCCAGGAGCTACAGTAACAGCAAATGAAGTTTCTGCTACCACCAATTCCGCAGGTGCATATTCACTACCTTTGGCAGTAGGAACTTACAATGTAACCGCTTCTGCAACAGGATATCAACCACTAACGATTGAGGGAGTGATTGTTTTACCCAATCAGAATACTACCTTGAACTTTGTGCTTCTTCCTGTATCCAATGAAGATGAATATCTGCCAATTGCAGCTACAGAACTGAAAGGCAACTATCCCAATCCGTTCAATCCAGAAACGACAATTACCTATTCCATTAAGGATAGATGCCAGGTGCGTCTGGAGGTTTATAACCTTAAGGGACAGCTGGTTAGAACCCTGGTAAATACAGAAAAAGCTAGCGGAAACTATAGGGTTGTCTTTGACGCTAAAGATGATAAAGGTAGTCCTCTTTCTTCCGGAATCTATTTTTACCGTCTGCAAGCCGGAAAGTATATCTCCACACGGAAAATGCTGCTGATGGAATAAGATCAGAAAAGTTATGTGATTGCTGTGTAAACAGGAATCATAAAAATGTAGAGGGCGAAACAATGTTTCGCCCTTTCTTTATGATTTTGTTCCTCTGCCTCGAAAACAGGAATCCATAATGAGGATTTTAGAAGAATATTTAGCCACCGAGGTCACCGAAGCCACCGAAAATAGTTCACGCAGAATAGATTTTCGAAACAAGGATTTAAGGATTTTAGGATTAAGAGGATTATATTATATAACTGCTTATTATATAAGATGTGAATAAAGCCCCTTAGGGCGATACGATCATATCGACGGTGGCGTAAGCCCCTCGAAAAAGGAAAGATACAATCATTCACTTTTATTTTACACCCCCAGAAAGCCCCTTAGGGCGATACGATCATAGCGATGGTGGCGTAAGCCCCTCGAAAATGATAATAGGCATAGGATGAATAGGATTTTAGGATTAAGAGGAATTCTAATTTAAAGTTCCGCTAGGAACGATACATACTAACGACGGGTTTTTAACCCGGCGCAATAAAAAATGGGTATAAAAGTCCCAGCGGGACGACAGATTTGAGCTTTCGAAACAAGGATTTTAGGATTTTAGGATTAAGAGGATTGAGTTGTGTAGACGGAGGACGCCGTTCCTCCGCTTTTTTTTCTCGCCACCGAAGCCACCGAAAATAATTCACACAGATATATAAACAACTTTATGTTCGAAGGCATCGCTATCTTTAATATACATCCTTTTAGGTAGAATTTTTTTGTTCATTTCTTTCTCCTTAATTTTAGTCCGCTATTTTCAGGACACCTCACAAACAACCCATCCTCCTCTCCTCTTCATCTGCTCCTCCTCTCCTCCTTTTCCCATGGTTAAGGAGGAGTTAAGATGAGGTGGATGAAGAGTTGTATCTGGGCTATCTGAAAGAGAAAGTAAGGATTAGATTAAGACTATCTTTATATGTTGTTAATAGTTATGGTGTTAGGAAATCTCTATGACTTCGGATTATTGATCTTAGTGTGCTTTTTATTTTGATGATAAATCCATTATATATTGGAGGTGATAGTATCTAAAAGGTTGATTAGAAATTGGGAAAGAAAATTGGAGATGTGTAACAGTTTGTATATAATTTAATCCTTAAACCCTCGTTTCTAAAACTCAATCCTCTTAATCCTAAAATCCTTAAATCCTCGTTTCTAAAGCTAAATCTGCGTGAACTATTTTCGGTGACTTCGGTGACTAAATATTCTTCATAAATCCTTGTTTCTAAAACTCAAATCTGTCGTCCTGCTGGGACTTTATTTAGGCATTCTTTTTATCGCCGGGTTAAAACCCGTCGTTAGTATGTATCGTTCCTAGCGGAACTTTAAATTAGAAATCCTCTAAATCCTAAAATCCTATTCATCCTATGCCTATTATCATTTTCGAGGGGCTTACGCCACCATCGCTATGATCGTATCGCCCTAAGGGGCTTTTTGTTGAAAATTAAAGAGAAAGATTGTATCTTTCTTTTTTCGAGGGGCTTACGCCACCATCGCTATGATCGTATCGCCCTAAGGGGCTTTATTCACATCTTATATAATAAGCAGTTATATAATATAATCCTCTTAATCCTATAATCCTTAATTCCTTGTTTTTAAAGCTATATCTGTGTAATCCGTGTAATCTGTGAGAGGATATTTTTTTCGGTGATTTCGGTGGTTTCGGTGGCTTATAAATAAATCCTCTTAATCCTAAAATCCTTAAATCCTTGTTTCTTAAATCTAATCCTAAAATCCTTGTTCCTAAAACTCAAATCTAAAATCCCACAGAATCCTTTTCGACCAAAGCTCTTTGCCCCCTGCAATCATAATCCTGTTCATCCCCTAATTATTTTATCTTTTGCTTGACATTTAGGTGCCAAGTATTTTTGTAACCTAAAACAGGGGTGCTGGAAAATATTCCGGCTGAGATTATACCCTTCGAACCTGATCCGGATAATACCGGCGCGAGGAAGAAGACCTTAAATTTCACTCAGTTAACCATCGAAGGATAAAGCTCATACAAACAACCCCTTAAAAAACTAAAAAGGGGACAAAATGGAAGCTCAAATTTCCCAAGCCATTACCAGCGGCTGGTTTACAAAGCTGCAAAATCATCTCATCAGTGATGTTATAATTGTTGGAGGAGGTCCTTCGGGTCTTGTTTGTGCCGCGGAACTTGCCTCGCAAAACATCAAAACCACCCTTATTGAAAAAGACCTTGCTCCTGGAGGCGGGATGTGGGGTGGAGCGATGTTTTTTAATCAAATCGTTTTCCATAAAGATGCGCTTCAGCTATTAGAGCGTTTTGCAATTTCCTATAGCTATTATGGCAACGACTTATATGTTTGCGATGCCGTGGAAGCAACTTCCTCTCTAATTTACAATGCCACTCATAAAGGAGCGGGCATTTTTACCGGTATTTGTATGGAAGATGTACTGGTAAAAGATAATCGGGTTTCAGGTGTAGTGATAAACTGGTCAACTGTAAAGAAAGACAGATTACATATTGATCCCTTATCTTTATCCGCCCAAGCCATTTTGGATGCAACTGGGCATCCTTGTGAGGTAGTGAGTGTTTTATGCCGCAAAAACACTATCCACTTGAATTTGCCCTCTGATACCATTCCTTATGAAAAGTCTTTAAATGCTGAAGCAGGCGAAAAATCCTGTTTGGAATTTACGCAAGAGGTCTATCCGGGACTTTTTGTTTCCGGTATGGCTGCTTGTGGAGTTAGCGGCAGTAATAGAATGGGTCCTATTTTTACCAGTATGTTGCTTTCCGGAATGAAAGCCGCGGATTTGATTCTGCAATCGCTAAACCGGGAGAATTAACAATGGATAACTTCGGCTTATATATCGTTATGACTAATCCGCTTTTGGGTTATGAGACATTCACCGAGATCTGTGTTCAGGAAGAAGTACCGATGCTGCAGATTCGCGATAAACATCTTTCCGATAAAGAGTTGCTGAATCTTTGCAAAAGGTTGAAAGCTATCACCGAGGGCTCTAAAACCAGGTTCATAGTTGATGACCGACCGGATATCTGTCTTTTGACAAAAGCAGATGGCTTACATTTAGGGCAGGATGATCTTCCCTGGAAAGAGGTTTTACCTTTTTTGCCCACCAACACTCTTCTAGGTGTTTCTACGCATAATTTAAAGCAGGCAAAAGAATTAATGGAAAGTATCACTGCCCAAAAAAACCTACAAAAACCTGATTATTTCAGTTTTGGCCCCATCTATCCTACTGTAGCCAAAGAAAAACCTGATCCCGCTATAGGGGTTGAGGATTTAAAAACTGTTCTGAATTTATCTCCTATACCGGTAGTGGCGATTGGAGGGTTATTTCCTGAAAATCTGCCTAATGTTTTAGCCGTCGGAGCCCAAAATATGGCATTTATCAGGCATTTTACTCTTTCCCGCGAAACAGCGGAATTAAAAGCCAAAATTAGAGAAATGAAATCATTATTAAAGGAGGCACAAAAATGACCCAATTACAACAAGCAACCAAAGGCATAGCCACTTCCGAAATATTAACCGCAGCCAAAGAGGAACATATTGAAGCTGATATTCTTATGCAGCTTATAAAAGAAGGCAAAGTGGTTATCCCTCATAACCAAAACCGTAAAGCGATACCAACTGCTATCGGAAGTAAAATGACTACCAAAATAAATGCCAATATCGGAACTTCGGAACTTTGCTGTGAGCCAGACACCGAAATTGCCAAGCTGCAACTGTGTAAAAAATATCAAGCTCATAGCGTTATGGACCTTTCCACAGGTGGCAATTTAGATAATATCCGCATAAAAATGTTGGAAGCAACAGACCTAATTTTGGGAACGGTACCTCTTTATGCTGTAGCTACAGAATTACAAAGAACCGATAAAGATATCACTGCTTTTGAACCCGAAATGCTCTTTGCCGAAATAGAAAAACAGGCAGAACAGGGAGTGGATTTTATGACCGTGCACGCAGGTATTAACCAATGGTCACTTAAGGCACATCAAAAAGAAAATCGGTTAACGGGAATTGTAAGCAGAGGAGGTGCTTTTATCAAACGCTGGATGCTACATACAGGAAAAGAAAATCCGCTTTATGAACAGTTCGACCGCCTGCTAAATATTTGCCTGAAACACGATGTAACACTAAGTTTGGGAGATGGCTTCAGACCTGGAGCAATTTGTGATGCCACCGATTGTACCCAGATTTCAGAATTGCTTGTGCTGAGCGAACTGGTTAAAAGAGCCCGCCTAAAAGGAGTGCAAGTTATGGTGGAAGGTCCGGGGCATATACCTCTTCCAGAAATTGAAGCTAATGTTTTGCTGGAGAAAAAATTATGCGCTGAAGCTCCTTTTTATGTGTTGGGTCCTCTGCCAACTGATTTTGCTTGTGGTTATGATCATATCACAGGAGCCATTGGAGGTGCCATAGCAGCTTCCTTTGGAGCCGATTTTTTATGCTATGTAACCCCCTCCGAGCATCTTTGTCTGCCAAATCTGGAAGATGTAAAACAGGGCATTATCGCTTCTCGCCTGGCAGCCCATATTGCAGATATTGCCAAAGGAAATGCTAACGCCAGAGAAATTGATAATATTATCGCCAAAGCCAGAAGAGAAATGGATTGGGAAACCATATTCCGTTATAGTATTGATCCTGAGTTGGCAAGAAAACGCAAAAGCGAAACTTCCAGCGAGGTTCAAGATCAATGCAGTATGTGCGGAAAACTATGTGCTATAAAAACAGATAAGCAGTCATAAATAATGCAATTACGAACAAATCTGGCATTTATTGAACCCAGAGATCCTACCTTCCATACGGGTTTGGAACTGGACTATATAATGACTTTAGGTTTGGGGTTTGCTCCTGTTTTTTGTTCCAGCGGATTAACCATTCAAAGCGAAAAAGGAGTGGAAGAAATCATTCCCGTAAATAACCAGAACTTTGAAGCCGGTATTCGAAAAATAGTGCTTTCTGATAAAGTTCAATATTGCAAAATAGGTGCGTTATGTAGCGTTGAACAAGTTAACCTGCTGGAACAAACTCTTTCCTCAAAACGGGAACTTAAAATTGTTGTTGATCCTGTTTTTACTCCGACCAAAGGGAAGGCATTTTTAACTGAATCAGCCCTGCCTGATTTTTTGAAGCTAATGAATCTGGTTGATTTTATAACTCCTAATTTGCCTGAACTATCTTTTTTAACCGGAAAAGATACAACTGCTTTTGAGACGGCTATTGAGGTTGGAAAAGAACTTAGCCAAAAAACGGGAGTAACTGTTTTGCTAACTGGAGGGCACGGCAAAACAAATAATATCCAAGAAGCTATGATTAATAAAAAGGAAGTAACTATTTTCCATTTCCCGCGTAGTAAATGGATATATTCTCACGGAACGGGTTGCGTGTTTTCCACCTTTTTTACTTGTTCTTTGGCAATGGGAAATGATCCGGTTGAGGCATTTACTGAGGCATCTAACTTTGTGCGTAAACTTTTTGATGCCTATAATGCAAAAATCTCTCCGGAAAATCAGTGAATAGGAGTTCAAAGTGCGTAGTTCAAAGTGCGTAGTTCAAAGTTATTTCTTCCGTGGCTTTTGTAACTTCGGTGCTTTCGGTGGCTAAATATTCTTCTAAAATCCTTGTTTCTAAAACTCAAATCTGTCGTCCCGCTGGGACTTTTTATATTTGTACTTTTTGTCGCCGGGTTAAAACCCGTCGTTAGTATGTATCGTTCCTAGCGGAACTTTTTTCATTGTATGTCTTCCTTTTCGAGGGGCTTACGCCACCGTCGCTATGATCGTGTCGCCCTAAGGGGCTTTATTCACATCTTATATAATAAGCAGTTATATAATATAATCCTCTTAATCCTATAATCCTTAAATCCTTGTTTCTAAAGCTATATCTGTGTA
>Ga0208458_1002200_pt1 | contig 14739 bp, 13 predicted proteins | sample AD_UKC085_MetaG_FD_184432 | JGI IMG/M metagenome (GOLD analysis project Ga0208458, IMG submission 184432) | Active sludge microbial communities of municipal wastewater-treating anaerobic digesters from USA - AD_UKC085_MetaG (SPAdes) (version 2) | ecosystem: Engineered > Bioreactor > Anaerobic >... | reverse complement strand
CAAAGAATCGGCAAGGTTTATTACCTGCAAATCAGAGCGACCGTCTTCCGGTTTTAAATTGTTTTCGTAAATAACCAGAAGTCCATTGTCGGATATAATTAGCTTATATGGCAAAATCCATTCTTCCAAATGCCATCCCCCCTCCTGTAGATAGGAACAATTTTGCGTCGCGGCGTGTTCAGCCTATCCGGCAGCCACATTCTCTATTTTACTCATCATTTATGCATCTATAGCAAGCTGCCCCGATATGATTTCCATGTTGCAATGATTTCAAAGGCCACATTATTCCTCTCTGGTCGGTCATGGCCCTGGATATGATGTATAAGTGTTGTGGTTAGCCGCCCGCGCCCGTGCCCGTACTCGCGCCCCCACCCGCGCTTGATGCGTTTCCCTGATTTTTCATCACCTGGTCGTAAGCTCTGTTGACTTGAATCAGTATCCCTGCTATTTCTCCTGCTATCTGAGCGTGATTTATTATGGTGTCTGCTTTGTCGCGTGACGCGCCGTATCGTTCTATTATGCTCCTTGCTGCTTGCGCTGCACCGCCATCGGTTTTCACTCCCCCTTTGAATATTGTCTGATCCCCATAGGTTCTCGTATCATTTGACCTGCTATCACTTGCCAACGATTCGCCCGTTGCGGCACTTCTGAATCCCGTAGTTGCGCCTAATACGTTTTGTTCTTTATATGTTATTATCCCCCTGTTTTGGTCGCCTGCAACAGTAGCCCCTGTCCTGGGATCGATATAGATATGCTGCATGCCATCTTTCTGCGTAGAGGATAAGCTCTCCTTAACATTGAAGTCTTGTTCTCTGTATCCGCCGGTCACTTCGCGGTAGTTGTTGAATCGATGACTGGAATTGCCACTTTCGGTGATAACCCGTCCATTATAATTGCGAGTGACGTCCCCGGCGTATGTATCGCTATAATTCCGGAATCTTGTCGTTTTGTCGCCGTGCTCACCACGAGACCCGGTTGTATGTTCCGCCACATCGCTTTTTTGCGTTCTAACCCCCGACGCCGCCGTTATATTCGTTATTTGACCTTCCGTTCCCTGTATTCTTGCGACATCGCCTGCTTTCAGCATGGTTTTGCCGCCCATGGCTTGTATCTGCGCATTGAGAATGCCGGCGTTCTTACCGGTAACGGCTACATCCACGCCTTTGGCGGTTGCCAGTTGCGTGTAGAAGCCTTCCCTGCCTTCCTTTGTGTCCATGTCGTGCCCGGCAAGCTTTCCCATGGCGAATGTGCCCATACGGTCAAAATGGGTTTGGACTTCACCCAGGGTCACGGCTCGTGCCGCGCTTCCGAACCCCACCTCCTTCAGGTAGCCCTCGAAGCCGAGTGTTTTTGCATATTCAGTAAATGAACGAACTATGCCGTGGTCGGCTATTGCGGCGTTCCAGTTGCCCCTGCCGGTCAGTTCGGCTCTCTTCTTGGCTGCTTCGATCATGCCGTGCATCGTTCCATATGATGCTGCGTATGTGGCAGACCATAGATTACCGACGCCTCCTGCACCGTCCCTTTCCCCGGTAATACCTGAGTATTCTTTTCCCCCCGCTGCGTAGCCAGCATTCCCCACATCTACCAGACTACCGTTGGCCGCATCCAGCTTTCCACGTCCAACGCCGGTTCCGCCGGCAGCGTTTGCACTGGCTGCCTTCGCCACTAGGGAGACGTCTCCTCCCGTCGCCGCCAGCATACCGCCGCCGCCGCCTGTTGTTGCGGCCCCGAGAGATTCATGCATCTTCGACAAATTCTGCCAGTCACCTCCCGCCGCTGTCATGCTTCCTCCCGCCGCGCCGATGTTCTGCGTGTCTTGTATGGCAAGAGTATTTGCCAGGGTCTCCGCGTACCCCCTTGCTCCCCCATATGTACCCATTTGGTGGGTCAGCATCTTTACGGTTGCTTCGCCTTTCACGACGCTTGCCTGGTGCCCCATTTGGCTCGACAGGATGGAGCTTCCGGCAATGGTATCGTTATCGATGCTGTGATTACCCATGGATATGTTGCCCATACCCATGACCTGCGTACCTGTGCTCTGGGCCGTTGCCACGGTATGTTGTCCCCCGAAGGTACGGACAGCCTGCGTTGCCGCATATGACCCGCCGGACACCAGCCCCCAGGCCAGTCCCGGAACGGCGGGCGATAGTATGCCGACGTATCCCAACGTCAATTCAAGTTGTTGCGCTATCTGATCTACGGACCTGAAAGACGGTCCCTTGTAGGTATCGGTAAGCAGAATATTGCTGACAACCCTTTGCACCTCGACGTCGGCGTACAGGTTGATCAGAACGTAGATCGGCACCCACATTTGCAGCCACAAGGCCAGCTTGCCGTAAAAAAGCAGGGCGGACAGGCCGCCGAAGACGATAAACAGGGGCAGCAGGACCGACATGCCGTAGATTAGCCCTTCAGCAATGGCCCGCGTGGTGTGGACGAGGCTATTGAAGAACTTGGCCGCCGTCAGCCATCCGGAGGTTGTAGCCTTGCGTGATATTGTGTCCGCCGCGCTGGACGAGCCGCTTAGATACGCATAATATGCGTTGTAGGAGTCACGGATGAGATTTATCAGCGCCAGGGTTTTGAGCATCTCATCGTAGTCGGTGCTGCTATCGGGGAAATATCTTGCGAATACTTCGTTGGTCAAGGCTCCGCTACCCAGGTTTATGGGATTGCTGGCAGAAACGATGCCTGTTAAGCCGCTGTTGCCGGACAGCTTGGTTTCCAGGTCTTTCTTCCAGGCGGCCATGTGCGTATTCCATAGGTTATCCGCCAGCACTATGGCGTCCGCGCAAGATGCATAACCGACCTCATTGGGGGCGACGATCGTAACATTCGGGGACCTGTACAAAGATCGTTTCAGATGCTCCATGAGATCATCGGTTGTGCTCAATTCGTCAAGGGCAATTGTTCTGCTCCCGTTCGTCCCGTCCAGGTTGGAATAGTTGGGAAACACGCACCTGATACAATATTCCGAGATGGTTTTGGAGATCAGCGACGCCTCGGGCGGCATGTTCTCCGTGCTGCTGTTCGGCGGGTAGATGTTCATCAGCGCGTCGGTGTATTTCGCACCGAGGGCCATCCCGCCGTTGCGGAACTGTAAAGAGTCGGGCAGACTGAATACCGTCTCGAATTCCTTACCGATGGTATCCCCGATAGCGGACATCATATAGGCGACGAAGGCAGACGGCAGTGGCACGTTTGCCACCACCTGGGACTGTTCTGGAGCGACCCGGTCTATTATTGACACGTTTGCTTTTGGAGTAAGGAAGATCCCCAGGACTATGCCGGCGGTAATGACCAGCGATATGATGGTCACAGGCCCTTCGCCGTGATATATTTCGCCGGCAGGACCTCTTTGGCCACCGGCGCTGATGAGTGACGATATGGTAGTCGTCAAGGCGTAAAGCACCATGAGGATCAGGCCCATTTTGACGAGGGAGTGAATAAAGCCCCCGCTTGTGATCATGGCAATGCCGTTGAACACGGCGGCCAGAAAATCACCGGAGCCGTAAGAATAAACCTCGTAGGTCGAGTCCGCGAAGGACGTGTCGGGCAGCAACAGCGCCGACAGTAGCGTGGATATGCAAATAACGACGTGCTTTCTGAAGAAAATGGGCGTTTTCAAGCTCAACCTCCTGTTTTGCCGGCAATTATTGTCCTACGCGATAGTTGATGGCCTTTTGCACTGCTTTCGATTTTGTGGCAATAGCCGCGTTGATGCTCGCCTGAAACTTAATCGTGGCCACCTGAGTCTGGAATCCTTGCATATACTTATCGAACAGTTCCTGGCGGGAAGCCTTGATCACCTTTATCTGTTCACGCACGTCCTGTTCTTTCATGCCACAGGCGGTAATGTTCATGGTGCCTCCCTCGTAGATTTCCAGGAAATTCTGTATGTGATGCCATGCCAGCGTAGCGCCAACAAGCTCCGATGTGAGGTCTATGAGCGCCTTTGCTATATCAGGGGATTCCTTGGACACCGATCGGAGCATGGTCCCTATAGCCGGGATAGGAACGGCATTGATAAATGTCCTTTCATCATCGGTGAGCGCCTCCTCCGGGTCCTTCCTGATTTTTTCGTAGATCGCCTTCATCATGTCGCTTGCTCTTTTGGCGTACCCATCCAGAGAGCTGTCTTCGGTGGTTACGTCTTGGCAAATATCGCTGTCTCCGAATCCGCCGGTTCCACATTTGAGCAGTTTTACCGTCCCGCCTTCCACAAGCTCCGCGAGGGTCAGCGTCGGGCGGGCGTGCTGACAGGTCGATCCCTCTTCAGATCGCGTGTACCAGGTGCCGATCAGCGACATGATCTCCTGTCGTTCAGCGGCAGTAAGCTGGAATTGTTTGAGCGCCTGATGAGTCGTGGAGTCCTTGGGGGCGCCTTTGCGCTTTTCTTGGTTGTAATTCGTAGACCGCAAGAGTGAATTGTTGCGTAGCTGTTGCCTTACCTCGCTTTCACTGCCGGCGGCACAGGTGAGGTATCCCGCGACATGATCATAGCCGCCATTGGCTATCGCACCCTTATCCGCTTCGCACGATTTCATGTCCCATAAGTTCAGCGCATCCCCGGCAGTGTTGACCAGGGACTTGGCAGCCATACAGGAATCCATGCCGTACTTATTCAAGTCGTTCATATATTGGCGAAGCTGTTTGATTGTGGCGTTGCAGGTGGGGCAGACGGCTTCCAATCCAAGAGAAAATGCGTAACCCAGGGCGTTTTGCCCTATGGCCTGGAGAAACTGGGTGAACTGCTCGGCATTGATAAAGGAAAAAGACCCGCCGAAGATGTCGATACCACCGCAGCCGGCCTTGATGAAAGGCTCCTTCCATGTGAACGGTTGCAGCGATGTACTCGGTACACGCGCCGAGAGAGAACCGCCGACAAGGAACCCCCGCGTCTGTGCCGTATATGCTCCCGGATCGGTAACATTTACCCGACCGCCCCAACGCGTGAACATGTCGTTGAGCGAGTCGTTAAGGTTCGCTGTTGCCGGCGTCACCAGAAGTGCGAGAAGAAGAATAATGGCGCATATCTTCCGTAATTCCATAGTGGTAAAGTCTCCTTTCGAGGTCCGATAGGGTTATAGATCCCGTTCCTATATGCTCGAAACGGTCTTCGTCCGGGTAAGCGAGATACCATGCAGGCACGGACGTGATGCCGAGGCTTGCCGTTATCCCGTTATCCTGCCTGGTGTTTTCCAGGCCGGGCAGGGGCGAATCAATCGTTATGGGCACGACGTTAAAGCCGGGATGGGCATTTTGGAAGTCGGCCACCACTCGCGCCGCGTGTTGACATGCCGAGCAGCCGGAACTGTATATGAAGAACAGGCCGGCCTTGCGGCCCAGAAGATCTACGGCTTCCTTCATGTCGTGATCTACCTGGGTTGTACCGGTATTCATGTAAAGATCGGGATACTTCATCAGCATGCGCTGCCATATATGGGCAAGCCTTGTGGACATGTCCAGCGTCTCTTTCTGGTAGCGCATGTACCTGACGACGTTTTCCTCCGTCGGGTTCACCATGGCCTCGCTGAGAAGACGGTCCCCTTCCTTTTTGATCAGCTCCGTCGCCAGGGGCGCTTCCTTGGTGTCCGGTTTGGCGGCTGTGGAGGACGGGGGAGGGCTTTCCGGCTGGTCGGGAGGCTCCGGCTTTTCGTTGTAGAAGAACCAGCCCTCATCATGATGTTCCCACCATCTTTTGTGGGTGTTGGATGCTGCATCGGCAGTAAATGCAACCAATACTATCAGGGCGGTGAAGCCGGCGAGGATGGTTTTATAATATCTGGTGGTCGGTAACATCCTTATTCCTCGGCCTCTTCGGCGGTTTTCTTTTTCTTGGCAGGCCTCAAATAATCCGTTGCGTCTTCAGCATTTCCAGCGAGATATACGTCCTTCAGCAGAACGATCTTGCCAGTGCCGCTGCCCAATCGCGTTATCCCCCTCTCAAGCTGTATCAGAAAATCGGACAACTCCTTGTCCGCGGCGGCAATCGTTTCGTTGGTTGGATTCTTCTTGTACATCTCAACCAACTCTCTCCTCTTATCATCGACAATGCTTTTTACGTCCACAACGTAAACGTCAACGGCGTTTGCCTTAGAAAACAGCCAGCCGCTCAACGATCCCGCCAATATTGACACGATGAGGCACAGCCCCAGGAAGATGTTGTCCGGGCGGTTGGAGGGGGCAGGGGAGGTGGATGCGGGGGGCGAGGGTGTTTCAACGGGATTATGGGCTTGGCAAGGCGCTTCGTTTTCCATGTGTCTTCTCCTTTCTTCCATATTACTTCCCGAGAAGGGGGGATTGGCAAAAAAAATCAGTATAGGTATCTGTTGGACAAAAAACTTGACAAGTACAGAGGGCGGTGTATATCAAAATACATCGTGGAGGAATTATGAGTACACTGAAAAGAACGCAAATGTATTTCCCGGAGGATTTGCTTGTTGAATTGAAAAAACAGGCCAAGGAAAAGAACACCACCATTTCCGACATTGTTAGAAAAGCAGTTATCGGATCGGTCCGGCAGGGAAAAGCGAAGGACTGGGAATGTGATTCCTTATGGAACATGGTGGGAGCGGGTGAGTCCGCTGAGGGGGACCTTTCAGTAAATCATGATCAGTATCTTTACGGAGGGCACGGAGATTGAGAATATTCGCGGATTCATCGGCATGGTTGGCTTTGCATGATCGGAATGATAAGTATCATCAGGATGCCGTTGGAAAAAGTCTCCAGATCAAAGAACGGAAGATAACAATCGTCACGTCCGATTACATCCTCGATGAAAGCATCACCTTGATTCTTTTTCGGACATCCCATTCTTCCGCTGTCTTGTTTGGTGAATCAATCATGGCAAGCAAGATAATAGAGCTGATCAACATAGACATGGCATATTTTCGGAAAGCGATGAAATATTTCAAGAAATTTCATGATAAGCAGTACAGTTTCACAGACTGTACGAGTTATGTTCTCATGCAGGAATTGAAAATATTGAGAGCATTTACTTTCGATAATCATTTTCGGCAAATGGGATTTCAAATATTTTGATCATTCTCAACGCGCTGATCAACAATCATGTCAGCGAAACGAGACACAGAGTTGAGCGCCTGGTTGGATCATCAACTCATTCCGCGTCCGTGCGGGACGAGCGATGATCCTGGTTGTCCGTACTGCTCCGGCGGTATGGGGCAACTCGCTCAACCAGACTCGGCCCGATAGCTCATAACGTGTTGTCGGGCTACGTTACCGGCGAATATATAGGCACTCCGGGATGCTTCGCCAGTCCCGGACCCTGCGGCAGGTGGTCAAACAGCGCAGACCAGGGAAATGAGCAGTGCTGCCTGCACACAAACCGCCGGATAACATTGTCGAGGCGACCTTTACCGGGGGAACCCGAGTAACCGGACGGGAAACCGTCCACCCAATTTGAAGGAGAGATTTTGCAGCGCGTTTTCGTAGTGGACACCAACAAGAAACCATTGAGCCCCTGCACACCGGCCAGGGCGAGGATGCTCCTGCGGAAGGGTAAGGCGGCGGTCTATCGCCGGGAACCCTTCACGATCATCCTCAAGTACGGGATTGAAGAACCCGTGCCGCCGGTAGAGTTGCGAATTGATTCCGGCAGCAGAACCACGGGGATCGCCCTGGTGGGGAAGTGCAAGAAGGGGGACCAAGTGGTATGGGCCTGCGAGTTGGAACATCGGGGGCTGGCCGTTAGGGATGCTTTAACTTCCCGCAGGGCAATCCGGCGGGGACGCAGGAACAGGCATACCCGCTACCGCCAGCCTCGGTTCAATAACCGTACCCGGCCCGCTGGATGGCTGCCGCCTTCCCTTATGTCACGGGTAAATAACGTCGTTACGTGGTCGGGGAAGATCCTCGCCCTGGCGCCTGTAGCCTCCATCGCCGTCGAGACCGTCCGGTTTGACACCCAGGCGCTCCAGAATCCGGAGATCAGCGGTATCGATTACCAGCGGGGGACGTTGTTCGGTTACGAGGTCCGGGAGTACCTGCTGGAGAAGTGGGGGCGGAAATGCGCCTACTGCGGGGCGGAGAACGTTCAATTGGAGATCGAGCATATTGTCCCCAAGAAACCCATTCGAGGGCCACACGGTACGGACAGGATAAGCAACCTCACCATTGCCTGTGTCCCGTGCAATGAGGACAAGGGCAACAAGCCTATCGAGGAGTTCCTCGCCGGCAAGCCGGAGGTCCTCCGGAAGATACTCGCCCAGGCCAAGAAGCCCCTGATCGACGCGGCGGCGATCAATGCTACAAGGTACGCCATTGGCAACGCGCTCAAGTCCCTGAACGTGCTGGTGTCCTTCTGGTCCGGAGGGCGCACCAAGTTCAACCGCTCCAAGCAGGATTATCCGAAGGCCCACTGGATAGACTCTGCGTGTGTGGGGGAGGCCGGCGGGCAAGTGTTCCTCAAGCCGGATATGCAAGCCCTGAAGGTGAAAGCCTGCGGACGGGGCACGAGACAGGTGGTGAAATCCGACAAGTACGGCTTTCCTCGTACTGCCGCCGGAAGAATCAAAAGGGTACACGGCTTCCAAACGGGGGACATGGTAACTCTCAACCAAACCACTGGCAAGTACGCCGGATTACACTATGGAAGAATGGCGGGAATAAGAGCAACAGGAATGCTCGACATCAAGACACTCGCCGGCCTCAAAATAACCTCAAGGCACGATCGCTTCCAAATCGTGCAGAAAGCGGATGGATATGCCTACGTGCACTGACAACCAACACCAGGCGAATATCCCCCACAAGCCCGGCGACCGCTCTGCTCCGTCTCAACTGCGCAACCGGGTCGGGGCGTCGCCCTGCGTCCATGCAGAGCTCCATGGAAGCAATCCGGGAAGATCCTGCTGGTGGAAAGAATCTGGACGATAACGCATCGCGTGTTGGCTGTTGGGTTCAATGAAAATGTTCTTGGCAACACATGGTGGGCATTAGACGGTCAAGGTTTAGGGCCAAAACATGAACAAGCTCTTTTGCTATGGCTAAATTGTTCTCTATCAATCTTATCATTTTATGGTCGTCGAGTTATAACAAGAAGCGCCTGGATGCAGATGAAAAAACCTGCTTGGCATAATATGCCGGTTTTAGATGTAAAGTCTCTATCCGATGAACAACTCGACGATCTTTCAAACGCCTATGACAAATTGGCGTCTCAAGAATTGCAGGCCATAGCGATGCTTTCTTCAGATCCCGTAAGGGCCGCTATTGATGAGGCAATCTGTAGCGCATTGAAATTGCCGGACCTAAAGCTTATAAGAGAATATCTCTCAAGAGAACCTGGATTGACGGGCAAATCCCTCAACCGTGGAATTCCGAAAACCCAGACGGCCCTGGAGCTTGAGGAAGAAGAATCGGATCAGGCATCGCTGATTTGACATAAAAAAGGCGCCCGGTACGAAACCGGACGCCTTTTATCTGTGGCTCAAGCAGCCTTCGCCTTCCCGAGAAGGGTCTGCTTGAGTAGGGTTATGAATACTTTGGGGAGTTCCTGGATGTCCTCGAGAACCCTGCTGCTGGCCTCGTCGATCCAGAAACGGTTGTAACCTCGGCCGAAGAATACGGCGTACACTTCTACGCCGCTCTTTCGGAGGACGCCGACCGCCCTTTCCGCCTCGCTCGGATCGTTCGGCTCTCCGTCCGTGAACAGCACGACGATCCTCCGCGTTTCGAGGTGGCGATGGGTCAGCACCATGCCGGCCCACATGAGGGCCTCGGCTATTGGCGTGCCACCGCCGGCGTATAAGCCGCTATAGTGCTCCGGGCGCGGCTTTTCCTCGAACTTCTTGAGGCTGGTTACGCCTCCTTCTTCGTCTCCGTTCAGTCCCTCGTAGCAGACGACATTGTGGACCACACCTTCCACCCGGCTAAGGGCGACGCTCGTTGCGTAGGCCGCCTTTATGGCCGGCGTCAGCAAGTCTTGTTTGGCCCAATTCATTGACCCGCTGCGGTCAAGCAGCAGTGTCACCGCAGTGTTGACCGCCACCTTCTCGTGCCTTGATTGGAACACCCGGTTTTCCGGGGTTTTCGCGGCAATGAGATGGCAGGATCGCGGGTCAATCCGCGTCCCTATCTGGCGGGGATAAGAAGGCTTACGCCTGGCCGCCTGCAATAGGCCCGCAAGTTGAGCCTTCATGCGGGAGGTGTTTACCACCGCCTCCCGCATCCCCTGTTCCAGCTTGGGGGGCAAGGTCGCCCCCCTGTAGGGGTTTGGCGATTCATTCGCTATTACAAGCGGTGAATCGCCGTTGCCCGAGGCCGCTGACTGAGCTATCTCATTCAGGGCCTTTTCCAACTGGGACGCCAGGTCCTGGGAATCCCCATCCTCTTCCTTGGCGTTCGCCAGGGCCTTGAGGGCTTTGGATATGCGCGAAGGATCGGGGGAGGGGGATGATTCGGACGGGTTACCGTTGTCATCGGACGACGAATCAGGACCGGTATCCTCCCCGCCCGCCCCGTGTGAGTTTTGGGGGCCGGATGAGGACGGGTCGGCATCCTCCCCGCCAGACTGGGTGTCGGAGGCCGAGGAGGAGGAGGAGGAGTTGTCTTCCTCGCCTTCCTCTCCGGAACCGTCGGCCTTACCGGCTCCATCATCGCCATCCTCTCCTTCCTCGTCGGCGTCGTTCCCGTCATCTGACTGGGAATTTTCGCTACCGGGGGAGGGGGATGATTCGGACGGGTCGCCACCGTCATCAGGCGACGAATCGGAATCGCTCCCAGAATCGCCTTCCTGATTCTCCTGGTTCCCCTGCTCTTGGTCGGCAGAGGATCCAGCACCAGCGTTGGCGCCTTCGCTTTCATCCTCGCCATCCTCGCCTTCTTCCGAACCCTCTCCCTCGCCTTGATCGGGTTTGGATTTGGGTTTGGGCTTGGGTTTGGGCGGCGGGGAAGGTGGCTCCGGCGGATTCTTGATCAAATCCATGATCTTATCCGCCAGGTCTGCGCAGTCCTGCGTGGACTGGCAGAAAGCCACCCTGTCCGCCAGGCTGACGAACAGATCACAGAAGCCATTGCCATACCGCTTCCGGCAATGCTCCTCCACGGCCTGCTCCCATCCCCCCAGAGCGTCGTGTCCAAGAACAAGACGCCGCTCTCGGGCCAACAGCCATGCCTGAAACTGAGCTATTGGCTTGTCGTCCGGGGGCACCACAACATCCTCCGGCCCGCCGGCAAGGGCGGCCGCCAGCCGCCGGAGGTTGATTTTGGCCCCTGGATAGGTTTCTCCCTGGAGGCGTTCGATACGCACGTCCTCCAGGATGTTAAACCACCGGTTGTTGGGAACCGAGAAGTTGGTCCACCTTACGTGGGCCGCTTCGTGGTCCACGTAGCCCTCCGCGAGGAGGGCGGCCACTTCGTCCTCCTCCGGCAGCACCGGAATGTTGACAATTTTGCCGTTGGTATAGGCGGTGTCGCCGCCCACGGTAAGGCGGAGGCCCCGCCTTTCGGCGAGGGCGGCCAGGGTGTGGCGCAGTGCGCCAATCACCGTTTTTATTTTTCTCGTCATATCTACTCCTTTGCCGTGCCTGCATCCTCGCGGATGTCAGGACTTACCGGCGGGGTAATGATCTTAAAGGGGGTTGCACGAATGACGTTTCCGCCAATCATGCAACCCCGGTGATTAGAAGCACTCATCGGGCGGCGGAGGCGGGGGAGCCGCTCCCGCGTAAATCTCTCCGGCCCCCTGGATGACGAAGGCCGGGGGGATCTCCGTGGCGTCGGTGGTTTCCGTCACCGCAGTCTCCACAGACCCCAGAAGGCTGTCCTGCTGCTTCAGGGCTATAGCTTTCTGCGCGGCCTCCTCTTCGGCCTTGACCGCGGCTTCCGCCATCGTCTTGGCGTCGGGGATGTTGCCAAGGAGGCCAACAATCCCACAAACCGCAGCCAGGTGCCTGCCCCGGATCGGACCTTTCTTGGGGAGGGTCTCCAGGACATCGGAGATTTCCTTCACCAGGTCCTCAAGGTCGGGCTCCAGGAAGGCCAGCCCGTTGAGTTTCTTGCCCATGGCCCGGATCGGGCGGAGGGTGCGCTGTGTTACCTCTGCCTTCCCCTGGACCGAATTCTTCCAGAGGAGGCGGGCCTCAGTCTGGATCTCCTGGCGGAGCTGGCCGGATAGACCGTTGATCTCCGCCTCCAGACCTTCCTCCTGTCCCTCGACAGGCGCGATGTTGTACACCTGCCATGAGAAGGAGATGGCCCGTCCGACCGTTTCCGGGTTGATGTCGGCCCGGTCGATAAGGGCCTCCCAACCTGGATTCTTCTCTTTCCACTCCTCTACGGCAGCGGAAAGGTTTGACAGAAGCTCAGCCTTCAGCTTGCGCCCCAAGGCGACCAGGGCGTCGAGCTGGTCCTTCAGCTCGGCCATCCTCCCCGTGGGAATGGCGTATCCGCCCATGAGACGGGCGCCGTGCCGCAGGGCAATTCGGTGGGCCTCCTGGCGGATCTGATACAACTCGTTTATCCGCTCCGGGTCGATGACCCGTTTGGATCCTAACCGGGCCAGGGACTCCGGGGGGAGTTCCGACCCGTCGGCCAGCTTCAGGTCTTCGGGGGCAAGTCTGCGCCGCCCGGACCACAAGCGAATGTCCAGGTTGAGCAACACGATATTGCTCAGGATGTTTTCGTTCATACTTTATCCTCCGTTGCCGTGCCTGCCATAGCTGGTTCAGGACTTATGCGGCGTGGGTAATGTTTGCCGTAGCTGTGAGCACACCCTTGCGGATGCTAAAGTGTCCCGCAGGAGCACGCCCAGGCTTTGGCCTTTAAATTTAATGGGATTTTGGGGCCTTGCGGCCCCGTTAGAAGCACTCGTCGTCCGGCGCCTCATCGCGCCACTTCCGCACCAGGTCAATGATCGTCATGGGCTTAGGCGGCGGTATTGGAGGAACTGGACGATTAGGCGGCGGCGTTGGGAGCTGGTGATGCTTCCCATACTTGCCGCCGCCTCCCCGGGGAGGGGGGAGTGTCTGGGTTGTGGGGGTTGCAGCTTCGTGTGGCACCCATTGTGTGTCGGGTTTCCACTCGGCCACCACCCTGTAGCCCTGGCCCTCCTTCTTTTTGAGCATCGCCGTAATGATTTCGGGCGATTTCGGAAATCGGCCAGTGACTTTATGGGGCGGTATGTCGCCTATTGTCAAAAAAAGCTTGTCGGTACTGAACGCTATCCAGTACTTTCCAAACCTTTTGAGACAAATCCCCCACTCTGCGTTTTCCGGAGGGTTGATGGATTGATACATCTTCCTCTCCTTTCAGAAGCAGCCGTCGTCGGGCGCCTCATCCCTCCAGGCCGCGACGATTTTGGCTATCGCGGATTGCTTTTTTGAAGGGGGCGGCGCCGCCGGGTTGCTGGATTGTGGCGGAAGAGGATCGTGCAGTTCCGCTATAACCTCATATCCCTTCTGAACCTTGCCAGCCATTACGGCCGTCAGGTGGCTGACGGGCGTGCCAATAACCTTCCTTGTTTTTGACTGGTTGATCGTGCCAGTCTTTCCCCAGAAGGCTATAAACCTATCGGGGCAGGCAACCCCGATCCAGTCCTTGCCGCCGGACACGGAGTCGCTCCGTAGCCAAACGGCCTCAACCGCGTCAGACGGAATGGATACCGGCCACCCAGAAGTGGAAAGAGAAGGCATGGTTCACCCCCTCCCCTAGTTAATCGTTATGGCGTCGTTCCCAAATATTCTTTGGGTAAACTGGTGCAGCGCCTCCCGGACAACCGGCTCATACTTGAACCCGATTGCCCTGTCCAAGGCGTGCATAAGGTAATTGACGCCCTTCTTTTTTCTGAAATAGATCGCCAGGTGCGCCCACCTGATGAGAGAACGCGTGCAGAACACGCACTGCATCTCACCCGCAATGTACTGCTCGCGGGCCAGGCTGGCGACCTTGATCATGTGTTCCCCGATTTTCGCGGGGAGGTCCGGACGGTGGAGGGAAAGGATGTCAAGCTCCTCCTCCTCTGTGGGGTACGCCATCTCCATGACTGCAAAACGTCCCATCGTGGCGACGTTTTGCCGCTTAGTCGCGAGATATTCCCCCGTCTGGTCACCCATCCCGGCGGTGTTGCCGGTACAGATGATCTTTGCCCCATTGGCAACGGGGTCAATGAATTCCCCTGTTTCGGGGACTATGAACTTCCGTCCCTCCAAAACGGGGTTAATACCCAACAGAGCACCAGGCTCCATCGAGTCGAACTCATCCATGATGATCCACGCCCCGGCAGGGTCTTTCAACCCCGCGATGACCGGACCATCCACCCATACCATCTGGCCGTCCCGGACGACGAAGCGCCCAAACAGGTCGGGCACCTCCATCCGTTCGTGGCAGGGCACGATGTAGGCGGGCTGGTTAAGCCGCGCCGCCACCTGCTCGGCCAACGACGATTTGCCGGAGGCCGTGGGACCCGTAATGAGGAGAGGGTCGTAACCGCCGGCCCCTTTTAGCCAGCCGATGAAGTCGCTCATCGGCTCCTGACGGAACCGATAAAGCTTCCTCCGAGGGATCATCGGATGCCCGGCTGTGTCCTCCCTGACTTCCATCATGAGTGACGCGGGGGCGCTGACCCCTTCGAATATTGTCGAAATCGATTCTTGCATTTTTCCTCCTTGCCGTGCCTGCCTTCTCGCGAAGGTCAGGTCTTACCGGCGGGGTAATGGATAGACAATGCGCCGCTGTCGCGGGCGCGGGCGCCAAGGACTCTCGAAATCGCTTTCTCATCCC
>Ga0208458_1002197_pt1 | contig 14754 bp, 9 predicted proteins | sample AD_UKC085_MetaG_FD_184432 | JGI IMG/M metagenome (GOLD analysis project Ga0208458, IMG submission 184432) | Active sludge microbial communities of municipal wastewater-treating anaerobic digesters from USA - AD_UKC085_MetaG (SPAdes) (version 2) | ecosystem: Engineered > Bioreactor > Anaerobic >... | reverse complement strand
GCTTCGCGGAACCCCATGTGTCCCGCGCAAGGGTGCGTTCTCTAAGACCCCATCCGGTCACGCGAGTTCGCCAATCGTCTGGAGCCGTCTGACCGCAGGCGGGGCGTATGGCGTCCAACCGGCCCGGGGGTGTATTCTCTCAGAAGGGGGGGAGGCCTGTAAGCATGGGGACAATCTGGTCGTTCGCACTGGGGCTGGTGGTGTTGGCGGGCGCGGGACCCGCGGAGCAGGGGGCCCTGCCGGCCGGGCTGGACACCGGCTGGGAAACCCGGGCGGGCGAATTGCGTCAGACCGTGCGCGACATCCTGACGTTTCCGGCGGAACGCGTGGCCCTGGATGCGCAGACCCACCGCACCATCGACGGCGAAGGGTTCCGCATCGAGTGCGTGACGTATCAAAGCGAGCCGGGGTCATGGGTTACCGCCCATCTGTACCTGCCGGTCCCAACGGATGCGTCCGTGCCGGGCATCGTTCTCGCCTGCGGGCATGGCGGCTCTAAATCCGGCATTTACTACCAGTACGCGGGACAGCTCTACGCCAGGCTGGGCTTTGCCTGCCTCATTCCGGACACCATCGGCGAGGAGGAGCGCAATAAAGACGGCAAGATGGGCACGCGCGCCCACGACATGTACGAGTTCGGCAAGGACAGCGCTGCGCGGCGGGCCTTCACCCGCGACACGCTCGGCCGCATGGTGCTGGGGAAGATTGTGTGGGATCTCGTCCGCGGGCTGGACTACCTGGAGTCGCGGCCGGACATCGACCGGGCGCGTCTGGGGGTCATGGGCAACTCCATGGGGGGCGCCACATCGAGCCTGGTGGCGGCCGTGGATACGCGGGTGCGCGCGGCCGTGGTTTCCGGGTGGAGCATGACCGCCCAGGGGGCGATCGAGGGGAAGGACTGCAGCAAAATGCCGTATGAGGCCCTTGCCCACGCCATGAGCTTTGACGAACTGAATGCCCTGGTCGCGCCGCATGCCGCCACGCTGTTCATCAACGGCGGCCAGGATTCGATCATCGACGGGGCGGAAGAGGGCAGGGCGGTGGTGCGCCGCACGCGGGCGACGCTGGCCGGGGCGCGGCAGATTCTCGCGGACGCCGGGGTGGAGGGGATTATTGATGCGCGGTTCGTTGCGGGGGCCTGCCACCGGCCGTACATCCTCACGCGGCCGGCGGCCGAATGGTTCCAGAACCACCTGCAGCTCCCCGAAGAGCGGCGGGTGCTTCCCGCGAAAACGATAAAACTCGGGGACTGGGTCGATGCCCACGGCCTGAAACTCGAACCGTTGTACGATACGGAGCCGCGCCAGCGGGGCACCGACGCGCTCGACATCGGCGCGGCGTACCGGCCGCCGGCGGAGCTGGCGTGTTTTCCCGGGGGGGCGGCGCCGGATCCGCGCTATACCTGGGAAGGGTGGAAAGGGCGTATGATAGCGGAGGGCGAAGCCGAAACCGGCAGGATTGACAGGGGGGGACTGATTCGGCAGCAATTTGCGGGAACACCGCAAAAACAAGTACACTCACCCGAATTATTCCGTGCCGACACGAGTGACCGCTCGTCTGGAGTGAGGTTCTATGCCGAGAATCAAGAAATTCACCGTCATCGCGAAATTGCCGCCCGCGCTTGAGCCGTTGCGCAGTCTCGCGTACAACCTGTGGTGGTCGTGGGACCCGGAAGCCATCGACCTGTTCTTCCGTATCGACCGCGACCGCTGGATCAATGTGAAACAGAACCCGGTCCGGCTGCTGGGCGAGGTGCCGCAGGAGCGTCTCGAGGAGCTGGCCCGCGACGACGGGTATCTGGCGCACCTGGAACGGGTGCATTCGCGGTTCCAGGCGTACCTCCGGGGCAACAGTTGGCACGAGAAGAATCCCCAGGCGCCGGAGGATTTCCGGGTGGCGTACATGTCGGCCGAATTCGGCCTGCATGAATCCCTGGCGCTGTATTCGGGCGGCCTGGGCGTGCTGGCGGGCGATCATCTGAAGGCGGCCAGCGACATGGGCCTGCCCCTGGTGGGCGTGGGCCTGATGTACCGGGAAGGCTACCTGCAGCAGTACCTCAATGCCGACGGCTGGCAGCAGGAACGCTACCCCCTCAACGATTTCTACAACATGCCGGTCACGCTGGTCCGCGACGAGACCGGCAACCAGATTGTCATCGAGGTCGAGTATCCCGAACGGCCCGTGAAAGCCCGCGTGTGGCGGATTGACGTGGGCCGCGTCCCCCTGTACCTGCTGGACTGCGACTTTGACGCGAACGAACCCGACGACCGCGAGATCACCGCGCGGCTGTATGGCGGCGGCAACGACATGCGGGTGCGGCAGGAGATCCTGCTGGGCATGGGCGGCGTCACGATGCTGCGCCGGCTGGACATCCACCCCACGGTGTGGCACATGAACGAGGGCCATTCGGCTTTCATGACCCTGCAGCGGATCAAGAACCTCGTAAAAGGCGAGGGGCTCAGCCTGGATCACGCCGTGGAATCGGTGAAGGCCGCCAGCGTGTTCACCACGCATACGCCTGTGCCGGCGGGGAACGACATGTTCCTGCCGGAAATGATGGAGCATTATTTCCGCAAATACGCGGCGGATGTCGGCATGGGCATGGACCGGTTTCTCGGGCTGGGGCGGCAGGATCCCAGCGATCCCCGCGAACCGTTCTGCATGACGGTACTCGCGCTCAAGCTATCGGCGTTCGCCAACGGGGTGAGCCAGCTGCACGGTGCGACGGCGCGCGCCATGTGGGCCCGGACCTGGGCCGGCGTGCCCGAAGATGAGGTGCCCATTACGGCGATCACCAACGGCATTCACCAGCAGTTCTGGGTGTCGCGGGATCTCGCGGGCCTGTTTGACCGCTACCTGGGCCCGGCGTGGATCAGGAATCCGTCAGACCCGGCCGTATGGAAAAACATCGATCAAGTGCCCGACGCGGAGCTCTGGCGCACCCATGAACGCCGCCGCGAACGGCTGGTCAACTTCGCGCGGCGCCGTCTGGCGGCGCAGCTCAAGTCCCGCGGCGCGCCCAATGCCGAGGTCGAAGCGGCCTCGGAGGCCCTCGATCCCGAGGTGCTGACCATCGCGTTTGCCCGCCGCTTCGCCACCTATAAACGCGCCAAACTGCTGCTCAGCGATCCGGAACGGTTCACCAGGATCCTCTTGCACCCGGAACGGCCCGTGCAGATCATCTTCGCGGGGAAAGCCCATCCCGCCGACAACCAGGGCAAGGATCTCATCCGCGCCCTGATCCATTTCATGCGCGAAAACGAGGTGCGCAACCGCTTCGTCTTCCTCGAAGACTACGACATGAACGTCGCCCGCTACATGGCCCAGGGGGTGGACTGCTGGCTTAACACGCCGCGCCGGCCCCTCGAGGCGTCGGGCACCAGCGGCATGAAGTCGGCCGCGAACGGCGGGCTCAACATCAGCATTCCCGACGGCTGGTGGTGCGAGGCGGAAGGCCTGGGCGAGAACGGCTGGAGCATCGGCCGCGGCGAAATGTATGAAAACCCGGACGAACAGGACGTCGTCGAGAGCGAGATGCTCTACGAACTCCTCGAACAGGAGATCATCCCGATGTTCTACGAACGCGGCACGGACGACCTGCCGCGCCGCTGGGTGATGCGGATGAAGAATGCCATGCGGACCATCAATCCGGTGTTCAACACCCACCGCATGGTGCAGGAATACACGGACCGGTTTTATGTGCCGGCGACGCAACGCCGCATTGTCCTGCAGGCCAACCAGCGGGAACGGTCCAAAGCCCTCGCGGAATGGAAGATGAAGGTGCGCGCGTGCTGGCCGCAGGTGCGTATTGCGGACATCGAGAGCGGCCCGCTCGACGGCCTGCCGTACGGCTCGAACCTCGAGGTGACGGCCGGGCTGTTTCTCGACAAGCTGTCCACCGACGACGTGGTCGTCGAAGTGTATTATGGCAACGTGGACAGCTACGGCCGCATCCACGACGGCCGCCAGGCGCCCATGGCGCTTCAGGAAGCGGCCAGCGACGGCGTGTACCGCTTTAAAGGCTCCATTTATTGCGACAAGACGGGCCAGCAGGGGTTCACCGTGCGCGTGATGCCCAGCCATCCCGACCTTGCCGACAAGCATGAGACGGCGTTGATCACCTGGGCCTGACGGGTCCGGATACAGGATGGTTCCGGGGGACGTGGCGCGCCGGGTCCCGGCGCGCGGAATCCGTGGAAAGGAGCATGGCATCATGGCAGTGAAACCTTTGCGGGTGGGCGTCGTGGGTACGGGATTCGGGCGGTATCATATGGAAGGGTTCAGCCAGGTGCCGGGCGTCGAAATCCTGGCCATCTGCGACCTGAACAAAGCGGAGGCGCAACAGTTTGCCGGCCAGTACGGCGCCAAACACGTGTTCACCAGCGCGAAGCGCATGTTCGCGATGGACGAGCTGGACGCGGTCTCCATCGCCGTGCCCAACGCGCTCCATGCCCCGATGACCATCGATGCCCTGAGCAAGGGCAAGCATGTCCTGATCGAAAAACCCATGACCATCACGCCGGCCGATGCCCAGAAGATGGCCGATGCCGCAAAGAAGGCGGGCAAGCTGCTCATGGTCGAACAGGCCCTGCGGTTCCGGCCCGAGGCGCAGCTGGTGAAAGCCTACGCCGACCGCGGCGAGTTCGGCGACATGTATTACGCGCGCTCCACCTGGTACCGCAGGAAAGGCTGGCCCCATCTCCACATGCCGCCGGACGGCACCCTCGGGCGCGGCGTCTGGTTTCTTCAGAAGCGCCTGGCCGGGTTCGGCGCGCTGGGCGACATCGGCGTTCACCTGCTCGACCTCGCGTGGTACCTGATGGGCACGCCCAAACCCGTGTCAGTCTCCGGCCAGCTTTTCCGCCAGGTGGCCGTGCCCGAGCTGAAGGCCAAGGGCCTGCCCGCGGAAGTCGAGGAAATGGCCGCGGGCCTCATCAAGTTTCAGGGCGGCAAGACCATCATGGTCGAAGTGTCCTGGGACACCTACACCAAACCCGCCATGGAGTGTTTCCTCATGGGCAACCGGGGCGGCGCGAGCGTGTTCCCCGCCCAAGTGTTCCGGGGCGGCGACATCGACGAGACCGTCGACATCGAGACCCACTACAACGGCCTCCCCATCGAGACCGCCTTCAGCCATTTCATCGACTGCATCCGCGACCGCCGCAAGAAGTGCATCGCCCCCGCGGACCAGAACGTCACCCTGATCCGCATGCTCGACGCCCTTGCGCGCTCCGCCAAGTCCGGCAAGGAAGTGCGGCTGTAGCCCTGTCCAGGCCGATACTGCGAGCGTCAGGGTACGGTTCGTGCTCAAGTAGCTTCATCTGAATGGCTGCTTGTGCATACAGAGACAGCTTGGAGTGTTCCTGCCAAAAGGGTCTGGGCACGGGCCGTACAGATAATGCAGCAGGGACCGGTACTATGCTGGCCGTTCTAAACGGTTGCTTGGAATTCCGGGAGGCCGTACCTGTTTTCCATCAAGTGGTGCAGGTGCATTGCACACTGGTACCGGGGTGGGTATCATATTTCTTTGGAAAGATGGATTGGATCTGCGCCTTCATCAGGCGGCGCGTCTCGGGAGTCGCTCAATGTCAGCCATCGTGGATTTTGAATGTCCCCCGCTGAATGAGGTCATCTGCGGTCTGCACTTCCGGAGAATGGACCGCTTTACGGCACCATATGTCGGACTTCTCTGGCAGAAGTTTCAGACCCATTACCCGAAGTGCGAGGTTCATCCCCCATTGACGCTCGTGTCGGAGCAGGACACGGAACTTCAGCTGGAAATGAGTTCGTTTCCCCGGGTTTGGTTCGTGAGTGAAGACAGCACGCGCCTGGTACAAGTGCAGCAAGATCTCCTGATTCACAATTGGAGACAGGTTGAGTCTTCAACATCCTACCCCAGGTATAAGATCGTCAAAGATGGATTTGACGATGCCCTGTCGAAGTTCGAGGCGTTCGTGGCTGATCACGGTCTGGGCGCCGTGGAGGCGAGGCAGTACGAGCTGAGCTACGTCAATTTTGTTCCCCAGGGAGACGGCTACGAAAGCTTGGGCGAGTTGGGCAGGCTGCTTCCCGATTTTGCATGGCGCCGTAACACGTCCCGGTTTCTCCCGGATCCTTCAAATGTTAACTATCAAACTGTTTTCGATCTTCCCAATAATAATGGTAAACTCAGGGTAAGCATACAGGACGCATTGAGAAGGTCCGATGAAAAGAAACTGACTCGAATTCTGATCGTGGTCCGAGGGATGCATCAGTCGCAAGACGTCTCAACGCCGGATGATTGGTTTGAACTGGCCCATGAGTGGATCGTGAGGGCATTTCTGGACTTGACAAGCGAGGAGGTTCAGGTAAAGCACTGGAGGAAGAAGTAGCATGAGCTGCCCATCGGCCATTCTCTTGCAGATGGATACCACTTTGGACGATCTTTCTACCGTTGGTTCCCAGCGTGACGAATCTCCCGGTACGTTCCGGTTATTTCATGCGAAACTCCGTGAGTACGCGTCGCGGTCGGGATTTTCTACGGACGACTCGTCGAGTGGTGATTCCCTTTCGGCCGTCTTTGCCGAATCACTCATTCGGCTTTCGAAATTCAGAGAACTGCGGCCCAACTGGAATAGTTATGGCGCCGTGCCTGTCACTGAGGACGCAATAACGGCAGCCAAGGATCTTTTTGCTTCTCTTCAGAGCATCTTTCAGGGTCTAACTGGCTGTTGCTGGGACGACCAGCGGTGCTGCGCGTTGGCCCCGGTTGCAACGGTTCCCCTTGACGATGGCGGGGTTGGGATTGAATGGTCTCTGCCTGGTATGGAGATCGAGATATCCATAGGCCCGGATCGAAAGATGGAATATCTTGCCGTAGAGGGTTCAGGGGAGAGCCGCAAGTATACCGAGAGGGATGCGGTGAGCAAGAACGAAGTGCTTCAACTGTTCCTGAGAGCCTTCGCCAACTGAGTGCCCATGAGTGCGGGCATAGAAACGATAACTCCAGGCGATTCCCTGTACCGGCGGTTTCTGCATTGGTACCTTAAGGACGATGGGACGATAAGCTCGTCTGCTTTTATGTCGCGAAAGAAGCCAGATCCCGAGTTGTCCGTGGACTTGGCCCGCTTGACCACGCCCGAAAAGACACGGGCCTCTCATCTTGACATGGGTGTGGCAGAAATTGCGGCAAGCGTACCCTTGGATATGGGTTTGACGGTAAAGCACGCTCCCGAGCATGATAATTACGCCCATTGTTTGATCATGGGTTTAAAGACGAAAACCCAATGCCGGATGCTGGCCGAAAAGGCCAGCATTCGGTTGAAGCCTTGTGTGATGTGAATGGGTTGTTGATCGGGCTGCTCGACGCCCTTGCGCGCTCCGCCAAGTCCGGCAAGGAAGTGCGGCTGTAGAGGTCATGCGACGGATGCTACTCGCGCCCCGGCACTCTGGAAGCTCCGGGGCGCGATGGCGTGTCGCTGTCCGGCGGGTCACGCGGCGGAATCGGCGGTTTCCTTGCCGTCTTTGAACCGCACCGAGACGATCTGGGAGACGCCGCGTTCCTGCATCGTGACGCCGTAGAGGGCGTTTCCGCGCGCCATGGTCTGTTTGTTGTGCGTGATGACCACAAACTGGCTCTGGTCGGTGAAGTCGTCCAGCATGGACAGAAACCGGCCGATGTTGGCGTCGTCGAGCGGGGCGTCAACCTCGTCGAGGATGCAGAAGGGGCTGGGTTTGGCCCTGAAAATGGCGAACAGCAGGGCGAGCGCGGTCATGGCCTGTTCCCCGCCGGAGAGGAGCGAGATGCTCTGGGGTTTTTTGCCCGGGGGCCGCGCTTCGATCTCGATCCCGCTTTCGAGCGGATCGTCTTCGTCGAGGAGGTAGATGCGGGCCTGGCCGCCGTTGAACATGGTTCGGAAATAGTTGCGGAAATGGTCCGCGACGAGGGTGAAGGTCTCCATGAACATGGCGAGGATCTTCTTGTCGCTGCGGGCAATGACGCCGAGCAGCGTCTCGCGGGCGCTCTGGAGATCCTTGTACTGGGTGGTGAGGAAGGTCTCGCGTTTTTCGAGGGTCTCGTATTCCTCGATGGCCATCAGGTTGACTTCGCCGAGCCGTTGCAGGCGGGACCGCACATCGGTGACCAATTTGTCGCGTTCCTCGGGGGAGTACTCGTCGGTGCCGACTTCCTCTGCCCGCAGGGAGGCCAGGGCGACGTTGTAGGCCTCGAGGATGCGCTCCTGGAAGTATCCGACCCGGTCTTCGCGCTGGCGCAGGGCCAGCTCGGCCTCGTGGAGGCGGGACTGGGCGTCGCGCGCCTGTTCGCGCACTTCGCGGAGCTGTTTTTCCACGGTTTCGGACTCGTCGAGGAGCGTCTGCCGCTGGTTTTCGGCGTCGATGACCTTGCTGCGGGCCTGTTCCTTGTTTTCCGACAAGGCACGGGAGCGCTCCAGGTGAAGCCGGATGGCCTCTTCGAGGCGTTTGCGCTCTTCCTGTCGGGCGGCGATGGCTTCGCGGCGGCGCTGGGCCTCGTCGAGGGCTTCCTGGCGGCGGGCCTGTTCCCGCTCCACATCGCGGTCGATTTCCTGAATGCGCTGGGCGATGCCGGCCTGGCGCACGCGCAGGTCGGCCAATTCGCTGGCGCACACCGAGAGGGCCTGGCGGGCGCGCGACGCAGCCTCCTGGGCCTCGGCGATTTCGTGCTGCATGACTTCGTCGTCGCTGGCCATGGTGTCGGCGCGGGCGGCGGCTTCCTTGCGTTGGTCTTCGAGCGCGTCGCGGCGGGCGCAGAGCTCGTCGCGCTGCGTGTAGAGGTTGCGGGACCGCTCCACCAGGCTGTCGAGTTCGGTGCTCTGGCGGGCAATGAGCACGCCGAGTCCGCTAAGCTCGCGCCGGAGCGTGTCTTCGGCGGTTTCGTGGGCCTGAATCTGCGCGCTGAGTTCCTGGATCTGCGTGCCGAGCGCCTGGCCCTTGTCGGCGATCTCGGAAAGCCGGCGTTCCAGGCCGACCAGTCGCTTTTCGATCTCGGCGATTTCCGCGCTGCGCCCGAGCAGGCCGCCGCGATCATGGCGCGTGCGGCCGCCCGTGACCGCGCCCGACGATTGCATGACTTCCCCGTCGAGTGTGACGAGTTTCGGGTACGACGACGTTTCCCGCGCGATGCGGATAGCGTCATCGAGGGTTTCGACGACGACAGTGTCCCGCAACAGGTATTCCACGGCCGGCCGGATGTGTCCGTCGAACTGGACGAACGCGATGGCGTCTCCGACCACGCCCGGGCGGCCCGCCAGGGAATCCGATTCGCGCGAGGACGGGCGCAGAATGTCCAGCGGCAGGAACGTGACGCGCCCGGTCTGGCTGCTCTTCAGGTAATCGATCGCCCCTTTGGCCGCGCCCGCGTGTTCCGCCACGACGTTGTTGATGTTGCCGCCCAGGGCGGCTTCGATCGCGCGCTCGTACTCTTTCTCTGTGGACAGAAGATCCCCGACGGGGCCGATGATGTCCTGCATGCCGGGGTGGCCGTCGGACTTGGCCCGCATGACCGCGCGAACGCCCGACGCGAACCCTTCGTAGTTGTCGCGCAGTTCACGGAGCGAGGTCAGACGCGCTTCGAGGCTGCTCTTGGTTTCGCGCAGCCCCTGCCACTCCTGGTCGAGCGCACGCAGCGCCTGGGACGCGTCGGCCTGTGTGTGGAGCGCCTGGGCCCGCGCGGTTTCGGTTTCCGTGAGCCGTCTCTGGGCATCGGATTCATGGGCGCGCTGCTGGTCGAGTTCCTTGAGGAGTTCCTCGCGCCGCCGGTCGATGTGGCCCTGGTTTTCGTAGATGGACTCGAGCTGGGCCTCGATGTTGGCGATGTTGACGCCCAGGGTTTCGAGTTCGGTGGCGGCCCGGGCCCGGGTATTCATTTTTTCAAGAGCCTGGGCGCGTTTTTCTTCCAGGCGCGCGTCGGCGTGCGACACGGTTTCGGTCAGGGCGGCATGTTCTCCGGCCTTGGCGTCGATGGCGGCGGAACACTGGGCCAGTTCGGCCTGGGAGGTTCCGTGGTCCGCCCGCGTGGTTTCGATGTGCGCGGCGATGGCGCCGGCGCGCTCCTCGAACTCGGCGCCTTCCAGCTCGGCGCGTTTCTCCTGCTCTTCGGAGAAGGTCATTTTCTGGCGGGTGAGGGCGATTTCCCGTTCGATCTTCTCCATTTCGGAGTCGATCTCGTGCACGCCTTCGCGCCGCGTGAGGAGGACCCGGTCCTGCTCGAGTTTTGCGAGGCCGAGTTCCTCGAAGCGCGCGTCGAGTTCCGCGATGCGGGTCGACGCGGCCTCGTATTCATTGCTGGCCTGGGCAAAGCGCTGCTTGAAGTCGGCGATCTCGGCCGTCAGGGCCGTGTACTTCAACCAGGCCGCGCGGATTTCCACGTCGCGCAGCATGTCGGTGAGTTCGCGGTAGCGGATGGCGGCGTTGACCTGGCGTTTCAGGGTGCGCATGTGGCGCTGCACTTCGGCGATGATGTCATTGAGCCGCAGGAGGTTGTTTTCGGCGGATTCGAGTTTGCGCAACGCCGCGCGTTTGCGGTTCTTGTACTTGATGATCCCCGCCGCTTCCTCGAACAGGAAGCGCCGGTCTTCGGGCTTGGAACTCAGGATGAGGTCCATTTTCCCCTGGCCGACCATCGAGTATGCGCTCGTGCCGATGCCGGTATCCATGAACAGTTCCTGGATGTCCTTCAACCGGCAGGGCGCGTTGTTGATGAGGTATTCGCTTTCTCCGGAGCGGTAGAGCCGGCGCGTCACGGCCACTTCCGCAAAATCCACCGGCAGCTTGGAGTCCGCGTTATCAAACAGCACCGTCACTTCGGCCATGCCGAGCGGGTTGCGGTTCTCGCTCCCGTTGAAAATGACGTCCTGCATGAGGGAGCCGCGCAGTTCCTTGGCACGCTGCTCGCCGAGGCACCATTTCAGGGCATCGAGGATGTTGCTCTTGCCGCACCCGTTGGGCCCGACAATCGCGGTCACCCCCGGTTCGAACCGCACCACCGTCCGATCGGCAAACGACTTGAATCCCGACAACTCTAATTGTTTGAAATACATGGCAAACGGAAGTCCGTGTGGTTTCGGTTACGCATGTTCCGGATCCTCGCGCAAGAGGCGCGTGATCGACCGGGCTCTCCCCGTGTTTTCCTCCGCCTCGATAACGACCGCCCCCAGGGCGGGCCGCTCCTTCGCCACCTTGAATTCCGCCGGCATGCCGGTCAGGAACCGGCGGACCACCAGATCGCGTTCGACGCCGATCACCGAATCCCGCGGGCCGGTCATGCCCACGTCGGTGATGTAGGCGGTCCCTTTCGGCAATACCCGCTCATCGGCGGTCTGGACATGCGTGTGCGTGCCAATGACCGCCGTGCAGGACCCGTCGAGGTGCCACCCCATCGCCACCTTTTCAGAGGTGGCTTCGGCGTGCATATCGACCACGACCAGGGGCGTGGCCTGGCGAAGCTCAGCGACCACCCGCGAACCCACCGCGAACGGGCAGGCCACGGGTTCCATGAACACCCGGCCAAGCAGATTGACCACGCCCACCTTGCGGCCGTCCGGCAGCGTATACAGGGCGGCGCCCAGCCCCGGAACCCCCTCGGGATAGTTCGCGGGCCGGACCACATTGTCGAATGCCGCGATCGCCTTGACGAATTCGCGCTTGCGCCAGGTGTGGTTGCCCAGGGTGATCACATGGACCCCCAGCCCCTGGAGCTCGCGGAGGATGGCTGCGGTAATCCCCAGCCCTCCGGCCGCATTCTCGCCATTCGCCACGACCAAGTCAATCGCGAACTCGTCGCGCACCCGCGGCAGCCAATACTCGACGCTCCGCCGGCCCGGGCGGCCGACAATGTCCCCGATGAACAAGAGGTTCATACTTGCGGTTCGCTCGTATCTGATCCGGCCCTAATTGGCCGTTTCGGTCGCACGGGTCTCGCGGATGACGGTAATCCGGATCTGACCGGGATAGGTCATCTCCTGCTCGACCTTTCGGGCGACGTCCCGGGCCAGCTGGGCGGCCTGGGCGTCGTCGACCCGCTCGGGCACGACGGCCAGCCGCACCTCGCGCCCGGCCTGAAGGGCATACGATTTCTCGACCCCCTCGAATCCGTTGGCCAGGGCTTCAAGCTGCTCGAGGCGTTTGACGTACGACTCGATGGTCTCGCGGCGGGCGCCGGGGCGCGCGGCGGACAGGGCGTCGGCGGCCTGTACGAGCACCGCGATGACGGAGGATTTCTCCTGTTCGTTATGGTGCGCGGCGATCGCGTTGACGATATTGGGCGTCTCGCCGTATCGCCGGGCGAAATCCGCCCCGATCGCGGCGTGCGACCCTTCGATCTCATGGGTGACGGATTTGCCGATGTCGTGAATCAGCGCGGCGCGCTTGGCTTCCGCGACGTTCAGGCCGAGTTCGGCGGCCATCATACCGGCCAGATGGCAGACTTCCTGCGCATGCCGCAAAACGTTCTGGCCGTACGACGTACGGTAGTTGAGGCGTCCCAGGAGCTTGACGATCTCGGGATGGAGGCCGTGGACGCCCGTCTCGAGGCAGGCCGCCTCGCCCAGTTCCTTGATGGTCTGGTTCATTTCTTCCTGAACCTTGGCGACCACCTCTTCGATGCGGGCCGGGTGGATGCGGCCATCCTGGATGAGGCGTTCGAGCGCGATACGCGCCACCTCGCGCCGGATCGGGTCAAACCCCGACAGGATGACGGCCTCGGGCGTATCGTCGATGATGATGTTGATGCCCGTGACGCTTTCCAGGGCGCGGATATTACGGCCCTCGCGCCCGATAATCCGCCCTTTCATCTCGTCGTTCGGCAGATCAACCACCGACACCGTGCTCTCGGCGACGTGGTCCGCCGCGCACCGCTGAATGGCCTGGCTGATGACCCACTGGGCGCGTTTTTCGGAGTTTTCGACGAGTTCGTCTTCGATCCGTTTGAGCCGGAGGGCGGTGTCGCGCCGGACCTCGTTCTCCAGCTGGGTAAACAGCTCGCGTTTGGCCTGTTCGGCGCTCATCCCCGAGACGTTTTCGAGTTTGGTGCGCTGTTCCTGAATGATCCGGTCGATTTCTTCCTGGCGGCCCTCGAGCGCCTGTTCGCGTTTAGCCAGTTCGCGGTCTTTGGCGCTGACTTCGTTGGCCTTGGTCTCGAGCAATTCGACGCGTTTGTCAACACTTTCCTCCTTGGCGAGGATGCGTTTTTCGAGCGCGACGAGTTCGCGGCGTTGTTCGCGGGCCTCGCGTTCGACTTCGGCCCGCAGTTCAATCCGCTGTTCCTTGAGTTCGGTCTGCGCTTCCTTGAGGATCGTAGCGGCTTCACGTTCCGCATCGGAGATGGCCTGGGCTGCCTCGCGGCGCGCCCTGCTCATGTAACGGCGGCCCATGATGCGGCTGCCGATAGCATTGAGGATGATCCCGATGAGGATGCCCACTGCGATCCACGCCATCATGAGTGGATCCATGTGTGAACCTCCGCCCCCTGGGGGACTGTCAAATCCGACGGGAGCGTAAGGCGAAAGAAGGCATGCGGGGTTGGGTCAGCCCAACTCCAGAAGGTTGCAGCATTTAGCCTTGGGAAAATCTACATCTGAGATCAAATTAGCCCACCCATCATATCTAAACACCGTCACGACAGTCCGCCGCGGCCCTCCCTCTGATGAAGCCGCTGTACCTCGTACTGTCTCGCAACGTGGGCAACATGCAACCAATATGCTCTACCGCCCCACTTCCAATCGGACAAGCTTGGGTCAAAACGTTACACAATACTGACTACAGGCGGCTTAAGTATATTTCCACCACCCGGCTAAGTCAAACGAACATTTTGCCGGGCCTGTTCCTGTCCGGGCGGGGCGTCCCGGGCGCTGTTTGTCTACCCGGGGCGGATTGTGTCAAGATGGAAACTGACGGGGCAAGTGAACTCACGGAGGGAGGAATTATGGTTTCGAGACGGGATTTTCTCCGGAGCGTGGGCGGCGGCACGCTGGCGGCCTGGGCGGCGGCGCATCCCCGTCCGGCGCTGGCGAGTCCGGGCGGACAACGGCCGAATATCGTGTGGATCTACAGCGACGACCATGCCCAGAATGCCGTGAGCGCCTACGGTGGCCGGCTCGCTTCCGTGGCCCCGACCCCGAACATCGACCGGCTCGCGCGCGAGGGCGTCATTTTCCGCAACAGTTTCGTGACCAACTCGATTTGCGGGCCGTGCCGGGCGGTCGTCCTTACGGGCAAGCACAGCCATATCAACGGGTTCCGCACCAACAGCGACCGCTTTGACGGGGCGCAGCAGACCTTCCCGAAACTCCTCCAGCAGGCCGGATACCAGACGGCCCTCTTCGGGAAATGGCATCTGGTCACGGACCCCACCGGCTTTGACGCCTGGGAGGTGCTGCCGGGGCAGGGCAGTTACTACAATCCCGACTTCCTCACGCCGGAGGGACGCCATCGCCGCGACGGGTATGTGACCGACATCATCACCGACCTGGCGCTGGACTGGCTTCAGACCCGGCGGAATGCCGAGATGCCGTTCATGCTCATGATTCAGAACAAGGCCCCGCACCGGGAATGGGAACCGGGGCCGAAACACCTGACGACCTACGACGATGTGACGATCCCGGAGCCGGACAACCTGTTCGACGACTATGCGGGCCGCGGCACCGCGGCCAAAGAACAAGACATGACCATCGCGAAGACCATGCGGCTTGGACCGGACCTCAAGGTCTGGCAGGCGCTGAAAGACGACGACCCCGACAA
>Ga0208458_1002196_pt1 | contig 14754 bp, 13 predicted proteins | sample AD_UKC085_MetaG_FD_184432 | JGI IMG/M metagenome (GOLD analysis project Ga0208458, IMG submission 184432) | Active sludge microbial communities of municipal wastewater-treating anaerobic digesters from USA - AD_UKC085_MetaG (SPAdes) (version 2) | ecosystem: Engineered > Bioreactor > Anaerobic >... | reverse complement strand
TGCGGAGCTATACTTTCCCCTGTTCGATGAGTACCTCGATAAGTACCACCTGCCCTTAGAACTAAAATACCTTGCTGCTGTCGAATCGGCTCTTAATCCCCTGGCCGTTTCTAAAACCGGTGCTGCCGGTATTTGGCAGTTCAAAATCAATACAGCGCGAATGTTCGATTTAAAGGTTTCATCCTACGTTGATGAGCGGATGGATCCGGATAAATCAACCGAAGCAGCATGCCGTTACCTGGAGTACCTTTACAGGACATTTAATAGCTGGCATTTAGCCATTGCAGCCTATAATGTTGGACCAGAACCTATAAGAAAAGCTATTGCACGAAATCATGGTGAAACCAACTTTTGGAAGCTTTACGATGATCTGCCTGAATCAGCTCAAAACTATGTTCCTGCCTTTATTGCTGCCGCATACGTAATGCAGCATTATGGCGACCACGGCATTTTTCCTGCTCGCCCTACAATTGCCTTTGCCCAAACTGATACCGTTCATGTAGCCTTTGCCGTCAACTTCTCCACACTATCTTCGGCGCTTAACATCCCAGTGGAACTTCTCCGGTACCTGAACCCCATGTACCGGATCGACTATATCCCCAAAGACAGCCAACGGCAGGTCTTACGGCTGCCATCCGATAAAGCTGTTTTATTTACAGCTAATAAGGAATCCATACTTTTCAACTCACCCAAAACAACCCATCAGCAGTCCATAACTTCCGGGTCAGCAAGTGGAAGTTCAAAAAAATCGAAAATGCTAATCTATACGGTTAAGGATGGGGATAGTATAAACAAGATTGCCATCAACTACTACTGCACGCTTGACCTGATTAGGCAATGGAATCCTGGCCTTGACACGCTCCTAAACGTTGGCCAAACCCTCACGCTTTGGGTTAGCGAGGACGAACTCCAAAAAATCAACAGCTAGCCCTAACTTCGGCTGCGCTTGTTGATCACTTTCAGCTGTATATGCACCAAGTCTCCTCTATGGGCTAGCAAAGTATTAGTTTCTTGCGTTTCAGCCACAGAGATTTTTGTCTTGTTAAGAATTTTATAACAAAATCTTAACGGGTATAAATATTTTTTATTTTTGACTATTTAATACAAATAGTCAGTATCAGTATTAAATTATTGGTAATTAGAATATTGCTATTTATTTCGGCTTACGAGTAATGCAATTATGGTTATAGGACAATATGATTTTTCTTAACAATTTATTAATATAGCACCCTGGTTCAAAACCATGCAGTGGAAATTGTAATAAAAATATGTTAAAATGAATGGTAAAACCGAAGTAAGAATACAGACTTCCATTCTGAATAAGATGGAAAAAAGGATTTTGGTGGCGATGGCCAATCGAATGCCCAGCTGGATAACCTCTGATAACCTCACCGTAGTGGGTGTGATCGGCGCATTAACGACCGGGGTAGGATACATACTTTCCAGCTGGAACCTTAATTTTTTATGGCTTGCCTCGTTTGGGCTTATTCTAAATTGGTTTGGCGATAGCCTTGATGGAACACTGGCAAGGGTGAGAAATGCTCAAAGGCCAATATACGGATTTTATATAGATCATAACATTGATGGGCTCACCATTACCATTATGTGTATTGGCGCCGGCCTTTCGCCCATGATAAAGTTTTCCACCGCCATGCTGATACTGGTTGGTTACCTGCTCCTGTCAATTTTCACCTATATTAATGCCTACCTAAAAGGTGAGTTTAGAATATCATATGGCAACCTGGGACCCACCGAATTCAGGCTTATCGTAATCATTATCAACACAATGTTTATATACTTTCCATTTAAAGATATGTACCTTCACATTATGAAGTATGAGGTTGGAGTTTACGATGCCATTGGGTTTGGAATTGCCATTCTGCTTTTCTTTATTTTTCTTATCAGCTTCTTTGTCTTTTTAAGGAAGTACAAACAGGTTGACCCTCCCCGTTGGGTCGATAACCATAACAATTCGAATTAGCCCATGATGCCCAAGTACTTCAAATTTATTGCCAGCCGGCTAATTGGGACAATTGTCGATACGCTAGTGCTGTGGCTGCTCACGAGCTTTATCTTTTCCTCCTATGTTGGAGCATACATCATAGCACCTACAATCTCATTCGAATTTGCGGTTTTTTCAAATTTTTTATTTTCATACTTTTGGATATGGAGTAAGCGCGTAGCTGTAAAAAACAACAGATCTTTTTTTAGTCACTTTTTATCATTCAACATATCTTCTTTTCTGGGATTTATTGTTAAAATGGGATTTTTGCTACTATTTAGCAAGCTGTTGAAGTGGAGTGTGGTTTACTGTAATTTTTTAGCACTGCTCATTTCCGGAGTTGTCAACTTCGGACTTTCGGAGCTGGTTGTATTTAAAAAGTCCCCCGTAGTGGACTCGGTGGACGAAAAGATATTGGTTCGTAGAAATAAATCTGGTAAGTTTTAACTTGAATGGATATGGGAAAACTTCAAGAACGTTACTCGCAGTACACCCTGCCCCAGCAAATAAAGGCTGAGGGAATTTACCCTTACTTTAGGGCGATTGAATCCGAGCAAAGCACCGTGGTTACCATGAAGGGCAAGCAGGTTTTAATGTTTGGCTCTAACAGCTATCTGGGTTTGGCCAACCATCCCCGGATTAAGGAGGCGGCAAAGAAGGCGATAGACAAGTACGGCACCAGCTGTTCGGGTTCAAGATTCCTGAATGGAACGCTCGACATTCACCTTGAGCTCGAGGAAAAGCTGGCTAAGCTGGTTGGTAAGGAATCGGCAATCTGCTACAGCACAGGCTTCCAGGTTAATCTGGGAGTTGTTTCGGCTCTTTGTAGCCGTGGTGACTACCTCCTGCTCGATTGCCTCGACCATGCCTCTATTATAGAAGGAAGCCGGCTGTCTTTTTCCAAAATTCTGAAATTCGACCATAATGATATGAACTCGCTGGAAGCCAAGCTTAAGCTTTGTGAGCCCGACCGGATTAAGCTTATTGTGGTTGACGGAATATTCTCCATGGAGGGCGATATAGCCAACTTGCCCGTCATTGTTCAGCTAGCCGAGAAGTACGATGCAAGCATAATGGTTGACGATGCCCATTCGCTGGGTGTAATTGGGGATGGGGGCAGGGGAACCGCCTCGCACTTCAACCTTACCCCTAAGGTGGACTTGATTATGGGAACTTTTTCAAAATCCTTTGCCTCACTGGGAGGTTTTATAGCCGGAGACGAGTCGGTTATCAACTACCTTAGGCATAACTCCCGCTCGCTGATTTTTAGCGCCAGCATGACTCCTGCCTCGGTGGCCAGCGTTAGCACTGCCATTGATATAATGCTCGAAGAACCGGAACGAATGAAGCATCTTTGGGATTTAACCCGTTATGCCCATGAGGCTTTTAAGAGTCATGGCATTTACATTGGCAAAAGCGAAACCCCCATTATTCCTCTTTACGTTCGCGATGATATTAAAACCCTTCAGCTTACTAAAATGCTTTTAGATGAGGGAATATTCATCAACCCTGTTATTACACCTGCTGTTCCGAAGGAAGACTCCATGATACGCTTCTCACTCATGGCTACCCATACCTTCGAACAGCTGGACATTGCCATAGATAAAATTGTGGGTTCATTTAAGAAGCTCGGGTTGCTTACCACCTCAACCGTCAAAAATCCCTAGCCTACAAGCAAATGAAGGTTGTTCTCATAACGGGTGTTTCCTCTGGATTTGGTCGCGCTATTGTACTGCGGCTTGCCAATAAGGAATTTAAGGTTTATGGCACCGTGCGCCGGAAGGTCGATCCAATCCCAGGTGTTAGCTACCTCAACATGGACGTAACGAGCCGGGAATCGGTTGAAAAGGCTGTTGGGGAGGTTTATGGAAAGGAGGGGCGTATAGACGTGCTGATTAGCAATGCGGGAATGGGTATAGCCGGCCCACTTGAGTTTACAAGTATTGATGATGTGCAACATCAAATGGATGTGAACTTTTTGGGAATGGTAAGGGTAGTTCAGGCTGTTCTACCAATTATGCGTAATCAAAAAGGTGGTAGAATAATCTGCATTAGCTCTATTGCGGGTTTAATTGGGCTACCTTTTCAGGGCGTTTACTCGGCCAGCAAATTTGCCATAGAGGGGTATTGTCTTGCCCTGCGAACGGAGGTAAGGCCTCACAACGTTGAGGTTGTACTTGTAAACCCGGGCGATTTCTCCACCAGCTTTACCCGCAACAGGAGCGTTGTTGATTCATCAGAGGCAAAGGAAGCCTACCCCAATTATATCAAAACAATGAAGGTAGTTGAGCAGGAGGAGAACAGAGGGCTTTCGCCGGAGTTTCTTGCCAAAAAAATTGAGAAAATTATAAATAGGAAGAAATGTCCTACCCGTTGCGTTGTGGCTACACCGGTTCAGAGGGCATCCGTATTTATCAAAAGAATACTACCCGAGGGTTTGTTTTACCGAATTATTCAAAAGTACTATATGTCCTGAAGGTGCGGCTATTACTTACCTACTAATTCCTGAATTGAATGAAAGTTACTATTAAGGAGGTTACAGACAAGAGGTTGTTAAAGAAATTCATTAAGTTTCCTAATAAGCTCTATAAAGGCAACAGGTACTACGTACCCCAATTCATTGCCAGCGAGTTTAGCACATTATCAAAAGAAAAAAATCCAGCTTTTGAATTTTGTGAAGCCAGGTACTGGCTGGCCTATAACGAGGACAACGCCATTGTAGGTCGTATTGCCGGAATCATAAACAATAGGTATAACCAAAAAACGGCAACAAAATACGTACGATTCGGGTGGCTCGATTTTGTTGAGGATGCCGATGTGCTTAGGGCGTTATTCGATACGGTTGAGAATTGGGCCAAGGCGAATGGAGCTCAATACCTTCATGGCCCTCTAGGATTCTCAGAATTTGATGCTTCTGGAATTCTAATTGAGGGGTTCAACGAGCTGCCAACTGCCTATGGTAAGTATAACTACCCTTACTACCAGTCCATGGTTGAGCAGCTGGGATTTGAGAAGGAGGTTGACTGGGTGGAGTACAACATCAAGGTGCCCGACTCCGTTCCAGAAAAGTACTCCAAAATGGCCGATATCATTGAAGAGCGTAACCAGCTACATCGCCTCAAATTTTCGAGTAAGAGAGAGCTGCTTGCCTATACCGATGAGATATTCCAACTTCTTAACAGGGAGTACTCCAGCATCCACGGCTTTGCCGAGCTAACTCAAGGTCAGATAGATGACCTTAAGAAGCAGTTTGTCCCGCTGATCCAGCTAAAATTCATTTCGGTGGTCAAAAACGCACAGGGGGAGGTGGTAGGTTTTGGGATTTGTCTCCCATCCCTATCAAAAGCCATTCAGAAATCAAAAGGACGAATGTTCCCTTTCGGGTTTATCTACCTCATAAAAGCACTGAAGTATAACGACACACTTGATACCCTGTTAATAGCCATACATGGCGATTACAAGAATAAGGGCGTTAATGCGCTTATATTCAACGACATTGGAAAGGCTATTATTGAAAGCGGCATAACAAACATTGAAACCACCCGCGAGCTGGAGGATAACTTCATGGTTCAAAATTTATGGAACAAGCTTGAGTACCGTCAGCACAAGAGGGCAAGATGCTACATAAAAAGGCTTTCATAACAGCTTTTTGTATAACCAATAAGGATTTCAATAGCTATGACAGACGAGGTAAGGGATATGATTGTGGAATCGGCTGCCACCTTTTTTAACCGATTTGGTTTTAAACATACCACCATGGAAAACATTGCCGAAAGCATTCATAAGGCTAAAGGCTTGATATACTACTATTTCAAAAGTAAGGAGGAGCTGTTTAAGGAGGTTTTATGGAATGATATCAGGCGCATTAAAGCGCATCTCATGGCAACAGCCAACTCCGAGGATGACACTCACATTACACTAAAAAAGTTTGTACATGCACGTTTAGAGTTGCTTGAGGGGGCTACCAGCTATCATGAGGTTATTAAGGCACAAATTTACCATAAAAGCCACGTTTTTTTAGATGATATAAAAAATGACTTTGAGGATTTTGAGAAAAGTCAGCTATCAAGTATTATTCGTAGGGGAGAGCAGCGCGGCGACTTTAAAGTTGAAAGCATCCCTTCAACAGTCAATGGTATTTTGACAGTCTTAGGCAGCCTCGACTTTTCATTGTTTCTTATAAAAAAGCGTGTGGAGTTAGATACCATAAATGACGAAATTTCCACCTTGATTGTCAACAGCGTTAGAAGAGAAATTGCCTAATGTAAAAACAAGAAAAAAGTTGTGAACAGCTTTGAGCTGTGGGATGTGAGACTTGATCCGTGAGAAAATTTAATGTTAAAGCTATAACTTCTCTCCATCCGCGAGAATCTCCGTACTCCTTTTTTAGGTTACTCTAACGCCCAGCATGGTAACATCATCCACCTGCACGTAGCCACCCTTCCATTCGGTGAAAATCTCCAGTAACCTGCTCTTTTGTTCGCTCATGGGTATGGTAGCCATTTCGCAGAGAAGTGCCCGGAGCTCATTGTACCTGAATTTTTTACCCTGAGGGCCACCAAACTGGTCAACAAAGCCATCGGTGAACAGGTAGATGGTGTCATCGGCCATTAACGTAATGCTATGGGTGGAAAATTCTATCTTTTCAGCCATGTAACCAATCGACTGGCGGTTGCACTTAACCTGGTAAAGGGTATAATCGGTAGTTTTATGAAGGGTGATTGACGAAGGGGCGGGCAAGCTTGATTTGCGGAGGATGTAGAGGTAAATATTTGCTCCGGCAAATTTTAGCTCCTTGGTGGTTGTGTTGTACTCACAAAAACCAATGTCCATGCCGTCAAAGATTTCAGCACCCTCACGCTGTTCAAACGAGTGGTAAAAGAGCTCGTTTAGCTGGTTGAGCACGTCTCCCGGATGTGTTTGCCCGTACTCGGTAATAATCTGGTTGAGCCCAAACATCCCAATAATACTCATAAATGCCCCTGGCGCTCCATGTCCAGTACAGTCTGCAATGGCAAACAGCTTCAAGTTATCAACCGCTTTAAACCAGTAAAAATCGCCACTAACCACCTCCTTTGGAATAAAAATCAGGAACGAATCTGGAAAAAAATCTTCGGGTTGAAGCGATGAATGGAGTATAGCCCGCTGAATACGCTGGGCATAGTTGAGGCTATCCATAATTTCGCGTGACCTGAATTCCAGCATATCCCTTTGCTTTTCAATCCTGTTGTTTTGCTCGGTTAACAGGGCATTTGCAGTCTTTTTTTGTCGATAGCTGTAAACAACGGCAGCTGTTACTCCAAACGAAAGGATAATGATGATGTAAAGAAATTTTTGCTTCACGCTTTCCTGCCTTAGCTGCGAGCTATTCAAAATGATTTGCTCCTTTTGCTGGGCAATCTCCTTCTCCTTCATTCTCAGCATCGCTTGGTTCTCCAACCGGTTTGCTTCGCTAATCTTTTGTAGGTTGAAAAGGCTATCGGTTAGGGTTACGTAGCTCGATAGGTAGTAGTATGCCTTACTGCTGTTCCCCTCGGAGCCAAGTATGGACGCAAGGTTGCGGTATGAGTCTCTTTTAAAGTTAATGAGGTTGGCCTTGTCGGCCATCTTAGCGCAGCGGGTATAGCTGTCAATAGCCATTTGGCGATTACCCGAACCCAGGTATGCTCTTCCGAGTGCCGATAGGGTGGCGGTGTACCCGTAAAGGTCGTTTATTGAGAGCTGAATCATGAGAGTCTCCTTCAGCATCTCAATGGCTTCGGTGAAGCTCCGTCGTTGAACAAGCAGCTCGCCGTAGATGCACCTGCTGCGGAGGTAGAATTTTTGACTTTGCTTTTCAAGCAGCTTCATTGCCTGCCCAATAAGGCTTTGAGCCTCGTAAAGGTTTAGCTCTTTGAGGTTGAGGCTTGCCTGATCCATCAGAACCAACCCCATGTTAAGCGAATCGCCACAGCTGTTGAATATTCGAAAGGCCTTTTTAAAGTAATCCTCGGCGGTTAGGAAGTTTTTCAGCTCGGCATGTGCTACTCCTTGAGCACGGTATATTTTGGCCAGGCTTAGCGAGTCACTGGTGTTTTTAAAGAAATCAATTGCAGTCAGGTTAATCTCCATAGCGTTAGAAACCCGGCCCAGGTACTCCTCAACTTCACTTAGGTTAACCAAGTACCAGCCAATATTTGCGGTATCCTTCATGTCCAGGCTTTTCTGGTAGCCAGCATAAAGATATTCGGCTGCTTCAAACACCAGCTCATTTTCAATGTGGATAAGGGATAACAGATGGTATATTGGTTCAAGGAGTTGTTCACGTCCTTCCTCGTTGGCCACAAGCAAGGCCTGGTTGGCCGTCATTAGTGCATCGTCATAGCGGGCTACTCTAAAATAGATGCCCGCCTTTTCCGTTAGTGCCTTGGCAAGTTCGGCCCTGTTACCGTTTTTTTCGAATTCGCTTATCCGCAAATCAATCCTGGCGATAGTATCATTAAAAGAAAACTGTTGCAATCGGCTATCGTCAGGGTTGGCGGTTGACGTAGCATAAATGGGAAATGAGTTGGTAATCAACCATATATCGAAAACAACTATAAGCCAATTTATTATGTATTTCCGCCTAGTCATCCTAAATTTGAAATCAAATTTTCAATGTGTGAAGGTAGCTTCTTATCAGGAATATTCTTACTCTTACCCAGAATTCTTTTTTGTGCCATTTCAACATGATGGCAGCGCTTTAGCTTATCATTCAGCTTTTTTGAGCTGCTGCCTACTTTCTGGATGTAATTTTTCACAACCGGTTGGTGGATATGGGCATATTCAGCTACTTTAGCGGAAAAAATGAAGGCCATACCCATATACCTATCCCTGTTGCTCGCCCTGTTTTCATGTGGCAATCGTGCGGAGAGCAGAGGTGGCTCAATCTTGGAGATGAACGCCAATTATCCGCCAAAGTATGCCGAGGGTTTTACTATTTTCAACGATAGCACCGGCACTAAAATACGGGTTTTCAACCCCTGGCAAGGTGCCAGCAATGTTAGCCTGGAGTATAAGCTGGTTCCAAGGGGGGATATTAGTAAATTTAGCTCCAACCCTGGTGCAATTCCGGTTCCGCTGGAACGTGTTGTTTGCATGTCGTCCAGCCATTTGGCATTTATTGAGGCGTTGGGAATGGGACAGCGAATTGTGGGAGTTTCCGGTGCGGGGTTTGCTTTCAGCTCCGCGCTGAGGGCAATGGTTGATGAGGGAAAAATATTCGAGGTTGGCTATGATCAGGGGATAAACTACGAGCAGATTGCCCGGTTGAATCCAGATGTAATTCTTTGCTACGGAATTGGTTCCGAATCAATGGCATACCTTAAAAAGTTTAGCGAAATGGGGATGCGCATTATGTTTATAGGCGACTACCTGGAGTCCGATCCGCTTGGTAAGGCTGAATGGATTAAGGTTTTAGGCTGTCTTTTTAATTGCTACGGCAAAGCCGATTCGATTTTTAGTAGCATTGAAAGTAGCTACCTGAAAACCAAAAAGCAGGTTGAGCGTTGCAGCTCAAAACCAACCATTTTTATGAACATGCCCTTTCGGGGTGTGTGGTATTTCCCGGGTAATGACAGCTACATGGTGAAGCTGGTGCATGATGCCGGAGGCAGCTATGTTTTTGAGAACCTGGAGGGTAGCCGAAGCTTCCCACTGGGAATAGAAAAAGCATTTGAGGCCGGAATGGGCAGTGATATCTGGCTAAACCCGGGTTCAGCAAGCAGCTTGACGGATATCACCTCGTTTGATACGCGCTTAGCCCAGCTGCCACCAGTAGTTTCTGGCAAGGTGTATAACAATAACCTCCGGATGAGCCGGGGAGGGGGTAACGACTTTTGGGAATCGGGAACGGTTCATCCCGAGTTGATCCTGCACGACCTTATTTCCATTTTCCACCCCGAAATTGCGAACGATTCACTTTTGGTTTACTACCAGAAGTTGGAGTAGCTTAACAACTAACGAGATTACCATTGATTTTGGCGTAAGCTGAGTAATAGTGATGGAGCGGAGCAGTAAAAACTACGGTAAAAGTAAGGAAAGAAAGCCTACAGGGAAGGTAGGCATGATGGTAGTTTTGCTTGCTGTGCTGGTTTTTTTACTGGTTTTTATTGATTTACTGTTGGGGTCGGTTAGAATTCCCATGAGTGACGTGCTAAAGTTTATATTTACCGGAAGCGCAGGCAGCGAGGTAAGCCAAAACATACTGTTTAACTTCAGGTTGCCCAGAGTTCTGGCAGCTGTGCTGTCGGGTTCGGCTCTGGCGGTAAGCGGCTTGCTGATGCAAACCATATTTCGAAATCCCTTGGCCGACCCTTCGGTGCTGGGAATTAGTGCTGGTGCCAGCTTGGGGGTTGCTTTGGTGGTGATGGGTTCATCGGCGTTAGGGCTTTCATTTTTGGGAAATCAATTTAGTATGGTGCTGGCCGCATTGGCAGGTTCAATGCTTGTGCTCATGCTGGTAATGGCCGTTTCGGTGAGGGTGCGCAACGTTATTGTTATTCTGATTTTGGGAATGATGTTTGGCTTTGCTGCCTCAGCAGTAACCAGCATTTTACAGTATTTTAGCAGCGAGGTATCCCTCAAATCGTTTGTTATTTGGACTATGGGCAGCCTAAGTAGCATTAGCGGAAACCAGCTATGGATTTTCGCCCTGCTGGTTTTCCTTGGGCTTGTGCTGGCCATGCTGGTTGCCCGACCATTGAACGTGCTGGGCGTTGGAGAAAATTACGCCCAGCTGCTGGGCTATAACGTTAAAGCTATCAGAATGGTAGTTTTTATCTCAACCAGCCTGCTGGCCGGTTCAACCACTGCATTTGTCGGTCCGGTTGTTTTTGTTGGTATTGCTGTTCCTCATGTGGTGCGAATGGCCGTTAAAACTTCCAACCATCATGTGCTTTTACCCACCACGCTATTAGCAGGTGCTGCATTTATGCTCCTGATTGATACTATTGCCCAGCTGCCCGGCGCCGGAATTGTGCTTCCAGTGAATACCGTGGCAGCGTTAATGGGCATTCCTGTTGTAATTTACGTAATCTTTAAAGGTAGCCACTTCCATGCAGCCAGCTGAGGTAATAGGAATTAAAAACCTGGTAGTTGGGTATGGTGAGGGGGCTATGTCCGATTTTACCTATCCACCTATCAATGCCAACGCTTATAAGGGAGAAATGGTGGCGCTGGTGGGACGGAACGGAGCGGGAAAAAGCACCCTGCTGCGCACCATTTCACGGCTTCAACCCATGATGAATGGCGAAATTACCGTAAATGGCGCTACTTTGGAATCAATTGGACGCTCTGAATTTTCGCAGCTTGTTAGCTTTATTCCGGCAGAACCTGTTCGGTTACCTAATACCACGGTCTCTGATTTTATTACACTTGCCCGTTACCCCTACCATGGCTGGTTTGATGGGCTCAGCCACACCGACACGACTATGGTGGGCAAAGCCCTTAAGGCCGTAAACCTGTTTGACTACCGGAATCGCTTCCTCGATAGGCTGAGTGATGGCGAAAGGCAGCGGGTGATGGTTGCCTTTGCCATTGCCCAGGATACACCTGTAATCCTGATGGACGAGCCAACGGCATTCCTCGATTTGCCGAGCAAGTTTGAAATTGTAAGGTTACTCCGCGAGCAAACCCTGCTGGGGAAAACGGTCATCATCTCAACCCACGATCTTCAAACTGCCTTTGGCTTTGTTGACACCATCTGGCTTATGCTTCGCGAGGGCATTAGAATTGGTTCGCCTGAGGACTTAGTGCTAACCGGTGCTATAGACAGCCTGATGGATGGAACCCTGGTTAAGTTCGACATGAGCTCCGGACAGTTTAAGTACACCAACTCCAAAACCCTTAGCGCTTACGTCTCGGGAAGTAAACGAAGCTTGGTAAAATGGACTGCCCATGCGTTGGAACGACTTGGCTACCATGTTTCAAGTATTGTTTTAGATACAACTTCCCTGCAGGTTGAGGTGATGGAAACCGAAGGGAAAATTCAGTGGTGTTTAGAAAACCATAAACATAAGCCCACCTTCGATTCCCTAAGAAACCTTTGCTTGTTTATAAAGCTGGAAATGAATGCTGGGTAGGGCGTGGAGCAGGGAAATGCCACAAGTGAACCGGGAACCGAATAAACAAAAAGTTAACTTCTCGTTACAGCACGAACCGACCCGCCGCCCGGCGGGGAGCTCGGCGAAGGCAACCGTGCGACAGCAATGGGACATATAATTTATTCCAATACGAAGAAGTTCTTCGGTTAAATATATTGCAAGGCTAAAAAGTAGATAGATAGATAAAAATATTTTTGCAAAAAAAAGTTTGATACAACATTGAAATTTTTATATTAACTTTCAACCGATTTTGAAAAATCGTTAATGGGTTCTACGATTTTTTTGAATTAAAAGTGAAAAAATGAACCGAGCTTGCGAGCTCAACGAAGTTAATTTTTAGAACCCACCATAATCAAAACATTCGTAAACGCAACTAATTTTTCTTAAATAGATATTAACTTAACATAATGATACCATGTATTTTATTCTTCAATATCTAGCATAAACCAAAAAGTGGTTTACGCAAGTTTTAAATTTTGTATTTACGAATGTTGTATATTAGTTGCGTAAATAAGACGTTAGCATTCAGTGGAGAAAACCAGAAACAGTATGAAACAGTAACAAAAACAGATAAATAAAATGAGTATTAACAATTAAAAAAGGTGGACAAAAATGCGACACAAAAAGTTAAAATTAAGTGCTATAATTTTGTTAGGACTAGGACTGACAGGACTACAGGCACAAGAGAGCGTTAACGCCACAGGCGGAGATGCTTCGGGTAGCGGAGGATCTGTAAGCTATTCCGTAGGACAGGTTGTTTACACCACCAACACAGGGACAAATGGTTCGGTGACACAAGGCGTACAACAACCCTACGAAATTTCGGTAGTAACGGCAATTGAAGAAGCCAAAGGCATAAACCTTACGGTTACGGCTTACCCCAACCCAGCTACCGATTATCTTACATTGCGTATTGATGAGTTTGAAATTTCAAATTTATCATTCCAACTGTATGATATGAACGGAAAACTTTTGCAAAACGAAAAAATCACCGGCAACCAAACAAGCATTGTTATGAGCAATCTTGTTCCTGCCAATTATTTTGTAAAAGTAACACAAGGAAACAAAGAAGTAAAAACGTTTAAAATCATTAAAAATTAAGGAGGACAAAACAATGAAAAAAGTATTTTCAATTTTGGCAGCCGTTTTATTAACGGTAATTGAGTTTCTACCACAGCAGGCAAGAGCTCAATCACCCGAAAAAATGAGCTATCAGGCCGTAATTCGCAACAGTAGCGACGAATTAGTAACAAATCAAACTATTGGTATGCAAATAAGCATATTGCAAGGTTCAGCAAGTGGAACAATAGTTTACAGCGAAACCCAAACGCCAACGACCAATATCAATGGTTTGGTAAGTTTAGAAATTGGCACGGGAACAACTTCTGATGATTTTTCAAGTATTGACTGGACAAATGGACCTTATTTTATTAAAACCGAAACCGATTTAAATGGTGGTACCAATTACACCATTACCGGTACAAGTCAATTGCTTAGCGTTCCTTATGCTATGCACGCAAAGACGGCAGAAACAGTAACAGGTGGTATTACCGAAACCGACCCTGTGTTTTCGGCATGGGACAAAAATTACAACGATTTGACCAATAAACCTAATCTTGCAACCGTAGCAATCAGTGGCGATTACAACGACCTTAGTAATAAGCCCACTAATGTAAGTACATTTACAAATGACGCAGGTTATTTAACCGACTATACCGAAACTCAAACGTTATCTGATGTATTAACAATAAGCAACAACGCTAATGGTAATCAAATTAAAAACCTTGCCAACCCGACCGATGCTCAGGATGCAGCCACAAAAGCCTATGTTACATTTAGAGTATCTTTAACTGGAGACACCCTATTTTTAGGAAGTGAGCAGTATGTAATAATACCCGGCATAAGCAATGCAAATAATTCAACAGGTACTTTCTCTGATAGCAGAGATGGCAATGTCTATTCATATATAACTATAGGCAATCAAGTATGGATGGCAGAGAATTTAAAATATTTACCAAGTGTAGTTGGTCCTGCTACTGGTTCGAATACAACACCTTATTATTATGTTTACGGATATGATGGTTCTGATGTAAATGCCGCCAAAGCTACTGCAAATTACACAACCTATGGCGTATTATACAATTGGCCAGCGGCAATGAATGGTGCAGCAAGCAGCACGGCAAACCCGAGTGGAGTGCAAGGAGTTTGTCCTACAGGCTGGCATTTACCAAGCGATGCCGAGTGGACAGAATTAACCGATTACCTTGGCGGAACAAGCATTGCCGGTGGTAAACTTAAAGAAACCGGAACAACTCATTGGAACAGTCCAAATACTGGTGCAACCAACGAAACCGGCTTTACAGCTCTTCCGGGTGGCTACCGTCTCTATGATGGTTCATTCCTCAGTATTGGAGGCGGCGGTTACTGGTGGTGCGCTACGGAGAACGATGCTACATATGCGTGGTACCGTTACTTGAACTTCAATCTCAGCGATGTACTCAGCTTCAACAACAGTAAGGAGTTGGGGTTTTCTGTCCGTTGCGTAAGGGATTAGAATTTATTTGATTCATTTGACTATTTGATTTATTTTTACCCTGAGCTTGTCGAAGGGTGTTTATTTCCGCGAAGCGG
>Ga0208458_1002194_pt1 | contig 14757 bp, 10 predicted proteins | sample AD_UKC085_MetaG_FD_184432 | JGI IMG/M metagenome (GOLD analysis project Ga0208458, IMG submission 184432) | Active sludge microbial communities of municipal wastewater-treating anaerobic digesters from USA - AD_UKC085_MetaG (SPAdes) (version 2) | ecosystem: Engineered > Bioreactor > Anaerobic >... | reverse complement strand
GTCGGGTGATAGGAAGGAGTAATGGCGTTTGAGCCCCAGGTGTAGTCGTCGTAGAACATGAGACCGATCTTTCCGACCTTCTGGTTGCCCTGCATGCCGGTGAAGATCACCTGATCGGCAGGATAGACCCACATGGGTTTCTTCCCGGCCAGTTCAGGAGTATCCACATTGTTCAACACGATGGGTTCGCTCCAGAGCGCGCCATTGTTGGGGCTCACGGAGATCCAGATCTCGGGGGTGTTGGCATAGGCGCTGTAATCGGTGTCGGAATAGTAGTTGAACATTCTGGCGCGATCGGCGTTCTGCCACACGGCCACCATCATGCCTTCATTGTTGGCATCGGTGATCTTGGTGTTGTTGTAGTGGAAGAGCATAGCTTCGGTATGAGCGGTGGTATCCCAGTGGGGGAAGGGCCAGTCTGTGACCATGAGGGGATAAAATCCGCCGGCACCGTCATCACCGTATTCATCCACCTGACCAAAGGGAGCTTCTATATCCCAAGGGGTGAAGCAGCTATTCACATTGTCGGCAGCCGGCTTCTGGGGATAGACTTCTTTGATATTGACCTGCTGAGTGGCTGGATCGAACACGAATTCTTTCACAAACTGCAGGGCGGGATAGTAATAGCCGTTAAAGGCTGAAAGGGCCCACACGCCAAAGACGTGAATGCGGCCTTGCTGGTCTACCGAGGCATTGATGTGGGAGCTGTTGGCCAGCTTGAAGGAGAGCTGGTCGTTGGTGTAGGGGATATCTCCGTTGTCTGGATCGGTGTAATAGCCCACGGTGCTGCCAGCGGCTTCGGGGGGATTCCAGGTGGCCAGATCACTCCAGTAATCCAGCCGGGTCCAGGTGCCTTCGCCATAGTTGGGGCAGATGAAGACGTCGATATCTTCTTCATCGATATCAGTGGTGCCGTCTGCTTCGGTGGCAAAGTGGTAACCCGCATAATAGAGGTTTCCGGCTTCGTCGGTAGTGAGGGCATGGAAAGGACGACGCCAGGTGGCATCCACGTTCCACTGGTTCATTTCAGGGATGCTGGTGTGGCTCCACTGTAATGAGACTCCGTTTTCGATATCGTCGCCGTTGAAATCGGCATAGGCGATATAGAGGTTCTCGCTGGGACCGGCAGTGTTGGTCACGGAATTGCGCATGGCCACATAGGCGCGGCGCTTTCCGGCAACCGGTGAAGGACCGATCTGCAGGGTGGGCCAGATGAATTCATTGGTGGTGGTGGTCACTCCACTGGGGGAGGTAATGGTGACAGGACCGTCCGCCACGATCTGGATGTCGTTCCACAGTCCGGCAAATCCAGCCATGAAGGCATCGCTGACAAACTGGACTTCATACTCGGCATCGGCATCGGCATTGGCATGCCAGGCATACAGGGGCTTTCCGGAGATGGGATCCACGGAAACGGTGGGATAGCCCTCGTGATTCTGGACAGAGGTGATCTCGTTGTTTGATACCACGTTGCCCTGGGCATCCAAATAGGTGTAGAAGGCACGACGGGTGCTGGTGGGCTGACGGCGACCATGATAGGTCATGAAGTATCCGCCACCTGCTGAGGATGGGATCACCCTCAAAGGCAGGCCGTTGTAGGAGCCGATCATGTAGTCGTAATAATTTACAATGATGCCGGTGGGGAGCCGGGTGAATGTGTAAGCCGGTACGTCACGGGTGCTGGGCATCCTGATCCCCTGAGGGGTATCGAGCGGCTTGAGGTTTGTGCCTGCCTGCATCTCTTTGGCGTAAGCCAGACTGAGCAGGAGGCTAAGTGTCATAATGACCAATAAGAGTCTTTTCATTGGTTCCTCCATTATTTATTAGTATCTCATTTTGATAGACAACCGGTGAGCACTCTTGAAGAGATTCTCAGCCAGGGGGCCCATATCGGTGTAAGCGTAATCAATGTTGAAGATGGCAAAGCTGGAGGCGATTTGATAACCCAACCCGGCACTGAGGCCATTGGTATCATAATTGAACTGATACCCAGCCCTCAGGTAGAGGTTGTTCATCTTGTATTCGGTTCCCAGGTTCCAGGTTTCCATCCGGTCTATGACATTATCGAGTTGAAGAGACGCGATCCAGTGAGTAGTGTCGGTGCGCTGGATGTCTCCGCTGATGCCCAGAGAAAAGCTCATGGGGATCTTGCTGTCCAACTCCTGTCCATCCTCATCTATGAGACCGTCGCCATCGTTATCGAAGAGATCGAAGGGGTCTTCATCGTTGCTGCCGTCTTCGTCATCGTCCACCAGATAGCGGATATCAGGGCCGAAGTTGCGCAGGGCCATACCAATCTTGACGTTTTTCCAGCCGGTGTTGTACATGGAGCCGACGTCGAAAGCATAGCTGTTGACCGAGAACTCATAGAGATTCTCGCGCAGATACTTGATGCCGAGCCCGGCTGAGAACTTGTTTGTGAAGACCTGGGCGTAGTTCAGCCCAAAGGCCATACTGCTGTTGGTGAATTGCTCGCCGGTGGGGCCGAAGAAATCCTCGTCCGTGATGTCGATCTTGTCCATGTGCAGCACCGAACCGTAGGCGGCAAAGGTGGTGACACCGTTGGTGTAAGAAGCGGCGGCGTATTCGTGGTAGATATTGGCAGGCCAGTTTGTATGAGAGAAAAAGGCCTGATTTTGCGTGGCGGGGGCCAGACCGGCGGGATTCCAGAAAGTGGAGGAAATATCGTCCGTCACGGCGGTGTAGGCTTCACCCATTCCAATGGCACGGGCATCCACACCCAGCTTCAGAAACTGGAGCGCGGCCGTCCCGGTCTTGCCAAACGGTTTTGCGGATAAAGCCATGGGAAGCATGATTACCAGCGCGACGATTAGGATAGCTATTTTTTTCACAATTCCTCCTCTACTTGATGATCACAAATTTGCCGACTTTGGTCTTGTTATCGGCTTTATTTTCCACGGAGTAGAGATATACTCCGGGGGCTATGATCTGGCGGTTTTTGGAGAGCAGGTCCCAATCGTGCATGCCGCTGGCGGCGATGCCCTGGGTGGCCGCTTTCGAAACGGTGATCACGTCAGCCTGGTAGGAACCGTCGTGATCGATGGTGTCCACGAGGTCTCCGGCCAGAGTGTAGATCCGGATGGTGCAGCGCATGGGCAGGTTTACAAACCACAGACGGCGGCTCTTGTCACCCTTGGTGTCGCCTTCGCGGCGTCCGTCAAACTGGCTGCGCCCAATATAGGGATTGGGCACCACGTAGATCTTGTCCATGTTGCTCTTGGCTATGGTGCCAGGGAAGAAGACCTTCATGTTGGCATCGGCATCGCGACCGGTTTCCAGGAAGTTCAGATCGTTGGCAGGAATGCCACGGTCGTAAGCGGTGACGGCCACATAGTATTCAACGCCTTTGCGGGGGTACTGAATGGCGGATTGATAATAGCGACGGGCCAGCCGCTTCTTCTTCAGAACTTCGAGATCATCAGCATCCCCAATTGCCACCTGACCTCCATGACCGGGCAGCGGGATCAGCTTGGAATCCATCAGCTCGTCATAGATATCGGTGCGCATTTCAGGGTGTTTAAAGAGGCGGGCCTGCAGTTGACGGATGTATTCCGCGGGCTTGCCGTCATTGGCAGCAGCAATCGCGTTGGCATCTGCCAGCATGGCTGGATTGTAATCCTTGGCGGGATCATAGATCGGCCTGCCATAGAAGTGGTCAGCCGGGTTGGCCACCAAGTCATACTGATCGTTATACTTGTAGTAATTACCGAACTGAGAGGGAGGGAACCAGGGGTTTGCCGATGTCGGCGTGGTGAGATTGGGAAGCCCCTTCTCAATACCCTGATATCCTCCATAGTTCACATAGAGGGTATCGGCATGGACGCTGTTGATGTTTACGTCATAGTCGAGAAGGTCCTGATTGGTCTCCATCTTGTCCCAGCGGTCCATCATAACCCAGTCTTCCTGAGATCCGCTTCCACTGCGTCCCCAGAGAGTGTATCCCTGGAAGTCGTGACGGAGGCGATAAGCGGTGTAAGGATTGACGGTGGCGTTCATGTTCCAGTTGGGAGGATTTGGTTGGAACTCGGCGGGGTAGCCGCTATAGTCGATGAAGGTTGGATCGCTGTCCAGAGTTGGCAGGAAGGCGGGACTGGCAGGATTCTGCCATCCGATCACGGCACTGGACACGGTCTTGGTATCTTCGCTGAATTCACTGCGGTTGTCCCAATACACATCGATCCGGCTGCCATCATCCATCATCTCGGCAAACATTTTGGGGATTTCAGGTGGTTCGGGTGGGTTGTAGTGGGGGAAGGTGTCAGGCAGCACCACGTTGACCAGAGTCTGGGCGTCGCCGTAGATCTCTTTGGCCCAACGGGCCGTGCGCTTGAGGTCTTCCTTGTTGTCACCAGGGAACACAGCCACCACGATCTTCATGGTGCGGCCCGGGGCCAGGTTCCAGGAAGCATCGCTGGGGTTGGTCAAACCTTGCATGTCTCCGTAGAAGGAAAAGAGGAAACGGGTATCGTTGGGTGAGGGCTGCACGTATTCCGTGATGTCATCCTGTTCGGGTCTGAGCGGCTGGAATTTGGTCTCGTTGGGATTGCGTCCCGTGAGCAGCCAATACTTCTCGTTTGCCGTTCGGGCTGGGGCAGGGCTGAGATTATAGGGGTTGCCATCATCGGGACCGTCTCCCACCTTCCAATACCAGCAGTGGAATCTGAGCTGTTCTGGATCGGGGGTACAAACGCGGGCACCCACCAGACCGGTGGTCAACCCGCCATCGCCATCGGCGTCGTGAGTATAGGCAAATTCATAACCGGTACCCTTGACGTATCCGGAGAGGTCGTCCGATGCTTTTTCAGAACCCATGCTCTGAGGACCGCAGTCGGCATCCATATAGATCCCCATGGCGCAGTCAAAGAGAGTGTCCTGAGTGGCGATGTTCATGTTGGTGATGTTGAATTCCACATACACCAGGTTCTTGATGTAGTCATAGCTCCACTGGTAGGACATCTGGCGGATCCGCACCTTGAGAGGATAGTGCCTGTTCAAGCTCCGGGATTGTCCCAGATCACGGTCTCCCACAGTCCCCAGAGGGCAATAATCATAGTAATATGAGATAAAGTCCTGCTCTGACACGGGAGCTCCGTCTTCATCGATCTGGCCGTCACCGTCATCATCGTGTGGGGCAGAGAAAGCGAAGCTGGGATAGCTCTGATCGGCCAGATTCATGAATCCCAGCGGGAACCAGATCTCGGCGTTGTAACCCTCGTTGATGATGTTGAAGTTGCTCGTCTGGTGGATAAACTGGCCCCCAAAGCCCGAAAACTGGGTGGGCAATTCCGTGCCAACCCTCAGGGGGAAAGTATAGCCTGCAAAGTCTTCGTCGATGATCCCGTCGCCATCGTCATCCTCAGCGCGTTTCTGCTGTCTGGTACTGGCTGAGGCAATCTCATCCAGCACATTCCAGGCATTATACATATCCACCGCGTTGGCATTACCTGCCACCAGAGGATTGTAGGCAGGCAGAAACTCATAGAGGTCGGCGTCTCCGTCGAACCCAACCGTGAGCAGGGTATCCACCACGGGCTTCATCCAGGGACGCCAGTCCGGACTGCCCTCATATACTGTCCCGGTGCTGTCGGCACTGGGATTTAAGGCTCTCCAAAAGAGCTTACGGCCCGCGTCGTCGCGACGGTATTTCTTGGCCCCAAACCAGAGAGCGCCCTGGTAGAGGTAGTCGATACCGCTACCACCGGGGTACTCCAGAGAAGGATACTGGGGTACGACGTCATCCCCGGAACCGAAGAATCCGTAGTTACTCACGCGCAACCAGATGTTTCCCACGTTGTGGTACTTAGAGAGGTCGAGTTTTTTTGTTCCGGCAGTAGATTCAACCTTGGCCGCGAACACGGTGATAGGGATCAGCGCGATCACGAGGAGGCAGAATGCTATCTTACTAAACTTCATACATTACTCCCAATATTCTAATTTAGTCTAAAATCAACAGGTATGATCACAGTGGTATCCACAGGTTGACCACTGCTTTTGCCAGGCTGGAAGCGAATTTTCTTGACGGCATCGATAGCGGCGTCGTCAAGACCAGTTACGGAGCGTTGGACGGTGATGTTGCCCACGCTGCCGTCTTTGAACACTTCCACGTTGAGCACCACGGTTCCCTGAACTCTGGCACGTTTGGCAAAATCCGGGTACACCGGTTTCAACTCACCGATGATCACAGGGGGGTCATCGTAGGGGACAAAGATTACCATCTCGCCGTCCCTGGTAAGGCTGGAAGCCGTGGTGGAACGGATGTTGCCGATCTCAGCCAGGGCCTGTTCATACTTGGCAGTGAGGGCGGGATCATTGTCTGAGCTGAGCTCGTCGCTGATCACGATGGGCACCTCGATCTGTACTTCGGTGGGTGGGGGCTCGAGGCGTTCCCGCTCTTCCATGGGGATGTCCACCAGCTCAGTCTGAGAGGCGGTGAACTTCTGTTTACGGGCTTCGATGTTGGGGGTTACCAACATAACGAAGGTAAGCAACACCAAAGACAGGGTTACTGCTTTGCCAAACTGGGCGTTGGCGACGTCTTTCCAATCGTAGTATCTATTCACCATATCGCGCCTCTATTGCCGCTTTTGGGCCTCAAAGGCCACTACCAGAGTTTCAGCGTTCTGAAGCTGACGCATCACGTCGGACATGGCGCCATACTTGGTTTCGCGGTCTGTCCTGAAGCAGACTACGATCTCCGGATTCTCGGATTTCTTGCTGCGCAGCGCGTTGGCGATCATGACGTCTTCTTCAGATTCGATCTTGGTGGGGACATCATCCAGGAGGATAGTCTCGTTTTTCATCACGTAGATGGTGGTGGTGTTGTTGCGGGGGATGCGCTCGATGCTTTGCGCGACGGGCCAACGGTCCCGCTCCACCCAAAACTTCTTTTCCTGGACAAACACGGTGGAAACCATGAAGAACAGCAGCAGCAGGAAGGCGATATCGGACATGGAGCCGGTTGGAATAAAGGCTTCACGTTTTTTGGTTTGTTTGATCTTTGCCACCTGAGCTCCTTTAGTTTGTGGATAGAGAGATCTTCTCGGCTTTTTGGGCCTTGAGTCTGTCCACTACCCGGATCATTTCGTTGTACTGAGCTTCACGGTCGGTGATCACTTTAAAGATCATCTGATCGTTTACCCTCAGCTTCTGTTGAATGATGCTATCCAACTCGGCATTGTCGATCTTGCGGGCACCATCCTTGTTGATGGCGATACTGCCGTCCGCTGTGATCTGAAGACGAGTCATCTTGTCATCTCCCAACTGGATGGTCTCTGCCTGCTGAGCACTTTCCGGAGCTGCCGCGGGCAGGACAAGCTTGATACCTTCCTTCACGTCGAACTTGGTGGTCGCCATGAAGAAGATAATGAGCAGAAAGGCGATGTCGGACATCGACGACGTCGGTATCTCGGCTTTGCCTTTCCTCTTGCGGCCGACTTTCATCTCTACCCCCTATCAGGACTCGATCAGGGCTTCAATGACTTTCTCGGAGGCGCGTTGCATGTCAATAACCAGGCCGTCCACCATGGTCGTGAAGATATTGTTGAAGAATTGGACAGGGATAGCAACGATCAGACCGGCTTCTGTGGTGATCAAAGCGATCTTGATACCGGAGGCAACAATGGTGGCATCAACCGCACGGGCAGCCGCGATAGCATCAAAAGCTGAGATCATACCGGCCACAGTACCCAGGAATCCCAACATGGGAGCCAAAGTGATGGCGGTTGAGAGTTCCAAAAAGCCTTTCTCAAGATAGCTCATCTCGATCATGGCGGCGTTTTCCATGCTCTTTTCAACCGCGTCCACGCCTCTGTCCACTTTCACAAGACCTGCATGCAGCATGGCGGCGACAGGACCACGAGTCTTGGCGGCCAGCTCCACCGCTTCTTTATACTTCTTGTCTTTTATCAGAGGGACGATGCGTCCCAAAAAGTTGTTGAGATTGATCTTGCCGTGGATGAGGGCGATGAACTTCCAGATGACGTAGGCCATGCCATAGATGGTCACCAGCAGGATCGGCCACATGGCCCATCCGCCGTCTTTAAACCATTTCACCATTCCGCTGCCAAACACAAACTCGGCGATGTTCTTGCTTCCACTTGCAGCTTCTTCTGTTACTTCCGCTGCGGCTTCCTGGGCTCCCAGGACCGCGAACAGCATGGTCATCGCCATGATCAGCAGTACTATCCATGTGGTTTTCTTGTTCATTATGTGATTCCTCCTTCGGAATTGAAATTTAGAATTTGAATGACAGGCCAAGCGTGACACCACGGTGGTTGTTCACATAGCCGGGGTTTCTGATCGCCCGGTCGTAAACGTAGGCGACCTCGGGATAAGTGTAACCGGTCGTGGAGTCCGAGATATCATCTCCTGTTTCATAAGGGGAACCGGTACGGGGGTAGACGGTGAGGACGTTTTTGGTCTTGAAGAGATTTTCCACATCCAGGAATACGCTCATGCTCATATCCTTGGGCAGGGTGATGCCTTTGGATATCCTGAGGTTGGCCTGATTGGTCCAATCCTTGCGGAGGGAATTTGTATCCAGGAAGTTGGTGCCGATTTCTGCCTGAGGTGTATAGGGAGAACCGGAGGCAAAGCTCCAGGTGAGGTTGGCGCTGAAATCATCCATAGGCAGGATAAAGTTTGTGAAGGGCACAAAGAATTCCTCACCCTTGCCGATACGGAAGGTGAAGCTGGTATTGAGGTTGTGGCGTACGTCCCAATCCAGAGGGAACTCACGCAGGTTGGTCATTTCATCCTGGATGACGGTGCTGGAGTTGTTGCCCTGGGCCCAGGCGAGGGAGTAGGCAATGGTCCAGTTTGTGAAATTGGAGAGCACCTTCTCCAGCTGGATATCGATACCACGGGCGGAGCCGTAGTCTTCGGAGATGAATTTGTACCAGGTGATCTGTTCTTCACCGGGTTTCTTCTCTTTGACGGTGCTCACGTAGTTATAGAGGTTCTTGTAATAGGCAGTCATGTCGATCACATAGTCATCCGAAAGCTGGTGGGAAAGGCCCACTTCGTAGGTGACGGTGATCTGAGGCTCCAGGCTGGTATTTCCCACTGTGATAGCTGTGTCTGAGACATTGGCGTCGGCGGGAGTCTTGCTGGTGAAGATGAACTGCATCTGCGGGAGCTGGTTTTGATAGTTGTAGGCAAAACGCAGCACGTCGCGCTCTGTGATGGGATGGGACACACCCAGGCGGGGTGAAAGCATAGCCTGGAAGCGCTCGTTGGAGTCAAAATCCACGGTCCGGAAGCTGCCGTTATCCTGTAAGACTTTATATTGGCTGCCCAGATACCAGAAATCAAAGCGCAGGCCGGCGTTCACGATCATACCTTCCCACTCCATTTTGTCCTGGAGATACCAGGCCATCTGCCAGGGTTCGGCCTGGTAGCCGTCCCGCTTTCCAGATGCTTCCTGAGCGGCACGGAAATAGTCTTCCGGCTTGTAGATGGGGATCTTGACGCCGTCGTCGGTCACGAACACGTCATAGAGCTGGCTGGGGATGGGGTCGCCGGGATTCCAGGAGGCCAGATTGATGCTGTCGTAAACGCGGTTAAGACTGGCCTGACGCCTGTCTTCATAGATCGTGAGGAAGCTTTGAAGCTGGTTTTTTTCGATGTTGTGCTTGATAATCTCAAGCCCGGTCTTGGCCAGGTGGGTCTCGTTGACCTGATACTCGAAATCGGCGCGGAGGTTGGTGGACGAAGTGACGTCGTCTACAAAGCTGTCGCTGATGGTGCCAGGGGCTACAAAGCCAGTGATGGCGCGCGGATCTTCCACTCCGGAGACGCGGTAGGTCCAGAAGCTGGCGGGCAGGAATCCCTCATCGTAGATGCCGTCGGCGTTGTTGTCCACGCTGGAATATCCATAATCTCCCATGAGGACGTTATCCACATAGGTGTCGGCTTCGATCGGATTGCGGTAGAGATAGTTGTTGCGATCGATACCGCGGGGACCGGCAACACTGGTCTTCTGGTAGAAGCTGGCTTTGAGCTTGAGGTTCATGGAGGAGCTGAAGACGTGGTCGTAGGTGCCGATGTACTGGCTCTGCTTTACTTCGCTGATGTTGTAGTGATGCAGGGCGTAACGCCAGTTATAGGCAAAGCTGTGGTCATAGTTGCGGTCTCCTCGCATGGCGAAGGTGATCCTCTGGGTAGGGTTGAAGACGTATTTGGTCTTGAAGTTTATATTGTAGCCATTGTAATTGCGGTTTCCCAGATCGACGCCCAGGATGCTGCTTCTGTCTTCATAGGGATCATAGGGCTCGTATTCATATTCCAGGAGCTGGACACCGTTGTAAACGTAGTCCCGGTTGGGATTTCCCACCCAATATTCTTTGAGACGTCCGTCCTGCCATTCACCGCCACCGTTGAAGTAGAAAGTGAATTTTTCTTTGAGATCATCGTTGCCAATAGGCCAGACGGGACCGCCGAAGGCAAACTTGATGACGTCGGAATTGCGGCCGGAACCGATCAGGTGGTCGGTATTGTATTCTATCTTGCCACTATAGAAGGGATCTCCGTCTTTGGTGACGATGTTGATCACGCCTGATTGAGCGTTGCCATATTCAGCCGGGAAGCCACCCGTCATCACTTTCATGTCGCTGATCGCGTCCAGGTCCACGCCCAGTGCGGAACCACCGTCCACGGGGTCAGAAACGCTCATACCGTCCACGGTGTAGTTCACCTCATTGGCGCGACCGCCCCGGATGTGAAGCTCGCCTCCGATGTTTGTCACACCGGCTTGCAGGGAGACCACTCCGGCCACATCGGAGACCGCCACGTCGGACATGTTGGTCATCTCGATCTGTTTGGCGGATCCCACCCTGTCTTTTTCCACCCGGTCCTGCTCAGCCGTAACCACGACCGCGTTGAGCCTGATCCCGGTTTTATTCATAACGGGAGAGAGGGACGTGGTCTGGTCCACCTGAATGCGGACATCGTTGAAGGTGTAGGTGTCAAAACCGATGAGGGTGAATTTGACGGTGTAAAACCCGGGAGGGATGTTGATGATGATGGCCGTGCCTTTGTTGTTGGTCTGGCCACCGGTGATGGAACGGCCGCCTTGGAGGACGGCAACGTTTACAAATTCTATAGGCCTGCCGCCGTTGTCGCGAACGCGGACAGCGAGCCGGCCGGTTGTGGCGGCATTGAGCAAGGCCATGCTGCCGATCAGAATGAGCAGGATCAATGCATATTTACGCATCGATAAACCTCCCTTATCTCTAAGCATTATTTCTGTTTGCAATAGCTTACCTGATCAAGTGGTGATTCTACGCGGATACTCTTTCAGGGGTAGGTCACGTTAATCTGGTATAAGCAAAATAGTCAAGCAGTTTTTTGGATAGTTTTTGCCGAAGGCCGAGGCAAAGCGTCAACAGCTCCATAATCACGTCCCAAAATCATTCTGAATCGCTCCACAATCTGCCTGCCTCCCTTATCCGCCCCGCATCCTATTACGGACTCATTACGGACTTAGTCCGTAATGAGTCCGTAATAAGTCCGTAATGCGAAGGGGAAGGAAAAGGGGGATTTGGTTGGAGTTCCCTGACGCAAAACCTGGATTGTGGTGAGGTTGGTCAGTCTATGAAGCGGACGGGAGGATCGAGATCACGGCTGCTTACGATCTCTCCGATCATGATCCCGCCGGTGGCATTGAGCAGCTCTTCCGCGGCGTTTTCTTCCACCACGGCGATCATTCCGATCCCCAGGTTGAAGGCCTTGCGCATCTCGGCATCGGATACTCCGCCAGCGTGTTGGAGCCATCTAAACATCTGCGGCACCTCGCTCATGGGATAGCTCACATAAGCGCTCAACCCAGCGGGGATGATCCTTTTGAGGTTGCCGGGAATTCCACCCCCGGTGATGTGGGCCAGGCCATGCAGGCCAGGATGAGTGAGGAAGGTTTTCAGGCTGCCTAAATAGCTGCGATGGACGCTGAGCAGAAGCTCCGCGACCGTGGCATTGAGTTCCGGTACAAAGCTGTCCACCCTGAGGCCCAGTTTATCGAAGACGATGGCGCGGGCCAAAGAATAGCCATTGGTATGTAAACCACTGGAAGGGATACCGATCAGCAGGTCGCGTTCCCTCACTTTATCGCCGGGGAGGATGTGGTCATGGTCCACCACGCCTACGATGGTGCCCACCAGATCAAAGTCTTTGTCATGATATATGCCAGGCATTTCGGCCATTTCGCCACCGATCAGGGCACAGCCGTTGGCCTGGCAGGCGCTGGTCATGCCGCTGATGATGTCGTGCACCATCAGGCCGTCCATGCTGCTCATGCCAATGTAATCAAGGAAAAAGAGGGGTTCGGCCCCCTGGACGAGGATGTCGTTGACGCAGTGGTTGACGAGGTCCTGTCCGATTGTGTCATAGACTCCGGCCATAATGGCGACGCGGAGTTTGGTGCCCACACCGTCGGTACTGGACACCAGCACGGGGTTGGGATGAGCGGCCAGATCGAGTCTGAAGAGCCCGCCAAAGCTACCCAGTTCACTGAGCACGTTGGAGTTGTAGCTACGCTTCACCAGCGAGCGGATGTCACGAACGGCCTGCTCGCCCGCTTCCACGTTGACGCCAGATTGTTCGTAATTCATCTTGTCCACACCTTAAGCTGATCTATCATGGTGTTGATGCCGCTCTGGTCCAGTTGGATTATGCCATCGACGCTGAAGCTGGAGACGTCTTTGGCGGCCAGGACGGTGCCCCTGAACACGGCTTCCCTGATGACATCGGGTGAGAGGGTGTCCCGGGTAGCCAGATATCCCATGAAGCCTCCCGCGAAGCAATCTCCCGCTCCGGTGGGATCCACAACCTTCTCCAGCGGATAGGCCGGAGCGAAATACATGTGATCTTTGCCGATACACACGCTGCCATACTCTCCGCGCTTCACCACCACGAGCTTCACGCCCCGTTCCAGGATATCCCGGGCGGCACTGAAGATGGTATCTTTTCTGGTAAATTGGCGGATCTCGTCTTCGTTCATAAACACGATATCCACTCTGCGGATCACCTGTTCCAGCAAGTCTGGAGCGCCGGTGATCCAGTAGTTCATGGTGTCACAGGCCATCCACTGATAGCTGTCGATCTGGTCCAGCACCTGAAGCTGAAGGCTGGGATGGATGTTTCCCAGCAGCAGACTGCGACAGTTTCGGCAGCAGGGAGGCAGCTTGGGATTGAATCCCGCGAACACGTTCAGCTCTGTGAGCAGGGTGTCGGCATGGTTCCAGTCTTCATACTTACCGCTCCAGCGGAAGGTTTTGCCGGGAACGGTCTCGAGTCCGTCCAACCCCACATTGTGGGCTTTCAGGATATCGATGCCGCGCTGGGGATAATCCTCACCCACCACTCCCACGATGCGGACCTCGCTAAAATAGGAGGCGGCGATGGAAGCATAGACGGCAGAACCGCCCAAGGCTTCTGAAACGCTGCCGGAGCGGGTGCTGATGCTGTCCAGGGCTACGGAGCCCACGATTACAAGGCTCATGGATTGCTGGTCCCGGTGCTGTCCACAGCGGTGGAATCGATAAACTCGGCCTGAGCTTTGCTCATCCGGCTGGCGGCAGTGTTTAAATAGTTGATTCCCACTATCAGGGCGACCAGGATGATCACCATGACGATGAGCCGCACCCAGTTGTTGTTTTTGGCTTTGCGGCCTTCCCAGCGATCACGCACGCGTTCATTAATATCTCTCATCGCATGCCTCTTCAGCTTCTCAGGTCAGAAAGGTAAGTGGCAAAGCGCTGCACACCCTTCTGGAGGTTTTCCATGCTGTTGGCATAGGAGAATCTGACCGCGCAGCCGATTCCGAAGGAAGCTCCTGAAACCAGGGCAACATGGTATTTTTCCAGCAGGATGGAGCAGAACTGGTCGCAGTCCTTGATGCCCTGATCGTTGTTTTGCAGGTACCAGGAGATGTCTGGCAGCACGTAGAAGGCGCCTTTGGGTTTGAAAAAAGAGATGTGGGGGATCTTGTGCAGCTCGTTGCAGAGAAAATCGCGGCGTTGCTCAAATTCGGCCCGCATCTTTTCGATGGAATCATCTTCTTCGTTGAGAGCGGTGACGCAGGCTTTCTGGGTGATGGAGTTCACACAGGAGGTGGCATGTTCCTGCACCCTTCCGGCCGCGGCGATGATATGGGCAGGACCGGCAGCGTAGCCAAGCCTCCAGCCCGTCATGGCATAGGCTTTGGAGACGCCGTTGATCACCACGGTGTGGTCGATCATTTCAGGCAGCACGGCAGCGATGGAAACGTGTTCCACCCCGTCATAGACCAGGCGTTCATAGATCTCATCCGAGATTACCAGCAAGTTCTTTTCAATGCATACTTTGGCCAGTTCGGTGAGCTCCTCGCGGGTGTACACAGTCCCGGTGGGATTGTTGGGTGAGTTGAGCAGCAGCACTTTGGCGCAGGGATTGGCTTCACAGGAGGCTTTGAGGGCCGCGGGGGTGACCTTGTAATGTCCGGCTTCGCTGGTGGGAATGATCACGGCTTCGGCATTGGCCAGCATGGCCTGATAGGGATAGCTCACCCAATAGGGAGCGGGCATCAAAACCTGGTCCTGGCTATCGCAAACGGCGATCAGGATGTTGAGGATAGAAGCCTTGGCGCCTGGAGAGACCAATATCTGTTTGGGCTCATAACTGAGGCCGTTATCGCGTGACAGCTTGGCGCAGATGGCCTTGCGGAGCTCAATGATGCCGGCGTTGGCGGTGTAGCGGGTGAAA
>Ga0208458_1002184_pt1 | contig 14783 bp, 13 predicted proteins | sample AD_UKC085_MetaG_FD_184432 | JGI IMG/M metagenome (GOLD analysis project Ga0208458, IMG submission 184432) | Active sludge microbial communities of municipal wastewater-treating anaerobic digesters from USA - AD_UKC085_MetaG (SPAdes) (version 2) | ecosystem: Engineered > Bioreactor > Anaerobic >... | reverse complement strand
GATCCAGAGATCCCTACAGAATCTGGATTTCTGGGGTCAGGTAAGATTTTCCTTTACAAAATCACGCGGTTTATTTGTAATGAAGCTAGTTGCTGCGTAGAGTTGCGAAGGTATTACGCGCGACAAAAATCTCCGAAAGAAGAGGAAGATGGCGAATCCGATATTGATCCAAAGTCCGGATCAGCTTGAGTTTACGACGTTTACACAGAAGCTCCGGGAGCTGATGCAATCGGGTTACACTCTATTGCACTGTTTTGGCAGCGATGAAGGACTAATGTATGCTTTGCTGGGTAAATCTGGCGATGTGCAGCTATTATGCTCCACCTTTCCACCGGGTAAAGAATACTCCGCACTGACAGTGGATTTTCCCGCCTTCAGCATGTATGAACGATCGCTGTACGAGGATTATGGCATCCGAGCCTGGGGGCATCCCCAACTCAAGGTTTTGAAAGCTTTTACAGATGATCATGCTGATCATAATGACTATAATTTTTTAGCCTCAGAATCCCCCGCTTTGCACGAAGTAGGGGTCGGGCCGGTGCATGCCGGAGTGATCGAACCGGGACATTTTCGCTTCATATGCCGTGGCGAGATCGTTGAACACCTTGAGATCAAGCTTGGTTATCAGCATCGCGGCGTGGAGCGCTTGATGCTAAAAGGCGACATTCGCACTAAGAACTGTCTGGCAGAGAGCATAGCGGGAGACACCAGCATCGGTCACGCGCTGGCCTGGTGCCTGGTATTGGAAGGTCTGGCCGGAACGAAGGCAGCGGGATTTCATACCCGTATGATCGCCCTCGAACTGGAACGAATCGCCATGCATCTGTCAGTTCTATCAGCCCTGTCCGCCGACGTAGCTTACATTATGGGGCAAAATATGTTCGCCGCTCTGAGAACGACGGTGATAAACTCCTCACTGGCCATCTGTGGCAGTAGATTTGGCAAACGCTGGCTCACTCCCGGAGGGGTGAATTACAGCATCTCCAAAGCTCAGGCGGACACTCTGAGTAAGACAATGGAGGAAGTTCGCATCCAAGTGACAGATTGCTGTGAAGCTTTGTTCAATAGCAGCAGCGTGTTATCCCGTTTTGATGACACTGGCATACTGAAGATTCAGGACGCGCTGGCATTAGGACTCACCGGGATCACTGCAAAGTCCAGCGGTATCTTTACAGACGCAAGAATGGATTATCCTCTATCCGATGAGATCTCGTTTACTGCGCTTTGCGAGAACTCCGGAGATGTGTGGGCCAGGGCTCACCTGCGTTACCGGGAGATCATCCAATCTCTGGATCTGGTATCCCGAAACCTTGAGCGCCTTGATCCCTCCGCTCAGCTCTGCGTTGCACTGGAGGATTTTGCTCCCGATAGCATCGCGTGTGGCATTGTGGAAGGATATCGGGGACGTATAGTGCATTTATGCAAGACAGATCCCGCAGGTAAGCCATTGTGGTATAAGATACTCGATCCATCATTTACGAATTGGCAAGCACTGGCTTTGGTGATGCGAAACGGGCAGATATCAGATTTCCCGATCTGCAACAAAAGCTTTGATCTATCTTACAGCGGGAGTGACCTCTAATATGTTTGAACTAATAAAAGCACGCCTCCGGCACGGATATCAGGCGATACCCAATCCGCTTCAGGCACAGATCAATCCAGCTTTTCCCGGATGCCCCTTTCTGGCAGCCGATGCAGATCTGCCAGCTTTAGCCGCGCTGTGTCCCACCGGAGCTTTCTCTGAGAAAGGCCTTGACTTGGGTAAATGCACTTTTTGCGGAGCCTGTCAACGGAAATATCCGGAGATGATAGACTTCAAGCCAGATTTTCGTTTGGCTTCCGATAGCAGGGAAGCCCTATACATAGCTCCCGGGACCCAGTATCAGGCCAGGTTTGCCTCTCCCAATACCAAGCTCTTTCAGAGATCCTTTGCCCTGCGCAATGTGAGCGCCGGGGGCTGCAATGCCTGCGAACTGGAACTCGGGGCCAGTACAAACGTAAACTTTGATATGGGACGTTATGGAATCGAGATCGTAGCTTCCCCCAGGCATGCTGATGCCTTGATTCTGACAGGTCCGATCAGCCGAAGTATGGCGGAGGCTCTTGCTGAGACCTGGAAGGCGATACCCGCGCCCAAGTGTCTCATCTTATGCGGATGCTGCGCCATATCCGGCGGAGTCTTCGCTCCTTCAGTCCAGCTAGACCGCTCCTTCCTAGCGCATTGGCCGGCCAGCATCTATATCCCAGGCTGTCCTACGCATCCTCTATCCATCGTGCATGCGATACACAGCTTTATGGGGGCCAAATGAGTATCGGCTTTATCATCCTCTTTCTTGGTCTGATCCCTGCTCTGTGGAAACGCTCTGGGCTTTTTAGCATAGTCTGGCTCATGGGCTCAGGCTTCATTGCGTTTGAATACCTGGAAGTCCTTTACTCACGGAATGTACAGGATTACCTTTTGTTGTTTCCTGATCCCATTGGGACTGCCAATATCGGCCTGAACAAACTTTCCGCCTTCTTTGGTGTAATCTTTTCCATTGGCTTACCTCTAGGGATGTTATATGGGCATTTTTACCTGAAAGAACACCCCGGACCGGGCTTGCGCTCACATCTATTCTGGCTGGGACTTTTGGGACTCAGTATGCACGGTCTGCTGTGGATGCGCCACAGCCTCTTATTCCTGATGCTGTGGGAAGTGATGAGCATCTCCTCGTTCTTATGTGTGATCCAGGATCGCTCTGCATCTCTGAAAGCCGCGCTGAACTACATCATCACCATGCAGATAGGCGCGGGATTCCTGATAGCGGGATTTGGACTACTCTACCTGCAGACGGGCAGCTTTGATCTCTCAACTCTGGCCGCCATGCCCCGCCTACCAATGTATCTCTTGATGATAGGCTTCGCCTTCAAAGCGGGTTTCGTTCCTTTCTCATCGTGGCTGCCTCAGGCACATCCAGTAGCTCCGGCTCATGTATCTGGCATTATGAGTGCCATGATGATCAAAGCCGGACTATATGGCATCCTCGTGATCATCAGCATAAATAGCTTCAATCTCAGGGAGATAGCGATATTCTGTCTGATCTCTGTGGTGACCGCCTTCTGGGGTGTGATCCATGCCATGATCAGCAGCAATGTAAAAAAAGCCCTCGCCTTTTCTTCCATCGAAAATATGGGCATCATCGGCATCGGGCTGAGCGTGGGTCTCTTGGGACTGGATGCCGGGATACCGATGATGGCTACTCTGGGCTTTGCCGGAGCGCTGCTGCATACCTTCTTTCATTCGCTCTTTAAAGCTCTGCTCTTTTATCTTTCCGGAAACATACTTTGTGCCTCCCATACTCTGGAAGCTGATCAATTGGGCGGTTTGGCCAAAGCAATGCCACGTAGCGCAGCTTGCTTCCTCATCGGAACTTTTGCCATTTCAGCATTGCCCATCGGTAATGCCTTCATCAGTGAATTCAGTATATACACTGGACTGCTAAGCGCGATGGCAGCTCATGACTTACCTGCGATTGTGATCAGTGTGGTTCTGCTGGCAGCTATGGCATTCATCGGAGCCCTGGCCCTGATCGCATTTGCAAAGCTGTTTGGCATCATCTTCCTGGGTGAGCCGCGCAGTGAACAAGCCACAAAAGCCAGGGAATGCCCTCGTGGGATGTGTTTGCCGCAAGTAGTACTGGTGGCAGGAATCCTACTCACCGGCATCTTTGGCAATGTAGGTTTGCGCTTTGTAAAGCCTCTCCTGCGCTGGATGCAACTGGATATGAGCGGGTATATCGGGCTGAGGAATACGTTTAGTCAGATTAGCATCGTGCTGGGGATCGTGCTGTTGGTCTTTGGGCTCCTGTATCTGATCAGAAAGCTCTGCGTGAAGGATATCGTATCTCCCACCTGGGGATGCGGATACCATAAGCCCAGCCCCAGAATGCAATACACATCTCTGGCGTTCGTGCATCCCCTGTCCTATTTCCTGAAGCCCTTTATCCTGATCAAAAAAGAGCGGATAAAAGCTGAGGGACTCTTTGCCCGGGAAGTGGAATATGCCGAGCATAGTGAGGATCCATTCTGGAAGTGCATTGTGGAGCCAGTAAGCAAAGCTCTGAATTGGTTTTTCGGTCTCTTCTCAGGCATGCATAATGGCCGCACCGATGCTTATATCGCCTGGTGCGTAGGCTTTTTGATCGTCGTATTAGTCTGGGTTTTGGGGTTCAAATGATAAATATACTGATCATCCTGCTCTTGCCCTTGTTTGTCCCGGGGCTCATTTCCAGAGTAAAGGCCATCATGGTTGGGAGAAAGGGGCAGAGCCTGCTGCAGCCATATTATCACTTTCTAAAACTGCTGCGCAAAGATGAAGTGATCAGCAGCAGCGCTTCCTTCATCACCCGTCTGGCTCCCTCTCTTGCTCTATCCGCTACGCTTTGTGCCGCGTTGTTCGTCCCCATAGGGCTATCAGAGTCCATCTTCAGCTTCAGAGGCGACGTAGTGCTGGTATTGTATTTGCTGGCTTTGGCCAAAGGTATCATGGTGTTTGCCGCATTGGATAGCGGCAGCAGTTTCGAAGGCATGGGTGCCAGCAGAGAGATTAGCTTTACGGCCTTCCTGGAACCGGCTTTCATCCTCATAATGGCCTCATTGATCTTCAGCGCCGGCTTCAACTCGCTAAATGGTTTGCTGCATTCTTATAGTATTGGCGGTCAGGGAGTTTGGAATATTGTGGTGGGAGCATTCACTGTCTTCGCGTTGTATCTGATGCTCCTTGTAGAATCTGCCAGAGTGCCCTTTGATGATCCCAATACACATCTGGAACTCACCATGATCCACGAAGTGATGATCCTGGACTATAGCGGATTCTCTCTTGGCCTGATTCACTATACAGCAGCGCTTAAAATGCTGATCTATTCTTCATTGATAGTCCAGATTATCATTCCCCAGACCACTTCATTACCTATGCTTTGGTTCCTTGGTGGCATTATCAGTACTGGAATCGTAACTGGAATCCTGGAAAGCCTGATGGCACGCTTCCGGATGAACCGCAATCTGGAACTGGTACTGGTTCCCGTGTCGGTTGCCGTTTTGGCCATAGCAGCTCTCATCGCAAAAAGTATTGGAGTGTGACAGATGCAAGAGATATTAGTATTGGCCTTTGGAATTACCTTGCTATTTGCCTCGGTGACCAATATGCTTAGCTCCATCATCAAGATTCTCGTGGTGCAAGGGTTGATCCTCTTTGGCATCACCTTGCTCAAGAGCACCCATCTAAACTGGGTGGGGTTCGCCTTCATCGCGCTCGAAACGCTGATCTTTAAAGCTATTGTTATTCCCTGGTTTATCGACGATACCATTAAGCACAATCAGATTCACCGCGAGGTGGAAGCCTACGTGTCCAATTTCTTTTCTCTGGCGCTGATGAGCTTGATCTTTCTGGGCAGCTTTGCTCTTGCAGGGTTTTCGGGACAGCATTCTGGAAAGCTTTTCCCGCTGGAGTTTGGCATAGCATTTGCCACCATTATCAAGGGGCTTTTCATCATCATCGCAAATAAGAAACTGATCACTCATCTGATGGGCTACCTGATCATGGAAAATGGAATTTTCCTCCTTTCTCTGGCCGTGGGTGGCGATCTCCCCCATATCATTTCGCTGGGTATATCGTTGGACATCATGCTTTCGGTCTTGATCGGGGTGCTGTTTATCAAGCGCATCAAATCGACTTTTGACGATGCCGAAAGCCCGCGCCAATTGAGGGAGGACTGATGTTTGCAGCACTGCTCTTCGCTTTCCCCCTCCTGGCGTCTCTGCTGGCACTGATCGTAAAGGACAAGCGCAAACTGGATATACTGGTCCTGCTGCATGCCCTGCTACACCTGTGTCTGGGTCTGCAAGGATTCATCTATCGTGGTAGTCTGGGGATGATGGATGATATGGGACTGTTTATATTCCTGATCACCTCGCTGCTATTTATGGCTGTCGCCTTCTATCGCATAGGCAGCGGTAAAGATTATAGCTACAAGGCATACCGGGTGCAAAGCATCTTTCTGATGCTCTTCATTGCAGCAATGGATGCGGCCTGCATGGCAAGGGATCTGGGATGGATCTGGATTTTCGTGGAAGCTACCACTATCAGCTCTGCCATGCTGATCAGTTCTGAAAATACCAAGAGTTCCCTGGAGGCGGCCTGGAAGTACCTCTTTATCTGTAGCGTAGGCATCGCGCTCGCCTTTGTGGGCATCCTGCTTCTGGTGCTTGCTCAACCGGAGAACGCCGTCCTAAGCCTTGCGAAGATAAATGCTGCCACCTTGTCTCCCTTTTGGCTAAAGCTGTCATTCATCTTTATACTCGTGGGTTTTGGTACCAAGATTGGTCTGGCCCCTCTGCATTTCTGGCTGCCTGATGCGCATTCAGAAGCTCCGGCACCGATCTCGGCACTGCTCTCAGGAGCTTTGCTAAATACTGCCCTGCTACCCGTGCTCAGAGTGGATAAGATCATGCGGGCTGCTGGTATGGGCGATTTAGCGCAGGATTTGTATCTGTTGATGGGAGTCATCTCGGTATTCATCGCCACTGTATTCATCCTCAAAACGAGGAATTACAAGCGGCTCCTGGCTTATTCATCGATTGAGAACATGGGACTGATCATGATTGCTTTTGGAGCAGGCGGAGTAGCCACTTACGCCGGGTTTTTACATATCCTGGGGCATTCGTTGATCAAAGCGGCCCTCTTTCTCACTGCTGGCAATATCCTAAGCCTGTATCACGACAAACAGCATGCCAACATCTCTGGGCTTTGGAGCTTGAATAAAAGCACGGCATGGCTGTGGATGATCGCCCTGGTTATGATCCTGGGGTTTCCGCCCTCTCCGCTGTTTGTGAGCAAGTTTTTCATCATCAGTGGCCTGATTGCCAGGGGGCACATCGCCATGGTCATTGCGCTGATCCTGATGCTGGCAGCAATAGCCTGGTCCATGGTCCGCATCGGCCTGACAATGTGCGGTGGAGAAACTAAGGAACCCCGGATGCTTCCATTGTGGACATATCTCAGTCCATCAGCATTGTTATTGATAGCAGCAGTAGTGGGGGTATGGCTACCCATTTTGAAGTAGGGACACGAAACTTCTTGACAGATAAAGGGCTATTGGGGATTTTGCACATCTGAATAGCGGGCATAGCTCAGTTGGTAGAGCACCAGCTTCCCAAGCTGGGGGTCGCGGGTTCGAACCCCGTTGCCCGCTCCAAATATTACTCGCGGCATTTGTATAAAGCATCTTTGCCGATAAAAAAGGACTTTTTTGTGAATTACATAATCACCGGAACTACCTATAACAGCATTATTGCGGATAATCCTCCCAAGGGTATTCGTGCATTGAGCAAAGATGAATTGCTCGCCAGCGATATCCGCTTCTGCTCAGATGATAAAGTGTATGTACCATCTGAGACCTCTCTGGGCACGGTTTTGAATAGAATGGACGACCAGGCCTGTGCTTCTGGGATCAATCAGCTGAAAGACAAATATCTCTGCCGAAAGGCAATGAGCAGCCTTTATCCGAATTTCTACTTTGCCAAATGTAGCCTGGAAAGCATCCCGACGCTAGACGTGAAAGGTAAACAGGTAGTGATCAAGCCGCTAAAAGGGTTCTTTGGCACCGGTGTGCGTTTTGCCGGCCCTGATACAGACTTACACGCTCTTCAAAGCGATGTAAGCCGGGAAATGAAAGCATATTCACGATTCTTCCCCAGTTCTGTGCTTACCTCCTCTGAGTTCATCGTGGAAGAGTACATTGGTGGCGATGAGTATGCCGTCGATATGTATTATGATCATGTGGGAATACCGCGAATCATGAACATCTACCGGCATCCGGAAGCACGAATCGCCGCATATGCTCATCTGATGTATTACACCAACGCCGGAGTGTTTGAGAGCCATCTTCAGGCTGTCACCGATTTTTTCGAGAGCTTCGGTAATGCTCTGTCCCTCACAAACTTCCCCATCCATGCAGAGTTCAAACTCACAGACAGGGGCTTTATCCCCATCGAGTTCAATCCCATGCGCTACGGGGGATTCGGTTTAGCCGATCTCACCTGGCACAGCTACGGGTTTAACCCCATTACCGCCTATTTTGAAGGACTGGCTCCCACCTGGGAGAATGTGTGGGGGCAAAGAGCGCAGGAAAACTATGCCTTCATCCTGGCATACAATGGCAAAGACGTGGATGTGATGCACAGAAGCCCGGATCATGATGCTTTCAGGGATCATCTTTCGACCAAAGCTGTATTGATGGCTTATGTGAAGCTTGATCACCGCACCAATCCGGTTTTTGCCATTGCCTACATAAAAAGCGAAGATGAGCATCGGATGAGGCAACTGCTGGATACAGAATTCAACGACTTCTTTTAGTTATCGATGCCCCAACAATCTTCCACAATCAGTATTGGCCGGCTACACTCCTCACAGGTCAGTGATTCTGCGCAACAGATGTAGCTTATACGTTCTCTAGATTTGGACAGCAAGCACTGGGCAAAAAAGAAGGCGAAGAATGACTTCGCCATCTAAATGTATGCCCCATTGGGTTTATTCTTTGGTTTCTTCTTCTGTTTCAGGTACAGCTTCTCCCTCTTCTTCACCCTTTGCATGGATATCAATCTCCACGGAGCATTTGGCTACTTCGGGATAAAAGTCGTCGATATACTCGCGGACAGTATTTTCGATATCGTCATGCTTGTCGAGGATTTCCTGGGGGAATCCAATCTTAATCTTCAGATAGTTCATGGAGCGGGTGATATTCACTTTGGGGAATTCACCGTACACATTGGAGAGAAATTCCGGTAGGGATTTGGATAGCTTGACAGTACCATTCACGCGCTTGTAGGCTTTCATGCCAAAGTGAGCTGCAGCAGCCGCGCCTCCCAAAAAGAGGATAGTTTTGAAGAATCTTTTCATTACTCAGACCTCGCTATTTCTGTCTATTTATAAATTGATTTGATCTTACCCCAGCTACGGTTCTGTACAGAAACCGGCTGGTTCACCTCGATATCGCTATCGGAGACAGGGTTCAGGGAAAACTCACCAAAGCTGAAAGAGACAATGCCGGTGATCGAGGAGAACTGAGTGCTCTTGCGAAGGGATTGAGGTGCACTGGCAAAACTGCCTAATTGTATTCTGCACAGGCCTGTACCATCGCTAACGCTGAAGCTATTGCGACTGGATTTGACCTTGCTGCTGCTGATCGAAAGTATCCTCGCGTAAACGCCCTCATAAGCTTCAGCCTCCACGGCGCGACCCAACTGAGCAGTGGTGAGGATCACAGGATGCGGGAGAGGATGATTTCGCTCGATGATGCTGAGCTTGGTCACATCCTGCAGAGTGGTCATCCCAAAGCTTTCTTTCACAGTGGCACTGAGTCGGATTCTATCTCCGATGCGAACGGCCGCAGTACGATCCAGCACCAGTATTCCGCTGTAAGCACCTGCAATATGCTCAGATAGAAAAAAGCCTCCTGATTCAAAATCAGTCGCTGTTACAATGCCCTCAGTATTCACCGTTTTCCCAGCGTATTGGGAGGGATATGTATTGTCGCTGCCGGGAAATGTGGTACACTGAATGTCGTATATAGAGAGGCCCCAAGCCGTCATGGACAAGCTTGTAATCAACAGGATCAGCAGATAAATCTTCCTCATTACTACCTCTATGACGCTACACTACTCAGCTTCGGTTTCCTGTCAAGCGAAATCACATCGACAATACAGCGATGTGTGGAAGTTCGTCCACAACAGGCCAACCTCAGTTCAGGATAGATAGCAGGTCATCAATTGTGATACGCAAGTTTCATTCCGATCCTGCATAGTATCTTGAAGAATGCAGCACAACTCTTGGCCATAAGCTCGGATGCGTTTTTCTGCTCCATTATCTACTCAGAATCCTGCCCTTCATTCTCCCAGCCATTTGTTTCATCGCCAAAAGCCAAGCGTAAGCGTATGCAGCTATATAGATAGGGATCCGATATCTTTGCTTGAAAGTCCAGGGAATAGGTGGCAATCTGTATCCCTGAGCCCTTGCCCAGCTTATCAATTCCAGCACATAGGGATAGTACTGCAGCTTTTCCTTTCGCCAAAACTTCCAGGGCTTGGGATTTGCAGGACCCAGATGCGCCACGTATGCGCTGGAATCGGCATCCAAAGATCCTCGATGAATTGGCGGTGCGGAGGGATCAAAGGCTAAAAGTGAGTTTAATACCGATTCATCGAATTGGAAATATGCATGACTTGAGGGGTTGTGAGCCTTGGTTGTATGATGGTCAGGTATCACCTTGCATATCTGATCCTGCCAGCGTTCGGCGAAAGAAAGATAGTCCCTGGAAATGGTCAGATTACCCCCGAGAACTGTGTGTTGAGTCTGCGGTTCGGAACAGCCTCCAACGTCCCTGCGCCATATATCCAGGACACTTTGGGGAACGTAGCCGGGGGTTTCACCTTTTTGATAACGGTTTCGATACACCCAGGCATCTTCAGTTTCGTCGCGAATGCGTAAGTAGAGCCCACTTTGGCTCGGAGTAAGATATTCGCTGATATCGCCAGTAACTAAGCAATCACCATCCATCAAAGTGATAAAATCTGAATCGTCATCTTTGGCCATGAGCAATGCTTCACCCTTGCGATTGGTGGGGTTTCTCTTATTTGAGATATCGGCGGGATGGATTTCTACATCGGGGAATTGCTCAAGTAATGCGGCCTCTTCCCCGCTCAGGTTCACACCCAGGACGTATATCCTGGCTTCGACACTTTTGTATCGCAGTGAACAAATCAACAGGTATACTGCTATCACAAAGTTCGAATCCGTGATGGTTACTATGCTTGCTTTGGCTTTATTCATTATCCTTCCCACTTGTTCCAATCCTTCGCGCCATGTTAGCTACCTAAACGTCTGAATCTCAGTATCACGAGCACGGCAGTATGTCAGTCAAAGATCATTTGATGCTGAACATGCATATAGCGCACTGATCGCTGTGCTCAATCCACTGTCAAGTACAATTCTACACTTTGTGTATCGGATCATGCCAGCCACCGTGGTTCTATTTCTGCTTATGCCGCCAAAGAAATCCTTGCACGGCAACGATATCCAACCGCACAAACGAGGCCTGCTATACTTAAGCTCGAGTTTCTCCTGTGTGAGAACCAAATGAACAGGAAGTGAAGAAGCTTATGCAAAAGTTTTACTTGACAAGCAATAGGCAATGATAATCTTGGCCAGAGACAGAGAATTGCCATCCGGAACAATAAGCAATCAAAGGAGACCCAAGCAATGCATATCAGAAAGCTGACACTAACACGGCTGCTTATCATTCTCTTCATTACCGCGGTAACGATCCAAGCTTGCTCAATTCACCTGCAAAACAGAGATTTCAAAAACTATCTTTGCGAAATAAATGTGGATGGCAGCGGCTTTCGGATACTTGCCCCCACTCATTACTCAATGCTTCGATATATTATCTCTCCCAACTATAGATACAAACTGCAGTACGCCAGCAATGACGATGTTTTGTTATACACGAGTGAAGGTGTGCAGACCTACAATCCAGTTTCAAAACATCTGGAACCTTTTTGGGAGCTGGACTATCACTCGAATATAAATCTGAATCCTCATGAGAGCCTTCATTTTAGCTACTTGAATTCGAGCCAGGCGTTATACCGCATCAGTCACTCGGACAATGCCCCATCACTTTTTGTAAACTCGGTTGTCAACTACTGTGGCTTGCCCTATTCCAACCAGATATCTGTGCTCCTATCTGGGACCATGTTAAAATGGACTCTTTCCGATGATGAGTTCAGCTCCGTGGTCGATTTGCCAGCAAACTGTACAAATGCGTTTTACTTCTCGGCAATCGATAAGATAGTCTATGTGACGCCCCGAGAATTCAGACTATGCGACAGTCTGGGTGAAAATGATAGCTTACTTTACAGTTTGAATGCAAGCAGTAACTCCATGCGGACTTTCTATCCGATCAGCACTGACGGTAAGTTCATCACCACAAATCGTTTCGGCGCCGACGAACACATGATCCTGATTGACGCAGCTTCGGGAAACTTCACAGATCTGGATCACATAGAATTTGCAGTGAACCCCTTAGAGTACCCCTTACCTTTCCAGATCAGCCTGAATGAAGATCGCAACAAACTCCTGTATTTCGATTCCACAGCCTTGTATCTCCACGACCTGGATGGTGGTGGCAAGCAAACCGTTCTGATCACTTCTGAAGATAACTACAACCTTCGAAACATCCATAGCGCCTGCATCAATAGAGCAGGCACGAAGATTGTTTTTCTTTGCGATCTGTATCGCCTCACTGGGGACTGATGGAGTAAAGATATGAAACACATCTTAGTATTTTTGTCGTTGATTCTGTTCCTGCCGCTGAGTGCTGGCACTTTCATCCCAGTCTCCCATTTTGAAGATACTCAGATCGAGAGACTCCGGATATCTCTGCAGCAGAGCTCTCTTTTAAACCTGGGAAGCTGCGTTTATGATGATAATCTCTGGTACGACCCGGGGATGAATGATGCTGTCCCCGGTATACCCATAATCGGTTTAGGTTTGGGGATGGGTAATAGAACCGAGTTTAATCTGCAGGTATATTCCAGGCATAGAGAAGCAAATACTGCCATGTTTGGCATAGTTGGCGTCAAACAGCTTTTGCTGAACGATGCTAGATGGACATTGACCATCAAGCCTTCAATCGGCTATACTTTGAACGATTTCCGGCCGAGTTACACGCATACGGAACCGTTTTGGGGACGAATAGAGGGCAAGCAAAAATCCCAGGCCGTCTTTTACCAGGGTGCTCTTATCTGCCTCCATAAGGGTACTGGTCTGAACTTTGTAGTTGCCGGCAACTTCGCGCACTTTGATTCAGATGCGCGTCATAACGTGAGTCCCATCTTTGATGACCCCGTGTACCGACGCTTTGATTATGGCCAGCATAATATCTATTGTGGAGGACTGAGTATTAACCATACCTTCCGGGGGGGTGTCCTAAGCCTTACCCCGGAAATTGGCTTGAACGCATACAATCTGGTGAATCATCCCAATGACTCATTTCGGATTAGCGCAAGCGGCGGAGTAGAGTTTTCCATACACATACCCTCCCCTGCAACGAAGAGATAGAAGCCCAGAGAATAGCCTTTGTCCTTTCAATTGTCCTGGATAGTGTTATTATGCACACAATGGAGCCTTTAATTTTCGCTTTGTAGCAGCAAGAGGCATAGAGATTTACTGAAGCGAGTTAATCGCCCTTGTGAGTGCTGCGCTATACAGGAGCATCTCAAACACATCCCAAGCCATGCTTAGGATGTGTTTGGGATGACTTTGATTTGAGTATGAGATATCAGCCAGTGCCTTCCACAGCGATACCTGTAGCAATCTGTGATGTACGCAACAAATGTAGGTATTCCATAGTCACTCCCCTTTACCGAGCTTTGTCTCACCTTACTACACCGAAGCTCACTCAGGCGGATTCTGCGTTTTTATGGGGATTTCCGAGCGGCCTGTCAGAGATAGACCATCAGTTTGAGGAAGGTTCCAGATATTCGTCCTGATGCTGATAGCGCCAGCTAAGGAAGTATCTATCAAGTATTGCGATGATTCCAAACAGCGCCATTGATAGGGCAATCACGCATAGGATCACGGCAAACACCTGATCGGTCTGGAATGATTTGGTGGCGCGGGTCATATAAATCCCCAGCCCCGCCGTTCCACCCAGCCATTCCCCGATGATCGCACCCATCACGCTATATGTGGCCGCCAGTTTGAGCCCGGTAAAAAATCCCGGTAGAGCTGCTGGCAGCTTCAGATAGCGAAAGGTCTTGAATCCCGATGCACCAAAAGCTTTCATCAGTCTTAGCTGGTCCACGCTCACCTGTTGAAATCCATCATACAAACCCAATGCAATGGGGAAAAAACATACCAATACCACTGTGAAGATCTTCGCGGATATGCCATATCCAAACCAGATTATGATCAGCGGCGCGATCGAAATGATGGGCACGGTTTGTGAAACCACGAGATAGGGGTAAAGGATTTGCCGGATCAGTTTGGAAGCATCCATCAGCACAGCGGTGCAAGCTCCCGCCAGGATACTGATCATCAGGCCGCTGAGCGCTGAGATGAGGGTCGGCCCCAAATGGTGGAGTATCAGGGGATAATGCCGAGGAAAAACCTTTAGCACACTAAGCGGTGAAGGTACAATCCAAAAGGCGATTACAGCCCTGGAACTCAAGTATTGCCACAGGGCGAGGATAATCAGACTAAAGAGCAGCGGAGCAAGCCAGGCTCTCTTCATCAAAGCTTTCCGATCATGCGAATCTCAGTTTCCAACTGCACACCATAACGTAGAAATACGGTGTCCTGCACGTGTCTGATCACCTGCATTACTTCTTTGGCAGTGGCCGCACCTACATTTACGATGAATCCACAATGCTTATCTGATACCATGGCATCGCCAATGCGATATCCTCTCAAGCCACAATCGTCCACCAGCTTACCAGTATAGTGTCCTTCCGGTCGCTTGAACACAGACCCCGCGCTGGGTAGATCCATCGGCTGTTTGTCCCATCGCTGCCTGTCGAGATCCTGCATTCGTTCCAAAATGGACTGGGGATCATCTGCAATCAGCTTGAAGACCGAGCTAATGGCGATCATTCCCTGCTTTTGTAAGGCACTGGAGCGATAGCCAAAGCCATGTTCCGCGGCTTTTAGATGTTTCACGGGATAATCGCCCTGCAATTTTCCCGCTTCA
>Ga0208458_1002179_pt1 | contig 14811 bp, 13 predicted proteins | sample AD_UKC085_MetaG_FD_184432 | JGI IMG/M metagenome (GOLD analysis project Ga0208458, IMG submission 184432) | Active sludge microbial communities of municipal wastewater-treating anaerobic digesters from USA - AD_UKC085_MetaG (SPAdes) (version 2) | ecosystem: Engineered > Bioreactor > Anaerobic >... | reverse complement strand
CTTAATGGCAAAATACAGGAAATTAAATCCACCGCCAGAGGATACAGACGATTCGAAAACTTCAAAAGTGCGATACTATTTTTTCATGGAGGCTTATACCTCTATCCATTAAAATATCGGTAGAACCTAGTACTTATTGTGTGAGCCGCGCTTCAGATTATGACTTTAGGGTTGTATTGAGTGCAGTTGAAATATCGTAGGCATGGTAATTCTTTTAACATCTCATTGAAGTGAATAGGTTTGTCGTAAGCATGGGGATTAAAGGATTTCCAATAAAGGAAGCCCAAAACTTAATTACTGAGTTAAGGAATTTAGATAGCGAATGCTTTGAGAACTGGAGAGTCAGAAAGAAGTGGGAAATATTTCAATATCATTATTTAAAAACTCATCTATATCAAGCTAGAATAAAATCATTGAGTGAACATAATGAATTACAATGGTCAAATATCCCGGTAATGAAAAAGAAAGATTTTCAGAATTATGAAAATCTCAAAGCAACAGAAAATAAGGTATTTGTAAGTAATACTTCAGGCTCCTCGGGTCATCCTTTCTATTTCGCTAAAGACAAATTCTGCCACGCCTTGACATGGGCTATGATTCTAGATAGATATCATTGGCATGGATTGAAATATGGAGAATCATTACAGGCCAGATTTTATGGTATTCCTTTAGGATGGAAAGAAAATGCCAGGGAAAGGATTAAGGATCGAATTTCAGCAAGAATAAGGTTTCCAATATTTAACCTTTCAGATTCTGTCATGAAGCAGTATTTGGAACAGTTTGCAAAGTACCGCTTTGATTACATTAATGGTTACACTAGTGTCTTGACACAATTTGCAAGATATTTGTTAAGAGAGAGGATAGTGTTAAAAGAGATCTGTCCTTCACTCAAAGTCATAATCCCAACTGCAGAAACGTTAAGTGAAAATGATAGAGAAATATTATTGCAAGCCTACGGGTTGCCAGTGGTGAATGAATATGGAGCATCCGAAGTGGGTATCATAGCGTTTGAGAATAACAAAGCAGAATGGATTGTGAGTAATGAAAACTTGTTTATTGAAATAGTAGATGATAATGATCAGCCAGTTGAGCCGAATCGGCCAGGCCGTATCCTTGTAACAGATTTATTTAATAAAGCCATGCCCTTCATTCGATATGAAATAGGAGATATTGGCGCCTTATCTCCTAACAAATCTAAGGGTTATGATATCTTGACTAAACTGCTTGGACGCACAAATGATTTTGCCATTTTGCCAAGCGGGAAGAAGGCTCCGGGTCTTACTTTTTATTACATATCTAAGAATCTATTGGAAAGGGGATTCTTGTTAAAAGAGTTTATTATTAAACAAATAGAACCAAACCATTTTCATTTTGAATATGTATCGGACAAAGAACTAGATCCCTATCAAAAGAAACATGTTTCTGATGCCATGAGAATTTACCTTGAACCTGGGTTGAAGTCAACTTTTGAAAAGAAAGACAGAATTGAGAGATCTCTTTCAGGTAAACTAAAGCACTTTCAATATTTGGTAGAAACAGGAGAAGATAATAAATAATAAGTCAGATTAAGTGAATGATGTTTATTTCAGTAATCATACCATGCTTTAATGAAGAAAAGCATATTGAAGAATGTTTAAAGTCTATAATCAATCAGGATTGCCAGAAGGAGAATTTTGAAGTTTTATGTATTGATGGTATGAGTTACGACAAGACTCGTCAGATAATACAATATTTTACTGATGAATACCAGTTTATTAAGCTTATTGACAATCCAGATAGGATTGTATCCTATGCACTAAACAAGGGAATAGTTGTATCTCGTGGAAATGTAATCATCAGGATTGATGCACATTGCGTATATCCGAAGAACTATATTTCGGTGTTGGTAAATAAACTTTTCGAACTCAATGCAGATAATGTTGGAGGTCTTTGGAAGACAAATCCGGGATGTCCTTCCAGGATATGTGAGGCCATAGCAATTGCATCAAGTAATTCATTCGGAGTAGGCAATTCCCTTCATAAGACAGGAACATCTAAGGTTGTTAAAACTGATACTGTTCCATTTGGCTGTTTTAGACGTGACGTATTTGACAGAATTGGCCTTTTTGATCCAGATTTGATCAGGAATCAGGATGATGAATTCAATGGGCGTATAATTAAGAATGGTGGTACAATCTTCTTAGTTCCCGATGTAGTAATTGATTATTATGCGAGGGATACGCTTAGGAAGATGGGCCAGATGTACTATCAGTATGGGTTATTCAAGCCACTGGTTAACAAGAAATTAGGATCTCCTGCCACTTTACGTCAGCTTGCTCCTCCACTGTTTGTGACTTCTATTCTGTTGGGATTTGTGCTATGCCTCTTTATGTCAGTTTTACTTCCGTTCTATCTGGGTTTTATAAGTCTATATCTATTGATATCTGTAGGTGTTTCCGTAAAAGAGGCCATAAGAAACAATTCAATATTTTTAATTGCATTACTACCAGTTGTTTTTTTTATAATTCATTTCAGTTATGGATGGGGTTATTTGTCCGGGATTGCTAAATTCCTGATTTTTAGAACAGGTTCGGTTACTGCAAATATTAATCGTTAGATTTGTTATTTATGGCAATTTTCTCCTCTACCCCCAAAGACCTTATTAAAATTGCACAATGCCATAAAAAGGCATTTTCAAAATCACTTTCTTCCAAGCTGGGATTAAGATATTGCATTAAAATGCTCTCTTTCTATATTGAAGATAATCGAGGTGTCCTTTTTCACATAATTGAGGGGGATACTGTTACCGGATATTGCGGAGGGCTGATGAACAGGGTACCAGGTCTGCATGGTTCAGCAACCAGTGTGACCCAGCACACCTTCAGGTCTCTGGTGCTGAATATACTAATCAGGCCATGGCTGGTATTTCATCCCGAAATTCGGATGAATTTTCCGCTAATCATTAAAAACCTTAAACTGAGATTATTCGGCCTTGATTCTAGAGAGACTGCAAATATACAAGCTCAGAACAAGGAATTCGTTCCTTCGATGGGCCTAGTAGTTATTGGTGTTTCTCCAGATCATCAGGGTAAGGGTTTTGGCTCATTGCTCCTCAGGGAGTTTGAATTAAAGGCTCAGAAAGAGGGATTTCCACAGATGCACTTAAGCGTAAGGAAAAGTAATAGCCAGGCGATAGCAGCTTATAAAAAGAACGGATGGCAGATTGGCAAAGAGGGTCCTGAAGAGTATATGATGTACAAATCCCTGACCTGAAGGGACTGGTTTATAAACGTGAAACCAAATAAGAATATGGATTATAAGATTCTGCTTTTTGATCTGAACTTTGACCAGGCTGAAGAAGAGGCAGTGGTTGAAACGGTACGCTCTAAGTGGATTTCAACTGGTCCGAAAAATGCCGAGTTTGAAAGGAAATTTGCAGAGATGACAGGTGCCAAACATGCAGTCTCACTTTCCAACTGCACCGTAGCCCTTCATATATCACTGCTTTTAAATAATATCAAACCCGGAGATGAGGTTATTTGCCCTTCTCTGACATTCGTGGCAACAGTAAATGCAATCCGATATGTCAATGCTATACCGGTGTTTGCTGATATTAAAAGCCTTGAAGATCTAAACATTGACCCTGATGATATTGAGAGAAAAATCACTTCGCGCACCAGAGCAATAATGGTTATGCACTATGGAGGATTCGCCTGTGACATGACCCGCATCTCTGCAATTGCAGAAAAGCATAATCTCATAATCATTGAAGATGCATGCCATGGTCCCCTTTCGGAATACGAAGGGAAAAAGCTTGGCACCATTGGCAAAGTTGGATGTTTCAGTTTCTTCTCAAATAAGAATATCAGCACCGGCGAGGGTGGAATGATAATCACTGATGACGATGCTATATACGAAAAGGCAAAACTGCTGCGTTCACATGGAATGACCTCTCTATCATACGACAGGGCTAAGGGGCATTCAACTGAATACGATGTTATTGAACTAGGGTATAATTACCGCATGGATGACATCAGGGCATCGATAGGAATAGTCCAGCTTGATAAACTTCATAAGGACCTTGAGATTCGCGCAGAGATAAGAACACTTTATGAAAAGAAACTGGAGGGATTAGATGGGATAACTGTCCCTTTCAGGGGGTACAAATACTTTTCTTCAAATTATATCTTCCCTATAATCCTGAAAGTTTCCACAGTTGATAAACGCAATCGCATACGTGAGCACCTGGCAGCTGCAGGCATTCAGACAAGCGTCCACTATCCTGCCGTCCACCAGTTCTCAATCTACCGTGAATTTGCAACACGGCTTCCGCTTACAGAATATGTGGCAGATAATCTTATAACTCTTCCGATGTTTTCAAAGCTTACAAATGAAGAGGTAGAGTATATCTGCGATTCATTGAAGAAAGCTCTATTAGCCTGCTGAATACATTTTTTGATGAGAAGACCCGTATTGCTTTTTCTCCTTTCGGTTTTTATCCTGCTTTTCTTGTATTCAAATGGTTGCAGAAGGGTTGGGCATTGGCTTGTCAGGAGGGATCTACCCTTGCATGCTGATGCCATTGTGGTGCTCATGGGAAGCTTCCCGGAAAGAGTGCTTCAGGCTGTAGACCTGTATCATGAAGGAAAGGCTGGTCATCTTTTGATAGTATACGAGAGCATGGGGCCATACCAAGTGCTTAAATTACGTGGAGCAGATATTATCCGCACAACTGAGCAGGTCCGTGATGCCGCCATAGACCTGGGAGTTCCGGCTGACCGGATTACCATGCTGCCTGGTGAAGCAAGAAGCACCTTGGATGAGGCAGTTGCTGTCAGAGAGTATATCAGGGGAAGCCATGATATTGATACTCTGCTGCTTGTCTCCTCACCGACACATATGCGCAGAGCATATATGATATTCAGGAAAGTCCTTCGGAGCTCTGAGAAACCCGTCTTCGTGGGCACATGCCCCAGTTCTTACTCCAGCTTTAGTCCGGATAAATGGTGGCGACAAAAAGAGGATGTTCAGAGTGTTGTCAGCGAGATGGTCAAAATATTAAGCTTTCTTTCAATAGAGCGAAGAGAATACAGGGAATAATAATGTTTTCAGTATGCAGTTATCACATCTTATGCATAAAAAGTAGGTTATATGAAATTAACAATTGTTGCTGGCGCCAGGCCGAATTTCATGAAAATTGCCCCGCTGATACATGCCATTGAAAAGCATCAGAGAAAAGGCAATGTGCAAAAGTTGAACTACCGTCTGGTGCATACAGGACAGCATTATGACCCGAAGCTGAGCACCACATTCTTCGAGGAACTGGGCATACCTGAGCCACATATCAACCTTGAGGTGGGCAGCGGTACACAGGCGGAACAGACAGCAGGAATAATGCTCGGTTTTGAAAAGGAACTGTTTGCTCATCCATCTGACCTGGTAATAGTGGTGGGCGATGTCACATCTACCATGGCCTGCTCAATAACAGCGAAGAAGCTGAACACAAAGGTGGCTCACATAGAGGCAGGCATACGCTCATTTGACCTGACAATGCCCGAGGAGATAAACCGCATGGTGACAGACAGCATAACCGACCTTTTCTTTACAACCTCACACTTTGCCAACGAGAACCTCCGCAAAGCCGGGGTACCAGAAGAGAAAATCTTTTTCGTGGGTAATGTCATGATAGATACACTTCTTGCAAACCGTTCGCATTTTATCAGGCCTTCTATATGGAATGAGCTCGGCCTGGAGGAGAAGGGTTATGTTGTGATTACCCTGCATCGTCCGAATAACGTAGATGATTCAGATAACCTGCAGAAACTGCTCAAGGCAATTACAGATGCCTCGCGTGACCTGCCGGTTATTTTCCCTGTTCATCCCCGAACCCGCAAAGTCATAAATGATTTTAGTCCTGCGGTTTTGCGGTCCTGCGGTCTTGAAGACGGGCAACCCCTGAAGCTTACTGAACCGCTGGGTTACCTGGAGTTCAATTACCTTGTTGAAAGGGCATTTGCAGTGATCACTGATTCGGGCGGCATCACTGAAGAGACAACTGTCATGGGGGTGCCATGCATGACGCTGCGCAACAGCACCGAGAGACCTGAGACATGCACCGTGGGAACAAACGAGCTGCTGGGAACGGATCCAGCCGCAATAAAACCGGCGATGGATAGACTTTTCGCGGGAAAGTGGAAGAAGGGTGGCATCCCGGAGCTGTGGGATGGCAAGACAGCGGAGAGGATTGTAGAGATACTTCTTCAGATTGCAGAGTGAGCTGTTATCTATGATCATTTTTGTTTGCCTGTTATGAGAAGCGATATAGATGTTGATCATTTCATAAGGAGATATGTCACCAGGAGGTCGGTCAGCCTCTTGAAGCCTGATCTGGAGAAAAACCACCGGGAGCTTGAGGAGAGGCTGAACGGCAGTAAGGTGTTGGTAATAGGTGGGGCAGGGACGATAGGTTCCTTTTATATAAAGGCTCTTCTGAAATACAGGCTCAGCAGCCTGGTTGTTGTTGATATCAATGAGAACGGACTGACGGAGCTGGTGCGTGACCTGCGCAGTTCGACAGGGTACAACATTCCTGCAGAGTTTATTACCTATCCGATGAACTTCGGCGACAGAGTGTTTGAGAAGATGTTCCGGTCGATGGCACCGTTTGACATAGTGGCTAATTTTGCTGCCCATAAGCATGTACGCAGCGAGAAGGATATCTTCTCAATAGAGGCGATGATTGAGAGCAACGTGCTGAAGGCACGTCAGCTCTTAGAACTGCTGATGCAACATCCGCCAAAACATTTTTTCTGCGTATCCACAGATAAGGCGGCTAATCCGGTTAACATAATGGGTGCCAGCAAGAAGTTGATGGAGGAGCTGATAATGGCTTATTCGGGTAAGCTAAAGATCACTACTGCCCGTTTTGCCAACGTGGCCTTCTCAAACGGCAGCCTTCCTCAAGGATTTTTAGAGCGGCTGAACCGCAGGCAGCCCTGGTCGTGCCCGCTGGGAATAAAGCGTTTCTTTGTATCACCACAGGAGTCTGGCGAACTATGTCTGATAGCTTCCCTGCTTGGAGAATCGGGAGACATCATCTTCCCGAAGCTGGATGATAAGAGGGATATGATTACCTTTGATGTTATTGCTAATGATCTTCTCAAATACCTTGGAATGGAGGCTGACGTATGCAGAACAGAGGAGGAGGCAAGAAGGAAGGCTTTAGAGCTGAATGAAAGTTCAAAAACCTACCCTGTTTATTTTTTTGAAACAGATACCTCGGGTGAAAAGCCGTTCGAGGAGTTCTTTACTGAAAGAGAGATGATTGACAATGAGAGATTCATCAATCTTGGCGTGATCAAGAATTCAGTGAAGCGCGATTTATCAGAGATAGACGGGATATTTGAGAGGCTGCAGGCACTTTTAGCTTCTGAACGGGTAACAAAGGCAGCAATAGTTGATATACTCAAAACCTGGCTCCCAGACTTCGAACACATTGAAAAAGGCAAGGGGTTAGATTCGAAGATGTAATTAAAAGCCTGAAAATCTGAAGACTTGAAGGCCAGAATATTATGTACAGAAGGTTCTTTAAGCGTTTTTTTGACATTGTTTTGTCGGCGTTGGCGATAGTGGTGGTGTTGCCGTTTATGTTGCCAATAATTATAGGGCTGCTGCTGACAGGTGAGCATTATGTCTTCTATTTCCAGGAGAGGATTGGATACAGGAACAGATCTTTCAAGATGTGGAAATTTGCCACCATGCTTAAGAACAGTCCCAATCTCCCGGGAGGGATGCACACTACAAGGAATGATCCGAGAGTGCTGCCTATGGGCGGATTCCTGAGAAAAACCAAGATCAATGAAATTCCACAATTGGTAAATATACTAAAGGGAGATATGAGTGTTGTGGGGCCGCGGCCGCTGGTGCGCAAGACCTTCGATCCCTATCCTGACCATGTCAGGGAGCGAATCTATAACGTCAGACCCGGTCTGACGGGCATCGGATCAATTGTCTTCAGGGATGAGGAGAGGCTTCTCTCAGAAACTTCAATTGACCCGAAAGAGTTCTACGCAAAACATATCGCACCGTACAAGGGCGAACTGGAGATCTGGTATCAGAATCACCTCACCTTCCGTACCGACTTCATGCTCATCTTCCTGACAGTCTGGGTGATATTCTTCCCGTGCTCAGACCTTGTTTATAAAATTTTTAGAGATTTACCTTCACGTCCGGGATATTTAGATTAATTTTGAATCTCAACAACGGGTTATTGTTATCCGTTGAGGGGAAAAATCGGACTGGGAGGAACTGCCGCAAAAAATGAACTTGTAAAAGTGAATTGTACACGAAACTTACAACCTTTATGCCAGAGATAGTAATCACAGGTTTACCGGCAATTCTGATCGCCTTCGCCAGTGCGCTTATTATTACCTGGTATTATATACCCAGGGTAATTAAGGTAGTCAAAGAGCGTCACCTCGAGGACAAGCCCGGATTCCATAAGATTCATAATTCCGAGGTGCCCACCCTGGGTGGCATCGGCATTTTCGGAGGTTTTATCTTTGGTTTCCTGATAGGGATAAACGGGTACATACCCGGGTTGTCATATTTTACCGCTGCGGTAGTGTTACTGCTGTTCGTCGGGATAAAGGATGACCTGGTCTATCTCAATCCGAAGAAAAAATTCTGGGGAGAGCTGGGAGCAGCCGTTCTTGTTGCCCTCTTCACTAATATCCATATTACTCATTTTCATGGATTTATGGGTATAACCGATATCTCTTCAACAGTCTCATTCATTGTTACTGTCCTGTTGTTTTTATTCATAATTAATGCAGTCAATCTGACTGATGGGATTGACGGGCTTGCGGCATCAGTGGGTATCATTGCCTCCGTGGCATTCGGTGTCTTCTTCTTCCTCTCGGGAGACTACGGGTACACGGTTATGGCGGCAGCCCTGTTGGGTTCATTGCTTGCCTTCCTATACTATAACCTGTCACAGGGTCCGAAGAAGATATTCATGGGTGATTCCGGTTCGCTGGTGATCGGGTTTACCCTTGCGGTTCTTGCAATACGTTTTAACGAACTTGTCGCAGCAGGCGAGTCAGTTCTGAAGCTGAAGTCCGCGCCGGCAGTCTCAATAGCAGTGCTGATACTTCCCCTCTTTGACATGATAAGGGTTACGGTTCTCAGGATGCTTGACCATAAAAGTATCTTCATAGGTGACAAGCGGCATATCCATCACATGATGCTCCGTGCCGGCCTGAGTCACCGGCAGGCTACATTGTATATGTCGCTGTTCAATATATTCATTATAGGCGTTGCCTTCCTTTTTGACAGCCTGGGGATATTTCTGCTTGGGCTTCTGCTGCTTACCCTGTGTCTTGTTGCTACAGGGATTCTCAGTGTCATTGTCAGAAGAAAAAGCACTCCCGGGCCAAAGATGGTAAAGGTTTCAGAGATGGCTGAGGTAACCGGCCTGAACTGACAGGCACCGTTTTTTTGTTCCCTGCATTCGCCAGGGTATTTGTTCGCTGATGTATTCCCCTGAATTCAGACTTCTGCTGGAGGCATGCCGGTTTCGTGGTTGCGGAAGTGATATTTCATCTGCATATGAGATTGCAGAAAGAGAGAGCCCCGACTGGAATGTTTTGGTTGAGAGCACATCCTTCCACAGGATAGGGCCACAGATGCTCTCCCTCCTGGGGATGATTCCCGGAGGAGTGGTGCCTTCGCCGGTGCTGGACAAGCTGAAGGGTGCCGTTCAGGATAATCTTGTAAGGCAGCTGAGGTATGTCTCGGAGTTTTTTCGTATCAGCGAATGGCTGGCAGAAGAAGGGATTGAAGCAATACCTTTTAAAGGATTCTGGCTGGGGGAGTCGGCTTACGGTGACATTGGCGCAAGGGAGTCATCAGATATTGACCTCTTCATTGACCTGAAGAATCTTGAAGCGGTGAAGAGGATAATGACCTCAAAAGGCTATGAAGGTCATGAGACGCTGGACCTGCTCACTGATGATTATGTCAGGAGAGAGATTGCAGAATACAACTTCGGGAGGTACGAAGAGGGGGTCCGTGTGGCTCATATCGAGTTTCACTGGCGCAGTGCGATGACCTTTTACAGGATGGATATTTCCGGTGATGACCTCAGGTCGCAGGTTATGCCGGGGATACTGCAGGGTCGTGAGATTCCGGTATTTTCTCCTGCTGCCAATCTTCTGCTGGCTGTTATGCATCATGGCGGGAAGGATTGTTACTGGCAACTGAGACAGGTGCTTGATATAGCTCACATACTCAGGAGAAATCCTGATCTTGATGCTGAGTGGCTTTTAGCTCAGGCAGCAAGGTTTCATGTTACCACCCTCCTGTTGCTGGGAGTCAGGCTTGCTCATGAGCTGACGGGGGTTGAGGTGCCTGAATCGTTTGCTGGTTGTCTTTCAGACAAGAGGCTGGAGAGAATAGTCCGGGGAAGGTTCAGGTTGATGGCCCTGCCGCTGGCGGGGCTGGAATTATATAAAGACAGGCTTGCCTCGTGGATGTTTAAGATTCGTTCACGTGACGGACTGTGGGTAAAAGTCTCGATGGCTATTTATACCTTGCGTAAGGTTATTGCGCCTCGGATGGTACCTGAACGGTGGCGACATTATTTTTTTAACCGGAGGATAAGGAGGCCTGCTGTTGGCTGATCGGAATTTCAACAGGGTTTTGTCAGGTGTGACTGTTAAACGGTGTCAGTTGCCAGTGGAGGCAGCTTCCCCGGTATATCGTGGGCAAAACTTTCAGGTGAACCAGAATGAGTTTTCCCTTCAGGTTGAGGGCGTGGGGAGCTTTTTTGCGCACAACGGCAGTGAGATTCTATACAGTGTTGACAAAGGCGCCGATCCTGAGTGGGTCCGGTTATATCTCAACGGTCAGGTTCTGGTGGCTTTGCTCCATCAGCGGAAGATCATCAACTTTCATGCAAGCGGCTTTGTTTATAATGGTATGGGAGTTATGGTGCCCGGAGAAACAGGCGCCGGAAAATCATCAGTTACTTTGTCTTTTGCCTTGCATGGCGGCGGATTTCTGACAGATGATCTTACCCCTGTGGTCTTCGAAGATGAACAGCCTTGCATCATGCCCCTTAAACGGAGGGTAAAGATCCGGAAGGAAACTGCGGAGGAATTGGGTATCAGTCCTGATGCGCTTTCTGAGGCGGAGAGCGGCACAGGCAAGAAGTATGTCAGCCTGACGCCCGTCCGGATGAATCCTTTCCCGCTGAAGGTGATAGTGAAGATAGAGACCGGCCCGGTGGAGAGACCGGTGTTCAGCGAGCCCTCCCCGGCGGAGAGGTTCTCACTGCTGCGCAGCGAGGTATGCTCATGGGAGATACTGGCAGGGATGCCGGAGACGGAGGCTGCCTACCTGCAGCAACTGGTGAAAATTGTGGAACAGACAAGGTTCGTGAGAGTGATAAGGCCGAAAAGAATAGGGATAACTGGTCTGTATGAAACGGTTAAACAATATCTGGATAAGATAAAAGATGATAATTAAAAGTAAGAAGTAAAAAGATCAAAAGGGAAAAGTTAAAGGGAATGTTAGGGAGGTTTTTCAGGATTTCAGGGCGGGAGAGAAGGCTTTTTCTTGAAGCTTTGGCACTTCAGCTGTGGGTGGGGCTTTTACTAAAGGTAATTCCGTTCAGGCGGATACCGGGTTTATTTTGGGACCGGGTTCAGGATTCGGAGTTTAGAGTCAAGGGTTCAAAGAATCAGGAATCGGAAGTCAGGAACCAGGAACAAAAAGCACTCTTCCTGCTAAAGGCAGCTACCCAACGTGCTTCTAAAGTGAGTCCATGGAAGAACAAATGCCTTGTCAGCTCGCTGGCTGCAAGATGCATGCTCCGGCACAGAAGGATCACATCACAGATTTCTATGGGATTGGCAAGGACCGCTGATAACAAGACTATCGCTCATGTGTGGATAAATGCCGGGGAATTCGAAATAGTGGAAAAAAGAGATGATTACACAGAACTTTACAGATTCTGAAGAAAATATATCACTTGTTGCTGGCGTTTCATCTAAAAATATTACCTTTACATGATAAAATGTTTTGCAGATAATTTGAAATGCTTTAATTTGCATCCCAATTAGCGGATATGAAAAAGGATAATATCAATAAAAAACCCTGGTCAAGGCCAGTTGTTTGTATTCTTAACATTAAGAAAGACACTTTTGGCGGATCAGGCACTGGTCCGGAAGGAGGAGGGAAAAAGGGACCTCCAAATCCTCCGGTATAATAAGGATTAACCTCTGTTTAATCAAAAAATCACATTCCTTCTTTTTACTATTTCCAATTTTATATTCCGAAATGGATTCAGCCTAAAGATAAGGCCGTGTTGTTTTATTGATACCCAAGCTTCAATCTTAGTCCAGTGATCTTCGGATCGTTCTCAATCACTTCTGATACACTAATGGTTGCGAATCGCATCCGTAAAGCCATTAATACCAGGGCTCTGTTATTCAACCCGGTTAATTCTACTGGCTTTACAGGAGGGTATTTTCTGCACAATCGGCTGCCATGTTCACCGGCTGATCTTCACTATTCTGATGAGGGGAATGATATTCTGATCCTGCTGTCAGGGTATATATATAATAAAGCAGAACTATCAGAATTGCAGGATCTTACATCAGCGTTGCCTGATCCTGAATTTATTGCCCGTTTATTCATTACTGAGGGCCCTTCGTTTGTAAAGCATCTGAACGGTGATTTTGCCATTTGTATCATACGGCCGAAAGCAAAAAAGGCCTATCTTTTCCGCGACCATCTCGGGATACGTCCGCTTGCCTATATATGCAACAGTGATGTGCTCTCTTTCTCTTCTGATATAACAGGTCTGTCAAAGGCTTATCATGAAGGGCAGCGTATTCAAAGCGACTACCTGATGGGCTATTTCAAGTATATTGATTACAGGAAGAACCCAAGCAAGAACGTAAAGAAACTGCTCCCGGGTTATTACCTGGAGTTTTCAGGGTCGGGCATGATAATCCGCAAGTATTGGGAGCCTGAAAAAATAAGGGAAAGCAGGAGATTGTCACATGACCGGATGCTGACAGATCTCAGGTCATTACTGGCTGATTCTGTGAAGATACGGTGCGACAGCCGTTTCATTGCAGGAGCGCATGTCAGCGGAGGTATCGACTCCGGTATTATTGCCGCCCTGGCAAGGCAGGAATATTCACATCAGGATGATTTTGACGGGTACTCATGGTCTCCCCACTACAGAGCAGTTCCGGGTGATGCGAAACCTGACGAGAGAGAGCTTGTCATCAAGACGTGTGAAAAAGTAGGTATGAATGCCGTCTTCTCTGATATGAACAGTGCTGATTTCCGGATAAGGGTATCGTCATTTTATGACAATCATGGATTTTTTTCCGAAGCCGGTACTGTAGATCAGATCCTCCGGACAAATACCAATCTTATCTTCAGTGGTTGGGGAGGTGATGAGTTCATCAGCACCGGTACAAGTGCCATAGAACCTGACCTCTTACGAAGATTAAAACTCCGTATTTTTTTCAGGCGCAACAGGATTGTACCACTGAAGAGATTCATTAAACGAATGCTTTATTGTATTGTCTTTCCGGCATTGCATATATTGGACCGTGGTACTGCGGAATCATTCAGGAATGATGCCAGGTACCTTAAGAAACCTTTCAGACAAAGCGAGAGAAGTGCTATAAGGGATTTTCATTTCAATACCTCAAGGCGTAAGTTTCATCTGGCGATGTTGAGATTTTATCATCTTCAGGAGAGGTGCGAAAGCTGGTTTATAATGGGTTACCGTAATGGCATTGAATACCGCTATCCCCTTCTTGATAAGCGTATAATTGAATACATGCTAAGCGTACCGTCTGAGCTTCTCTGCAAGACCGATCATTTTCGTCCTGTTATACGTGAGCTTGGCGAAGGAATACTGCCTTCCGAAGTTCTCAGAAACTATTCAAAGAATGATCCTGTCTACTGGTCATTCATGGAAGACCTTTTCAGGGAAGCCGCTGTTTCATTCATGGAAGAGACTGATATATGGAGGGACAATACTGATCTGCATTTTGTTGATTTCGACCTGCTGGCCAATGATATTTCCAGGTACAGGGGGCATCCTGATTCGGTTGATATTAAAGTACTTTCCAGGGCCCTTGTCTATTTAAAGGCCGTCCACGATTTTACCGTAGAGTATCATGGGAAATAATACCGCACCGGAAGAGGAACAGGCTATCTGTATTACATGCGGTTTATGCTGTGACGGCACCCTCTACATGCATGCCACGCTGCAGCCGGGAGAGAGAGGGCATCTGCCGGATAAGATAGAGGAGGCTGGCCGCACCGGGGAGGATGGTGATTATTTCCTGCTGCCCTGTGGTTATTTTTCAGGTTCCTGTACTATTTATGAGCTGCCGCGTGCCGATGTATGTTCTACGTACCGGTGCAGTTTGCTGAAGCTTTTTGCCGGGGGTGGGATCAGCCAGGAGGATGCTCTGCGGACCGTCAGGGAGGCGGTGGCAATGCGGGATGAGGTTATTGCTGAGTATCGTCGGGTGACTGGGAGGGATGCCGTTGCCGGGTTCAGGATGATGCTGGTTGACCTGGGGGCGGTGATGAAGGAGTTGAAGGGGTCCGGTGCGGCGGGTGATGATTCTGCAGCCGGGGCTGCGACAGATGGTGTTTCATTGGCGGGTGGTCCCGCTGCCGAGGTTCCGTTGAATGGTGTTCCGGCCGGTGACTTTGAGATGCTTCTGATCAGGTGCAATATCCTGGAGGCGCTGTTGATCAAGGCTTTCATGCCGGCGGAGGAGTTTGAGA
>Ga0208458_1002172_pt1 | contig 14834 bp, 10 predicted proteins | sample AD_UKC085_MetaG_FD_184432 | JGI IMG/M metagenome (GOLD analysis project Ga0208458, IMG submission 184432) | Active sludge microbial communities of municipal wastewater-treating anaerobic digesters from USA - AD_UKC085_MetaG (SPAdes) (version 2) | ecosystem: Engineered > Bioreactor > Anaerobic >... | reverse complement strand
ATTCGAATAGCATTTAGGACAACGCTTTTTATACACTTTTATCCTCCAAAATAAAAGTTAGTATTTAACTATATGCCACTCTTATGAATAACCCCCTTTTTAGCAACTACATTTCTTTCAATACACCGATTTTGCAAATGAGGCCCCCATAATATATAGGTGCTACGATAAGTGGAAACGAAATAGAACGCGGATGACGGGATCGACAGGATCTGCAGGATATTTAAAAGCGGAAAGGTGAAATATTATGAGGTGAATCCGGTCCAGAAAACTGGCCTTATCCTTGGGAGGCTGTTATTGCATTTGTGCTACTTTGCCAGCAGAGGACGGTAAAGCTCGATGATTCTCTGTTCCAGGCTTTCGGGCACCAAGCCGGAGATTGATTTTTCCGCCGCGATACGTGAGCGAATCTGGGAAGAAGAGAAGGGACAGGGCTCGATCCTGAGCGTTTTGCGCTTGATCCTGCGCAGCACATTCTGCGGTAACGGATAACCGGGACGGGGAATGATCAGAAACCTGGCATTAGCCCTCAACCAGGCAAAATCATACCACAGAGGCAAATTGGCAAGGTTATCGGATCCTATCACAAAATGGAAGAGCAGTTGCGGATGCTTCCGGTATAGCTTCTGGAGCAGTTCCGCGGTATAGCCAGATCCATCCGCGTCGTCTTCCCAAGCTTCCATGCCAGGCTCCAGAGCGTCCCTCACCAGAGCCAGGCGATGCTGAAAATCCAGCACTACGTTGCCCTTTTTGAAGTTATGGCACGCATTGGGTAGAAAGACCAGACGTGACACATAGCCGGATTTCAGTATTTCTCTGGCAATATGCAAATGGCCGTTGTGGATGGGATCGAAGCTCCCGCCCAGCAGCGCGCAGCTTGTCATTTGAATTTTTTGGCCAGTTTCTTGGTTTCCTTGGAGCCCGGATATTTGCGCTGCAGGGAGTCGAATGCTTCCCTGGCCTGGTCGGATAGACCTTGTTTGTTGAGCAGCTTGGCAGTATAATACAGCGATCTGCGGTCCAGTTGGTCGGTGTTGCCAAGGTCGGTCACTTCCTTAAAGTACATCAGGGCGCTGCTGTAGTCTTTCATTTTGTAATAGATATAGCCGTTGCGGAATGACTTTTCGATCAGCTTATACTGGGCTTTACGGATATACTCGAGCGCTGTCTGCACACGTGGATTGCCCGGATACTTACTGATGAATTCCTTGAACGAGTCGATCGCGTGCAAGGTTTCCTTTTGATCGTAATGGGCTGGCAGTGAATCTTCATACAGGCAGAGAGCGTACTGAAAATGCGCGTCGCTCACCTGGGCATGGTTGGGAAACACATCCATGAACTCTTCATAGGCCTTCCTGGCATCGGCGAATTTATTGATCTTGAAATAGCTATCGCCCTGACGCATCAGAGCATGCGCCGAGGAGGCGGAAGACCTTTCAAAATAGACTTCGGAATACAATTCCGCCGCACGCGAATACTTGCCTCGGGCAAACAGTTGATCCGCCTTGGCAAGCTTTTGATCGGTATTCAGATAGGTCTTGTTGCTCGAGCAAGCGCCGAGGATTAGCAGCACCAGCGACAACATTATCAGAACCTTATTCATGGGATTTCCTTCTGTCATTTGGTTGTCCAAAGTATATAGATCACTGATGCCAAAGCGGTTGCAGCCAGCAGCGGCTCAAACCACTTTAGGGTCACCGGCCTGCTTGCCTCAAACTTGGCAGGCTGATCCACAAAACTGAGGTTGTCGATCTTGGCCAGTTTCCATTTTGGCAATGAGATCTGCTTGATATTAAACACATAGAGGGGCAGCCGTTCGCTGCGAAAGGAGAAAAAACTGCGCTTTTCCTGGGTGGTCCAGTCCAGTTCCATACGTATCCTGATCAGGCGGGCAGGCTTGGAAGCAAAGCTGGAAACCGTCTGCACACCCAAAGAATCTGCCTGCTCTTCTTCCGGAAAATCAAGCTCGCTTTCCCGCAGGTCCGCGCCTTTGGCGATCAGCAGTTGACGGATGCGGAAATCCAGCTTGGAGGTGAGATCACCCGCCTGGATATCCAAATAGACCGGATCGCCAAGTTCGATCAGGTCCACTATCTTTTGGCTGATCAGTTCCGGTTCTGCCGGGTCCAATCCAGTAGCCGTAGCGCCAATGGCAGTAACCAGCAGCAAAAAAAGCAGACAGCAGATGCCTGGCAATGCCCTGCTCGCTGTCCGCTCAATTCTGGCCATCATGGTCTTCAGGCTGGCTCCAATTTGCTCCAAAGCGCTGTTTCGCTTATTCGTCGGATGCCAAAAAAGCCTTGTATCCGCAGTAGGTGGAATAGATATCCGCCTTGCTGGAGAGTTCATACAGGGAGTGCATCCCCATCAGTCCCGTGCCGCAGTCTATCACTTCTGCGCCCAGGTTGGCGAGAATGTAGGCGATCGTTCCGCCGCCGCCTTCGTCCACCTTGCCCAATTCTCCCATCTGCCAAAACACTCCGGCTTTGTTAAAGATGCGGATGACCTTGGCGGTAAACTCCGCGTTGGCGTCGTTGCAGCCCGCTTTGCCACCGCTGCCCGTGAATTTGCAGAGACCGACACCGTGGTTGAACAGCACCGCGTTCTGACGCTCGTGGACACCGGGATAGTTAGGATCTACGGCAGCTGTCACGTCCCCGGAAAGGATCTGGGAATTGATGAAGGTCTTGCGCAGATTCGCGCTGCTGTCGGATTCACCATTGGCGCGCAGCAACGCAGCCACAAAGTCCTGAATGAAAACGGAGTGCGCGCCTGTGTTACCCTGGCTGCCCACTTCCTCTTTATCTGAAAAATAGACGATCATGGTGCGTTTGGGAGTGCTGTCCAGATTATCCAGCAACCCTCGCAGAGCGGCGTAGGCGCAAACCCGGTCATCCTGGCCGTAGCCCACCACCATGGAAGAGTCGAACCCGCTGTGTCTGGCCTTTGTGGCAGGCACCAGTTCCAACTCGGCGGAGATGAAGTCGCTTTCCTCCATCTTGAGCTGTTTCTTGAGCAGTTGCAGGGTATAGGCTTTGATTGCTTCCTTTTCTTCCGATGCCGGTTCCATCATCCCGCTGAAGACCAGGTTCATCCTGGAGGCGTCGATGGCGTCGGCAAGGTTTTTGGAATATTGCTCCTTGCGTGCCAGATGGGGCAGCAGATCTGGAATGATGAACACCGGTTCATCGTCTTTCTCGCCGATGCTCACATCGATCTTGGAACCATTGGCGCGGATCACGATGCCATGCAAAGCCAGGGGGGTGGAAACCCACTGATACTTCTTGATGCCCCCATAGTAGTGGGTGCGCATGCAGGCCATGCCGCTGGAGCTGTCTTCATAAAACGGATTCTGTTTCAGGTCCACCCTGGGCGCGTCAATGTGAGACGCCACCATGTTGAATCCCTCGCTAAGCGGCTCGGAGCCAAGCACCGCCATGGCGATGGTCTTGCCTCTGAAGATCTGATACAGGCGCCGGGAGCCTTTTTTGCCCCCGATGCTCTGAAACTTGTGCTCTTTCAACAGTGCTTCTGTGTAAGCTACGGCCTCGCGCACTGTTTTGGCCTGGTTCAAAAAGTCCATGTATGGCTCCGCGAAAGCGAAAGCCTTGTTGATTGTGGAAGGAGTTGCTTCCTTCCAGAAGTTCTTGCGCTGGTAGAACAGCTTTTTATCTTGTTTCTTGTTCATGTGTGTCTCCATGATCTGTTTATTATTATATTATTTCCAAAACCAGCAGATGCCTCTCTCCGATGGGAGCTTTCACCACAGCCAGCTCGCCCGGCTTCTTACCCAACAGACCCTTGCCGATGGGCGAAAGCACCGAAACGACCTGCACTCCTTCTTCCTCTGAATAGTTAAGTTCGTCCACTCCCACCACGCGATAGACCACTTCTTCCTGGGTGCTTTCCTCGCGGGTCCGGCAACGGCTCCCAAAGCGTACCGCGTCCTTGGGAAAGACGGAGGTGTCCACCACTTTCAGATGGGCGCAGCGCCGCCGCAAATGATCGATCTCGGTGTCGATCTGCCTCTGTTTTTCTCGCGCGGCCTTATATTCCGCGTTCTCGCTCAGATCGCCGAATTCCCGCGCAGTCATCAGGGCTTTGATCACTTCCGGCCGCTCTTCGTTCAACAGAAACTGGATGCGGCGTTGAATCTTCTCCATTCCCTCTTGGGTCACAAACAGGCTCAAATCCATATTCAGGGCTTCTTCTTATTCAAAACTCTCTGCGCGGCCATCGCTGCTTTTTTGAGGCGGGCGTTGCCGCTTTTGGTCCAGTTTTCCACGATCTCTTCGATCTCAGGATGATAGCTCATAATCGACGCGCAGAGGATCTCCGCGCTTTGGGGATCGCGGCTGCTCACATGCTGTCGCCAGATGTCCAGATAGAGCTCATAATCCAGTTTCTGCACTGCTTTCAGCAGGGTGGTATGCTCCGCGGCTTCATCTCCCAAAGGTTGAAGCCATTGGTTTACAAAGTATTGCACAATCTCAGCGGTCAACTCCGGTTTTCTTTTGATCAGCTTGACCAGCAGATTCACGCTCTGTTTGCGGATCAGTTCATGAGGTGAGCGGCTCCAGCGGTAGGCATGGGCGAGATATTTCTCAGGTTTTTTGCGTAACAGCGGAAGCATCACTTTATCCAGCAGGGAAGTCAGTTCTGCCTTTTCCGCGGTTTGCATGGCGGTTTCCACCATAGGTAAATAGAGCGCTGGCTTCTTGCTGGCTAACTTGGCCATTATCGCGATGAAGGCCAGGCGCCCGTTCTCGCCCTTTTTGTTCCACAGGTGTTTGTAGAAGGCGGTATGCTTGTCGTGCGCTTTGCCCAAGCCTTGCACGATGGATTTTGCCACATGCACGATGACATCATTTGGGAGCTTACCATTTACCCTTTCCGGATATGCGATGAAGATAATCTCAAAATCGAAGTCGTGCTTCGGCAGCTTGTTTTCCAAATAGTCAGCTGTATCCTTTTTCAGCCTTTCTTTCCACTCTATGGTAAGCATCGCTGTCTCCTTTTCAATAATCATTTTCTCATATTGCCAAAGGCATTCCAAGGTGAAAATTGTCAAGCAAATTCAATAGCTGAAAAGGGCCTTTATCTCCTCCTGATTGAGAGTGGACAGCAGCCTGGAGCCTTCTGACACTACCGAGTCAAAGAGTTGCAGCTTGCTCTGCTGCAAGCTCATAATTTTTTCTTCCACCGTGCCTTTGGTGATGAGCCGGAACACCTGCACCTTGCGGGTCTGCCCGATGCGGTGGGTGCGGTCGATAGCCTGATTTTCGGTCATCGGGTTCCACCAGGGATCAAAGAGGATCACCGTATCCGCGGAGGTCAGGTTTAGCCCTGTTCCGCCTGTCTTGAGGCTGATCAGAAACAGCTTGAGATCAGGGTCGTCCTCAAAGCGGCGCACTTCCTCCAGCCTGTTCTTGCTGCGCCCGTCCAGATAGGCATAGCGCAGATCCATGGCGTCAAACACCTTGCGGATGATCTTGAGCATCTGCACAAACTGCGAAAACACCAGAATCTTGTGCCCGCTGTCGATGGAAGCCCTCACCAGTTCCACCAGTTGCTCCAGCTTGGCGGATGCTTCCAGTTCAGGTAGGATGTCCGGATTCGCCAGGTGCGGATGGTTGCAGACCTGCCTCAACTTTGTGAGCGCCGTCAGGACGTGGACGTAGTTCAGATTGGTGCCGGCGGGCTGGTTGAGCAGCTTCTTTTCCACCATATCGATGATCTGCAGATAGAGCTTTTCCTGCACCGGATGCATCTTGCACCAGGATATCTGTTCCTGCTTATCGGGCAGTTCCAGCAGCACTTCCTTTTTCACCCTGCGCAGCATGAAGGGCGCCACAGCCCTTTGCAGCCTGGACGCGCCGGTCTCCTCATCCTCCATGAAGTCGCTCTTGAACCGCTTCAGGCTGCCCAGATAGCCCGGCATCAAAAAGTCGAAGATCGACCACAGCTCGGTGAGGTTGTTTTCCACCGGAGTGCCCGTGAGCGCCAGCCTGTTTTCGCAGGCTATCTTTTTGATCGCGCCGGTGCGTTTGGCACCCACGTTTTTGATGTTTTGAGCTTCATCCAGCACCACCCATTCAAACCGCATCTCCCTCAGGGCTGCTATGTCGTTCAGCACCACCGTGTAGGAGATGATGAACAGCCTCACATTGGGATTGCGCAGCAGTTCCAGGCGGGTCAGCTTGTCGCCTTCCACGATCTGGTAAGGGATGTTGGTATGGAACTTATCGATCTCGGCAGCCCAATTGTAGAGCAGCGTTTTGGGGCACACCACCAGGCTGGGAAGCTCGGACTGGCTCATCAGGATCGCGGACAGCGCCTGGATCGTTTTGCCAAGCCCCATCTCATCTGCCAGGATGCCGCCCATGCGATAGTGTTGCAGCATCTTCAGCCAGGCGAAGCCGGACTTTTGGTAGCCCCTCAACACGGTCTGCAGATACAGCGGCAGAGGCGGGGTATGCTCCAGATGCCCGCGCTGCAGGTCTCTGGAAAGCAGTTCCATCCATTCATCCCCCAGCATGCGGAAAGCCGGGTTCTCCTGCATATAGCGTTGATAGTAGGGCAGGTGGATCATCCGGGCGCGATACACCGAATCGGCGAGCTTTTCGCTGCGTTGCAGCAGCAGTTCCGTCTCGCGATAGACCTCCGGATTGACTATATACAGCAGCCGCCCGTCCTCTGTGTGCAAAAACTCCTCACGTGACCGGAAAAAGCGGCTCAATTCCTCATGGCTGAAGCGCAGGTCTTGATGCCGGTAGCTGAACGAGTAGCTGAACCAGTCGATCTCATCGCTGCGCTGGGCTTTGACCTCAACCTGCAGGGTTACCTTTTGCACAAATTCCCCCCGCAGCTCCGGCGCGATCCGGATATCCCAGTCGCTGTCGGCAAGCTCAAACAGAGTCTTCCGGAGGGTTTGCAGGCTTCCTTCCCGCGGGAATGCCAGTTGCGAATACTGCTCCAGGCGGCTCAAATCCGCCTCGGGCAGACGCTTTGCCAGGCGCTCTACCTTGCTGAAGACCTGGGGCGGCAGATAGAACCACGCTTCTTGCTCGCCGCCCCCATAAACATAGGCGCTGCGTATGAGCGGCGACTTGAAGCGCAGCACCGAGAGCGGGATTGCCAAATCCTCCCCAGAGTGAGTTTCACCCCCTTCCTCATAAACCAGGCTGCCTTCCAGCAGGATGCTGTCCCCCTTGGCTGAAACCGCCAGGCGGACGCGGGGTTCGCCACCCACAATCTGAGGCAGTTCAATCGAGGTGTCAAAATCCAGGTAGATTCCCTTTTCCCTCAGTTCCCGGTGCACGATAGTGCGCCAATACACCAGATCCTTGGCACTCAGGATGAGGTCGTGGCTAAATATCTGTTCCAAAGCGGAGTTGGAGAGGGGAATATTGGAATAGCGCGCCTCGTTGCGGAAGAATATCCAGCAGGGATAGCCCGGATACACCGCGGAAATCTCCTCCACCAGCACCGGAAGCACCACATAGTTATTCCTGCCGGCAGGTTCGATTCTCAGGTTCAGTTGATAGGGATGCGCGCCAAAACGCAGCGGCTCGCCGGTTTCTTTCACAAAGAGCCTTCCCTCCAGATTGCGCATCAGGTTCAGGGCGGCTGGAAAGTCCTTTTTATACAAGGAGAAAAAGTAGTTTTTGCTGCTGTAGGCGGCTTTCTTTTGCTGCAAAAATTCAAACAGCGCCAGTTCCGCGTCACCCAGGGCGTCAAGCTGCTGGACATATTCCCCGGCGCTCAGTTTTGATGCTTCCGGAGGCAGGTTGCCCGCTTTGAAACGCAGCAGCAGCGGGATATCCAGGGGATTGTAACTGCCGTGGTAGAAGCGGACTTTGTCGGTTTCTGGATCGTAGATTCCTTCCAGCTCCAGACGCGCCTGCTTCAGCAGATCCTGCCATTTTTCACCACCCCGGAGGGCGTCGCCGGTGCAGGTTTCCACCGCCGGAAGATCAAAGATATCCGTGGCCAGATGGTGATAAGCGTAACGCAATACAGACAGATAGTGGCGGCATTTGTCGTCCTCCCCGCATTCGCTGCAGTGATGGCTCACCACCTTCTCGCTTTGGGGATCATACACCAGGTCAAGCTGGGCGCAAAAGAATTCCCGCTTTTCCGGCGTGGGAACGAAATGCATGTGAAAACGCCCTGTTTCGTCAATCGATTTCCAATGCTGCAGATCGCCTTTGTCCAGGCCGATCACGGCATGATTGAAATACCAGGACGCCGATTTCTCGTGATAGTCCTTGCTAAACAGACGTGCCATCTATCCTCTTTGCGGTTTAATCATTCCATTGGCAGCAGGAAGTCATTTTTTGTCAACAGATATTCGCCCCGAAAATCAATTTTCACTCGGTTTCTTATGCGGGAAAGCCCCATCCGGAGCGCGCCATTCCAGCGAAAGCTGGTATCAGGTTTTATAGGATTATCCACTAATTACACGAATTTATAGAGTGTGGAAAGGTGAAACAGAAATAGAACGCGGATGACAGGATCGACAGGATCTTCAGGATGTATATTGTGTAAGGTGAAAAGTGTGGAAGTGTGTCTCCAAAACAAGAACCACCAAGCTACACACCGTGTCATCCCGGGCTTGACCCGGGATCCAGTTGCCTTGGGGTGGCAAAATCCGTTTGCCACAGAGACCGGAGGTCTCTTCCAATACAGGCAACTTCGTTGCCTCTGCCGAACAGACTTCGGCAGCCCAATACACGGCAATCCGCGTCATTTTTCCGCGTAAATCTGCGTGAACCGTATGACCCGGGCTCCAGTCTTTTGGAAAAGTAAACACCAAATCCAGAAATAAAGCACACCATACCCCTTCAGGGCAACCCCTCTCCCGATCCACCCGTCCGGAAAGAGAACCCAGGCTTTTTTCCGCGGCTCCCGCAAACCAAATCCTGCCAAATAGGCCCCCCATATATATAGGTGCTACGATTTGCGCGCAGCAACCATACTCTTGCGGGACAGGGTCTTTGCCTTACCTAACCTCATTTTTTGACCTCAGCTAAAGCCGACCACTGGTATTTCTAATCACACAGATCTTCTCAAACCCCTAAGTCGGGTCAACTGCATTCTAATAGCAGAAGATCGATCGGGTGATCGAGAACCGTTCAGAGTCTCAATCCCCTAAGTCGGGTCAACTGCATTCTAATGTAGTGACGACCTTATCGTTGCGCTGGTGAACCGCGCTTTTAAGTCTCAATCCCCTAAGTCGGGTCAACTGCATTCTAATGATGAAAACCGCCCGATCTCCGAAAAAATTCTTATGGAGAAGTCTCAATCCCCTAAGTCGGGTCAACTGCATTCTAATCTATGGTATTGAGAACTGATCTGGGGTTCTCACTATATTGTCTCAATCCCCTAAGTCGGGTCAACTGCATTCTAATCGGATCACCCGGAAAAGTCCTATTGTATAGGAGACTATGTCTCAATCCCCTAAGTCGGGTCAACTGCATTCTAATAAATTCAGGTCAAAATCAGAAAAAATCCCACAGTAGAGTCTCAATCCCCTAAGTCGGGTCAACTGCATTCTAATATATGTCCCGCCATTTTAAAGATATAAAAATTCTACAGTCTCAATCCCCTAAGTCGGGTCAACTGCATTCTAATAATATTGAAAACGATACAAGAAGTGTTTAGTTTTGAAATGTCTCAATCCCCTAAGTCGGGTCAACTGCATTCTAATGGCGTTTGGTCATGAAACTGAAGATAAATCTACTTGGTCTCAATCCCCTAAGTCGGGTCAACTGCATTCTAATCAATTTTTCAAACAACAATTCAAATACCGGCAAAAGTCTCAATCCCCTAAGTCGGGTCAACTGCATTCTAATCTGGTGGTATTGGAAAAAGAGCGGATGGGCGGTCGGTCTCAGTCTCAATCCCCTAAGTCGGGTCAACTGCATTCTAATGGAAAAGGGAGTCCCACCCTACTACTACTGGCAAGTAGTGTCTCAATCCCCTAAGTCGGGTCAACTGCATTCTAATAATACAATGACGATTTTGCTTTTGAAATCCAAAAAGTCTCAATCCCCTAAGTCGGGTCAACTGCATTCTAATTTATAGAGGAGGTGTCAAAGATGAAAAGATACTTTGTCTCAATCCCCTAAGTCGGGTCAACTGCATTCTAATGGAGGCTTAACCATAATGAGGAGATACCCTGAACTGTCTCAATCCCCTAAGTCGGGTCAACTGCATTCTAATCCTATCTCCGGCTGATGGCACAGCAGCAGATGGTGCAAGTCTCAATCCCCTAAGTCGGGTCAACTGCATTCTAATTAGGGAGGCAGGGGAATGGAGGAATCCATGACAAAGAAAAGTCTCAATCCCCTAAGTCGGGTCAACTGCATTCTAATAACTAAAATAAGGAGAAAGAAAATGGAAAACCCCAAAAGTCTCAATCCCCTAAGTCGGGTCAACTGCATTCTAATGGGATCCGTAGGATCCTCAAGGCCAAAAAGGCAAAAGGTCTCAATCCCCTAAGTCGGGTCAACTGCATTCTAATAGCGGCTTTTCTATTTGCTTATCAATCTGCAGTTTGCAAAGCCGTTTTGGACAGCGATTGGAATTTGCCTCTGGGGGGATGGGGGGCATATTTTTTGGCACCCCTTAACTGCTTGCGCGCCAGCCTCTTGCAATTTGGACAGCGATTTGCCTGTCCAAACTGGATAAAAGGGTGTGCCGCAAGACGTTCCCACTTTTGCATACTTCCTTGCGAAATCACTGTCCCAAAACTCTAACTTTTGCATGGTGCAAATCTCCGGGTGGCGGCAATATCTGTCAAGTCCAAAATCACCATTTTTCAGAATGATTGTCCACTAATTACACTAATTATCACGAATTATAGAGGGTGGAAAGGTGCTTTTGAGGTGGAAAGGTGGAAAGGTGAAATGGTGGAAAGGTTCCCCCGAAACAAGTCCACCAAGCTATAAAGCTGTGTCATCCCGGGCTGTCGGGGTCCCCGCCAAAGCGCGCAGCGGTTTGGTGGGGTGATTTGAGCCGGGATCCAGTCTCAGGGGTGGCAAAATCCGTTTGCCACAGAGACCGGAGGCCTCTTTCAACAGGCAACTCCGTTGCCTCTGCCGAACGGACTTCGGCAGCCCGACACCGCGGCAATCTGCGCCTTTTATCCGCGTTTATCTGCGTGAACCGTGTGAGCCGGGATCCAGTCTTTTCAGGGTCGTTTGAAGTCCGAGCCGGCTTTGGGATTGGGGGAATCTATACAGATTTCATTGCCGGCTTGAACTCCAAACGACCAGCCAGCATGGAGTTCAAAGAGCCTTTCCAGACAGTAAAAGTACCACCAACTTTCTGGGACTTCGTGCGGAATTACGAGCTACATGGGATAAATCCTGGTTTGACAATGGGCACAAAACAGCATATATGCCTATATTCCAGCAATATAGCCCATTAATGTTACTTTACGTTCACATAGATAGTTGTGAATATACTCCAATATCCTTCATAGCGCCATCCCTTGCTGCTACTGGCATTGGTGCCATCATCCTTAGGTCATCCCTCACCGGGTTAAGGATGACTGCCGGAAGACCACCGGCGAGCCGGGTATTGCAAACGCGACCCCCATATATAGGTGCTACGATCCGTAAAAGACTGTGGAAAGGTGGAATAGAACGCGGATAACAGGATCGACAGGATCTTTGAAGGTGGAAAGGTGGAAAGGTGAAATGGTGGAAAGGAGTGTCCAGAAAGGACTTCGTGGTGAGGTGGTGATAATGAAAGAGTGAAATAGTGGACGTTAGCCCCGGAACAAATCACCCCCAAACTATAAAGCCGTATTATCAGGGTATATAGTCTGGTGTGATTTGTTTTGAAGCTGGTTGGTAGTTTCTAAAAGACTGGATCCCGGGTCAAGCGGTTCACGCAGATAAACGCGGATAAAAGGCGCGGATGAACGCGGATTGGGGTTGTGGAGGGACTGTTTGTTTCAGAGTAGGGTGGTAGCTTGAGGCTCTAAAAGACTGGATCCCGGGTCGCTGCCCGGGATGACACAGTATATAGCTTGGTGGACTCGTTTCGGGGGAACCATTCCACCATTTCACCTTTCCACCTTTCCACCTCAAAAGCACCTTTCCACCCTCTATAATTCGTGATAATTCGTGTAATTTGTGGATGATTATTCTAAAAGACTGGATCCCGGGTCAAGCACGCTTGCCCGGGATGACACAGGTTTTGGGACGAGCTGTTCACTGACCAGCGAGAGCAGATAGCGCATATTCCAAGTTTAGAGATGATCCCCCAATTCGTCCAAAATCAAAACCTTGTTATTATCATAGTGGCAGTAAACCCGATCCGCGCCGTTGTCGCTCCAGGCGTAGAATTCATGGGTCGAACCCGGCTTGGCGGTTGGGGTTATGCTTTTAAAGCTCAGGCTCTTGAGCATATCCTGCCGCCCAGATTCCAGGTATCTGGCCAGTTCGTCCAACTGGCGGTTGATTTTGACAATGCGGTCTGGGGATAGTTCCTCAGTCGATTCCAGAAAACGCGGGCCAAACTTTACCAGCAGCGTGGGCGCGGGGTAGATCTCCTTTTGATAAAGTTCGAGCTTCAGGTTTTGCCACACGAGCTCGCCATATTCCGTGAGGCCGAAATCCCCGTTACAGGGGTAGTAAAAGGCTTCCGGAATATTCTCCAGCTCCTCCGCTTCCACTTTAAGCCCGAGCTCCAGCCTGCGCCAAAGCTCGAGATTGTCGGTGATGTAGTGCTCCGACTGCAGCTTGAAGGGCAGCCGGGGAATGCGCATCAGTTCGGATTCATGTTCAAAGATATAGACCGTTTCATCGGCGTAGAGAGTGCTGAGGGTCTGCATGAAGCCTTGCACCGCCTTGAATCCTCCGGTGAGGTTGAAGATGATGCGCGCTCCCTGAGGGGCGTATTGTTCGTGCAGAGCCATGATCTCATTCACGAGCTTGGAGAAGGCAAGGTGCAGGTCGGCGCTGGATTTTGTTTGCAGCCCTGCCACTTCCAGCATCCGCACATCGATGTTGTTGGACTCCAGATAGTCTTTGATGATATCCCCCGTGATCCTGCCAATATGGGTGTCGGTTGGGATCAGCACCACCAGGTCCCTGTCCTCTTTGGGCTGCTGTTCAAAGAGGATTAGAAGACTGTGCAGCTCCGCTGAGATCTTTTTTGCCTCAGCCGCTTTCATGGCGCTTATCTCCTGCCTCCGGAGCGCGATGTATTTGTCCAGACAGTCTCTGTCTTCCTTGTCGATCTCCTCTCCGCTTTTAGCATTGGCGTATGTTCCCAAGAGCCTGCGCGCATTGTCGTCGCTCCGGTTGGTGAGAGTGCTTGTTCCCACCGGGGAAATTATCAACTTCATGGCAGCTCCTCCAATGAACAGTAGCAGATGCCCAGCGGCAATCCGCCAGCCAGGCTGCGGGTTTGGTATTCAGGATCGTTCACCGATTTGTGCAGCGCGCCGGTTCCCTTTCCCAGGCGCAGCATGAATTGGTTGGCTTTCATTGCTTTTGCCCATGCTTTAAAATTGTCATGCATCTTCTTTTTTTCCGGCAGATAGAAGTAATCCTCTTCCTCCAGTTTGCGCTTGAAGTAATTGTTACAGCATTCTGCCAGTTTTTGCATGGAATACATTTTCAGCCAGCGGGCATCCGCCGAAATCACCGTGGACAGCCCCTCGCTGTCTTTCAAAAGCACCTGGCAGAGGTAGGAAAGTTCGTCTCCGGGATGGGCGCGGCTTGCCTCCATAGCCTGGTTTTTCTTTCTCACCTCAACCTTGCGCAAACCGAGTGATTGCATTGAAAACTCGCAATCAGCCACCTTTAGCCATTTGAAGGGATCTTTGGGGATGTGCGGTTTACCCCGGTCGTTCAGATAGCGGAAGAGGATGGGCTCAAGATTCCAATCGCTGATTTTACCGTTAACCCTTCTGATCCTGGCAGCCGGGTCTTTGGCGCGCCAGTCCACCAACGCGGTCCGAATGGCGCCTTTGATGGAACTGCCCGGGATGTAAGGGTTTCCAGTGAGCGGGTTGGAGATGAAGGCCGCCACCAGTTGCTGCGCCTCGGGGTTGCCAAGATCCCGCAGATACTGTTTCTGATAGCTTTCTTCCACGGTATGCCGTTGGGTCCAGGTATCGGCCTGGGAGGGGTCGAAGCTGTCGCTGAGGAAGACGGCTATCCTGTCATGACTCAGCTTGAGCATTTCTTGCAGCCGGGCAGGGTTTTGGGCGTTAAGGCGCGAGACCAGACGCGGCTGGTTCAACACGTAGAAGTTATTGCCGGCGATCACATATTGGGTGGGGTCCAGCCATTCCCCCGAGGCAATATGCAGATGCGTGATGGGACGGATGTTCAGTCGCCAGCGTTTGCAGAGTTCAGGCATTTTGTCCTCCCTTGATATGGAAGCCCAGGCTCATCGCGTAGGCGTGCTGGCAGATTCCCGGGTCGTCCGGATGGATGTTTTGCACCAGCATGCCCCGGGGCTGTTTGCTGCCAAAAAACACCGCGCCGGGCTTGAACAGGAACAGCGGTTTTTTGAAAGGGCTCTTGTTTCCGGTTGCGTATTTGCCGCCCAGGCGGCCGTATTTTACAAAGCCTTCATAACAGGCAGGCGCGGGGTCATCCGGAGCGGGCACCATGTTAGAAAGCAGCAGCCAGGCATTGGGGTTTTCCACCTGGGGAAGCTCGCACTCCTGGATAGTGATGCGGAATTTACCCCTGCCGGTGTGCTTGTTGCGCCCGAAGCCGGAGTTTTCGATGAAGCTGAAGACGGCGCGCAATTTATCCTCGCTGAGGGTATCTTCATCTGTCTGCAGATACGATTCAAAG
>Ga0208458_1002165_pt1 | contig 14876 bp, 17 predicted proteins | sample AD_UKC085_MetaG_FD_184432 | JGI IMG/M metagenome (GOLD analysis project Ga0208458, IMG submission 184432) | Active sludge microbial communities of municipal wastewater-treating anaerobic digesters from USA - AD_UKC085_MetaG (SPAdes) (version 2) | ecosystem: Engineered > Bioreactor > Anaerobic >... | reverse complement strand
TGAAGATAGTTTACGAAATAAATCCTAATAGTTTTATACCTCCTCCAACTGTTAAGTCTGCTTTTCTTAAAATTGAACGAAAACCTTTACATATTGATTTTAATCAGAAAGTCAAATATTTAAATTTCCTATCCTTTCTGTTACAAAAACCTAATTTATCTGTCAGAACGGCTTTAAAATTAATATTCAGAAAAAGTCAGGTTAATGAGATTTCCGAAAAATTTGGAATTAATTTGAACTTAAAAATCGTGAATCTATTTCCAAGTCAATGGGAAGAATGTTTTATTGAAATGCTGAAAGTTGTTCCTGAAAAGTTCCACCCTTCATAATCAATTCTTTTTTATCAGGGAGTATTTCCATCGTGGGTGTCTTCTTTTTAGCTGACGCACAACGGATGGCGGTATGGTTAGTTGCCGATTTAGAAGCACTTTCCTGTCAAGTTACAACTACTTTTGATACGAGCTGTGCCGCTCGAATACCCACTGCACCGGCAATTAACTATACCGCGTGTTACCGCCTGGTGTTCTTTGTTTTCCGTCATTTTTCTATCAATTTGCTACATCGTTTCTGTCTGCCGTGCGTTGGGGTAGGCAAGCTCTTTGGCTGGTTTTGGTCGTGCGTTGGATTTTTCGAGCGACCAGCCAATGTGCTTGACTACGAAGCGTGGGCATGTTTGTTCATTATCATTATTTCTAAAACACAATTTTCACATCTTCTTTATAATTCTGCAAAGTTCCATTTAGGCTGGCTGTCCAACCGTCGATGAATACTTTGCCGTTTTTAATGGCGTTTGAATAATCATCGCTGGTTATTTTCTCGCTGTTGGTTATGTAATAATGGTTGCCGATTTTGTAAATGCAATCTTTTACAACTTCTTGGGGAACTTGTGTCGGCTCGTCTAAACCAACGGTGAAAATCATATTGTAAATGCGACTTAAAGCGTCAATTTCATTTTCAGTCATTGAAATTTGTCCTTTGTCATCAACTTTCAGTTTTGGGGCTTCTACACTGTCAAAAACTTTAAAGCCAATATCAGGAACTTGTTTTTTGTGTTCGTCAAACATTCCTGTTTTTTTGTTTTCTTCTTCTATTTCATTAGCAATTTTTTCTCCTGCACGTTTTAAGCGTTCTATTGTAATGCTCGAAATTACGGGAGGCAAATTGTTCTCAATGCAAAACTTGTAAGCTGGTTTGTCTTCTTTGATTGGCTCGTCTATTTGGCATAAAATAAATTTTCGACTGCCTCCATCTTCTGAATTTAACTTCATCACTGCGTGCCCTGTTGAACCAGAACCTGCAAAGAAATCAAGAACAGTAAAACTATTTTCCTCAAATAAGGACAATATCAATTTTAAATACCCAATATTCTTTGGTGCATCAAAATATAGCTCGTTTGTTTCAAAAAGCTTTTTGAGCATTGTTCCCGCACCTGTTGTAGTTAGCTCCAAACTATAATTTTGCTTCTTGCCATTTATTATTGCCTCATATTTTCTATTGGTTAATTGACTCTTTATTCTAATTGTATCATTAAAATTTTTTTCAAAGATTTTATTTTCTGTGAACTCCAATGCCCCTTCATCAAATAGACTTTTGAATTTTGATGCAGTGTATGTATTTTCAACTAATTGTTGACCATTAAAAGAGTAGTATTTTGTAAATCCTTCATTTATTAAATTAGAATTTTCTTCACCAAACTGTTCTTTCAATATTTTTATGGACTTATCCTCTTTTCGGTAATAAACAGAATAATTTTTATCAGAACTTTCATCTGAAATAACCTTATTGAAACTGTTTTCGCCAACTAAAACTCTTTTACCGCTATTGTGAACAAAGTTCCCTTCTTCATCCTCTGCCATATCATTAGCATTTTTCGGAACATTCTCAATAAATGAAGTATAAAGTTTATTTTTAGCGTATATATGAAGGTATTCTGAACTAACTGAAATAAAGTCCGAATTTTTTCTGCCTTTTGGATTATTCTCTACCGATAAAGTTCCTATAAAATTATCTTCGTAAAAAATATCATCACAAAGTAGTTTTAAGTTAGCTTGTTCGTTATCGTCAATGCTTATAAAAATAACTCCGTCTTTGCTCAATAAATCCCTTGCCAACAACAGACGAGGATACATAAAAGCCAGCCACCCGTTATGGCTCTTTTTGGTTTTGAAGCTAAAATCCATTCTTGCAAAATCGCTTTCGCTCAAATTTGCCAAACCCAATACTTCCGCTTCTTCTTTGTCGAACTTGTCTGGATAAACAAAATCGTCATTTGTAGTATTGTAAGGTGGGTCTATGTAAATACATTTTATTTTTCCGCTGTAATGGTTTTTTAGAATTTTCAGACTGTCGAGGTTGTCGCCTTTTAGCACCAAATTTTCTGTTGTATCAATATTCTGGCTTAATGTATTATTCAGGCGTAATTCCTTTTCTGTCTTTTGAGCATATTTCGCCCTGGCAAAGTTTCTGCCTACAAAGTTTAATCCGTAACCGTTTACCTTTTCGTCAATCGGTAAACCCAAAACGGTTTTTAGTTCTTCTAAATTTATTTCGGTGTCGCGTATTACATTGGGGTAGTTCTCTTTCAGAAAACTCATCAATTTGTTTTCGTTGTTTTCTGTGCCAACAACCGTAAATCCTGCTTTTATAAAATCTTGTTCTGCCATTGTTTTATGCGTTGTTTATCAATGCCGCTAATTGCGTTTTATTGATACGTTCTTTAAATGAAATTTTAATGTTTTGGTCTTTGTAGTGTTCGCCTAATGCCTCAAAATACTTTTTAGCAAAATCAATCTTTCCTTTTTCATCTACTGGAATTGCAGTTGACGATTTATAGCCTTTGGTTTCCACTACAAGGAATATTTTGTTGCCTTCGGTGCTTTTGATAGCATAGCAAAAATCAGGGTTGTAATCGCCCAATGGTGTTTTGATTTTCAGGCGTGGAAGTTTGCCGAAAATTTCAATGCTGTCAATGTCGGGGTCTTGTTCCACAATTTCCAATTCAAAATCACTGTCATATTCAACCACTTCTTCAAATACCCATTTGGTTTTTAAAGAAAAATCACCTGAAATTTCCTTTTGAAATTTGCCAACGCTTCCTGTATCTAAATAAGTTTTTCCTTTTTCGGACTTGAATACATTTGGCAAACCTGTTCCGTTAATTCCGTCATACTTAATGTTTGCCTTGAGCATTGCAATTAAGTTCTTGTTGATTATTTCGGAAATTTCCCTTTGTGCCTGTTCAGGATTGTTGCAGAGCATTTTGGTCTTGAAATCATCACTCAAAGCATTGAAAACCTTAACCACAAATGAAATAGGGGTTTTGGTATTGTTTGATAAAGTGCGAACCAACTCCAAATAATCAACTTTGCTTTTGTATGAAACGGTGTCGGTTAGCTTTTCTGTAATTGCTCCTTGTTCGCCAATTTTGTTCACGTTTAGTTCAGCACGAATGGTCTGCAATAGAATTTCTTCAATGTTTACGGCTTCAATTTGTGATTTTATATTTTGTATCAGTTGGCTTTCCTGCTCTTCGGTCAAAGTTTCTAACACATAAAAAGCATTTTTATTGATAGCGTTCCAAAGGTTTTGAAACTCTTGCAAGTGCGTTGCCTTAATGAAAACTTTCTTTTTCTCTTTTTTCTTCTCGGCTTTCTGGACGTAAGTATTTGTATCGGTTGCAAACAAGCTTTCTATTGCTTTCACTTGTTCTTCGGGCAAGTTTTGTTCTTTTAGAATAGCGGAAAATTCAGGTGATTTTTCGTAAATCTTTTGTCCGTCAACAATTGCCTTGCGAACAATCATTTTCTTGTCTTTCAAAATATCGTCAACCAAAGTAACTACCGTGTCATCATCAAAGCCCGATTTTTCTTTGAGTGCTTTAATGAGTTCTTGTTCGGTGAATGTTTCAGAAATGAGGAATGAGTTGCTTAAAATTTCATTTTGAATTGCCTCAACAAAACCGTGTTCTTTGCTTGATACCACTACATCAAGGTTATTGATTTTCCAAAATGCTTCTTGGTCGTCATTCAGATTTTTAAGTGTGTTACGCTGTAAGTTTTGATTTACGCAAATGCGTAAACCTCTTCCAATTTGTTGCAACTTTGATATTTCACTTCCTTGATTGGAAAGTTTACAGATGGTGAAAACATTCGGATTGTCCCAACCTTCCTGCAATGCCCAAATGGAAAAAATGAAACGAGTTGGACTTTCAAACGAAAGCAATTTCTTTTTGTCTTTCAGAATTTCGTCAACGCCTGCTTTTACTTTTTCGTCTGCGTTTCCTTTGTCTCCTGAAAAATATCCTTTGTGAACCTGCAAAGTATTTTCGCTATCAAAATCGTTCTGCAAGAATTTGTAATAGTCGCTTTCTTGGTCAAGTTTGCTTACAATTTCTGTGTATTGCTTTTTGTATTCTTCTTCAAAAAAGTTCTTGATTTTGGGATTGCTTCCACGAAATAAACTGGTGTCGCTTTCCATAAAAAACAAGGTCAATGCTTTAATGCCTTGCTCAAACAACCCTTTTTCTTTTTCAAAATGAATTTTGATTGTTTCTTTAATCATTGCCCGCAATGATTCGTCTGACAAAGAATAATCTACTTTTTCAATTGTATCGTCCGCTAAAACAATCGTGTCTTTGTTTATTTTCTTAATGCTTTTGCCGTTGAAAACTGCTCCAACGCCTATTTCTCGTCTTGCAATAATTCCGTTGGTTAATGTGCTTACAATGGCTTTATTAACTGAACCAACTTTTTCAATCCCAATAAGTGTATCTGTATTTTCAATTACGTCTTGTGTATAAACCACAATTTTCTTTACCAAGTTTTGTCGGAAAGAAGAAATGCTGTCTAATACATACGCCACGTTTGATAATGGCAAACTGCCTGTTTTCTTTGGAAATGTTGCACCAAAACGTAAATAGTAATTATCAAACCCTTCAAAGTATGTTTTAAAGGCATTACCTTCAAATCGGTGAGGTTCGTCCATTATCACAATTGGATTTAGGCGTTTCAAACATTCCAAATAAGATTTTGGCGGTTCTTGATTATTTACAAATAATTCAGGTGCGTTCATCTCTCGTTCTAATGGACGATTCAGAATATTGTCCTTGCTATTAAATGAGCTTGGTGTCATAACCAAAACCGATAAATGCGAAGTGCCAATAAATTGTCTAACGGCTGAAATATTACCACCTTCATAAACAAAGGCTTCAATTTCCTTTTCTTTCTCGTTAGCGTAAAAACTCTTAAAGTAATCTTTCGTGTCCTCTAAGTTTGTTTTTGTTCCCTCTCGGATTGGAACAGTAGGAATAAGAACGATAAATTTTTTGTAGCCAAAGTTTTTGCTCAGCTCAAAAATGGTTTTGATAAACGTAAACGTTTTGCCCGTTCCCGTTTCCATCATTATATCAATGTTATTGTAGTCTTGAACAGGAAATTTGTATTTGTTTTTAGTATAATGTGCCGTCAGCACATCGCTAAAATTTTCTTTTTGGCGTAGGCTTTCAAAAAGACTGATAATATTATTTACACAGTCTTCCTGATAGGCTTGTATTTCATATTGAAACTGTTTTGTTTCTGTTTTTGTCGTCATTTAATTTCTCAAAAATTTAAGTCGCTAAAATACAGATTTAAGTCCGTAATTCTTTTTATTTATTTCAATTCTTGTCAACGAGTTATCAAGGGTGGTGGGTGGGCTTGGTTGCGTCGGCAAGAAAACAACTCTTTTGCAAGCTGAAGCATCGGCTTGTGTGTCGGGGCTTGCAAATGTGTTGTTTTGTGCGTTGGCATTTTTCATTTTTCAATTCTGTCTTTATGTAGCAAATTGTCCGCTGTGTCGTTTTTTTACACTTGGCGGTAACGGTTGGTGCAAGTGTAGTGCGGGATTTTGAAACGGTTACCTTTCAAACCTGCACGGAGCCAAGCCGACTTTTTATTAAACATTATTTTAAAACCGTCATCCGTCAAAGACGGGTTGGCGGTGGATGAACAGGGCGAAAACGCTGGAATACCGCGCTCGCCCGCATTACATTTGCACATTGTTAACGGCTGGTTTTTATGTATTTTTCCCACTTTATTTCTTGAATTATTTATCAAAATTCAACTTGATTTACTTAAAAGATTTTTAAATATCATACCCCCAAGAGCCAGAGAAAATTTCAACACCGTCTCGCCGTCTCGTTATTTTTATAAATTCGTTAAAGTCATTATCTTCAATATCAGAGTCGACAAAATATTTACTTGTTGACCATCTTTTTGATGAAACCCCATGACCTAACCCTGTTATTCTTCCATTTTTAAAGTGCCTGTCCAACTCGTCGTGATGAATTCTAACAAAAGAAATGAATTCATTCTCAGACATATTTTCAATTTTTTGGATGCGCTTTCTTTCTTCTTCTTCCTTAGCTGCTTCTACTAATATTTTTCTGTTCATCACTTCTATTTTCTTATCTTCACGAGTACTTAAGAAGTAAATGAAAACGGCTGCAATAATTATAATAATACCAATTACTGTATTTCCGCTAGCAAAAGCTGCATAAAGAATATACCCAAAAACAAACAAACCAATTAAGCCCCCAATAGTATTCCATAATTCTTTCATCTTATCTATTTTTAAGTTGCTCTGCTATTTGCTCTCTATATTCTTCATCTGGAATTAAATTACCGTCATTTTCCGCATATAAGTTAATTGATTCAACTTTTAACTTGTTGCATTTAATTTCAACATTGTGCGTGTTGCCAATTGGTAAGTTTATAATTTTTGTTTTTGATAAAAATGGAATTTTTATTGTTCCATTTCTGTTATAGTTTGTTTCTAAGCAACTTTCAACTTCTTCACAATAGATTGTACCCAGGACAGTTTGGTTGTAATTTATTCTAATTGTGTCTGTGACATATCCGCTCCATCGGGTTTTATATCCAACATTTAATTTAACTACATTTTGAGGCAAAATTTCATAAGATGTTAAATGCAACCTCTCAGGATTAAGTAAATATGCGTTTTTAGGGCAATTCGAATCTGTTTTATTTAAACCATAAAATCTTAGAAGCATTTCTGCTTCTTGTTTTTCAAATCGCTCAATTAATCTTTCATCTGAACTTTTAAATAGATTCATTTTTTAAAATTCATTAAGTGAATATTTTAACAGATTAAATAAATCTTACTCATCCATGAATTTCCGAGCAAAATCTTTAATATTTTCCATTTTATCAATTAATTCAGAAAACATGAACTCATATTCAAAAGTTGATAAATCTTCCGGTTTTGTTCTGTCTCTTCCATCATGTATCTGTAATATGTGACCATTTATTTTCCTTCCTTTTGGCGAAATGGCAAAAACATATAAATAAGTTCCAAAATTGTTTTGAATCCCTAAATGGAAGTAACCTAAACTATTTTTAACTTTAATAGAACCACGATATTCAAGGTATTCACCATTGTCTTTTACAAATTCTAATTTGGAGGTTCCTGCAACAGATGATTCTTTGCAATATTCTATGAAATTTGGAAATCTTTTAGTGAGTCCACCTCTCTGAATATTTTTCTGAATAACTTCCTTTTTGTCTGACTGAAATAAATAAATAATAAAAATGACAACAGCCAGAATGATTAAAATAGTTATCATAAAAAGAACATTTTTGTATTAAAACATATTGCTGGTTTTTTCAATAATATAATTTCTCATTTGAACTAATGCTGGTAAAAACGACGCATATTCAAATAAATCAAAACTTGTTTCAGGATTCTTTACTAAAGGTTGTTCGTAAAAAAGTGTGTATATTTTTAAAAGCATATATCCATTTTCTTCATCGTTAAAAAATCTGATAATTTCTTCTAAATATGTTTCAAATCTTGAATTTACAAAAATTGCCATTTCTTCTGATGGTAATTTTATGCCAAATGTGTTTGCTTGTTTGAATAAATTTCTAAAGAAATCTTCTTGGATTGCATCATATTTCTCAGGGTGAATTGATTGGTATTCTTGCAAGGCTATCAGTGAATTAAATAGTAAAACCTCGAATTTACCCTCATTGCTCAAATCTTTATATCTTTTTTTAATTTCAACAATTCCTCCAAATGCAATCATAAATAATTTATCTCCATCTGATTTTTGATTTAGAGTTCCAGATAACGAACTTGTTGGTTTATAATAACGTTTATTCTCAATATATAAACAAATTTTTTTAGCGTCTTCTAACGTTACAGATGTTTCAGAATTACGTAAAACTGCACTGACAATGTCATTTAGTTTAGGCATTTCAGAGGTGAAATAAGAAACAACTGCAAAAATGTATGCTCGCTCTGTTGCTTCTTTGGTGTATTTGAAATTCAATAATTGTCTTATTTCTTGAACTTCATTATCTTGCTGTTGTTTACCACCGGGGAAGATTTCACGAAATAATTTATTAATCGTTTCTTGTTGCTTCTTCTGCTCAGGTGATTTTAAAAAATCTAAGAAACCCATAATGATAAGATTAAATTTGCCCTACTCGTATGGCTTTTCAGTCTCGCCCCGTTTTTGGAAATGGGTTCTGGTCTCCATTTTTTATATTTGATGTCAGTCATTTTTCTCATGAAGTATCAATTCGAATTGGTTTTAATACTCATATCTGTTCTTTTTGTCTTCGTCAAACTTGCCGTTAACGGTAAATTGTAAGTGCAGAAGCGGATTTCGGAGAGCGTTCCTGTCCGGTAGGACGGAACGGCGATGCGAGGTACGCGGCTCGCAAACCACTGAACCCGCTTTTGCATTTACAAAATGTTATGGGCTGGTTTTTAGTATTGATGAAATCTTTAACAAATAATTTTAATCATCTTCAAAATTACCTGAAGAAATAATGGTCCCTAATTCATAATCGTCTTCAGCTTTTACTGTTTTTTGTTCCCCAGTTTCTAAATGTTCTACAGTAAAAACATAAGTTTTTCTTCCCAACAATCCATACACTCCAAGAGAGACTACATTCATTACTGCATCAGTAGGTAAATGTTGAAACTTGCTAATGACTTTCCATTGTCCCATAATATCTGATTTTAATAAGTACTTATTCCTTTTTTTCTTTATCCTTTAAATATTTATTGACTGAAACAAAACCGCCATATGCCGTAAAAATTATACCGCAAATTAATATGACATTTTTGAAATTTGTACCTTCATCAGAATACTCAGCAGAACCAAGATTAATTGTTTGAGATAAAATTATTATAATAATTCCCATTATTGTCATTATTATACTGTAACGAAGCACGACGTTCTTATTATTGTAAATTTTAAACATGAAATAGATAAAAAGAACTATTGAGAGAAAAACAATGATACTTGAAAAACTCAATGTTCCGAGAAGAATGGATAGCGTTTTCATAATTTAAGAGTATTTAATTGAATATCCTACTCATATGGCTTTTCGGTTTCGCCCCGTTTTTAAAGTGGTTTCTGGTCTCCACTTTTTTTTATTTTTTTAATTCAGTCAGTCAGTCAATGGCAAGAAGTGTCAAACCGAATTGTCGGTGGTTCTCTTGTCTGTCTGCTGTGACGATTCTTAAACTTGCCCATAACGGACGAGGCTATAAGCAGTTGGGGACTACGTGGACGCTTTCCTATCAACCGAGCAGAAAGCTTGCAAGCGAGAGCGACGCACACCCAACCGCTTAAACCCCAATTGCTTATGAGCCTGTGTTATGCTGCGTTATTCTTTTTCTTGTTTTATAATTTTCATTGCTCTATTTTGGGTACTTTTTCTGTCTGAGGCGGCGTTTATCCTTGCAAAAGACTTTGCTATTTCTCGCTCAACCAAATCAAGTTTGTCAAACATTTTTATCAATGCTTCCAATATCCAATCCGATTCATTTAGTATCACATTCGCTATTGATTTTTCAAGAATTGGAAATACCTGTTTTGCGTGGGATTTAGATATTGCTCCATAGTCGCCAAGAAATAAATCGGCAGAACTAACTAAACATAATTGTCCGTTTTTCTTTCCTGTAATATATTTGTCAGCGTATTGAATCGCTTTAGAGGCAACACTTTCGTTTTTACTTGCACAAAACCCCATAGTGCGAATTATCATCCATCTTGTCTGTGGTTCATTTACTGTCAAAGCTGGCAATAATTGCTCCAAATGAGAAGCAACTAAATCAGGTCTTTTCTCTGCAACTATCTCTACAATCTTTGCTGCTCCAGCACGAACATTTTTTGATTTTATATTTTTTAAGTCATAGGTTGTAAAATTTATAGCTTGCTCCAATATTGAAGTGTCTCCAACCAAAGCCTTTTCAGCTAATTCTTTTCCTAGAGCAGATGAAACTGTTCCTTTGTTTGACTTTAATAGCTCAAGTAAATCCATGATTAATTGTTTTTCCAACGTTCAAGTTTCGGAATTCCCATTGTGAAAAATCCAGCTATAAATCCAGGAAATCCCATTTCTTTCATTTTCCCTTTACAAAACTTTTTCATGTCATCTGCTGAAAAATCAGGTTGCGTGAATGCTCCGCCTTTGTAACAATAACTGCAATACATAATACTTTTTGAACCATCTGCATTTGTTCCACCTTTTTCAGGGTCTCTGCTCAATGGCATTCCACAGCTTTGACAATTTTTATAATTTTTCATACTCATTTATTTTTGGTTTAGTACAAAGTTATTTCAATTAAGTGTCAACCCTATGTCAGCAGCGTTTTTTTATAATGCAGCATAACGTTCCGCGTATATGATTAGGGGCGGATTGCGGGGTACTTTCCTGTCGAAAAGCACCGAGGCCGAAGCGGGTGATAATGTTGATTATCAGCACCGAAACCGCACTTAATTATATACGCTGTTACCAACTGGGCTTTAGTCTACAGACTTGCCGATAGCACTAAATGCTGTTTTAACTCAAAAAATAAGACAGATTACAATTTATCCCATTCATCCATTCCTTTTCTTTGTGCTCTTAAACTTGGTAAAATATTCTCAAGAGTTTTCTTGCGAACTTGTTCATTTTTATTAAGAATAGCTTTATTGTTCAGTTGTTTTAACTCTGCTTCTTTTGCTTTTATTGTTTTATCGGCACAATCTTTTAAGTCCTGAATATCTTTATCCATAGCATTAATTTATTGTATTATTATTTTTCTTGTTGTAACCACACGGTTTGAATTATCAATTATTTCTACAATGTAAATTCCATATCCACCAAAATTATTTACATCGATTCGAAATTCTTGTTCATTTGTTTTAGCATTGAAAACACTCTGACCAAGCATATTTTTAATTCTTATTGAATAATCGGACATTAATTGATAATTACCTGTATTGACAATTACATATGTGTGAGCCGGATTTGGATAAATTTTTATTTTATTGATATTGTTCGTTTGATTAATAACGGTTAAATTAACATCAATAATAAGGGTGTCAGTTATAGAGCAATATGAAGGATTATAAACAAATTTAGAATAGTGATTTATTGTACTATCGCCTTTTTGAGTTGAAATGATTTCAGTTGATTCAAATATTGTTTTTGGTGATTTTGTTTCGAATTCAGGACTTGAAACATTATATGTTATTGTGTCATTAAATTCTTTATTAACAGAATAATTTAAAACATTCCCTAAATTATCTAATTGAAAATCGAATGTTGAATTATTTGTTGTAATTCCCTCTATATTGCCATTCTCATCTCTTTTAATCGGAACTTTAAAAGATGAAAAATTACCATTTAAATCATTTTTGTAAAATATTGTTGAATCACTTCCTATGCTATAGACATCCGCATAAAATAGAAATTGATTAATGGGTTCTTTAAACTCATTGTCAAATCTAATTAATCCCAATTCTAAAACTTTTTCTGAATTTGTAAACCATTGATTTGCAATAGATGCGAAAAATTCCTGTGGGTTCTGCACAAAAAAATTTTCGTTAGAGTTTGTAACTGTTGAGCGTAAATAGTTACCCCCAATTACGCCTGCCTGACTTATTAATTGTTCCTTTCGTGATTTAAATTTTTCAATATTAGAAACAAAATAGGCATCAACAATATGATTTATTTCATGAGCCATTGCAGCACAAAAAATTGCTGTAATTCCTGGTGAAACATCAATTGGAAATTGATTCTCAGGATATGTCCCAATTTTAAAAGTAAATGTATTAACGCTCGGCAAACCTTCTCCTATATTGGTTTTGAATGTACTTCCCAGAAAATCGCTAAAAGAAATACCTCCCAGTTTGTTAATATCAGATGGAATGCTGCTTAAAATATCTTGTGTAAATTTCAATTGAGTTTCATCTAATTTGGAGTTATCATACAGCATAACTTGATGATTCTCCCAAATATCTTTGTACTGATTCGTCAAGCCTATTGTTGAACTTATTTGTTGTATAATTTCAGGTGTAAGTTCTTTTGCCCTACGAAGATTTGCATACATACTTTCTTTAAGCCATATAAATGATGTTTCACTAATGTTGTTGAAAGAATTACTCTTCTGGAACATTGAATAGCTTTTAAACAACTTAGTGTAAAAATTATAAATCGTATCTCTTAATTCATTTTGATGGGGCAGGTAGCCCAAAACACTTGTTAGAAAACCATTTGAACTGGTATATGAATTCCTAATTGTTTCATTGTTTTGCAAAGTTTCAGGTAAAGTATTGGAATAGGTTGCTGTGATATTTATTATTGTGGAAATTGAACCTGCCACTGTTAAATTACTTATTTGAGGATAAAACCGAGTTATATATGGAGTCTCCCAAAATATGTCCTTGCCAAACCGTAACCCGAATATACCAGCGATGTTATTCATTGAATAGTCATCCATATTATTCGAATAACTCCACCCTAATCCACCGATTAGAACGCCACCACCATTTCTTGCAAATTCTTCAATTGTATTAATTTCATTTTGAGTATATGGTTGCCCGTTATTCCAATCATTACCAAAAATTACTATACCGACATTGGCTAAATCACTCGAAACAATCATTTGGTTTGTAGATTTTATGGTATAGCCTTCAGTTTTTAATTTTGAAATTAAAATGGACATGTTTCCTTCACTTGCCCAACCATTTTTAATCAATATTGATTTCTTTGTTACATTCAACCATTTTATGATATTTACAAAAAAGGTTAATTGGTCATACTTATCCATGCCACCGTCAGCCATTGCTCCTTCATGTCCAACAATGAATGCTTTTCCTTTACCATAATGAACAGCGGCAGAATACACCAAGCCGGAATATGCTCCATTTCCAGCAGCAATTGGTACTGCATCAGGATTTAGTAATTGCACTGAACCTAACGCACCGCCATTAATAGTATCAACTCCTTGAGTTAATTTGCTAAAATCTTGACTGTAAGCTTCCACTGAAATCATAAAAAGTAAGCTTATAAAAATTTGAGTTAATTTAATAATTTTCATATTTGATTTATTGTTATGTCTAAAGTCCTTTTTAGCCTTGTTGGTAACGTTTGACAATATGAAACGGTTGGGTTTTCGGGCTGAGTTCCTATCCATCGAGGAAAAAGTTGGAGCGAGAACCAAACCCTCGCAAACCACTGAACACCAACTGTTTTATATTGTGTGTTACCGTGCGTTATTATTCATTTTCTAGTCATTACATATTTTTTTGACTAATTCAACTGGTACAGATGTCCTTTCAGACACTTTATCAACTGTCATTCCCTGATTATAAAACCGTTTTACAAAACAAGGAATTGTCTCACCAATCTCGACCAAATTGTTTTCAGGGTCATAAAATCTAATCGTTTTCTGTCCCCACCTTTCCTCAATGGTCTCATGCAAATATTTCAAATCGTGTTTTTTCAATTTTGCAATGACTTTTTCGTAATCATCTGTCTCAAAACATATTTCAAGATTTTTATTTCCTGACTGGTCATATGTTTTTCCAAGTTTTTTAGCAATTGGATATTCTTCCTCAAGCTTCCATAATGATATACCATTTTTAAATCCAATACAATTCCCAAAGTCAACATCAATCTCTTGTTGTAAAGTTTCTTGATAAAATGCTTTCATCTTATCAAAGTCTTGTGTCATTATTACAGTTGAATGAAATTTTATATCCATGTTTTTAGTTTTCATAGGTTGTTGAACACTTCTTGCAAGTTACCTTATAAATAACCTGTTCTATGTTTTTATCGACAATTGTAAATAGTGGTGAATCATCATTTAAGCAACACAATCTGTTTTTAATCATTTTAAGTTCATCGTTTGCTTTTGTCAATTCATTTTCAGTTTGATATCTTAAACTAAATGACCCCTTGTTTCCGCATTTACACACGAATTCAAATTGAAAGTCTTGATATGTCGAACAATACAAATAGCCAACAGTCTTATCGCACTTGTCGCAATACATCCAACTCCCATTGTTTTTAAGAATCCGTCCGTTTTGTATTTCTTTAATTAACTCACTCATTTATCCGATGAATTTTGCTCCTGCAATACCAATTCCTGCTCCAAGTATCAATGAGAAAACTATCATAGGAATAATTGCTTTCTTGTCTTTGGGGTATACAATTATCATAACTGGTAAGGCTGATAGAACTGAAATTATAATCCCTTTAATCCACGGTGCAATATCCCATCCAACAAAGGGAATAATTAATCCAAGTACGAAATAATGCACAAATGCTGAGATATTAGCCACTTTTTCAAGTTTCATAATTATCATCGGAGTAACATCTATTAATCCAGCTACTAATCCAATTATTATTGCTATTAAAAAATCATTCATTTTTCGCTCATTGTTTAGTCGTTTCGGTTTGTTTTAATGCACGGTAACGGTCGGCGGTATGAAATCGTTGGGGATTGCGGGCTACTTTCCTGTCCAGTTACACCGAACTTGATGCGGTGCAGGAAGTTTGCATAACCACCTAAACCCCAATGTTTTATAC
>Ga0208458_1002163_pt1 | contig 14883 bp, 14 predicted proteins | sample AD_UKC085_MetaG_FD_184432 | JGI IMG/M metagenome (GOLD analysis project Ga0208458, IMG submission 184432) | Active sludge microbial communities of municipal wastewater-treating anaerobic digesters from USA - AD_UKC085_MetaG (SPAdes) (version 2) | ecosystem: Engineered > Bioreactor > Anaerobic >... | reverse complement strand
TTGACCGCTCCAGCGTATATCGCTGGATACGGGACATAGAGAACCCTCTGCCTGCTTTCCGTACTAAAGAGAATGGTCAACTGCGCTGCAAGGGCAAAGACCTTAACGCCTACTTAGATAAATACAAAGTTCGCCCTGAGTATGAGTAATAGCCGTGAGTTCCGCATCAAGCGGGACAACTGCAAAGAAGCATATCTGAACGGCAAGACCGATCCCACTGAGCTGGCGGTGATCTTCGGAGTTTCCGATATCACCGTCCGTAAGTGGATCAAGAGCGGCAAGTGGGACGAGCTCTTCAAAGAAGAGAACCAACTCGACCACGAGATCGCCATCGCCCGCAAGAAGGCACTAATTCAAGCGCTCCGGGAATATGCCAAGAATCCTGCCGACACAGCCATCCAAAGCCTGGTGAGCATGATGAAGCAGGATCAGAAGGATCGGCAGCCCTCCAAAGAACTAAACGACTACATCGTCAAGTTCCTGGATCAGGTTACCGACTTCATGATCGAGAAAGGGCATGAGACCTTGCTTAAACAGTTCCAAAGCATTCTGCACGATTTGGCAGATTACCTGAGAGTGAGAAATGGTTAGCCTTCCTGCATCCTATATAAGGCCTCCCCAGCCTAAGCCTACAGATCAACCTCCCTACCCTGCATACCCTCCAAGCCAACAGCCCGACAAGGTCAGTCCTCCGACCTTCGGGTCCCCGACACCCGTCCCCCTGGGCGTCGGGGGGTTATCCGGTTATGCCTAAGAAGTTCATTCAGCGGCATAACAAGGCTCTGGCGGAGATCGCATCCAAAACGATCTCCGTCTTGCCTTTTATAGACGATAATCCTGAAGCCAAGACCGACAGGATAAGGCGTACTACCGGAGAGGGCTGGGATGCCTTCTCGTTCTTCTGCCATACCTATTTCCCGCATATCTTCCCTCTACCTTTTTGCCCAGCGCACGAGACTATGTTCGATGAAACTGATAATGACTCAGGCATCATCGCCATTACCGGTTTTCGTGGGCTGGGCAAAACGGTTCTCATGGGAGTGGTCTATCCGATTTGGAGGATCATCAAAGGTGAGCGCTATGTGATCCATACCGCCGCAGACATAGATCTGGCACAGGAACGCACTGCCTTCACCTTACATGAACTGCAGAACAATAAGCGGCTTACCATCGACTATCCGGAGCTGCAGCCTATGGATGCCTTTGATCTGGACTTTTATCTCAAGAATAAAGCCAGAATCAGAGCACGCTCTATCAAGCAGTCTCACAGAGGAACCATCAATCCAAAGACTGCCAAGCGTCCCGGACTGATCGTCTGTGATGATATCGATAAAGAAGAGAACATGGGTAACCAGTCCATCGGCAAAAGACGCATGGAGAAGATCTCCCAGGAGCTAGCCGGAGCCTTGGCACCTGATGGCAGTGGCAAGATAATCTGGCTCGGTAACCTGGTACATCCCAACTATGCGATCTGCCAGTTTCAGGAGCTCATATTAGGCGAAATGCGGGCTGATAATCCCGATTTGGACTTGGGATACCAATCAGTCCTTAAAACGCACCAAAAAGCGATTTTACGTTTCTCTCTCGAAGATCAGCAGGGCAAGTCCATCTGGGAGGAGCAATACCCTACTGCCACTCTGCCAAATCTCAGAGCCAAGTTCGGTCTAACCGGATATCAAAGAGAGATGCTCGGACAGCCGGTAATCGAAGGTAACATCTTCAAGAATCATTGGTTCACCAAGTATAGAACCCTGCCGGAACCTTCCCAAATGAAGCGTGTCTGGCTCTATGCTGATCCTGCCTGGGGAGAGAAGGGCTGTTTCAAAGCCATCATCTCCATTGGCTATGATGGTAATCGCTTCTATGTGATCCATGTCTGGATACGTCAGACTGAGAATACGAAGTTCTTCAGATACTACTACGATGCCTATCAGGAGCTTGATCGCACTTACCGAGTGAAAGCCAGAGCAGCCTGTGAAACAACCTACGGACAGGCTCGTATCCTAGCGGACTTCGATCGGTGGGCACAGGACAACCATCTCCCACCTATAAGCCATCGCATCAAGCGCATAGATAACAAAGACAACAAGAACCTCCGCATCGAGAGAACCGAGACCATCATCGAGACTGCCAAGGTGCTCTTCCCCGAGGGGCAGGATACTCCAACCCTGATCTCCCAGTTCCTCACCTATCCTGATGGTTACATCGACGGCTGTGATGCTCTAGCCGGATGTCTGGAGCGTTTCTCGGAATATGATATTGGCAGAAACAGAGTGAAAGTCCGGAGATTCAGCTTCTAATGAGCTACTATGATCAGCTCATGCTTGAATACTACCGGGTACTGAATAATGCCTGGAAGACTGAGATCAGAGATGCTGCCAGACTTGCTATCCAGATGCTGAGTGACATGCCAAGAGCAGAGAAACTCAACCAGAGCTCCATAGATAAGCTTATGGGCATCATCAATACCCAGTTGGGAGATGACTTCGCAGCCCTGGTCAATGAGCCTACCAAGGCAATAATAGACCGCTGTGTGCGGCTCGGACTGCGAGATACACAAGTGCAAGCTCCCACCAAGACCAGCATCGGGCTCTGGGGTATTGAGGATCAGCATCTCTCATCAACTATCCAGAAGCAGCAGTTGTTCTGGATCGGTAATCACTTTGAAGCCGATGTCCGGCAGAACTTCGCTGATACCCTCTCCAAAGCAATCGAGCACGGCTATACAAAAGAGATGTTAGCAGAAACCCTCAAAGACCAGTTCAATGACATCGCCAACCGCTCATCCCATTATTGGCAGGGACTGGCAGAACATACTGCTCTCAGGATAAGGGAGTTCGGAAGGCTGCAGGGCTACAAGAAAGCTAAAGCCAAATACTACAAGCTTGTGGTGATCTTGGATGACCGTACGAGTGATATCTGCCGGGCTCTGGCAGCCCAAGATAAGATCTATCCTCTCAACGATGCCATCGAGGTGATGGATAATCTCATGGCTCTGGATACCAAGTCCAACAGCCTAGATGATGCCCGAGAATACATCAAAGCCCTTGCTCCCTGGATCAAAGACGATCAGATCGAATACGACTCGGAGATGAATCCACTTAGAGTCTCAGGAGCGCATACACCGTTTCCACCGTTTCATTGGAAGTGTAGGACGACGACCCAAATCTATTGACCTAGTATCATTTATCCACTAGAACAGAACTACTTTCGCCCGTTTCCTGAATAGACGAGGACTCTATTGTTGATTGTACTTGAAGTGGATAATCGGTTAATGATATTATGTTTTTCTTCATGTAATCGTTTAAATGTGAATAAAACACTGAATATGATTGGTTTACGAGAGGAACAAATCCCTCGATAAAACTTGAGTAATAGTCGTCAACGTACTGAAGATCGTCAAGATTGGTCTGATCCCATTTGCTGTCCTTATCATAATCGGTATTGATAAGGAACGCTGCACCTTCCCAAAGATATGGGAACTGATGCTCATGAATAACAGTGCATCTTGTTTCCCAGTATTGTTGCATAGTCTTTACAGAAGATAGGTCTCTTATTTTTAATGTAGCAAAAAGTTTTTCGATTGAGTTATAAGCTCTGCCACAATGAGCGTGGAATGTTATTACTTCGTTGATCATACTCAATGACTTATTCTCACCTGTTGATACAAGTTTTGAATTATCAGCGATTAACTTCATGCAAATAATACTAATGAGAGATGTATAGATGAGTTGGTTCACAAAGTCTCTTTTGTTGTCAATCTCGTCGTTTGTGTTTGATAATGGTAATGGATGGCAATGCCCATCATTTCCAATAAAAGACTCCCAAATCTGAACATAGCTGGGGAGGTTTTGTGAGATAAAGTCATAGTATTCTCTTTCTATGTTATCTCCGTATTTCTTCAGATTGCACATGATTAAAACACTCCCTAATAACACTTGTAAAATGCTTCAGCAGTAAATTTTACGAACTCCTCAGTTTTATCCACGCCTTTACAAATCGCCTGGAACGGCTCAAGGTGTGAGATTTCGACTTGGAGATCTCTGGCCGTCTTAGAACTGCAACCCAGGATATCTTGGATAGCAGCAGCTGATACACCTCTACTTTGGAAAATGTATGCAAACTCGAGCAAGCTCTGGAAATCAAAGAAATCTTGCTGATAATCATCTGGAGACTGACTAGCAAAGAAGACTACGATACCTTTTGATCTACCTTCTCTGATAATCTTTTGCAGGAATATGTTCTTTTGTGATAGGTAATTATGCGCTTCATCAATGACTAGTATTGTCCTTATCGTACGCCTGCCATTCTGGATAGGGCTATCTGGCAATACAGACATTTCTTTATAGAGCCGTTCTATGATCAGATATACTACAAGTTCTTTTAATACAGGCATTTTGTGCAAGTCGACCAGTAATGTCCTGTTGGAGAGTTTGTCTATTGGTGGTATTTCATCACCATGACTCCAAAACAGGTTGAAGTCGGACAAATCTCTAAGAACCTCAATAAGAGTATCATCTTTTTTGTTGTTCATTTGATACGACAAAACAGCTAAATCGTAAACCTCATTGAAATCTGGGTACCTAATGTCTTTGTCAGATCTATTCTCATAAGCTGATTTAACCACTTCTGATAATGTTCCCTTCTGGACTGCTCCTAGCTTTGAATTGATAGACGAAAAACTCTCAGCTTTTTCTCGGGCCGATAGGCTAATGCTCTGGTCAGAATAATCAGGGAGAACAAATGGATTTACTGGTAACACTTGACCATCCTGGAGCATCCTATACACTTGTGTTTTAGAAAGCTCTATGAACTTCTCGTTATCTACAACATCTCCTTTGTAGTCGAAGTATATGAAGTTTGTCTGGAAACTTGATCCCCTGCGAATATCGGTGAGTAACTTCAATAGAAACTGAGTCTTACCGACGCCTGGCGATCCCATAATGGCAAGATGTGAGTTGGGGTGTATGGCATTGTTATTCAGTTCCATGATAAGGTCTTTTTTGTTCAGGACCGTTTTACCCAGAAACAAATCAAACATTTGACCGTAAGACTCTTGACGTCCACCGAAATTAACTACTTTTGCCAGAACAGTCAGTAGGTTATCAATCGACTTACCATTCTGCAGGTACAGCTTCTCAATCAATGTACTGCCGTTATCAATGTGGTTTTTTATGATCGATTTACTTGAAAAAAACTCATCCTCAGCGATGTCCATTCTCTGATAAACAAAGCGTATCAATGATTTTATCAATAACTCATACTCGCTATAAAATGAGGTTTCTCGCATGGATTCACCGGCTGTATCAGAGCTCAAACTAACCTCTTTGCCAGCTTTACATAATGACAGTGCAAAGGCTATTCTTGCCCATGCATTCTTCTCCATCTTCGACTCGTATTTCAGAGCACTAAAAATGGTGTCTGATTGGTTTGATAAATACAACCTATCTGCCATTTATTCCTCCCAAAAATATCCTTCTGATAACACAGTAATCTCTTGTTTTTTATCATGTTCGAGCTTCGCAGCACTAGATAAGTAAGGTTTCAACATTGAGTAATATGACTGATCAATCTCTGTGTCTGTTGATAAAATCACAACCTGCTCTCCAGCATTCGGGAAGTAGTTCTTAACAATGTTTTCTCTATGGCTACTATCTAGCCTCGATAGTGGAGTATCGATGATAATTGGCAGTTTTAGTTGGCTTGTCTGTGCTAGGCCCCATAGCAGTGAGATAGCGAAGACTTCTTTTTCCCCCGCAGATAAACTAGATTTTCTGATCTCGTGACCGTTTTTATCGGTAATCTTGATTTCATAAGTTTTGTCGTTAATAGACAGGTCCTTTATCTGATCACTGCGGCTGGATAACCGTTTATACATTTCGAAGGTCTTTTCTTCAAGCATAGCAACCTTGTTCTTGCGTAATATGATGATGTACTTGCTAAGCAAGTCCATGATAGTGTCACATTCGGAGATGAAATCAGCTCTCTCTTTAGATTGGCTATGATTGGTATAAAGTTTCTCAAGCTCGGACTCCATATCCTTGATCTTCTTGTCTATAATGCTTATCTCGTCTTCAACTATACGTAGCTGCTCTTTTAATCGACCAATTTGAGTTGAACATCCCTCAATCTCTTGTTGAAGTTCATCGAATAATTCTTTTTCAGATTCAGAGGCAGACCCAGATGTAATGCTGACATCTAGTTGCTTGATTATCTGTTCCAGTTCCCTTTTCTCTTCAATCTTGGGGGGTATCATGAAGACTTCACTCTTTTCCAACGATTCAAGTTGATTTAGTAGTCGTGATGAGTCTCGTTCAGTTAGATTCAATGTCTTAGCGATTGTACTACCTGATAGTCCCTTACGAAGTAATTCATAAATTCTATTAACTAATTCTTCTTGTTTTGCTTCATTAAGTACTTCGCTGTAAATTGGTTCTGGTTCGTTTACTGCAACGATTATCTTTTGGGCTATCTCGCGGGCATTCTCTTTTATCACGTCATTTTGCAGAGATTCGCGTTCTTTAATAAGTTGGTCTTTCAAGTCATCGAATAAACCACCTGTAATGCTCATGGGTAGGTATTCTTCACACAATCTCTTGATTTCGGATTCCAGTTGATTTCTTTGAACTACAAGTTGAGCCCTTCTTGCTTCATTCTTTCTGATAATCTCCTTTGTTTCGGGTTCTCTGTGGAAAATTGTCTGAAATCTAGCACGAGCTTCATCTAGTTTCTTTTGAAAGTCCGAAAGATCGCTTGTCAATTCAGTCCTTTCTTTAACCAGTTTTTCCAGCTTTTTCTGTTCTTTTTTTATCCCAACAGATTTGTACTCTATGTCTGTATCAGTGACTTCAACGAAATTCTGCTTAGCTCTGTTCTTAATATATGCGATATCTTTGCTCAATATGTTTATATACTCGATTCCAAGAGCAGCCTCCAAGGATGCTTTAAGCCTAACCTCAGAATGATCATCAGAGGCTATCTCTTGAATTTTTTCTCCATCAAAAAAGAAAAACTGAGTTATGCTCTGTGGAATTGTTGCTTTTAAATAGTCATTCCAGATATCATTACTTTGTACCGACACACGCTTTCCATCTTGAATAACTACTAGTTTCTCCACCAGATCTTTAGGCCTCGGGTCATCAATAACGCCTGCAGTCCAACTCCTTTTAACTACTAGCTCAGAGCCATCATCAGCATCCATAATCAACTCAAAGGCAACATAAGTATTCTGCTTTGCTTTTTCTTTTCTATTGATAGAACGGAATATCTCATCGCTTTTACACCCATATAAGCAGTAGGTGATGGCTTCCATAATTGAAGATTTCCCAGCTCCATTCATTCCTCCGATAAGGAATATTGCATTATGCCCATCGCCCAAAGGGAAGTTGATATCGGTCTTAAACTGGAAGCTTTTATAGTTTTCAATCGAAAGGTGTCTGATTCTCATAGTAAACCTCTTCTAACTCATGATATCCATGCTGAATTGCTGGCTTAATTATGTTCTCTTTACGCAGATTATACAACACTCGGCTCACAGTATTTTTCCAGAATGGTCTTCCATTGTGTTGTGCAGGCTCATAATCACCAGGATGCATACGGTCTTGGAGCATAGAAAATACTGCTTCCCAAATCTCAGTCCTGCGCATTTGTCTTCGTTCTTGCCTAAACGTATCTATAACTGCTTTTGCTACAACCCTCCACGATGTGGTGTCGCTAGATGAACTTTCTTCTGAATTACCTCGACTCTTTGTTAAAACAACACTACGGAGTTTTATAACAAGAGTATTAAGTCTATTGTAAATGCTTATTGCTTGGTCCTGATTGCCCTTGTTGCTGCCTACTATGCTTAATAGCCTACTTTTTTTATCTAAAAGGGCGGCTGGTATTGAGATTCCCGATGATTCAATCCTTTCTATGGCTTTTGATATTTCTCGTAGTTGAACTTCAGACTCGGAATCTAAAGGATTACTCTGTACCTGTTCAATAAGTTCATCAACATGAGTACTCAACTGCTCTATTAATTTCTCTAATTCAGTAAATACGATCTTGCTCACTACATATACCCCTTTTCCAAGTAGCTGTCATCAAGTTCCCAGATTCCTGTTTTTTTCTTCGGTTTCAGTATTCCAGCTATTCGCATATTGGTCAGTTCCCAGCAAACCCTGTTTTGCCAAACATAGCATTTCCAATCGTCACGCCACTCAAGGTCACCTGGAAGAAACTTATCTTTCAATTGCTCCCCAACATGATCTTTAATTGTATTTCTATCAGCAGATCCATTGTACTCCATTAGTGCATTGATAATACACTCTCGGAGAATCTGGTGTTTAGTCATTGGTAGTTTTGATCGTCGTGATTTTGATCGGTCACCATTATTGCTGAGCTTAAAAATTATCGTTATGTTTTCAATAAGAACGTTTAGTCTGGTATAAATCTCATTTATCAGCTCTGGGGAAATGGATGGCTGGACGATCAATGATAGAAGATTCGATTTCTCTGTTAGTAGACTTTCTGGAACTGAGATTTTCAGCTTTTCGAGTCGTTCTATGGTTTTTGTAATTTCTCTCAATTGAGTGTTTACAGTATTATCAACCCGGGTTTCAGACGTTTCTGATAAAACCGACTGAATATAGTCCTCAAGCACATTTAGAGCATCCGAAACATCATCATCAGTATATTTGCAGTTGCTGTTCATTTGAGCTCATCCATAAGTTTTTGATAGTTTTTTGATAACTCCCAAATCCCTCTAGGAGAATCATTTTTTAGAATACCTACTTGAGCCATGTACATTCTTGCCCAATCAGCCTGATGGTGCCATGTAACTTGTCCAGAGCTGTCTAATTCGTGGTCTTCAGAGTTTAAAACACCAGCAAGGACATCTCCAAGTCTGTTGTGAATTTCTCGTTTATGACCCGAATTGCCCATTTGTTCCATTACTTGCACAATCGCTCTGATTAAAGTATTTCTGGGGGTTAAGCGACCCTGTCTCACGGGAGAATCTTTATCACTACTACGTTTTCTACCCCTGGGTTTAGGGTGCCCGTTAAGTTTGTACTTGCTACAAAGGTCATTTAACCCATTTATAATCACCTCGTATCTGGTCTGATCTTGATTGCTATCGTTTGATGCTGCCAGTAGTGAGGATTTTAAATTGCGTAATTCATCTTGTACTGTGATACCTGTGCTTTCTAGCCTATCAATAGTCTTTGATATCTCAATTAGTTGTTTTTTTGATTCAACAATGCTTGTTTGATCGATATTGTTACGACACTTTTCAAGGATTTCACCAATAATTTCAAGCAAGATGTCTGGATTGATTGCTAAAAAATCTACGTCATTCTTCTCCATTGGCCATACCGCCCTTTTGCTTTATGATCTCCTCCAGGGCGTCATAAATGCCGAATCTCTTGTCTTTCAGTTCGTAATCCTGTACTGTACTCAGGAGTCTAAATAGCTTTTCAAACCCAACCCCATACTCGTTGCATAGTTGCTCTAAAGTGTTTTGATCATCGTTATTAATTCTCATGTAATGCCTCTTTTATTGACTTGTCCACCAGGTTGATTGCCTTACTTAGTAGCTCTATAGAATCAAGTTTGAATGAATGAGCTGATTTCACTAGCTTTGTTACTCTACTTTGAATGTCGCTTGGAATATCAGGTATAAGGATTTTCTTAAGGTTATTTTCAGGTATTGCGCTTAGTATGCCACCTGTCGCTTGTTGTGTCAACAATAGCTTAGTAAAAGGAGCCATCAATAGCGTCAAAAGGTACTCTGATGTAACAGATTTTGGTCTAAAGTGGAAAAAACCTGTTGAGGCGATGAAATCATTTTGCCTTTCGAGAACTATAGCAGTTTTGTCGAGAGATCCTACAACTGATGAAGCCAAAACATCTCCGGATGATGTTATTCTTTTTGCCCTAGAGGGCAATTTTCTCCCCATAATTCTATTGAATGAAGTAATCATGCCCAGATCATTGTCGATATCTGCTAAAGCGACATAATTATAACTATTGAAATCGTTATGTGATGCTTGAAAATTAGGTTTCAATACATCAATGCAGTCAGTTAATCTAATATATCCATGTGGGTAGTTCTTTACAGCAGAAGTGACACTAACATATTTAGTTTGATAAAATTCTGCGTCAATTCGAGAGTGTCTGGCTATTTCGTTTGATGACGTAATTATCTGGGGATTAGGTAAATGATCTAGGGGCAAACAAGCATCTGGTAGCTCGTTGTTGATCATTTCTAAAGCGTCTTGGATTTGCCGAAGAGAATGGGTGCGAAACTCATAGGATTTATTAGTTAGTCGAGTTACTTCCTCTTGGATTTCTGTACTGATTAGAGGTATCATGATCTTCTTTAGCTCTTCAGCATTCACATTCGCTTGATTTATTGATCGCATTGCTCGGCGTTTGATCTGTTTTACCCCAAACTCAGAGTTCAGATAAATTGTTAAGTACTCTGGAGATACTATATCGGTATTCGCTATCAATCTCACTAAATATGATGCAAAAGTACAATCGAATTCTCCCTTAAGTATGCCTGTACGACCGACAAATTCGAAAGAGTTAGTTCGATTAAACAGGATATCGTTAAGATTGAGTTTGTATCTGGTAAACAGTGATTTGGGCATATTGGCACATTTCAGAGGAACCCCAACAAAGCCATCTTCTAGTTCATTCATCCTAACCATTGGATACCCATTGTTATCCAAGTTCATCGGAAGCGACAACCCATATTCACATTTATTCAGGACTTTGCCTATGGGAACCCATTCATATTTCTCATTAGGTGTGAATACGTACTCCGGATCAAAAAACTCTGCTGAAAACCTATTATATTCAAGCGCACTAGACAACTCAATGGTAAAACACTTAGCCATATTATTATTCCCAGAAATCTAGATGATTTTGTTTGGCATAACGAATAAACAATTCAGCAACAGTGAGTTCGTCATCATTATATTGAGTTTCAAGGAGACTAGGGGTTATAGTAAAATCTACCAAATCCTGGTCAACAATTGGTTGTCCAGCTTGTGCATGACCCTCAGGAAACTCAATTAGCACATCATCTTTGATAACATAATCATAATTACCCGAGTTGTTTTTCCCCCCTCTTTCGCTAACAGCCATAAATATTGGGTAGTCGAGTCTTCTTGAAATCTCTTTACTTACCCATCTTTCGCTAAGTGTATCTAGTAGCTCTTGCGTATTCAAGACAATTTCTAATTTGCCTTTTACTGTTTGAGTTTTCTGTTCGTACTCCTTCCTAGATATCACCATTTCCAAGCGTTTTATTTCTTCAGTGATTGCTTTCTTTCCTTGCTTTTGCCCATTTATAGTGCTTTTTATGATAGCCTTGTGTCCTGCTAGAATCGGCTTTAGATATGTGTTGAGGTCTCTTACACTCCCATTCCATTGTTTTTTAATAGCCTCAACTTCTAAAGCGTTTTTTTGAATCAATGATTCTATCGCTATCTCGTATCCCAAGAGAAGGGATTTTTGATTCGATAAATATGATTTGAGTTCATCTATCTCTTCTTCAATACTAATCTCTGAGACTGTATCCTCAGTATCGACTGTTTCATTTAGATCTTCATCAGGATGATCTTCTTCTGAACTTGATTCGATGTCCGAAAAGATTTCATCAATAAAGTCTTGGATTTCAGGAGATAAAGCACTAGCCTTTACATCATCGTCCCCAGTATTAGCAAGTAGTATTTGTTTGATTATCTCATCATATGGTGGGCAGTCTTTCTTTACCTCATCCTTCATACGATCTATATCATTAAGTTGCTCTTGTGTGTATTTCTGTAAGAATACTACAGAGGTTTTTGTGCCAGTATGGGGCTTGAAAGTATTTTGATGAAGACCAACAACGGCAAGAAGCCTCGCCTTTTTAAGCATCCAGTCCCTGATAAATGATAATGATGAGTTATTCAACTTCCCTTGGGGTAATACTATAGCTGCTCTTCCACCAGGTTTGAGCATTTTAACTATTCTCTCAATAAACAGCACGTCTCGTTCTACTTTGGGTGGTTTATCATCCCCTGCTCGATTCAAAGCTATTTTCGCAAGTTCATAATGTGAAAGCATCTTCCTGTCTTTGATCTCGCCGGCAAAAGGAGGATTTGCTAAAATAACGTCAAACAACAATTCATCAAAATACTCCCATGCTTTGTCTTCGTCATTCAATGTAACATTATCAGGGATTCGTTTTGCCGTAAGATTAGTTTTCCTCAGTTCTGTCATCAACTGCTGCCCAGAAGCGGTTTCAAACCAAGTTCGTGGATCGAGACTATTTACATCGGGACCGAATATATTCGTATGACCATCACCAGCTATCAGCATAAGTGCTCGACTTGTTTTTGCAGCTCTCTGTTCAAAATCAATACCCCAGAGATACTTTGAAGCATACCTATGTTTCCTGTCTTCTCTTTCTCGATTATCAGCAGCGGGATAACACCAATCCATTGTGTGAAGCAGAAAACCACCTGATCCACAAGCTGGATCTAAAACATACTCTCTGCGTTTGGGATTTAACATCCTAACACACATTTCTACTACGTGCCTGGGTGTGAAGAATTGACCTTTCTTCTTCTTTGATTCTGTAGGTAGTAGATACTCGAATGCATCATCCATAATTCGCAGGTTTGAACCCAGTAATCGAACACCTTCGATAGGCCCAACACAAACCTGAAGATGCCTTTTTGTAAGTTCAATTTCTTCGTTAGGTTTAAATATTCCTGGCCATTCAGCAGAAGCTTTCTGAAACAACCCATTTATTCGATCATAGGTAATATCTGGATCTATGGATTTATTAAACTCAACAGTCTTATCTCTGCGGTTTTCAAGAGCTTCTTTTTCGTCCCAAATCTTGGCGAATATCAGTTTGAAAATTTCATTAAATTCGTCTTTCCCACTATCGGCTAAAACCAACTCTTCAAGGTCCTGAACGATTTTTTTAAAGTTAAAGTCAGTTCTAAGTTGCAGGATAGTCTTCTTAGCCTCAAGGACATCCTTGGGCTCTTGTCCTCGCTTTGGAATATCGTACAAAGTGTCATTAAACTCTTTAGGATAAGGTCGATAGAGGATTATGCTATCGCAACCATTAGACCATACAGCAACTGGAGCCCCTTTGGCATTCATGTAACTCTTTAGTTGCTCAATACCATCCTTTCTCTTGGGCTTCTTGCACTCAATAATAATCTTGGGGGTTTCCTTTGAAGAATCTGTGTAAACTATAATGTCTGCGGCTTTCGTGCCAACTTCCGTTCCGAACTGAACGCTTTTCTCAAGATCAATTTCATCGGCCTTGTAGTCATATTGATTAATCAGCTTATACACCCATAACTGTCTTACGATTTCTTCAGGGGCAGATTTTCCCTCAGAATCATAGATGGACACCTTGGTTTTGCCGGAGACAAAGGGAATTATCGATTTTAAGTAATATTTTGTTTTGCCTACTTCTTTTCCACCGGATATCACTTCTTGTGTTATCTCCAATATTTTATCAATAGGTTTACCCAGGTTTTCAAACTCTGTCAGCTCGTACTTCGTGTTCGGGTCTTTGAAGATCCTGTCGATAATTTCTTTATTAGTCATTTTCCCGCCAGCACTGATTATATTTAAGTTAACGGTCATCCTGAAGTAAGTTAACATGGAGCCTATTAACACCCCATTTAACCTCCATTCCACAATTATTCTCTACTTGTTTCTGTCAAGTCCAAATTCTGTGTCATCCTTGCTCATCCTGATTTGTCAGCATAAAGGGTAGTGCTTTCCTGGCTCCGGATCAATAATCACATCTGGGACAAGGAGATAGCATGACCGAAGCGTTGATGAACCGAATCAAAGCTCAGTTAGTCAGACATGAAGGTCTGAGGTTGAAACCATATCGCTGTACTGCGGGTAAGCTGACCATCGGTATTGGCCGCAATCTCGAGGACCGAGGCATCTCCCAGAAGGAAGCTTATGCCATGCTTGAGCAAGATATCCAGGACTGCGAGCATTGGCTGATCGATGAGATACCTGAGGTTTACAACAAGCTCGATGAGGTGCGTCAGTCGGTGCTGCTCAATATGTGCTTCAACCTGGGTATCAAGGGACTCCTGGAGTTCAAGAACACTTTGGCATTTATCGATGCCGGAGACTGGGAGCGAGCTGCTAATGGTATGCTTACTTCCAAGTGGGCGAAGCAGGTTGGCCGCAGGGCGATTGAGCTATCTGAGCTGATGAGGAAAGGCCAGTGATTCCCATTCCGGTCGAGACCGATGTTATGCTCGCCATACTTAACCTGCCCAAAGAGATGGCTAACAATGGCATCTTCAAGGAGCACCAGGGCCTGGTAATGAAGATGATCCATACACTGGTTCTGCAGGAGCACTATGATCGGGCAACTCACGATGACTTACCTGAAGAGGAACCTTTTCTAGTTTCTTTTCGTTTTGGGTTCTGTTTCCTAATGCTGCACTCAACTGCCGAATTTCTCAATTTGAAGACCCTCGGCGAGGGAATAGTCAAGACCGTAGGATTAGACCAGTCCGCTACCGAACTGCTCACAGGGAGCGAAATTGATGCCTTTAAAGCTAATCTTGAACTGAGAGCACTGACCATCCTGCAAGCCTATCTCAATTCAACCGGACTGGATCGCTTGAACGAACTCAAGCCCAGACAAGCTCGAGCTATCAGGGTGGGAGTGATCTGATGCCGGATAGCTATACTTCTCCGGATGAGCTGATGCTCGAGATCTACAGGGCTATCTATTCTGCCTTGGAGAGTCGCTTGCACCTGATCGGTTCCGTGATCGATGCTGAGTCTCGCAAGGAGATACTGGCACAGCAGATATACGACAAGGGCGACTTCTATGGCAATACCGGC